>OLNS01000239.1_pt1 | contig 51756 bp, 65 predicted proteins | sample 1673031 | NCBI WGS metagenome assembly OLNS01 (sample SAMEA3136748, study PRJEB25190) | human gut metagenome | biome: human gut; feature: human-associated habitat; material: faeces | place: Austria | collected 2013
TAAAGTTAATGATGGAAGTTGGAGACGAAAATACGTGGTTTACCGAATGCTTACATTGATTTTTACAATGAATATCAAACAAAAAATAGATACAGCTCAGCAGATACTAAACGCTGGTGGAAATATTATTAAAACACGAGACGACCGTGAATTGATTTATGTTAATTCAGAAGGAGAAGTACAAAATGTGGATGATTGTAGTTGGCAGCCTAATAAAGGCGATGACGAAGGTATTTGGTTTCAGATTTTTGGATGAAAGTCTTGGTGATATTTTTGTTCGTTTATACGGCTGCATTGGGATTGATTGTATATTGCGTTACATAATTACCATGGCTTTGCTATTTACTATATAATAAGAAGGATTACCCCTGTTTTTAACTTGCCAGCAAATTACCAGCAAGTTAAAACGGGAGCGATATTATATGATTTTCAATAAATTACACTTATCTAATAGCTCTTTGGCAAATTACCAGCAAGTTAAATCCCAAATAAAAAGAACTTTTAATAAATTCCATTGTTAATCATTTCTTTTAATACATAGATGTAAAAAATTATCGCCAATTTTCAATCTTTTATATCCCTAATTTCTTTTTTTCAAAATCTCGTTTCAGTTTATACAGTTCTGATCTGGAATCAGCGATTTCCGATCTATAATTTTTATAGTATGATAATACTTTCTTTATTTTTTCATTAACATCTAAATTGTCAATATCAGTAAATTTATTCTTGAGAATAATAGGCATAATGATACTACGCTCTTCATCCGTAAGACATGCCATATCTGCTCTCCATTTATCTGTATATCCAAGATGTTCAAAGAAAAACCGGAATAGTAAAAATGTTTCTGGCATTATCAATAGCTCCATAAATTCATCTTCGTTTCTACCAAATGCTTTCTCAAAAAATGATACGCCGCGCCCTATTTTACCTTTTGTTGCATTTAGAATAGCTTGTACTGCACGTATATATTTACGATTCCAATGCTTCCCGATGTAATCCCTATCATGACTATGTTCATCCCTTATTGGATGATATTTCATTGGAAATGAATAAATACTGACATTTAATTCCTCACATAAGTCTACATTTATTCGCATTCTATGATAAAGATCTATTGGTTGTTCTTTGAAATTATAAAGAAGATAATTAGAGAAATCTTTAATACCATGTTTTACACTCATTTTTAATGCTTTTGTATAAGCTTCCTCTGTTTTGATATCATCAAATGCAATACGTAACGGGCGAATAGGAACTTGTGCCAACAAAGAAACTATTTCGTCCGTAAACAACCTTGCGTCAACACCTTGATTGAAATCTATGTAGCGACTACGTCCTTTCTGGCTTGCATATTTTTTTTCAAAATAAGGTGCAAAATCTTTATATGTTCTAATTAAAGCTTCTTTTGTACAGGTTATTGGATATAACAAACCGTTTTCTTCTCTTATTCGATAAATATGGGTTCGAATCTCTTCATTAAAACGTTTCATATCATTAATTTCCTTAAGAAGCTTCCAACACTTCTTAATGTATCCTCGATCATTAATTCCAAGACGAAGATTTCGAATCGCTATTTTATATTGATTCGGTTCTATGTACTTTGCACCAGGTATAAACCCACATGAACGAATATCTTCTATAATTTTGGGTAAATCTTTTGACGCAAGGACATTATTATCCATAAGCAAAAGATTTTGTTGATCGCCAAATAAACGTCTAGTTTGTTCAATTCTCTCTTTTAATGGAAGATATGATTGGAATTTGGGCTCTAAAATAGGAACTGCACAGAAAGGACAATGGCGAATACAACCACGAGTCGCATAACTGAAAAAAGCTTTCCCATCAACATATTCATAATCTATTTCTTCTAATATGGAATAATCCAAAGGCAACTCATCTATTATATATGGATTGTCTTCGTCAATATCTTTGTATGGTGTATGAAGTGTTCCACAATGTGGCTTTATTCCTGTTGCTTCTTCTATTTCCTTGGGTTGAATGGACGCTAGCACTCCACCTACCATAATATTCTTAATATCTTTAACTAGTCCTTTTGCAAAAAGAATGGTTTCAATAGTAATATCCCAATAAAATGTAAATAGTGTAGTAACACCAATCCAATCCCATTTGGGATGTTTCAGATATTCTTTTTTATGGTAATAATCCTTATAATAATCCACCCATGGTGCTAACAAAATACTATAAGCAGAATCTTCAAGTCCAATTTTGTCTATGTCTGCTTTTCTACGATATTTAATATATGTAGCTATTTTGTCTGAACGTAGCTTCCAATTAATGGTACTATCCATTTGATTGAGTTTCTCAACACAATCTCCAGTAATATCATTAATTAAAAATTCTTTCAAGTCCCCTTTATAAAAAACGACATTATCTCCTCTTAGACGGAAATATGTGGCCAATTTCATTAAACCAATAGGAGGAAACTTATTTTTATAATTCGGCTCTAATAAGAGTATATTTCGCTTCATCTTGTTATTTGATCTTCTATATTGCTGATAAGAGCTTCACGTAAGCGCTCATCGGCAATAGCATTACTGATAGCAGTATAAATTTTTCCAATTAATTTTTTCTCATTTTTTGAGTATCGAGAATATATTGGTTTGTCTGTTCTATATCGAACTTTATTATCCTTATTTGGAATTTCTTTACCAATATCTTTTTTGGTCTCTTCTTGCTCTTTTTTTGAAGTTGGTGTCTCAAATTGATCGAGAACCGTTTTAAGAGGAGAATCTTTTGAAGAAATCTTATTCTTAACGCTTTCTAACTGCCTATGAGCTTGTTCTTCTTTTTTCTCCTGCTCTTCTAATCGATGCTGCAAATCGTCACGTTCTTTTTGACTTGTATAACCATTTTTTTCCTTCTCTTTAATGGTTGCCCTTAATTCTTCTGTTTTTGCAATAGTAGATGTGCTAGAACGTAATTTTTGTGCATCGTAACAAAGTTCTTTAAGCTTTAGGAAATCTTGTCTAATCTTTTGTTCAAATTCAACGCACTCCTTACTTTCGGCAAAATAATCTCGTCTTGAATTTGGTATTAATCCCTTACTAAGTGCATGGATTTCACCGAAATAGTAGAATGAGAATCGCTGGTCTTCTGTTTTTGTGAAGAATTTTTTACATATTTCCTCATCGCCAATCTGGATATTCTCTTTACGTAAGCGTATCCCTCTGGCTAAATTCTTAGGCTTCATTTGGCCTTTCAGAGTTGATATTGAATACCATCCCCAATAAATGATTGAACCATTATCATCTTTAGCCATCAAGAATTTTACATCAATAATATCATCAACCTTCTTTTTTCCTCCATTATTATCTTCATAAATAGCACCAGTATAAGGCTTATAAATTTGGTCGTTATTAACAAATATATTATAAGTGTCAACGGTTAGTCCATTTTCTTTTTTGAAGTCATTTATCTTTTGGCGAAAAATAAAAGATGATGAAATATCAACGGGAGCTACCATTGATAAATAATCAGTTACACTGTTAACATCAAGTAAATCATCTGAAGAAACATCTTCCATAATTACATTAAAATAATGAGCCTCACTGTCTTCTTTCATTATTTCTAGTTTAGTCACTCTAGATAGGACTTCTGTTGCTTCTTCTATATTTTCTCTGTCATTAATTATAAATTTCAAAAGTTCTGCATCCCAAATCATAACAGACTTGACCGATTCTCCATAAAATGAAGTTTCAAAAATAAGCTTAGAACAATAACCAAGTCCTCCCAAACGACCAATACCACGAAATCCTTTATCTTCACCTCGCTTTTTAGTCGAATGTGCTATATTTCGTAATATAGTCATTACTTTGTCTTTTGATATACCAGTAGCGTTATCGTGGATGGATATGGTTCTTTTATCCTTGTCAATTCTCACATGGATAGCTTCCTCTCCTTTTTGAAGAAGAGCACAGTCTATGGCTTTATCCACTGCATCTGCTGCATTTTGAATGTATTCTCTGTAGATAAATCGACAATCTTCATACATTCCAAGAGTCAAAGATTCTATGACATCTTTGCCGATTTGTGGGGTTGTATTTATATTATCATTCATAATATTTATAAATTGGTAATGGGAAATTTACGTTTAACATAGACCGGAATACAGGATTTTGAATAATGTATTCACCTTGCTTTTGTCTAGTCAACATTGTTTTATAAACTTGTGGAACAAAACGAAAGTCCTCTTTTGTTATCTCAATGGCATTAGTACGACCAAATGCTTGTGTGGCACAGTTACCTTTTACTCGCTTATGAATGTCACTAACGAACTGTTCAGCTCCGAATAAAATGATACCTAAAGAACGACCACGTTCTGTTATATCAAGTAGTTGTCGTAAAATAGGAGATGATTTGGGTACATCATTGGAAGCATATTTATTTAATTCATCAATAAAAATTACAATTCTATCAGGAATGTCTTCATCTGGACGTTTAGACGAGCCAAGTTTTAAATTGTACACGGCACGCATCACGTCTCCAAATACAAATCCTTGTGATTCTTCATCCAATTTTGCCACATCAATTACCATTATATCATTTTTCTTGATCTGGGATATTTTGTCTCTTAAACGAACACTCTTACCGTCATTACCGAGCTGTTCTGTAAACATTTGACGACATTTCTGAAAGCTTTTATTGAATAATCTATAGAATTTACGCCAACTTAAAACAGAAATTTCTTTTCCGGCTCCAGTATTCTTACCTTGACTTTGTGTTTGTTCTAAGAGTGCTTGTCTAAAATCTTCCCAACATCCTACTCCATTAAATTTTCCACCATTAGAAATTATAAAATTTATGATTGACTCTATTGTATCGTTTGGATCATCAACATTGGCAAACAAGAGATCTAAACATTCTTTATCTTCATCAGTTTCAAATAGATACTTGTATTGGAATGCCTTTTGAGCCTGTAAACGGTCTTGAATGGTAGTTTGTTTCTCATAAGTATAAGATGTAAAATCTTTGGAATATGGGTAATAGTAGCTAACCTGCTTGAATGCAGACATTTCCATACCCAATATATCATATACTTTTTTTATCTCTTTCAACTCATTCTCACGTTCATTCATTTCGTCTATTTTCAGTAAGTCTGTACCTTTGACATTCATCATAACAAAGGCTACAGACTCTTTGTTTTCCTTTATAGCTGCATCTTGTATTGCTTTCATCAAGAACATTGCATATGATGTCTTTGATGCCAATCCAGAAATTCCAGAAATATTCAGATGAGCCCCCTCTGGACCTATTAAAAAATGAGAGTTGAAGTTAACAGGTAAGATTTGTTCGTTTGCCCCCTCATACATTTTTATGTAACCTGCGGGAATTGGATTCTTCACCTGGTCTAATCCAAGTGCCATTTTGATTTCGGTAGCTGTGGCTAAATATACTTTCTTCCCTTCTTGCACTGGAATATACACATCCTTATCATTTCCAACCACCTTACATTTTACGTAGTTCATTCCTATGCGGTCTGTGTATGATTTGGAATCAGTATCACCAAAATCACTTGATATAAAGCCTGCTAATGCACTAGGAGAATCTGTCATGTGCGATATTTCCTCAATGACCCCAAATGTCTTTGAATCGTTGATATGCTCGACAACTACAACATCAAAAGGTTTTAATTTTAAATCTTTTTTAGTCCAAAACGTAAAATTCTCTATTGTTGAAGGTTGCTTTTCGGTAGCAATAACTTTTCCTATTGTATCCATAATCTATTAAAATAAATTCAAAAAATAATAATCACTTTTGAAGCGACTTTTACAATAACATTCTGTCATATATACAGGATAAAGATGATTTGCCCATCTTGCATCTGTACCGTAGCATACAGGATTACGTTCATTTATAAGATTGGCTGTAATGGTATCAATCTCATCAGTTGACAAGCCATTTTCAGCCTCTTTCCCAGTCATAAGCATTTTTTCTATTTTTAGAATACCTGCATACGGAGATTCTGTTTTACTGATATCTCGAATGCGAACATACCAAATCGCAAAGTTTACATTTCCCCATTGTTCACCTGGCTGCCAAAGAAATGCAGGGGTTCGATGATATAGTGGTAATCTGGCTATTTGACCAGCACTACTTTGACCTTTGTTGTCTTTCATCAAATTAGGATTAAACTTTTTCGAGACTCCAATAACATGACGATAGTTGTTGCGAATATGAGCCAATTCTTTAAAATCTCCCGTTTTCATGGGCTTGTATTGAATTGAACCATCCTTGATAAGATAACAGTCTTGATTCAAAAGATTTTTGCTTACAAGATGTGATACAATACGTTTTTCACACTCTATCATTTCGTCTTGAATTTCTGCTATTCCTTTATTCTCAAACGTTTCTTGACCTTCTAGTTTCGTAGGATAATATAAAATCTTCTCCAATTTCACACCTGCACTAATCATTTGCTGAAGCGTATTTAACTTATTGCAAAGATTACGAAAAAAGACATCATTATCCATCCCTTCTCCATTAGCTGTTACCGGCAGACAAAGAACTGGATACGATTCTTCATAAACATGATAAAAACTTTTAAATGTATTATCTTCATTCATATCTCTACTACAGCATGCCACTGATATCTGCCCACTTACTATTGGAAAAACTTTCTTGTCATATTGAATATCATCTACTTTATATACTCTACGAGAACCGTCCAAGAAATATTTGAATAAAGGTGTCCCTTGCATACAGATCTTAGCCCTTTGCCGCATATCTCTCGGTTTGGGGTCATGAACATCCTCTGCATACTCATTTAAGTTAGTGTATTCATTTTCAGCTTCACCATATTTAATTGCAGGCGCATTTATTGTGTCATAGCAGTATTTGAAAGAAGTAAAACAAGCACCTTGTGTTTCTTCTGCGATGTATTCCAATAATTTTCCCATTACCTAATTTTTCATATTATATGTAACCCTTTGACTCTATCATTCAAATTTTTGAGGTTATTTATCAACTCTTCAAATGACATTGATTCACCATAAATCATATGTAACCGCATATTGTCATAATCAGTTTTCCACTGCTCAATAATAGAGGCAGGTGGAATGATATTAAGTGTTGCAGGATAAAGTGTGTCATAGTTGAAACCACGCAAACCAATGAACGTGCGGCGATGTTCCACGACTTGACGATAGAGAACATTGTCATTTATGGCACGTTCAGCTATTGGAGTTTTCAACATTTGTACAATATCATACATATGTCGTGACATACGTTCCACTCTGATTAAATCCTTGGGCTTTGCAAACTCTTCATGAAGCAGAAACACCTTTTCAAGAAATGTACGTTCTGGGAGAACTGCACGTACCATAAACTTCTGTTCCGCAAAAGAAGATTCTGGATATATTTGGTCTATCATTGAATCAAGTGCAATTTCTTGCACAGGCTCAGTCATTGACCTGCCACTAACTTCCACTTTTACTTTAGGTAGTATGTATTGATTACCATCCATTCCATCTATAGAAAAAGATAACACAGAATCATAGTTTATATTTATTACTTCTGGATCTGTTGTAGTGACAGGTGTTATATTCACATCTACTTTAAACCTTTCTTTTGATATACCATATTGGTATAACTGATTCGTTAAATCGCCTTGCATAGTCTCTCTCACAAAAGCACAAGCAGCACGGCGTAATTTATCGCTTATTTGTGTCTTGGATAAAGTTCCACTGAAACCAAGAAATTCCCTGTCAATAGCAATATCTATATCTTCAGAAAAGCGGTTAATAAGATTCCAACATTTACTTAGCGATGTACCTCCCTTGAAAGACAAATGGTTGGCATACGGCAAACAAAACATTGCTCGGAGCACTGCCGTTACCCATACATCTTTTTCTACAACTTGTACTGGTAAGCCAGTTTTATTAGCCGCCTGAGTTAATACCATTTGCTGTTGTTCCTTGGATAGTTGAAAGTAATTATTCATATGCTTGTTTTGTGAAAGTTCTTATCCATGCTGGCATGAGTGCTTCATCTGCCAATACATTTTCTCTTTGTTCTTTCTGAAGCACATTCTTTATTTGTTTGGCAATATCGTCAGTTACATTATTTTTTCCTATTTCCTTTAGAGCAAATGTAACTAACATTGCAAGTGGATTAGTGAATGAAAGATTTTTCGGAGTCGTATATTTGAACTGTATAGAGCGACCATTTCCAAGGCTTACCTTACGTGGTGCACCATCAGTCAGATAAACTATATTCATTGGTACCTGGGTTGATATACCCAACCTATTCAAAGCATAAATGCCAGTAGGTACAATACGAGCTTTATCTCTACGTGCTATTGTTTCGGCAATTTGTTCTATTGATGGCATCAATATGCCAAGCCCCAAGACCGTATCAATCTCAGGATATAAATATATACCCCTAGCCAAACGTATGATGTCACCTTTTGCAGTTAGTCGTTCAAGGCTTTTACCAACAGCTTTTACTTCACCGTATGATGTAAAATCTGAAGGAAAGAAGATGCTTCCCCTTCCCTTATCTTTTATTGCTGTCAAAATGCTATCCTCTATGCTTGCCATTGAATTATTTTTTGTCGCAAAAATATAAATTATTTGCGACTAATTCAAGAATTGGCCAAAATATAAATTACTATTAAATATTACTTATTAAGACACTATAGTCGTTTTAAATGATATTGGAATATTGTTTGGCAAAGAGGAAATTTTCGACAAGACAAAAGAGAAATATTAAGAAACCAAGAATGATAAAATTCTCTGTATGGCTTGGGACAAGCTTGATAAGAAAGAAAAGCAGCAATTTATATTGGAAAATCAAACAGGAATATAGTAAAAGTTAGGAAAACTGAATTTTGATTATAACATACTATTGTCGTGGAGAGCTATCACATGCTATAAAATTTATTCCCAACAATAAATAATCTATCACGGAGATTAGTAGAAACTCAATCTTCAAAAAGATAAAACTCAAACCTTTTGTTTTCGCATTGTTTTCGCATGAAAAGAAAAAAGGCAGTCAGCGAATTGCTAACTGCCTGATTTTCAATGTGGACCAGCCAGCACTCTTTAGAATACATCATAAGATATTATCAGACTGTATATAATGCTGATAATAAGATATATACAAATTTCTTCTCAATTTTGTAGTTTCAATAAAATTCATATACTTTCCAAAAGCGAGGGAGTAGTTAAAAGGTCTTACTCTCCCCAATCTTTCTTCCTACCTTTGTTTTGGACCTAAAGAGAAATCGAACTTTACAGGGGGAGTACGGAGGGAGTATTTATAGCAAGTACAATCATATAATATCCAGTGATTTACATTATATATATCCTACTGAATTTCTCCTTAACTTCATCAAAATTTAAAAGACAAAAGGTATGAAAAAGATGAATTTTAACACGAGAGCCTATGTTACGAAAAATAGGCAGCTAATGATTAGGGTAAGATGGAACAGCAAGAAGAATGAGGTGGCTTTTTCTGTGGGTTATACCATTGACCCGATGAAATGGGATTCTACAAAGCAACTGGTAAAAGCTAATACCACACATTATATTAGTGGAAAGACCGTGTACGCACGTGAGATTAACAATGCAATCCGTACTTTCTTGGGGTGTATTGAAGAAGTCTTTACTGAATATTCACTTCATAATGAAATGCCGGGTAATGCTGACTTGAAAGAACTGGTAAATGAGAAATTAGGGAGAAACAAGCTTAAAGTTGTGGAAGATGGTAATACAGAAAAGACACTAAAAGACATCTTTTCTGAGTTTTTACAGCTCCGTCCAAAAGAAGGTTGCTGGTCTTTACAATCTCAATACAAGTATGAACAAATGTGGAATCAACTTATGGGATGCGATTCTAATATTACTCTGGAAGGGTTAAACCAATCTAAGATGTTAGAACTAGTAAATTGGTACATAAAGAATGATTATCATAATTATACGATTACTAAACAATTTAGAACGTTAAAATCATTCCTTCGATGGGCTGTAAGACATGGATATAAAATACAGCCGGGAGTGTTAGAATTTAAACCCAATTTGAAAATGGTACATAGAACAGTAACATATCTTAAATACAAAGAGCTTATGCACTTCTTTGAGTATGAATTTCCAAAGGAGAAGGAATATCTGTCAAAGGCTCGTGATATGTTCTGCTTCATGGCTTTTACTTCACTGAGGTATTCTGATTTGGCTAAACTTAGACCAAGCAATATAATAGACGGTTACTTGGATTTCTGTACTGAAAAGACGGATGATAAACTTCGCATAGCTCTAAACGAACACGCTCAGAAGATTATAGATAAATATGCTTGGTATAAAGGTGATACTGTTTTTCCAGTACCATCAAATCAAAAACTGAATGATTATCTGAAAGAAGCTGCAAAACTGGCTGGGCTGGATAGGGAGATAACACAGGTTTATTTCAAAGGTAATATCAGACATGAAGATACGTATAAGTTTTGGGAGCAGATAAGTTGCCACGATGCGAGAAGAACTTTTGTATGTTGTTCGTTAGCTCTTGGTATTCCTGCCAGTGTGGTAATGAGTGCAACAGGACATTCGGATTATGAGAGTATGAAACCCTATATTGAAGTGGCTGATGAAACCCAGAAAATGGAGATGGATAAGTGGAACACCCATCAATACAAGTCTGGTATCATTGAGAAGCTGGATAAGATGGGTTCTGAGCAGTTAAAAAAACTTTTTGAGTATGTGAAGGAAATAGCTTGAAGATAAATTCTTATATTTAGAGCAGTATTCGGTTGGTTGATTATCGGGTACTGTTTTTTTTATGTTGAATTTAAACTATTAACCTATGGCGCAAAATGTAACGATAAACATTCAGAACAATTACTATGTTCAAGCTCCATCTCCTAAAAACAATATGAAAGCTTTTGGTTGGGGAGTAGCTGTCGGTTCTGCTGGAGGAATAGGACTGTGTGTATTACATAAAAAATCTTCCAAATTTCGTAACTTAGTTTCTCCTATAACAAGGTATGTAAATAAACTCTTTGGGAATGATAATTTGAGAAACGAATTGAACAACGCAATGCTTTCTGCAAAAAGAAACGACTGTGCTAACACTAATCCTTCTGCAAATGTTAGTCATTCAGAAAATATCACCGTAAATACTAACCATTCGAAGAATAACTATTGCAATACTACAGAAACGACGACTCCAAATAATGCATTTACTGTAACAGAAGAGGTGAAGTGTAACCAGCAACAAACTAATGCTAAGGCTGATTCATTAGATGATAAAAAGGCAGAATGTTCCGAAGTGGTGGAGTCTTCAAGTGAAAGTGTATCTTATTCTACTGCACAAGAAAATAAAGCAGATTTAGGTGAACAATATGCTGCTGATATGAAATGTTCACCAGCAGAAGAACAAAAGAAAAGTGCTTCCACCCGACAAAAGAAGCGAAGTAAAACAGAAAAAAAGACTGCAAGAGGAGCTATTTTATATAACCCTTTGCTTCTTCCTGATTTAATTGGAGGTTTTGAAGTTGATTTACAGCAAACAGCATTGAAGGTTTTGTATGGATTATGCCAAAACAAACTGTTTCAATGTTCAGAAGACTGTTTTCTCTATTGGCTTGGTGGAGAATCAGATACCCCTAAAAAAGCGTATCAAAGAATATCATGGCAGAAAAGCAAGCTGACTTTGCAATACTTTATGAAACAACTATATCATAAAAAGTTTGATAAAGGACAATGGGAAATGGTAGCTAATGTGTTCAAAATAAGAGGTAAGACAATTCCGATTGGCGATTTAGGAAAAAATACAAGCAATGTCGGAGATAAAGACAAGCAAATGATTGATGACCTTATAAAACAGTTCAAAAAGGAGGTAAAAAAGATAGCACCAAGTAGCATTAAGTAGTATGAAGTAGCCATTGAATATCATATAATAGCATTAAATATCGTCTGATAATACCATGTAATATCATATATAATCTACTGATATAAAAGCAGTTGCAGTTTCTTTGCAGCTGCTTTTTTTGTTTCTACATTTGCACTGTTCCCGGGAACAAAAACAATATTACAGATTCATTAAAAACAATTAATTATGAACGATAAAACCATTCTGCTATCTCTTTTGGATAAGCCAGTATTAATGATGAGTGGTGCAGAATTTTTGGAATTGCTGCAACAGGTAGAAACAAAGAAAGTGGTTGAACAGCCTTCGGTATCTAACTATCCAAAGTTACCACCATTTGTAACAGGTATTAAAGGTGTCGCTGAAGTTTTGGGAATCTCTGTCAGTACTGTAAATAGGATGAAAGCTGAAGGTGTACTTGATGAAGCTATCCTACAAAATGGAAAGACTGTCATTTTTGATACCTATAAGATGTTGGAAATCCTTCGTGTGAGCAACCATAAGAATAAGTTTAACCGTAAACAAGCGTAGATTATGAGTACTGTTGAGAATGAATTAGTAGGAAAAGCAGGTAAATTATCCCCTGCTGATGCTGATTTCTGTGAAAAGGAAACACAGAAGATAGCGGATTTGTCTCCTAAGATGTTCGCCAAAGTTTTTTCACTCTTGTATATCGTTGATTTGCTTGGTGCGGAAAAAGGCGGAGGAATCAGAATAGCAAGGCTTAAAATGAACAGAAAACCAAAAACCAAAGCCATCGAATCACTAAAAGATACAATACTGGAAGTTGGAGCGCAAATTATGTGCGTGATTATTCCTGCTACTGTTGCGGTTAGGTTTGGATTTACTGTAACTGATTTTGAAGGAAATCCCATACCAGAGGATGAGCTTTCAAGGACTGTGGTTATCATAGACGGTCAGACAAGATATTCTGCAATTCGAGAAATCAGAAAAGAATCTCCCGATATGGAATTGCAGTTATATGCTTATTTCCCTCTGCACTGGATAACTTTAGACAAGATGTTACAAGCTATCAATCTGAAGGTGTTTACTTGGATGAACAGTGATTTTATGACAGGTGTACTGGGAAATACCAATATAGACAAAGACACTAAAGCTGCTCTGGAATATATTCAAATGTTGGAATCAAAAGGGTATAACTATACTTCTGCTTGTGAATGGGTAACTCTCACAAAAGGAATTGTCAGAAAGACCCCTCTCATAAAAGCTATGAGTGAAGAAAATCCTAGTCTCAGTTATTCATACTCTGAATTTGGGATAGAAATTCATAAGGCTGCACTGGAGAAATTCTCAGGTACTAATGAGGATGCGTTGAAAAACAAGACCATTCCTGAGCTTCTCATAGAAAAATGGTGTACCGCCTGTAAGGAACTGAGCCAGAAGGATGCAACAAAGCATATCATCTCTTTTATCAAGGGGATTGGAAATGACGACCTGAGAGAAATGGTATCTCCAAGCAAATATAAACGTGGCTGTGGAAAGAAGAAGGAGGTGTATGTAAAGAAGCAGTTTGAGCAGTCATACAAAGCGTTTCTGAAAGCTAACCCTTTAAAAGCAAATCAGGATGAAGAAAACGTATAGTGAATGGATTATGGGAGATTATATATTCTGTACCCCTGTAAATCCCAAAGTGGATATGATAATGGTTGGTTCTTATCGCTGCAATCTCAAAATCCATACAGGTGAAGTGATGTTGGAAGCCGTATCTGCCGAAGTGTTTCTAAGGAGGGGTTATAAAGCAACTGACCCTAATGGTATTCTTGTTACTCTCTTGGATTCTGATTTATCCCAAAAGCTGGTTATCGTTGAGGATTTGAACTTATACCTTGCACTTCAACAAGAGATGCTTATGGAGGATGATAATGTAGTGGTTGAGATTCTGAATGATTTGCCAAGAGCCAAGAGATGGAGTTTTTAATGTCTAATTAAGGATGGGAGTTATTTTTATGGCTCTCATCCTCAAAAAATGACTGATGTTATGGGTAAGATTGAATTTAGCAATGGGGTGATGCAGTTTATAAATTGCAGTATTCCCTTTCCAACCACCAACGGACTTCACATTGTAAGTTCAGGCTGTGGTTCAGGAAAATCTACTATGATTCTGGAGATAATAAAGGAAAAATGCTGGAAAGGTATTCTGGTGGTGGTGGCAACTATTGAAGCTGCCGAAGAACTGGCTAAAAAGACAGCAGAATGGATTGGCGGTATAGCTTCTTTTCATCGTCCAAAGCTCATGGTATTGCACTCCGGTACAAACAGAATAGCTGAAATGGAAGCTTACAAGGATAATCCCATCTCTTTGGCTGATTATGATATTCTGATTATCACCTCTGCCCGGATTATTATAGAGCCTTACGAGCTTTTCATTTCCTATAAGAACGGTAAAAGAGGATTCATGCTGATAGATGAAATGATTAACTATTATCCGCAGCCTTTTGAGATACCACGGGAAATAAAGGATATTGTTACATTCATAGACAGTCACAAAAGCCATAATGGAAAATCAGGTGTAGAATGTGAAGGAGGGTTTTATCAGCATTGTTATCAGGATATAAACCAGATGTTGGCTGCTTATGGGAAAAGTGGTTATAAATTGTTCCATACCAAGAATGAGCTTGTAAGGTATAAGACTGAATATATCTTTAAACATATCCTAAAGAATGGTATTGTTCCTATTCGTGGAAGAGTGAATGATTTTGCTGATGGATTATGCTGCATATTGTTTGATGGTACTGCTGATAATATATTCAGGGAAACAGACCAAAGGCTTCTCTGTATTGAAGGTTTCCACTATTCAAGTGATATAGAGTTTATCCAGTTTGATATACCGTTCAAGAGGAAAAACAATGAGAATTGGAACAAAAATGAGTTTATGGCTGTGGGAAAAGGAGTTGTTTATATGCTGAAAAATGTTTGCAGTACAGGAAAGACCCTTATCGTAACTTGGAAGTCTTTGGATATATTCAAGGGGGTAAGGAATGAAGGGGTTGCTGATACTTATGAGCTTGCAGGAGATAAGATACAGTACAATTTCCCTAAGCTATTGGGAGAATGTCTGATGGGAGCAGGAATAAGCTCAGACTGTTTTTCAATTATTTACAGAGGAAGTGGGCTTGACAGAGGTTCTAATGAATACAGAGACTTCCAAAATATTGTTTTCTTAGGCGAATGGCATATTCCTGATAATATTGTAGGAGATATAAATAAGATGTTCGGGTGTCGTTGCAGCTTCAAGGACTATATGAAGTCTTTGGTAATCCAGACTATATGCAGAATCCAGATAAGAAAGCATAGTGGACTTCCGATAAAGGTTTATTTTTCTTCCGATATTGACTATAATCTCATGGAGGAAGTTCAGGAGTATTTCATTAAAAATTCACCTTCTAGTTGTAAAATAGGTGGTGTGATGAAGCCATGCAGAAAATATAGTAAGCCTGAAAAGAACTGGATGATGGATATGATAAGCCTTTACTCCTATGACCCTAGGATAAGAGATAGCATAGAGAATGAAACTCCCTATTCATTTGATATTACTCTGGATGAGTTATATAAGATTATTCCTAAATCAAGAAAAGCTAAAGATAGATATGATAAATTATGTAAATATCTGAATATTAGATTGATAAATATGAATATAACATAGAACCAAAAATTTTCTATATCCTATATAATGGTATATCAAAAAAAAAGAAAAAGGTTACATTACTTGTCTGACTAAAAAACGATATAAAGATGGAACTGAATGAAATAATGGTGTCCTGCTTTCCTAACGTGCTTGTAAAGGTAAATCCTAAGCATATACCTCTGCTTGAAGTGTTGGAAAGCATAAGGAAAGGTGATTTGAGAGTGAGGGTTGAAAGAGTGAGAAAAGAAACAGACCATAATCTGAGAAACGACCTTAAAAAGAAATTATTACCAGCCATCTGTTTTTCAGGTATGCTTGAAAGGATGGAGGATGCAAAAATTATAATCTCATCAGGGGTTATCTGTATAGACCTTGATAATGTAGCTGACCTGAAAGCTGAAAAGGAGCGGTTAAAAACTAATCCTTATGTGCTATCTGTATTCAAATCTCCCTCCGGTAATGGTTTGAAGGTGCTTGTCCTGCATGACCTGCAAGATTTTTCCTATCATAAGGCTTTGTATTATTATATTGGAAATTTATTAGGAGTAACCGGAAGAAGTGATTTGAAGTTTGACCTATCATGCTCCAATATCTCCCATCCCTGTATGTGGTCTTATGATTCCGGGCTTTATCTGAACAAAAATGCTAATAGACTGCATATAGACACAGCTAATCTTCCATCCATTCCACCTGCTCCCAAAAAGAAAGGGAAAGCTGCTACGCCTGTCCTTAATAGTAATATAACTCCAATTCAGATTACAAAATCAATAAGAGCTAAGGCATTAGAATCCCATACCTTATTTGAAGAATATTATAGCATGTACCCCGGTGTTCGGAACAATAACCTTCTGATATTGGCTAGTTTCTTCTATAATGATGGAATACCGGAAAGGGTTGCTGTTGATTATCTGATAGCTTATTATAGTAGTATTGAAAATGGATTCACTTCTGACGAGATAAGAAAAATAGTACATTCTGCTTATCATTAAAGGGTTATATATCAGATTATCAATATATTATAGTAATAACCAAAAAATCTACATATCCTATATAATGGTATATCCAGAAAAAAAGAAAAAGGTTACATTACTTGTCTTTTTAATTCTCTGGATATTATCGGATAATAGGGAGAAACAAAATACTGGAAGCCTGCATATTGGTTTCCAGTATTTTTATATGTTACTTCATTTGTACCCTCAGAACAATCATATTTGAATTTATCTCCAGCCGACAATCCCTTATCTTGCTTGCTCCAAGAATTTTAGCACTCTTTTTGTAAGCATCTAGAAAGTCTGACTGTTCCAGATTATAAATTATATATCCCAAATAAGGCATAGGAGGAAGAGGTGATGGCATTATGAACCCATTATATCTATCTCCTGTAATGATTAAAGCATCCTCACCAATAATACTTTCTCTCGGGTCAGCCCTTAAAGAGGAATAATCCAGATGTCTATTAAAAAACATGGCTACAACATTTCCTAATGTACATAGCTTAAATTCAACTTTATCTTTACCAACCATATTATCCAAATCTTCCTGTACTGCTTTTTCAATTTCAGCTATAGTCTGTTTTTCTGTGTCATAAATCTTTGATGTAATAAATAGTTTCATAGTTTGCCTCCTTTCATTTTTTGTGATTTAATGTTTAGTGTAATTCCCAGTTTGCCCTTCAGAAATGATATAAGTCCTGTATAAGCATCAGTTCGCCTTCTTTCTCTCGGGCATATCTCCAGAAGCTCCTTCAGTGTTATTTCAATGCAGAGACCAGTTTTAAAATTCTCTCCATACCTCTTTCGTAAAGTTTCAACATCTTTCTTATACTTTTCAGGGATTGGTTTGGCGATTGTACTACTTTTTTCGATGACACCAGGAGTAGTTTCTCTAACCTGACGCTCTGACGATTCTTCTAAAGTACCATCAAAGAATATATTCATTAGATTTCCTAACATAGTTGTTGATATTATTTTTGTCATTAGTTAGAGTTTCAATCCACCAGAATCGCGTTTTGTCATTTTGAGAGAGAAGTACAAAAAAATAACGCACCAAGATTTAAGTTCCTAGTGCGTTATTATTAGAATGTATGTTATTGTTTATTTTTATTTATTTTCCTGATAAATAGATAGCTCATATTATTGTCGTCTTTGTTATTTATTTTAGTTAATATTTCCATTGATTGAGTATAACCTATTGAGCTTTCTTGGATAATATCTATCACTTCTTCCACTGTTCTATTTTCTTTCACGTTTTTTGCAATAGGAATAATCGTTTGGCTTTTAAAAGAAATTAGTCCTTTTAAAAATTGACTCACTTGGCGAGAATTTTTAACTTGTGCAATTCGATTCATTTTTATTTCAGAGCCAGAAGATTTATCTACGAGTACAACTGAAAATAAGTAGTCATTTTCATAATCAGACACTACTTTAACACCTTCAAATGGTGAAGCCTGATACATTCTAACAAGAAAATTTCTTAATGTCGTTTGTTCTTGATTATAATTTTGGGCAAATGAAAGTGTACATGAATATATAGTTAATATAAATGATAAGACATATTTCATATTTATCTACTGAATAAAGGTTCAACAATAATATTTGTTACTTTTTCAAGTTCTTCTAAGCTATATTTTAATGTTAAGTTAACAGTACAAAATGTTGTTACATCAGGATTAAGGACAGAGTATTCATAAGAATAAGTGTTACAACGAAGTCCATCCTCTCTAATAGCTAGTAAGTAATATGATTCTAATCTCCAATCGGCAGAATTAACAAATCTATTTTTTATCGTTGGAGAATAATGATAGCGAAGTTGTCCTAACCCACTTATGTATAATTGATAATCATAATCTTTATCTGCACCACCATCGAATATAACATATTCTGTTATATCATCTTTCAATTTGAATGATAAAGCAGACTGAATAATATCTTCTTCTAGATTCATAAAATAAGAAGTTAATGTATTTTTCCCATTTCTCAGATAATAACTATAACTAGCACCATATTCACTTAAATAATCTGAAGACATATCTGTTCCTATATGCCCTATATCTATTTTAATAGGATAATGCCCTTTCATTTTATCATAGTTATCTGCATCCATACTTGATAATGATATGGCGTTTAGTGTAGAATGAAAAATTTGGTTTATTTTATTTACATTCTCATTTTTCTTTATTATAATTTTAGCCTTACAACGATATTCTTCTATTCCATTTTTTATAAATTCAGTGGGACTTCCTACCTGTATTTCATAATCAAAAGCATAAGGTAATATAGCTCTAATTTCAGAGCGCAAGTTCTCTAAAACTTTCATTTCATTTTTTGTGTATAATTTGTCTAATTTTATATTTTGGGCGAATGATGAGCCTGCTAATTCGGTTCTTGCACCTTTAGATTTAGTGTATTCTATCAATTTTCCTACTGCAATGTGTACTTCTAGTGTAACGAAATACCGCTCGTTTTTTGTTATTGATTCCGAAATATATTTATAGGTCTCGATATTTCCTGATGAAATCGTAAGAATTTCATCTTGTATTATACTGTCATTTAAAATTTCAGTATTAGAAGAAACAAAAGTTCCAAAGGTCTGCTCTATTGCACTTCTTAAAGCCGTATTTGTAGCTTCTTCTTTATTTTTACCACTTCCAGAAGTTATTAATACTACGTTTTGTGCATTTACAAATAATACACATAAACTTAATACAATAAATGCTGTGAATTTTCTAAATGTTACCATAATAATAAGTTCTCTATAATATTAACTGGTTGTAAATTATTGGATAAAAAATCGAAGCCTAACTGAATACAGGTATTAAGTAAATTGGCTTCATTTTGTTCTTTCTGTATCTTTAAGGCTTGTTCATGTTCATATTGTTTCAACATAAATTCCCATTCCTTCTTTTCATCTTCTTGTAGCTTTTTATCTATCTCAGTCAAGAGTTTGTCTATTCCCTGTTGGTTTTCCTTATTGGGCTTCATCTGTTTTAAATAGCTAATAGCCGTATTAGCACCCTCTTTGTTGGGATTACTGCTCCATGCTTGTTTTGCTTTGGATAGTAAGGTATAGTTTTCATAACTGATTTTCTCTGAATAAATTGTTCCTATGTGATTTAAAACTTCATTGTAACAATCAACTCCATAAGGAACTAATGACAGTTTATAGAGAGCCTTATCAAACTCTTTGTTTTGGGTGTCTAAATCGGATTCCTGAATAATACTTTCACAGCGTTGGGCATAATAGTCAATGATACGATTCTTGGCTTTTTCTACAAATTGAGAATATGAATCATTTTGTTTTATCTGAGAAAAAGCATTTAACAGTGATTTCATTTCTGTTGTTCCGATTCCGATATAGGTTTTTGATAATGTTGAATATATGATATTATCAACTGCGTCGCCAATCTTATAGGTAACTTCTATCTTCTGTGAAACTCTTTGTGGAAGTCCTTCAATGATATTCTTTTCTACAATGTGTATTTTGGCTGTCAAATAGAATCTGTCGCTGTAATTTTTACTTAATACATTGTTCTCAGAAAGCAAGTATGAAACTCTATCGGACAAGTATTCCCTACAATTTTGCGGTAAGGATGAATTTTCCGGTACATAAACATTGATTGCTATCCTGCTGGTTGTATTTGAATAGACCTCCAATGATAGTAACATTAATAAACTGTAAATGAATACGAACTTTTTCATAGCTATTTTTCTCCTATGATTAAGGTTGCTTTTCCTAACCCTTGCATGATTATTTTTGATGTAATGTTATAAGGTGGCTCTTGTAGATGTTTTTGCAATCCCCTTACGAATCCTCTTGCGTCTAAAGCCCTGTTTTTCTGTACTAGAGGGATACGCACCTGTTCAAAATAAGCAAAGTTTTCAGTTGCATCACTTAGATTATACTGCCCCTTTACTGTATTTTGAGATAACCACTCCTGAATATGCCAAAGTAATTCGTCACCTTGATATTCTGTTTCAAGATTTGTTTTAGAATTATCCCATACTTGTATGTTTATAGCTATTTCTCTACCATTTGCTTGTAAGTCTTGGTAGAATTTATTCATCTGTTCATCGAACTTTTTAATATACTTCTTTATTGCATTTTCAATCTGAATGGGGATAATGTCTTTATTTCTCTCACTTGTTCCAGTGGCTGTTGAAATTCGTTTATTGGTGTAAGTATCAAAGGCTTCCATTGTGAAAGTAATAGCTTCCTTAGTTACATTCCAGTTTATTTGAATCAATATATCAGACCTTACACGTTGTTTAAGTACATCAAGCGGTGAAATAGCCAATGCTGAATTACTTGTGCTACTGTATGTTACTTGATTCTCTGCAATATTGGTATTTAATGATTTGGCTGCTTGTTCTGCATCTTTCAGGCTGTAACCTTGTTCTGTAAGTAATTCTCCAATTTTACTGATTACCGGATTTAGTTCACTATCTTCCAGAAAAGCCCTTCTATAATCGGAATAAGAAACTGCTTCACCTTGATTGTCATAAGTTTTTATGAAATAACGGGTAGCACACCAATTATCACTTGGAAGAATCATAATTGTAGGCTTCTTCGCTTGTTGGGCTGATAATGGTAAAGCAACAACAATAAATAGTATTACTGATAAAACAAATGATATTTTCATAAATGCCTAGTCTTGGAATTACAACTTTATAATATAATCTTTTAGTCGTTCAATAAAAACATCTATAAACTCTTGTATAGTTTCATTTTCTTCTTTAGGGATAGTGTTTGTTTGGTCTATCAACTCTTGAACAAAAGATGTACTGTTCCTACTCACTGTTAAACGTAAAATATGTGGAGGTAATTGGCTGTTATTGTCAGTTCTTGTAAATACATTAAAAATACTATCTAAGATTTCTCTATTGCTATCAGATTTCTTAACAAAATAAACGCTATTACATGGGTATTTTAATAGCATTTGCCATAAAATTGGATTTGTGTCAGTGTAAAACACCAATAAAACTTCATGGCAATCTGTTTCTGGTTTTAAGAGTTCCTTTTCCAACTGTGATAAGGCTGATTGGCTCATAGTCAGACCTCCTAATTCACTTATAAGCCCCCGAAGTCAGTATTAAATTTTAAACAAAGAAGGCGTGAGGACTTTTCCTACTCTATCCATCGAAAACAGGTATCGCCAAACACCTCGTGAAGATGAATAAAAAGAAACAATACTCCCACGCCTGTATGATATATGTACCTATACAGCATGGGCTATACAGGAAAACATATACAAACAGAAAATGAGCGTAATATTGTCCTTCATCCCTTCACTATTGAAATTGGCGATTTCGTTTTCAGGATAAAAGCAAAAAACGCTTTCTATTATAGTCCAACCATTTCTCCAGTCAGACTTTACAAATATACGTTTTTTGTTCAATATTACGCTCGATAAAGAGTATTATTTCTTTCAAATATAAGGATTTTAGCTGCTTCATGGATGGGAAAAAGAAGAAAAGGAGAGAATTTAACGTTCTCTCCTTTGGCTGCTATCGCACTAAAATCCAAAACTTCTTTCACTGTAAGTTTCGGTAGTCATCCATAAGCAATTATTTAATTTGAAATCATACTTATCTTCCAGCGTTTCTAGAAATGCTTCAAAATCATCATACTTATAAGATTCTTCTATTTGCTCTTTGGTTAATTTTATCTTGATTACTTCGCCTGCCGAATAATCAAAAATGATAATGTAGTTCGTTTCCATAAAGATTATTATTTGTTGATGAATTGGTTCTTAACTCTTTGGACTGTCGAAATTCCGATTCCTTGAAGTTTGGCGATATTCCTGATACTGTACCCTTTTTTGAGTAGATTAATGGTTTCCTTATATTCCTCCTTCATTTTCTCGTCTGATTTAACACTTCCTTTCTTCCTTCCAAGTTTACCGCCATTCATAATATAATTGGCTCTCCCAGAATTTAGGCGATATTGAATGTTAGACCTTTCAATATTAGCCATTTCTGCCAGCACCGTTACCATGATACTTGCTATCGGGTTCACTTTTCCGTCAGGCTGTAATGTATATAATCCCAAGTTCTGAATATATACCGATACCTTTGCTTCATGTAGTATCTCCAGCGAACGAAGCACTTGTAACGTACTTCTTCCCAATCTGCTCAGTTCTGATAAAAGAAGGAAATTTACGGATTCCTTTTTACAGTATTCCAAGCATTCTGTTAAAACCAGTCTTTCCTCAATTTTCTTTGCTCCTGAGATATGCTCCTCGTAGATTTTTACAATCCATATATTTTGCGATTCAGCATATCTTTTTAAATCTTCTATTTGTCTGCTCGTATCTTGTCTGTCATTAGTTGAACTGACACGAGCATAGATAACTGCTTTTGTTCTCATAATAGTCTTTGATTAAAAACATAACGTAAGGGAACGTATTCAAACAGCTCTTATAGATTTATTTGAACACATTCCCGATTTGAACACATCACGTTATTTCCTGATGAAATATTCCGTAGCTGAGTGGACTAGTATGTAATATCGTTTGTTCACCCTGCACCTGTTTTCATAAGGATTGTAGAAATTCAAACATAGCTCTTTATATAATAAAGGTATGTTTTTCCTAATCCGGCATATTAACCATTTGTAGTTTATTGGTCTGCTGCCTTTCATCTTTTCCTCCCATTCCTCTATTGAGATTTGGGAACAATCACATTCAAGATACATATTGCTTATTCCAGAATTATTTTCACATCTTCTTTAATCCATATTCCCAAAGGGTCGCAGTCAAAACACATTCCGAAATAGCATATATGGTAATGTAATTTTTTGTTTTTATAGAAATTGTAAACCTCCTCCTTACCAGTTCCATAATTGAACAGATTCTCGGTATCTCCAAAATATCTTCCTTTCTCGTCCTGAAATACAGGTCTGTTCCAATCGTCTATTCCTATAAATGTCAATTTTAGTTCTTTCATGTTCTTACGTTTTTGATGGTTAGTAAATAAAAAAGGAGGACACACCATTTTATATATAGTGCATCCTCCTCAGATGTTAGTGCTTGGCTATTCTTTACTCAATAAACCAGTTCCAAGAATCATCCTCCTTATTGATGGACTTTACTAAACCTACCGCCACATCATAAGCGTTGATGGTTCTTTCAAGTGTGGTATCAATATAGTTGTTCTTGTAATTGGTTAATAGCTGATAGAATTGCCAAGCGGTTATTGCTTTTCCAAAACCTCCGAAATTCTCGTCTGTATAATAATCCCGGATAGCTGAATTAATCTGAGCTTCATTAAGTATCAGCTCAGGCAATCCAAGTCTTGTTTTGATACTTTGAGGTAAAGCTTGGTACATTCTGGCTTTTCCCAAGAATTGGGCCAGTGTCTTTACATCTATAATAGTATCTGTCAGACGGTGCATCTCTTCAATATGGTTTACATAATCGTAACGGCTGAACAGTTCCATACAATATTTATATAGGTCTGCTGTATTGGTTACTTTTATACATAGCTTTACACCGTCTGTTCTCAATAGTAAGTTGGTACATACTTCATTCACAAAGCCTATACCAACTCTGAATGTCTGTTTTTGAGAAGAATTACCAAGTAAGTTCGTTTCAGTATAGGTTCTGACACCTACCACCTGAAGGTTTAACTTGTTTCCGTTTATCTCATAAGTTATACTTGGTATCTCAATCATAAACATAATTCTCTGATAGTAAGAGCCTGAATCCTCATTTGTCAGATTTTCCACTAGTTTACCGCTTCCTTTTCTTGTTCTAAGCTTCATTTCGTGGCTTACCCTGATTTTTGGCTCCAGAAACTGCTGACCCTGAAAATAAGTCTGGGTCGCATCACAAACAGTATTGATAAAATCATTGTGACTGATTGTTTCAATGTTATCTCTACTGAATACTGGTACTAAATAATCATCCTGTAAAGTCTGTAAATCCATTTCAACCGTATTTCCCAAGATAAATGGATTTCTCTCTTTCTCAGTTTCCAATAATACCATTTCGTTTGTTTCCATGATTCTGTTATTTTTTAGTTATTACTCCGTTTTAATTTTCGTGGCTTTCTTCTTCAAGATACCACGTAATTTTTTCCAGTTCTTGAAAATGGCTAATAACATTTCCAAGATTACGATTAGGGCTGATTCCGCTTTCTCATACTTCATTCGTTCTCAGTCTTAAATCCTTTCACTGTTTTTGGTCGTTGATAGCCCTTGAATACGTGTCGTAGATATTCTATTACCTCTACCATGTTTACAATTAGGCTTATGACCTTCATTACATCAAAAATTCTTTTCATTTTCATAATTATTCCTCCTTTGGTTAGTTTATTATCACTAATAAGGCTTTGGAGGGAAAATAAAAAAGCAAGAAATACGATGCTGATTGACCGTATTTCCTGCTGTACTAATAGGAGATAATAATGAAAATAATCCCTACTTCTGGATTTTAGATACAGCTTGAAGTATATCTTATCCGAAAATAGGGATTATTGTCAGGTGTGATAAGTAGATATTTCTCCGCTTATCCACTGCTTTCTATATGATGTTTCTCTGCTTATTATCTTTCCTATTCATTGTTTTTCTTCATATATAAGAGTTTGAGGGGATTTGAGGAGGGGAGTAATAGTATGTGAAATTTATCTTTCTTAACTCCGGGAGGTTAATTGAATATAAAAGATAGGGGGAGTAAATAAGGGAGTGGGAGGATTTATAAAAAGAAAAAGTCGCTGATTATCAGCGACTTTTAATCCTATTTCGTGGACCAGCCAGGGCTTGAACCTGGGACCTCCAGATTATGAGTCTGTTGCTCTAACCAACTGAGCTACAAGTCCGACATTTCAGAAGAATTTGTTTGGAAATGCGTTGCAAAAGTAATGGTTTGAGTTGAAATCTGCAATATTTGGCTAGAAAAAAATGATAAAAAAAACTAATGGAACAGATGCTTGCGATATATGTTGTATTTTTGCCGTCATTAATAATTAATTATCAGACATATGTCACACAACACACAAGATTCTCGTTTTAAAGGGTTAACCGACCAGGAAGTTCTTCAAAATCGTCAAAAATATGGGATGAACCTGCTGACTCCTCCCAAACGTCCGTCAATCTGGAAACTATATCTGGAGAAGTTTCAGGATCCGGTTATCAAAGTGCTGCTCGTTGCAGCCGCTTTTTCTCTGTTGATTTCAATCATCGAGAGTGAATATGCAGAGACAATCGGTATATTCTTTGCTATTTTCTTAGCGACTGGTATCGGATTTTATTTTGAATATGATGCCAATAAGAAGTTTGATTTGCTGAACGCTGTGGGGGAGGAAACTCCGGTAATGGTGATTCGAAATGGAAAGGTGCATGAGATTCCTAAGAAAGATATTGTAGTAGGGGATGTGGTGATATTGAATACCGGTGATGAGATTCCGGCAGACGGGGTATTGCTGGAAGCGGTATCATTGCAAGTAAATGAATCAAGCCTGACCGGGGAATTGATGGTGAACAAAACAACGGATGAGGCTCATTTTGATGAAGAAGCTACTTACCCGTCCAATTCCGTAATGCGTGGAACGACAGTAACGGATGGTCACGGAGTGATGTGCGTAGAAAGAGTAGGGGATGCTACTGAAATTGGTAAGGTGGCTCGGCAGGCTACCGAACAGAGTCAGGAACAGACTCCACTAAATTTACAGCTGACTAAATTGGCCAATCTGATAGGAAAGGTGGGTTTTACAATTGCTACACTGACCTTTGTTATCTTTACGGCGAAAGATTTATATGTATATTTAAGCGTGACGGCGGTGACCGACTGGCATCAGTGGCTTGAAATAGCACGCATCGTGTTGAAGTATTTTATGATGGCTGTCACCTTGATTGTAGTAGCGGTACCGGAAGGATTGCCTATGAGTGTGACCTTGAGTTTGGCATTGAATATGCGTCGTATGCTGAAAACGAACAACTTGGTTCGTAAGATGCATGCATGCGAAACAATGGGAGCCATTACGGTGATTTGTACGGATAAGACAGGTACACTGACACAGAACCTGATGCAGGTGTATGATGCCAAGTTGGATGAATCTCAGAAGAACCTGATAGCAGAGGGTATAGCAACTAACTCTACTGCTTTCCTGGAAGAGAAAGAGGGAGAAGGTAAGCCGTCCGGAGTAGGAAACCCCACGGAAGTGGCTCTCTTGCTTTGGTTGAATGAGCAGGGAATGGATTACATCTCATTGAGAAATCAGGCGAAAACGGTAAATCAGCTTACTTTCTCTACAGAAAGGAAGTATATGGCTACGCTGGTCGACTCTTCTGTCTTGAACACACGTGTGCTTTATGTGAAGGGGGCTCCTGAGATTGTGATGGGAAAATGTAACTTGGAAGAAAGCCGGGTTAAGCAATATAATGAACAGCTTTTGGCTTACCAGAATCAGGCTATGCGTACATTGGGAGTGGCTTATAAGGTAATTCCTGAAAATAGCAGTACGGATTGTGCGGAACTGGTGAAGGAAGGCGGATTGACATTCATGGGAATTTTTGCCATCAGTGACCCGATTCGTCCGGATGTGCCTGATGCGGTGAAGAAATGTCAGTCGGCTGGTATCCGTGTGAAGATTGTAACGGGAGATACTCCGGGAACAGCAACTGAAATCGCACGACAAATCGGGCTGTGGACATCGGAAGATACGGAACGGAATCGCATTACCGGAGTGGAGTTTGCTGCCTTGAGCGATGAAGAAGCTTTGGAAAGAGTGGTCGATTTGAAGGTGATGAGCCGTGCACGTCCGATGGATAAGCAACGTCTGGTACAGTTGCTCCAGCAAAAAGGTGAAGTAGTAGCAGTGACTGGTGACGGAACAAATGACGCACCGGCATTGAATCATGCGCAGGTGGGTTTGTCAATGGGAACAGGTACTTCTGTAGCGAAAGAGGCCAGTGACATTACACTGCTGGATGACTCTTTCCACAGTATTGCTACTGCGGTGATGTGGGGGCGTTCGTTGTATAAGAATATCCAGCGCTTTATTGTGTTCCAGCTGACCATCAATGTGGTAGCCTTGCTGAGCGTGTTGCTGGGTGCCTTTTTAGGTACGGAACTTCCGCTGACGGTTACTCAAATGCTGTGGGTGAATCTGATTATGGATACGTTTGCAGCAATGGCACTGGCGTCTATTGCACCGAGCATGGATGTAATGAATGAAAAACCTCGCAAGCGTACTGATTTTATCATATCTCCTGCCATGCGGAACAATATATTCGGTGTGGGTGCCGGATTCTTGATTGTACTGATGGGACTGCTGGCTTTCTTTAAGAACATGCCTGGCGGTATGGATGTGCATCATCTGACTGTCTTCTTTACGATTTTTGTCATGCTGCAGTTCTGGAACCTGTTTAATGCCAGCGTATTTGGTACGAATCATTCTATCTTTAAAGATGCCGGTCATGCGATGGGTATGTTAGGAGTGGCATTGATTATTCTGGTTGGTCAGTTCATTATTGTAACTTTTGGAGGCAAGGTCTTCCGTACGGAGCCTTTGCCTGCGCTGGAATGGATTTATATCATTGCCGGTACGTCTTTGGTACTTTGGATTGGTGAAGTCGTGCGAGGAATTAAACGAATGATGAAAAAATGAGCCGAATTAAAAGTATTATATTTGATTTAGGCGGTGTGCTTCTTGACTTGGATGTACACCGTTGTCTGGAGCGTTTGGAGGAAATCGGACTGCATGAAGTACGTCAGTGGATGACCGGTACGAATGAAAAAGGATTCTTTAAGGAATATGAGTGTGGAATATTGACCACGGAGCAGTTCCGGGACCGGATTCGCGAAGAGGTGGGTCGTGAACTTCCGGACGAGGAGATTGACCGGATATGGAACAGCATGTTAAAGGAAATTCCGGATTATAAGTTTGAATTATTGCTGAAGCTAAAGGAAAACTATAATTTATATTTGCTGAGCAATACGAATGACTTGCACTGGAAAGAGTGTGCAGGTAAGTTTACTTATAAAGGTATGCCGATGCTTGATTGCTTTACGCAGGTATTTCTTTCGTATCGGATGCATCTGGCAAAACCCGATGTGGAAATTTTTCAGACTGTGCTGAAAGAGGCAGGACTTAAAGCCGATGAAGTCTTGTTTATAGATGATTCTGAAGAGAATTGTCAGTCAGCTGCTAAGTTGGGAATCGGTGTGTGTCATTATGTACCAGGAGATAATCTGGAGGTACAGCTTCAAAAATTTATAGTGTAAGCAAATGAAAATAGTTACTGGCTCTACGGCCGCAAATCTTCCTGCATGTGTGGCAACCATAGGTTGTTTTGACGGTGTACATAGAGGACATCAGTACCTGATAGAGCAGGTGCATAATATTGCGAAGGCGGGAGGATTTGCTTCTTGCCTGATAACTTTTACTTCTCATCCTCGGCAGGTACTGGATACGGATTATCGTCCCCGGCTGCTGACATGCTTGTCTCAGAAAATAGAATGTTTTGAGCATTCTCCTATTGAATATTGTGTGTTACTTCCTTTTACGAAGGAACTTTCCTTGCTTTCTGCCCGTGAATTTATGAGGATTCTGCATGAGGTGTATAATGTGCAAGCCCTTTTTGTAGGATATGATCATCATTTTGGACATAATCAGGGGGAGGGGTTTGAGGAATACTGCCAATATGGAAAAGAATTAGGCATGCGTGTGATGCAGTCAAGAGCTTTGGTAGAGGATGGTACTTCTATTAGTTCTACGTTGATTCGTTCATGTCTGCTTGCAGGAGATATAAAGAACGCGAATGCTTATCTGGGTTACAACTACTATTTAAGCGGAAGAGTGGTTGACGGAAAGAAAGTGGGGCGTACTTTGGGATTTCCTACAGCCAATATCGAGCCATTGTGTGCTGAAAAGCTTCTGCCGGCAACGGGAGTGTATGCGGTTTATGTATATGTAGGGAAAGAACGCTACGCTGGAATGTTGAACATAGGAAGTTGCCCTACCGTGAACGGGAATGAGCAGTCTGTGAGTGTGGAAGTCCATATATTGAATTTCCAGAGAGATATTTATCAGGAACTGATAAAAATTGAGTTTGTGGAGTATCTGCGCCCGGAAGTGAAATTTGAAAGTGTGGAAAAGCTTACATGGCAGTTGCAGCAGGATAAAGAGGTGGTGAAAAATCTTTTGCACCAAAAGGGGTAAAGTTTTGGGCAGCATCTGATTTGTCTGTATCTTTGCAGCAAATTAGATAATTGAATTGAATGAAAACATTTGAAGAACTTGGCGTTTCACCGGAAATACGCAAGGCAATTGAGGAATTAGGGTATGAGAATCCTATGCCCGTGCAAGAAGAAGTAATACCGTATTTGTTGGGAAACGGCAATGATGTAGTGGCTCTGGCACAAACCGGAACCGGAAAAACAGCCGCATTTGGTCTGCCGCTGATTCAGAAAATTGATGTAAAAAATTGTGTACCACAGGCGTTGGTACTTTGTCCGACACGTGAACTTTGCCTGCAAATAGCAGGTGACCTGACTGACTATTCGAAGTATATCACCGATTTAAAGATTCTTCCTGTGTATGGAGGTTCTTCCATAGATAGCCAGATTCGTAGCTTGAAGAGGGGAGTGCATATTATCGTAGCTACTCCCGGCCGCTTGATTGACTTGATGGAACGCAAGGTGGCTCAATTGGCTACTATCCGCGACGTGGTAATGGATGAAGCGGATGAGATGCTGAATATGGGCTTCACGGATAGTATCAATGCAATTCTTGAGAATATACCTCAAGACCGGAATACTTTGATGTTCTCTGCGACGATGAGTCCGGAAATTGCCCGTATTGCGAAGACTTATTTGCATGAGGCAAAAGAGATCACTATCGGTACCAAGAATGAAGGAAGCAAGAACGTTAATCACGTGGCTTATATTGTACACGCAAAAGATAAATATCTGGCATTGAAACGTGTCGTTGATTTTTATCCTCAGATTTATGGTATCGTTTTTTGCCGTACGCGCAAGGAAACCCAGGAAATAGCCGATAAACTTATACAAGATGGATATAATGCAGACTCGCTGCATGGCGAGTTAAGTCAGGCACAGCGTGACTTGGTGATGCAGAAGTTTCGTCAACGTCATTTGCAGTTACTGGTTGCAACAGATGTAGCTGCGAGAGGACTGGATGTGAATGACCTGACGCACGTAATTAATTACGGATTGCCGGATGATACTGAAAGTTATACGCATCGGAGCGGCCGTACGGGACGTGCCGGAAAGACGGGTATTTCCATTGCAATTATCAATTTGCGGGAGAAGGGCCGTATGAAGGAGATTGAGCACATCATCAAAAAGAAGTTTGAAGTTAGTGTGCTCCCATCCGGACAGGAAATTTGTCAGCAGCAGTTGATAAAGGTGATTGATGATATAGAGAAGGTGAAAGTAAATGAAGAGGAGATAGAGACCTTCTTGCCTGGTATTTACCGAAAACTTGATTGGCTGGATAAGGAAGATTTGATTAAGCGCGTGGTTTCATTGGAGTTTAATCGTTTTCTGGATTATTATAAAAATGCTCCTGAAATTGAACAGCCTAAGGCTAATGAAAAGAAATCTGAGGCAAAGGAATCTCGTAAGGGGGATAAAGAGAAGGTGGGCCGTAAGGCTGAAAAAGGTTATACGCGTTTGTTCCTGAATTTAGGAAAAACAGACGGATTTTATACCAATCAGATTATAGACCTGGTAAACCGTAATCTGAGAAAGGAGCGTATTCAGATTGGCCGTATTGACTTGATGCAGAATTTCTCGTTTTTTGAAGTGATTCAAGAACAGGCTCCACAAGTGCTAAAGGCTTTGAACAAAGTCGTATTGAGTGGGGGACGTAAAGTCTGTGTGGAGATTGCCGGTGAGAATACTGGGAAAAGTGATAAGAGCGGAAAGAAAAAGAAAGTGGCGGCTGAAAAGAAAGCGGATAAACTTTCAAAGGTAGAGAAAGCGAAAAAGCCGAGTCGGGAGGAAAGAGGATATACCAGTCCTCGCGGTCCTAAAAAGAAAGATGACTGGAAGCAGTTCTTTCAACAGGATATTCAACCGCTTCGAGGAGAAGAACCAGACTTCTCAGAAGAAGGTTGGGCTAAACGCAGCAAACGTAAAAAATAAATAAGAGGCTGTCTCAAAATAGAGAAATTGGACAGACATACTTATAATTTATAAGTTATAGTATAAAAATCTCCTGCTTTTAGCCATATCATTAGAGTAAACTAAGGCTGAAACAGGAGATTTTTTATTTCTAAGTTTCAATCTGTAATATTTTTACTTTTGCAATTCTATTTTGAGACAGCCTCTTATTTATTTGAAGATACCTTCTGTTGTCATTTGTATACGTTTGATACTTCCGTCTTTCTGGTAAAAAAGCGGGTCAATACAGATGGATCTTCTGAATCCGCAGCCATCAGTATTTATGCTTCCGTTATGGTAGATGAAGTAGGATTTCCCTTTAAAATCGATGATGGCCTGATGGTTGGTATTGGAGTTCCCGGCTATTTCGTTGAGGATACCTTTATAGATCCAGGGCCCATTGATGTTCTTGCTCATGGCATAGCATATTTTTTCAGGGAATTCTGAGGCAAAAGACAGGTAGTACCAGTCTCCATGTTTGTGAACCCAAGGTGCTTCTGTGTATCTGGGAAGGTTGATGGGATGGATGGGGCCGTCCAGTTCTGTCATATTATTTTTTAGTTTTGCATAATAACATTGTGTGTTTCCCCAAAAAAGATAAGCTTGACCGTCATCGTCGATAAAGACCGTCGGGTCTATATCATCCCATGCAATGGAAGTGTATTGGGTCGTCATGTCGTTGGTAATCAGTGCACTGCCGCGTGCATCTTTAAAAGGTCCTATGGGGGAGTCGGATACGGCAACTCCAATTGACTTCCCGGGAATAGTGGCATGTTCGACGGTGACATACCAGTAGAATTTCCCGTTACGTTCAATTACCTGACTGGCCCACGCTTCTCCTTTTGCCCACTTGAAATCGGTAGCTTTCAACGTATAGGCATGTTCGGTGAAGGTTTTCATGTCTTTGGTAGAGAAAATGCACCATTCGTTCATCAGATAATATTGCTGAGGTGCGGGACATTCATCGTGGCCGGCATAAATATATACTGTGCCGTCGTGGACTAATGCGGCTGGGTCACCCAGATATTTATAGGAAACCACCGGGTTTTGAGTCGCTACAAATGTAGTATCTTTTTGTGCGGCTTGTAGGATAGATGAATGTGTGGTAAAAATGGTGAGGGCAATAACCCCCAGGTTAATGAATGGATTTTTCATGATATATTAAATTTGAAAATGATTTTGATGCAAAGATAGCTGTCGTATGAGTCGGGAGGGTGGACAAAAGTTTTTTTAGATTGGATTATGGGTATGTGGGTTAGAAAAAGAATGTGATTTATTAGTTTACTCCAACTTTTTTCCTACATTTGCCGTATAAATTCATTAAACAGTTTAATCATTATGGAAAACGAAAACAAAAATCAGCTTCAGATAGAATTAAAAGAAGAAGTGGCACAGGGAACTTATGCGAATCTTGCAATTATTACTCATTCAAGCTCTGAATTTATTCTTGATTTTGTACGTGTAATGCCGGGTTTGCCGAAAGCAGGTGTTCAATCTCGTATTGTAATGACTCCGGAACATGCAAAGCGTCTGATGTTTGCATTGCAGGACAATGTGACTAAGTATGAGCAGAATTTTGGTCAGATTCGGATGCCGGAACAGCAGGCACAAGGCGGAAAAACTTTCGTTCCACCGTTGAGTGATTTCAAAGGAGAAGCTTAAAAAAATATAAATAGAGGACTCAAGAGGCTCATTTCCCGTTTTTTTCGGGGAATGAGCTTTTTTCTTTTTAAAAACAGTTTGTCTATTAAAAAGTTATTTGTAATTTTGCAGCCCGAAATGTAGTATTTCGACAAGGATTGTAGAAACAATAAGAAACAAATATATAACAATTAAAAATCAAACAAAATGCCTACTATTCAACAGTTAGTAAGAAAAGGAAGAACGGTTTTGGTTGATAAGAGTAAATCACCGGCATTGGATTCATGTCCTCAGAGACGTGGCGTTTGCGTACGTGTTTACACTACAACTCCGAAAAAACCGAACTCAGCAATGCGTAAAGTTGCTCGTGTGCGTCTGACAAACTCTAAGGAAGTGAACTCTTACATTCCGGGAGAAGGACATAACTTGCAGGAACACTCAATCGTTTTGGTTCGTGGTGGTCGTGTGAAAGACCTTCCGGGTGTACGTTATCACATCGTTCGTGGTACACTGGATACAGCAGGTGTGGCAGGCCGTACACAGAGACGTTCTAAATATGGCGCTAAGCGTCCGAAACCAGGACAGGCAGCTCCGGCAGGAAAAGGTAAGAAATAATCCTCGCTGAGTACAATCCTTATTAAGAAAAAACTTTTATAAATTCGTTTTGGTTTGTTGGAAAAGCTTTAAGGTTGAGTAAATGCTTCGGAGGAAGCGTTGAAGTAGACAGAGATGCAGCCCCAAACTAAACATTATTATCAAACAAAATGAGAAAAGCAAAACCAAAAAAACGTGTGATCCTTCCGGATCCAGTATTTAATGATCAGAAGGTTTCTAAATTCGTAAACCATCTGATGTATGATGGAAAGAAGAACACTTCTTACGAAATCTTCTACAACGCATTGAAAACAGTTGAAACTAAGCTTCCGGGTGAAGAAACTTCAGCATTGGAAGTTTGGAAAAAAGCTCTTGATAACGTAACTCCTCAGTTGGAAGTAAAATCTCGCCGTATCGGTGGTGCTACTTTCCAGGTTCCTACCGAAATTCGTCCGGATCGTAAGGAGTCAATCTCTATGAAGAATCTGATTGCTTTTGCCCGTAAACGTGGTGGAAAGTCAATGGCTGATAAATTGGCTGCAGAAATCCTTGATGCATACAACGAACAGGGTGGTGCTTTCAAACGTAAGGAAGATATGCACCGTATGGCTGAAGCTAACCGTGCTTTCGCTCACTTCAGATTTTAATCTAGTTAATAACTTTAAGACGAATTAAAATGGCTAAACATGATTTGCATTTGACCCGTAACATCGGAATCATGGCGCACATCGATGCTGGTAAGACAACTACTTCTGAACGTATCTTGTTTTACACAGGTTTGACTCATAAGATTGGTGAGGTACACGATGGTGCTGCTACCATGGACTGGATGGAACAGGAGCAGGAACGTGGTATTACTATTACTTCAGCTGCTACAACTACTTATTGGAAGTATGCTGGTAACAAGTATAAAATCAACTTGATTGACACTCCGGGACACGTGGACTTTACTGCAGAAGTAGAACGTTCACTCCGTGTATTGGATGGCGCTGTGGCTACTTATTGTGCTGTAGGTGGTGTTGAACCTCAGTCAGAAACAGTATGGCGTCAGGCTGATAAATACAATGTTCCTCGTATCGGTTATGTTAACAAGATGGACCGTTCTGGAGCTGACTTCTTCGAAGTTGTTCGTCAGATGAAGGATGTATTGGGTGCTAATCCATGTCCGGTTGTAATTCCTATCGGTGCAGAAGAATCTTTCAAAGGTGTAGTTGACCTGATTAAGATGAAAGCTATCTTGTGGCACGATGAAACAATGGGTGCTGACTATGATGTAGAAGAAATCCCTGCAAACTTGGTTGATGAAGCCAACGAGTGGAGAGACAAAATGTTGGAAAAGGTGGCTGAATTTGATGAAGCCTTAATGGAAAAATATTTTGACGATCCTTCTACAATCACAGAAGATGAAATCTTGCGTGCTCTGCGTGCTGGAACTTTGAAGATGGAAATCGTTCCGATGTTGTGTGGTTCTTCATTCAAGAACAAAGGTGTACAGACATTGCTTGACTATGTATGTGCATTCTTGCCTTCTCCGCTGGATACTCCGAATATTGTGGGTACAAATCCGAATACGGGTGCTGAAGAAGACCGTAAGCCGGATGAAGATGAAAAGACTGCAGCTTTGGCATTCAAGATTGCTACTGACCCGTATGTAGGTCGTCTGACTTTCTTCCGTGTGTACTCTGGTAAGGTTGAAGCTGGTTCTTATATCTACAACTCTCGTTCAGGTAAGAAAGAACGTGTTTCTCGTCTGTTCCAGATGCACTCAAACAAGCAGAATCCGGTAGAAGTAATCAGTGCGGGTGATATTGGTGCTGGTGTAGGATTCAAGGATATTCGTACAGGTGATACACTGTGTGACGAAACAGCTCCGATTGTATTGGAATCTATGGACTTTCCGGAACCGGTTATCGGTATTGCAGTAGAGCCGAAGACTCAGAAAGATTTGGACAAGCTGTCTAACGGTTTGGCTAAGTTGGCTGAAGAAGACCCGACATTTACTGTACGTACAGACGAACAGACTGGCCAGACTATCATCTCTGGTATGGGTGAGCTTCACTTGGATATCATCATCGACCGTTTGAAACGTGAGTTCAAGGTTGAATGTAACCAGGGTCGTCCGCAGGTTAACTACAAGGAAGCTATCACAAAGACTGTTGAATTGCGTGAAGTTTACAAGAAACAGTCAGGTGGTCGTGGTAAGTTTGCCGATATCATCGTATCTGTAGGCCCGGTTGATGAAGACTGGAAACAGGGTGGTCTGCAGTTCATCGACGAAGTGAAAGGTGGTAACGTACCTAAGGAATTTATTCCTTCTGTACAGAAAGGTTTCCAGACAGCCATGAAGAACGGTGTGTTGGCTGGCTTCCCGCTCGATTCACTGAAGGTTGTGTTGAAGGATGGTTCTTTCCACCCGGTTGACTCTGACCAGTTGTCATTCGAAATCTGTGCTATCCAGGCATACAAGAACGCTTGCGTGAAAGCAGGTCCGGTGCTGATGGAGCCGATTATGAAACTGGAAGTGGTTACTCCGGAAGAGAACATGGGTGATGTAATCGGTGACTTGAACAAACGTCGTGGTCAGGTTGAAGGTATGGAAACAAGCCGTTCTGGCGCCCGTATCGTAAAAGCTATGGTTCCGTTGGCTGAAATGTTCGGTTATGTAACAGCTTTGCGTACTATTACTTCTGGTCGTGCAACTTCTTCAATGACTTACGATCACCACGCTCAGGTTTCTAGCTCAATCGCTAAGACTGTACTGGAAGAAGTTAAAGGTCGCGTAGACTTGGTATAAAAAGAAATAGGATGGAAGTTGATGAGGACTAGCGAATGACTCTTAGTCCTCAAGCTTCCTTCCCAATATAAACAATTAATAATTTAATAAACAAATGAGTCAGAAAATCAGAATTAAACTGAAATCTTACGATCACAACTTGGTAGACAAGTCAGCAGAAAAGATTGTAAGAACTGTGAAGGCTACAGGTGCTATTGTAAGCGGTCCTATTCCATTGCCTACACACAAACGTATTTTTACTGTAAACCGTTCGACTTTCGTTAACAAGAAGTCACGTGAACAGTTTGAATTGTCTTCTTACAAGAGACTGATTGACATCTACAGCTCAACTGCTAAGACAGTAGACGCTTTGATGAAGTTGGAATTACCGAGTGGGGTAGAAGTAGAAATTAAAGTTTAATCAATTAAAAATTAACTGAAATGCCAGGATTATTAGGAAAGAAAATCGGAATGACATCCGTTTTCAGTGCTGATGGTAAGAATGTACCATGCACTGTTATCGAAGCTGGTCCTTGTGTGGTTACTCAGATTAAGAGTGTAGAAAAAGATGGCTATGCAGCTGTTCAGGTAGGTTTCCAGGACAAGAAGGAAAAGCACACTACTAAACCGTTGATGGGTCACTTTAAGAAAGCTGGAGTAACTCCAAAGAGACACTTGGCCGAGTTCAAAGATTTCTCAGAAGAATTGAATTTAGGTGACACTATCACTGTAGAATTGTTCAATGACACTGCTTATGTAGATGTTATTGGTACTTCTAAAGGAAAAGGTTTCCAGGGTGTTGTAAAACGTCATGGATTTGGTGGTGTAGGCCAGACTACTCACGGTCAGCACAACCGTGCCCGCAAACCGGGTTCTATCGGTGCTTGTTCTTACCCTGCTAAAGTATTCAAAGGAATGCGCATGGGCGGACAAATGGGTGGTGACAGAGTAACTACTCACAACTTACAGGTATTAAAAGTGATTCCTGAACACAACTTGCTGTTGATCAAAGGTTCTGTTCCGGGTTGCAAAGGTTCAATCGTAATAATTGAGAAATAATGGAAGTTAACGTATTAAATATTAAGGGTGAAGATACCGGCAAAAAGGTTGCTTTGAACGAAGCTATCTTCGGAATCACTCCAAATGATCACGCTATCTATCTGGATGTGAAGCAGTATATGGCTAATCAGCGCCAGGGTACTCACAAGTCTAAGGAAAGAAGCGAAATCAGTGGTTCTACTCGTAAATTAGGTCGTCAGAAAGGTGGCGGCGGTGCACGTCGTGGTGATATCAACTCTCCAGTATTGGTGGGTGGTGCTCGCGTTTTTGGTCCTAAACCTCGCGATTATTGGTTCAAACTGAACAAGAAAGTGAAAGTTTTGGCTCGTAAATCTGCATTGGCATACAAGGCACAGACTAACAACATCGTAGTAGTAGAAGACTTCACTTTCGAAGCTCCTAAGACTAAAGAATTTGTAAATGTTGTGAATAATCTCAAAGTGGCTGGTAAAAAGCTACTTATGGTTTTGCCGGAAGCAAATAAAAACGTATATTTGTCTGCTCGTAACTTAGAGCGTACAAATCTTGCAATTGCTTCTGCGCTGAATACATATTCTGTATTGAACGCAGAAACTCTTGTTGTGACAGAAAGTGCTTTGAAAGCTATCGAGGAAACCTTAGTGAAATAATTAAAGGAGGCTGAAGTAATATGGGAATGATTATTAAACCGTTGGTTACAGAAAAAATGACGGCAATATCTGAAAAGTTCAACCGCTTTGGATTTATTGTTCGTCCTGAAGCTAACAAATTAGAAATTAAGCGTGAAATCGAAGCTATGTATAATGTGACTGTAGTAGACGTAAACACAATTCGCTACGCAGGAAAGAATAAGAGCCGTTATACTAAGTCTGGTCTTATCAATGGACGTACAAATGCTTACAAGAAAGCTATCGTTACATTGAAAGAAGGTGATACTATTGATTTTTATAGCAATATTTAAATAAAAGATGGCAGTACGTAAATTTAAGCCCACAACACCGGGGCAGAGACACAAAATTATTGGTACTTTTGAAGAAATTACTGCATCGGTACCAGAAAAATCTCTTGTATATGGAAAGCGTTCTACTGGTGGTCGTAACCACGTAGGTAAGATGACAATGCGCTATATCGGCGGTGGTCACAAGAGAAAATTCCGTATTATTGATTTCAAGAGAAATAAAGACGGTGTTCCAGCAGTCGTTAAAACAATTGAATATGATCCGAACCGTTCGGCTCGTATCGCTTTGTTGTTTTATGCTGATGGTGAAAAAAGATATATCATTGCTCCTAATGGATTGCAAGTAGGTAGCACTTTGATGTCTGGAGCGAATGCGGCGCCTGAGATTGGTAACGCACTTCCTCTTGAAAACATCCCCGTGGGTACTGTAATTCACAACATTGAATTGCGTCCGGGTCAGGGTGCTGCTTTGGTAAGATCGGCTGGTAACTTTGCTCAGTTGACATCTCGTGAAGGTAAATACTGTGTAATCAAATTGCCTTCAGGTGAAGTAAGACAAATCTTGAGTGCTTGTAAAGCTACTATCGGTAGTGTAGGTAACTCAGACCATGCATTGGAATCATCAGGTAAGGCTGGTCGTTCTCGCTGGTTGGGTCGTCGTCCTCACAACCGTGGTGTTGTTATGAACCCTGTTGATCACCCGATGGGTGGTGGTGAAGGACGTCAGTCAGGAGGTCACCCAAGATCACGTACAGGCTTGTATGCTAAGGGCTTGAAGACAAGAGCACCTAAGAAACAGTCTTCTAAGTATATTATTGAAAGAAGAAAGTAATAACAACTGATTAATTGAGTAATTTATGAGTCGTTCATTAAAAAAAGGTCCATATATTAATGTAAAACTGGAAAACAAGGTGCTGGCTATGAATGAAAGCGGCAAGAAATCAGTTGTTAAGACATGGGCTAGAGCTTCAATGATTTCGCCTGATTTCGTAGGGCATACAATTGCAGTTCACAACGGAAACAAATTTATTCCTGTTTACGTTACTGAAAACATGGTTGGTCATAAGTTGGGTGAATTTGCACCAACTCGTACTTTCCGTGGTCATGCTGGTAACAAGAAAAAATAATAACAGGACGCACATTTGAAATAATAAAGTAATAAATAATGGGAGCAAGAAAAAAAATATCGGCTGAAAAGAGAAAAGAAGCCCTTAAAACCATGTATTTTGCAAAATTGCAAAATGTGCCTACTTCTCCGCGTAAAATGCGTCTCGTGGCTGACATGATTCGTGGTATGGAGGTAAATAGAGCACTTGGTGTCTTGAAGTTTTCTTCTAAAGAAGCTTCTGCAAGAGTGGAAAAATTGTTACGCTCTGCTATTGCTAACTGGGAACAGAAAAACGAACGTAAAGCTGAAGACGGCGAATTGTTTGTAACTAAGATTTATGTTGACGGGGGAGCAACCTTGAAAAGAATGAGACCGGCTCCACAGGGTAGAGGTTACAGAATTCGTAAACGTTCAAACCATGTGACTTTGTTCGTTGATTCTAAGAATACTAATGATAAAAATTAAGAGTAGATGGGACAGAAAGTTAATCCGATAAGCAACCGTTTAGGAATTATCAGAGGATGGGATTCTAATTGGTACGGTGGCAAGAATTATGGTGACGCTTTGCTGGAAGACAGCAAAATTCGTAAATATCTGAATGCCAGACTTGCAAAAGCCAGCGTTTCAAGAATCGTTATTGAACGTACTCTGAAATTGGTGACAATTACTGTATGTACTGCTCGTCCGGGTATTATCATTGGTAAAGGTGGTCAGGAAGTTGACAAGCTGAAAGAAGAGTTGAAGAAGATCACCGATAAGGATATCCAGATTAATATCTTTGAAGTTAAGAGACCGGAACTTGATGCTGTGATTGTGGCTAACAACATCGCTCGTCAGGTAGAAGGTAAAATTGCTTACCGTCGCGCTATCAAGATGGCTATTGCCAATACAATGCGTATGGGAGCTGAAGGTATCAAAGTGCTGATCTCTGGTCGTTTGAATGGTGCTGAAATGGCTCGTTCAGAAATGTACAAGGAAGGACGTACTCCATTGCATACTTTCCGTGCAGATATCGACTACTGTCATGCTGAAGCTTTGACAAAAGTTGGTTTGCTGGGTATCAAGGTTTGGATTTGCCGTGGAGAAGTTTATGGAAAACGTGAGTTGGCTCCAAACTTCACTCAGAGCAAAGAAAACAACCGTGGAGGAAACGGTAACAATGGTGGAAAGAACTTCCGCAGAAAGAAAAATAACAATCGCTAACGATTTGAATTTTAGGAATTATGTTACAACCGAAAAAAACAAAATTCAGAAGACAGCAGAAAGGTAGCGCTAAAGGTAACGCCCAAAGAGGACATCAGTTGGCTTTTGGTTCTTTTGGCATCAAGTCTCTTCAGACTAAATGGATTACAGGTCGTCAGATAGAGGCAGCTCGTATTGCTGTAACAAGATATATGCAGCGTCAGGGTCAGATTTGGATTCGTATCTTCCCGGACAAACCTATTACTCGTAAGCCTGCCGATGTACGTATGGGTAAAGGTAAAGGTTCTCCAGAAGGTTTCGTAGCACCTGTAACTCCGGGTCGTATTTTGATCGAAGTAGAAGGTGTATCTTTCGATGTAGCAAAAGAAGCTCTGCGTCTTGCTGCACAGAAACTTCCTGTTACAACTAAGTTTATTGTTAGACGTGATTACGACGCAAGTCAAAATGCTTAATTGATATGAAGATTGCAGAAATTAGAGAAATAGCTACCAACGAATTGGCAGAAAGAATTCAGACTGAAGTTGCCAATTACAATCAAATGGTTTTAAATCATTCGATCTCTCCGCTGGAAAATCCTGCACAGATTAAGAAGTTACGCAGAACCATTGCGCGTATGAAAGCAGAATTGCGTCAGAGAGAACTTAACAAATAATAATGGTCCTCATGGAAGCTAGAAATTTAAGAAAAGAAAGAACTGGTGTTGTAGTTAGCAATAAAATGGATAAGACCATTACTGTTGCTGCTAAGTTTAAGGAAAAACACCCTATTTATGGTAAGTTCGTTTCTAAAACGAAGAAATACCATGCTCATGACGAAAAGAATGAATGCCAGATTGGCGATACTGTTCGCATCATGGAAACTCGTCCTTTGAGTAAAACTAAGAGATGGAGATTGATTGAAATTATTGAAAGAGCTAAGTAATTATGATACAAGCAGAATCCAGACTTACAGTATGTGACAACAGTGGTGCGAAAGAAGCTCTTTGTATCCGCGTATTAGGCGGTACAAAGAGACGTTACGCCTCTGTTGGGGATGTTATTGTAGTTTCAATAAAGAGTGTTATCCCCTCAAGTGATATTAAAAAAGGTGCAGTATCTAAGGCCTTGATTGTACGTACAAAGAAAGAAATCCGTCGTGCTGACGGCTCTTACATTCGTTTTGATGACAATGCTTGCGTATTGCTGAATAACGCAGGTGAAATTAGAGGAAGTCGTATTTTTGGCCCGGTTGCGAGAGAATTGCGTAACGCGAACATGAAAGTGGTTTCACTTGCACCTGAAGTACTTTAATTTTGTAAAAGATTTAAGTAATGAGTAAATTACATATTAAAAAAGGCGATACAGTTTACGTAAACTCTGGTGAAGATAAGGGTAAAACTGGCCGCGTATTGAAGGTTCTTGTTAAAGAAGGACGTGCACTGGTAGAAGGTATCAATATGGTATCTAAGAGTACCAAACCTAACGCAAAGAATCCTCAGGGGGGTATTGTGAAGCAGGAAGCTCCTATTCACATCTCTAACCTGAATCCTGTAGATCCGAAAACAGGAAAACCGACTCGTGTAGGTAGAAGAGAAAGTTCTGATGGAAGAACATTTGTTCGTTATGCTAAAAAATCAGGAGAGGAGATTAAATAATGAGTAATACTGCTAGCCTTAAGAAAGAATATGCAGAGCGCATTGCTCCTGCTTTGAAGAATCAATTCCAGTATTCTTCATCAATGCAAATCCCTGTACTTAAGAAGATTGTAATCAATCAAGGCTTGGGTATGGCGGTAGCTGACAAGAAGATTATTGACGTGGCAATCAATGAATTGACTGCTATTACAGGACAGAAAGCTGTGGCTACTGTTTCTCGTAAGGATATCGCTAACTTTAAGTTGCGTAAAAAAATGCCTATCGGTGTGATGGTTACTTTGCGCCGTGAAAGAATGTATGAATTCCTTGAAAAACTGGTTCGCGTTGCATTGCCACGTATCCGTGACTTCAAAGGTATTGAAAGCAAATTCGACGGAAGAGGAAACTATACATTGGGTATCCAGGAACAGATTATCTTCCCTGAAATCAACATTGATAGCATCACCAAGATTTTGGGTATGAACATTACTTTCGTAACTTCTGCTCAGACTGACGAAGAAGGTTATGCTTTGTTGAAAGAATTCGGATTACCGTTTAAAAACGCTAAAAAAGATTGATAAGATATGGCAAAAGAATCAATGAAGGCTCGTGAAGTAAGAAGAGCTAAACTTGTTGCTAAATATGCTGAGAAGCGTGCTGCGTTGAAGAAGATTGTAAATTCTGGTGATCCTGTAGAAGCTTTTGAGGCTGCTCAGAAGTTGCAGGCTATCCCTAAGAACGCTAATCCTATTCGCTTACACAATCGTTGCAAACTGACTGGTCGTCCAAAAGGTTATATCCGTCAGTTCGGTATTTCACGTATTCAGTTCCGTGAAATGGCTTCAAACGGTTTGATTCCTGGCGTTAAGAAAGCAAGCTGGTAATTTATTTTTTTATTAAATATTGTCAGGGTAGTCCTGATTAATTTAACAATTAATTTTTATGACAGATCCAATCGCAGATTATCTCACTAGATTGAGAAATGCAATTAGTGCTAAGCACAGAGTGGTGGAAGTACCTGCTTCAAATTTGAAAAAGGAAATTACAAAAATCCTTTTTGATAAAGGTTACATCCTGAACTACAAGTTTGTTGAAGACGGTCCTCAGGGTACTATCAAAGTGGCTCTGAAGTATGATGCAGTTAACAAGGTTAACGCTATCAAGAAACTTGAAAGAGTATCTACTCCAGGTATGCGTAAGTATACTGGATACAAAGACATGCCGAGAGTTATTAATGGATTAGGTATTGCTATTATATCTACTTCCAAAGGTGTTATGACAGACAAAGAAGCTGCTGAACTGAAGATTGGTGGTGAAGTTCTTTGCTATGTATATTAATGTTAGGAGGATAAGCAATGTCAAGAATTGGTAAATTACCCATTAGTATCCCTGCTGGAGTAACAGTTACTCTGAAGGAAAATGTTGTGAACGTAAAAGGACCTAAAGGTGAGTTGAGTCAGTTTGTAAATCCTGCTATCATTGTAGAGGTTGCAGACGGACACGTGGTGTTGAAGGAAAACGAAGAAGCTATGCTTGATAACCTGAAACAGCGTCATGCATTCCATGGTTTGTATCGTGCATTGATTAACAACATGGTTGTAGGTGTTTCTGAAGGTTACAAGAAAGAATTGGAATTAGTCGGTGTAGGTTACCGTGCTTCTAATAACGGTAATATCATTGATTTCGCTTTGGGTTACACTCATAATATCTTTATGCAGTTGCCTCCTGAAATCAAGGTTGAAACTAAATCTGAAAGAAATAAGAACCCTCTTATCATATTGGAATCTTGTGACAAACAGCTGCTTGGTCAGGTTTGTTCAAAAATACGTTCTTTCCGTAAGCCTGAACCTTATAAAGGTAAAGGTATTAAGTTTGTTGGCGAAGAAATTCGTAGAAAGTCTGGTAAATCAGCCGGTGCTAAATAATCATTTAAATTGATAGTATTATGACAACAAAAATAGAAAGACGTATTAAGATTAAATATAGAGTACGCAATAAGATTTCAGGTACTGCTGAACGTCCGCGTATGAGTGTGTTTAGAAGTAACAAGCAGATTTATGTTCAGGTTATCGACGATTTAAGTGGTAAGACACTGGTTGCTGCTTCATCTTTGGGCATGGAACCTATGCCTAAGAAAGAACAGGCTGCTAAAGTTGGTGAGCTGATTGCAAAGAAAGCTCAGGAAGCTGGTATTACGACTGTCGTATTCGACCGTAATGGTTACTTGTATCATGGGAGAGTAAAAGAAGTAGCTGATGCTGCTCGTAACGGTGGACTTAAATTTTAATGAATTATGGCAGTTAATAATAGAGTTAAGATCACTAACGATATAGAGTTAAAAGATAGATTGGTTGCAATCAACCGCGTTACTAAGGTTACAAAAGGTGGTAGAACTTTCAGCTTCTCTGCAATTGTAGTAGTAGGTAACGAAGATGGTATCATTGGCTGGGGACTTGGTAAAGCTGGTGAAGTAACAGCTGCAATCGCTAAAGGTGTAGAAGCTGCAAAGAAGAACCTGACTCGTGTTCCGGTATTGAAAGGAACTGTTCCTCACGAACAGTCTGCTAAATTTGGTGGAGCTGAAGTATTTATTAAGCCGGCTTCAACAGGTACTGGAGTAGTAGCAGGTGGTGCTATGCGTGCCGTACTGGAAAGTGTAGGTGTAACAGATGTTTTGGCTAAGTCTAAAGGATCTTCAAATCCTCACAACCTGGTTAAGGCTACTATCTTGGCTTTGAGCGAAATGAGAGATGCTCGCATGGTTGCTCAGAACAGAGGTGTAAGTTTAGATAAAGTATTTAGAGGATAAGGAGGAATCGTATGTCAACTATTAAGATTAAACAAGTAAAGAGTAGAATTGGTGCTCCGGCTGATCAGAAAAGAACTTTGGATGCACTTGGTCTCCGTAAATTGAATCGTGTGGTTGAACACGAAGAGACTCCTTCAATTCTGGGTATGATTGAAAAGGTAAAACACCTGGTAGCAATCGTTAAGTAATATATTGTTAACAATAAAGGATCTTACAATATGAATTTAAATAATTTACGTCCTGCAGAAGGTTCTGTCAAAACTAGAAAAAGAGTTGGTCGTGGTGCTGGTTCAGGTTTAGGCGGTACTTCTACAAGAGGACATAAAGGAGCAAAATCAAGATCTGGCTATTCAAAGAAGATTGGTTTTGAAGGTGGTCAGATGCCGCTTCAACGTCGTGTTCCGAAATTTGGTTTTAAGAATATTAACCGTGTTGAATACAAAGCTGTTAATCTTGACACTATTCAGAAATTGGCTGAAGCTAAGAATCTGTCTAAGGTAGGTATTAACGATTTGATTGAAGCTGGTTTCATCTCTTCTAACCAATTAGTGAAAGTTCTTGGTAACGGTAGTTTAACTACTAAGCTTGATGTAGAAGCAAATGCTTTCTCTAAGAGCGCAGTAGCTGCAATCGAAGCCGTTGGTGGTAATGCAGTAAAACTCTGATTCAATGATAAAATCTATTGAAACATTAAAGAATATATGGAATATTGAGGATCTGAGAAAACGGATCCTCATTACTATATTGTTTGTTGCAATTTATCGATTTGGTTCCTACGTCGTATTGCCAGGTATCAATCCGGATATGCTGTCTAAATTGCATGAACAGACGAGTGAAGGTCTTCTTGCCTTGTTGAATATGTTTTCTGGTGGTGCTTTTTCAAATGCATCTATTTTTGCACTTGGAATTATGCCGTACATCTCTGCATCCATCGTGATTCAGCTGTTGGCTATTGCAGTACCTTATTTCCAGAAATTACAGCGTGAGGGTGAAAGCGGGCGTCGAAAGATTAATCAGTATACTCGTATCCTGACAATCATTATTTTGATTTTCCAAGCTCCATCTTATCTGATCAACTTGAAAATGCAAGCAGGGCCTGCCCTTAATGCTTCATTAGATTGGACTTTCTTTATTATAACTTCGACTATCATTCTGGCAGCAGGTAGTATGTTCGTTCTGTGGCTTGGTGAAAGAATCACTGACAAAGGTATCGGTAATGGTATCTCATTAATCATTATGGTGGGTATCATTGCTCGTCTTCCTCAGTCTTTCTCTGGTGAGTTTGTTTCCAGACTTGCTTCTCCGGGTGCAGGAGGTATCATCATGTTCTTGATTGAACTTGTTTGTTTGCTGGCTGTGATAGCTGCTGCTATTTTGTTGGTTCAGGGTGTGCGTAAGGTACCTGTACAGTATGCAAAACGTATTGTAGGTAATAAACAATATGGTGGTGCAAGACAGTACATTCCTTTGAAGGTGAATGCTGCGAACGTAATGCCTATCATCTTTGCGCAGGCAATTATGTTCATTCCTATCACTATTGTAGGTTTCTCCAATATGGAGGATGCAAGTGGCATCACTCGCGCTTTGATTGACCATACAAGCTTCTGGTACAATTTTGTTTTTGCGGCATTGATTATACTTTTCACTTATTTCTATACTGCAATTACAATCAATACTAACCAGATGGCAGAAGATATGAAGAGAAATAACGGTTTTATTCCGGGAATAAAGCCGGGTAAGAACACTGCAGAATATTTGGATGTAATTATGTCTCGTATTACACTGCCGGGTTCTATATTCTTGGCTATTATTGCTATTCTGCCTGCTTTTGCCGGTCTTTTCGGAGTTCAAGCTGAATTTGCTCAGTTCTTCGGTGGTACATCTTTGCTGATTCTTGTAGGAGTAGTATTGGATACTCTTCAGCAGGTTGAAAGCCATTTGTTGATGCGTCATTATGACGGACTGTTGAGTTCAGGAAGAATTAAAGGACGTTCCGGTAATGTAGCTGCTTATTAAAAACTACTCGTCTCGAATGATATTTTTAAAGACAGATGATGAAATAGAGTTACTTCGTCAGAGTAATCTCCTTGTCGGGAGAACTCTGGCTGAAGTAGCTAAAATGATACAACCGGGAGTTACTACCAAGCAATTGGATAAGGTTGCAGAAGAATTTATTCGCGATCATGGGGCTATACCTACTTTTAAAGGTTTCCCTAATCCATACGGTTCTCCCTTTCCTGGTACACTATGTACATCGGTTAATGACCAGGTCGTTCATGGGATTCCCAATGATATTCCTTTGAAAGACGGTGATATTGTTTCTGTGGACTGTGGTACTTTTATGAATGGTTTTTGTGGTGATTCGGCTTATACGTTCTGTGTAGGTGAAGTTGATCCTGAAATCGTGAAGTTGTTGAAGGTAACTAAAGAATCTCTTTATAAGGGAATTGAAAATGCAGTTCATGGAAAGCGGCTTGGTGATATAGGTTACTCGATTCAAGAATACTGTGAAGCACATTCTTATGGCGTGGTTCGTGAGTTTGTAGGTCATGGTATTGGAAAGGAAATGCATGAAGATCCTCCAGTTCCTAATTATGGTCGGCGTGGCACAGGAACTTTGTTAAAAAAAGGAATGTGTATTGCGATTGAGCCGATGATAACGATGGGCAATCGACAAATTGTGATGGAGGAGGATAGATGGACCATCCGTACAAGAGACCGTAAATGTGCAGCACATTTTGAACATACGGTAGCTGTGGGAGTAGGAAAGGCTGATATATTATCATCATTTGAATTTATAGAACAAGTTTTAGGAGATAAAGCAATTTAATATGGCAAAGCAATCCGCAATAGAACAAGATGGAGTTATCGTCGAAGCATTGTCTAATGCAATGTTTCGTGTAGAACTAGAAAACGGACATGAGATTACAGCTCATATTTCTGGTAAAATGAGAATGCATTACATTAAAATATTACCCGGAGATAAGGTAAGGGTCGAGATGTCTCCTTATGACTTATCTAAAGGAAGAATCGTTTTTAGATACAAATAAAAGAAAATATAAGATATGAAAGTAAGAGCATCATTAAAGAAACGTACGCCGGAATGCAAAATCGTTAGACGTAATGGCCGTTTGTATGTTATTAACAAGAAAAATCCTAAGTATAAACAACGTCAAGGATAATTTATTATTTTTGCAAAAAAAATAATTTAGTATATGGCTATAAGAATAGTTGGTGTAGATTTGCCTCAGAATAAAAGAGGTGAGATTGCGTTAACATACGTATATGGTATCGGACGCAGTAGTTCAGCAAAAATTTTGGATAAGGCAGGCGTAGATCGTGACCTGAAAGTAAAGGATTGGACTGATGATCAGGCTGCTAAGATCCGTGAAATCATTGGTGCTGAATACAAGGTTGAAGGTGATCTTCGTTCTGAAATCCAGTTGAACATTAAGCGATTAATGGATATTGGTTGCTACCGTGGTGTTCGTCACCGCTTGGGTCTGCCCGTTAGAGGTCAGAGCACAAAGAACAATGCTCGTACACGTAAGGGAAGAAAGAAAACAGTTGCAAATAAGAAAAAAGCTACTAAATAATTGTTAATATGGCAAAAAAAACAGTCGCAGCTAAGAAGAGAAATGTGAAGGTTGACGCTAATGGACAGTTGCATGTTCATTCTTCATTCAACAACATCATTGTATCTCTGGCAAATAGTGAAGGTCAGATTATCTCATGGTCTTCTGCAGGTAAGATGGGATTTAGAGGTTCTAAGAAGAACACTCCTTATGCAGCTCAGATGGCTGCCCAGGATTGTGCAAAAGTGGCATACGATCTTGGCCTGAGAAAGGTAAAGGCTTATGTAAAGGGTCCTGGAAACGGACGTGAGTCTGCAATCAGAACTGTACATGGAGCTGGAATTGAAGTTACTGAAATTATCGACGTAACTCCATTGCCTCACAACGGTTGTCGTCCTCCTAAAAGAAGAAGAGTATAATAAAGATAACCTATTTAGATGTAACTTGATTTTGTTAAATAATGGATTGCAATTCCTTTCTGTAATCGCGGCTGCAACAAATTGAGTTCATGAATAACAATTAAATTAAGAAAGAAAATGGCTAGATATACTGGACCAAAAACTAGAATTGCACGTAAATTCGGTGAAGCAATCTTTGGAGCAGATAAAGTTTTGTCTAAGAAAAACTATCCTCCTGGACAACATGGTAACAACCGTCGCAGAAAAACTTCTGAATACGGTGTCATGTTGGCTGAAAAGCAGAAAGCTAAATATACTTACGGTGTGTTGGAGAAACAATTCCGTAACATGTTTGAGAAAGCAGCAAGTATGAACGGTATTACTGGTGAAATCTTGTTGCAGAGCCTTGAATGTCGTTTGGACAACGTAGTGTTCCGTTTGGGTATTGCACCGACTCGTGCTGCTGCTCGTCAGCTTGTAGGTCACAAGCACATTACTGTAGATGGTAAGGTTGTAAACATTCCTTCTTTCTCTGTAAAACCGGGTCAGTTGGTAGGTGTTCGTGAAAAATCTAAGTCTTTGGAAGTTGTTGCTAACTCTTTGGCTGGATTTAACCACAGCAAATATCCTTGGTTGGAATGGGATGAAAACTCTAAGACTGGTAAATTGTTGCATGTACCAGAAAGAGCTGACATTCCTGAAAACATTAAAGAACACTTGATCGTTGAATTGTACTCTAAATAATAATTAATTTCATGGCGATATTAGCATTTCAAAAACCTGATAAAGTATTAATGTTGGAAGCGGATTCCAAATTCGGGAAATTCGAATTCCGTCCGCTTGAACCCGGTTTCGGTATTACCGTAGGTAATGCTTTACGCCGTATTCTTCTTTCTTCGTTGGAAGGTTATGCAATCAACACAATCCGTATTGAGGGTGTGGAACATGAATTTGCTACAATTCCGGGTGTGAAAGAAGATGTCACTAACATTATCTTGAATCTGAAGCAAGTTCGATTCAAGCGAGTAGTTGAGGAATTCGAAAATGAGAAGGTAAGCATTACCGTTGAGAATTCTACTGAATTTAAGGCAGGTGATATTGGTAAGTATTTGACCGGATTTGAAGTGTTAAATCCTGAATTGGTTATTTGCCATTTAGATTCAAAAGCAACTATGCAGATAGACATTACAATCAACAAAGGTCGTGGATATGTTCCGGCTGACGAAAACCGTGAATTCTGCACCGATGTGAATGTAATTCCTATCGATTCTATTTACACTCCGATTCGTAATGTGAAATATGCGGTGGAAAACTATCGTGTAGAACAGAAGACTGACTATGAAAAGTTGGTGCTGGAAATTACGACGGACGGTTCCATTCACCCGAAGGAAGCGCTGAAAGAAGCTGCAAAAATTTTGATTCACCACTTCATGCTGTTCTCTGATGAAAAGATTACTCTTGAAACATCAGATGCAGAAGGAAATGAAGAATTCGATGAAGAAGTATTGCACATGCGTCAGTTGTTGAAGACCAAATTGGTTGATATGGACTTGTCAGTTCGTGCCTTGAACTGTTTGAAGGCTGCCGATGTAGAAACATTGGGTGACTTGGTTCAGTTCAATAAGACCGACCTACTGAAGTTCCGTAACTTCGGTAAGAAATCGCTCACTGAGCTTGATGATTTGCTCGAGAGTCTGAATCTTTCGTTTGGAACAGATATTTCTAAGTATAAATTAGACAAAGAATAAACAATGAGACATAATAAAAAATTCAACCATTTAGGTCGTACTGCTTCTCACAGAAATGCAATGCTGTCAAACATGGCATGTTCTTTGATCAAGCACAAAAGAATCACTACGACTGTTGCGAAGGCTAAAGCTTTGAAGAAGTTCGTTGAGCCGCTGATTACAAGATCTAAAGATGACACTACTAACTCACGTCGTGTTGTATTTAGCAATCTTCAGGACAAATATGCTGTAACTGAACTGTTCAAAGAAATCTCTGTAAAAGTTGCTGATCGTCCGGGTGGTTACACTCGTATTATCAAGACTGGTCACCGTTTGGGTGATAATGCTGAAATGTGTTTCATCGAATTGGTTGACTACAACGAGAACATGGCTAAGACAGCTGCCAAGAAAGCTACTCGTACTCGTCGTTCTAAGAAATCAGCTGCAACTGCAGAAGCACCGGCTGCTGAAGCTACTGCAACTGAAGCTACTACAGAGGAAGCCCCTAAAGCTGAATAATTCTGTAACATGCTATATACTTAAAAAGGCTATGCGTTTGCATAGCCTTTTTTTATGCTTTATTTGATCCGAAAAGCATCAAGGTCTTGGAAACATTGTAAGCATTCGAAGAAATGCACCTTTTACACTTTGAGGTTTGGTTGTAGCTTTGC
>OLNS01000249.1_pt1 | contig 50273 bp, 56 predicted proteins | sample 1673031 | NCBI WGS metagenome assembly OLNS01 (sample SAMEA3136748, study PRJEB25190) | human gut metagenome | biome: human gut; feature: human-associated habitat; material: faeces | place: Austria | collected 2013
CCCGCCGATGGCAACGATCCAGTCCGGCTGGAATTTCTCCATTGCAGCCGCGCCCTTCATGACGGTCTCAACGGACGGGTCAGGCTCGATACCCTCGAACAGCTCCACTTCCATGCCGGCTTCTTTTAAGTAAGCCTCGGCGCGATCCAGGAAGCCGAACCGCTTCATGGAGCCGCCGCCGACGCAGATCATTGCGCGCTTGCCGGGCAGGGTCTTTAATGCCTCCAGGGCTTTGGGGCCGTGATACAGGTCACGAGGGAGAGTAAATCTTGCCATAAAATTGCCTCCTTTATAGCTTGACAAATTATTGTCAAATTCATTACTTAACATTTTACGCTGATTCCGTTTAAAGGTCAATTGACGTTTGAACGAATTTGCGACCCAAATTTCGGCATTTTGCCAGATTGCGTTTCATAGCTTGAAAAGAACTGAACTACGCTGAAAAGGGGGCTTTTCTCATGCGTCACCTTTCACCTTTGCAAACCAAGGGGATGCGGCTGCGCATCCGGCTGCTGGCAGGTGTGCTGGCTGTGGGGTGCCTGGGCGGGCTGGCAGGACGGCTGGCCGTGCTGCAATTGGTGGACGCCGACGGTTATGCCGCCCGCGCCTCCGACCAGCAGCTGCGCGGGGCCACACTGCCCGCCGCCCGCGGGGAGATTACCTCGGCTGATGGCACGCTGCTGGCTGCCAGCGAGACCTGCTGGACCATCCGTGCCGCCCCGCGGGAGCTGGCCGACGAGCTGGTGGAGCCTGCCGCCAAAGCATTGAGCGGGATCCTGGAACTAGACTATGCGGAAACGCTGGAAAAATTCTCGGTCCGTACCTCCAACGACTGCCTGCTGCGCCGCCGCGCCAGCCGGGAGATGGCCGACGCCGTGCGTGCCTGGTGTCAGGAGCACAATGCCCAGGGCATCCAGATCCGGCAGGATACCCGCCGCGTCTACCCGCAGGGAGATTTTATGGGCGGCCTGCTGGGCTTTACCGATGTAGACAACGCGGGCCTGTGGGGGCTGGAACTTTACTATAATAAGGAGTTGACCGGCCAGAACGGGCAGATCTTAACGGCCAAAAACGCTTGGGGCTACGACATGCCCACCCACTACCAGACCCTGCAGGAGGCCGTGCCCGGCAACAGCCTGACGCTGACCATCGACGCAGAAATTCAGCACTGGCTGGAAAGCGCCCTCTCCGCCGCCGTGCAGGAGCACCATGTGGCCGAGCGGGGCGTGGGCATTGTGATGGATGTGCAGACGGGGGCTGTGCTGGCGATGAGCTGCCAGCCGGACTACGACCCCAACACGCCCCGGCGGCTCATCGATGACGATGCCCGCGCGGCGGTGGATGCCCTGACCGGTGAGGAGCGCAGCGCCGCCCTGCAAAAGGCCCAGCAGGCCCAGTGGCGCAACAAGGCCATCAGCGACCTGTACGAGCCCGGCAGTGTATTCAAGCTCATCACAGCGGCCGCCGCGCTGGACAGCGGTGCCTGCAAGCCCACCGATTACTTTGTATGCGCGGGCAAGATCAGCGTGGCAGGCACACGGTTCCGCTGCGCCAACGGCCACGTCCACGGAGCCGAGACTTTCGCACAAGGGCTGGCCGTCAGCTGCAACCCCTGCTTTATCCAGATCGGCGCACGGCTTGGGAAAGAACGATTCTGCGATTATTTTGCCGCCTTTGGCTTGCGGGAGGCTACTGGCATCGACCTGCCCGGCGAGATCAAGCGCAGCGAATATTATACAGCCGACCGGATGGGTCCGGTAAACGATTTTGTATAAGAAAAAGAACGCGAATTTATTTGATTTTTTGGCTAAAATGCAGTATCATGAAAGCAAAAAAGATGGGACATGGAGGCGACTATGAAATCACCTGAGGTGCAGTTCGCGCCGGAAGATCGGCTGATATTGGATTCCTACTGCCAGATGTTGGATGGTCTGGCACAATATTTGGGCACAGGCTATGAACTGGTGCTGCATAGCTTGGAAGACCTGGAACATTCGGCAATTCGGGTGATGAATAGTCACACGGGCCGCAGCGAGGGCGCACCTATCACAGAATTGGCCCTTACGATGTTGGGGCGTATCCACGCACAGACCCAGGGGGATACGGTCTGCTATTCCAGCACAAACCGCGATGGAAAACCGCTGCGCTCTTGTACGATCGCAATCCGGGGCAGTGAACAGCGAATCATCGGGTTACTGTGTATCAATTTTTATATGGACACCCCGCTTTCGCAGCTTCTGGAAACGATTTCCCCCGCACAGAGCCAGCCTGTAGCGGAAACCTATGTACAGAATTCTACAGAAATGGTGCAGGCTGCCGTACAGCGTGCGGCAGCAGAAACCGATGCAGAAGGGCTGGCGGGAAGTGTACTGCGTAACAGAGAAATTGTCAGTAAGTTGTATGCCTCGGGCATTTTCAATATCAAGGACGCAGTGATTCAGGTGGCAGACTGCCTGAACATTTCAAAAAACACCGTGTACCTTCATTTGCGCCACTGCAAGGGACTTGAATAAAAAAGTTAAGTCTTTGCAATGAAATACTTTTCATTCTTAGTTGCAATTTGTAGCGGGAATGTGTATACTATAGATAGTTCAGAAAGGCAAGGACGCCAGCCGAGCAGATAACTCGACTGGCGCCTTTTTCATTTAACGGCATAAAGACGATAAAATTACGTCAAAAACCTGAAATTGTCAAACTGAACAAAAGGGAAAGCAAATGTTCCTACAATTTACCAATAGACTGAAAAAAGGTTTATTGATATAATGAGGACAACAAGCAATGAAATATATTTCATTGCAAGAAAACGGAATTTTTAAGGAGGACTATCTTATGAAAATCATTGCAACGAACAACGCACCCGCAGCCATTGGCCCGTACTCTCAGGGCATCGTTTCTGGAGGTTTCGCTTACTGCTCCGGCCAGATTCCTGTAAACCCTGCTGACGGTACGATCCCCGAGGGCATCGAGGCCCAGGCTCACCAGAGCTGCAAAAACGTGGCGGCTGTGCTGGCGGCTGGCGGCACCGGCATCGATAAAGTAGTCAAGACCACCTGCTTCTTGGCAGACATGGCAGATTTTGCAACCTTCAATAGTGTTTATGCGCAGTACTTTACCAGCAACCCGGCCCGCAGCTGCTGTGCCGTCAAGGACCTGCCCAAGGGTGTGCGCTGCGAAATCGAGGCAGTTGCAGAAGTATAAAGGGGGACAACATGGAAAACTTCACCAACAAACAGATCAATTTCGATATTTTAAAGGAACGTGCCCATAACCTTCGCTGGGCCGAAGTCCCCGATGGTGTCATTCCTCTCACGGCAGCTGACCATGATTTCCCCTGTGCACCTGAAGTGGTAGAAGCCCTGACGGATTACATTAAGGATGGTTACTTCCCGTACATCGAAAACCGCGGCATGGAACGATTTAAAGAGGATCTCGCAAAAAGTTTCCGTGAGCGTAAGAACGAGCCGGTGGAAGCTAAATATGTGTTGCCCATTGACAGTGCTGCCCGGGGTATGCAGGTGATTGCGGATGCGTTCCTGCAGCCGGGGGATGAGTGCCTTGTGTTTGACCCCGTGGATTTCCTGTTCCGTACCTCGATGTCGAACGCCGGTGCAACCATCAAACTGTTCCCCTCGAATCTGAAAGAGGACCGTATCAGCCTGGAAGGGCTGGAAAATTACATCACCCCAAAAACCAAAATGATCGGTTTCTGCAACCCGCATAACCCGATGGGGATGCTGTATACAAAAGAGGATCTGGATTATCTGCTGACCCTGTCCGAAAAGTATGGATTCTACATCATGAACGATGAGATCTGGTCGGATATGATCTACCCGGAGGCTCACTTCAACAGCCTGCTGGAGTTTGGACCGGAGCGCAATAAACGCACCCTTACCGTGTATGGTTTCTCCAAGACTTTCGGTGTGGCCGGCCTGCGTATTGGCTGCGTATATGCGACCAACCAGGAAAACTACGATAAACTTGTAGAAGCCTCTATGGTGGATTCTACCATCGGCGGCATCAATCTGCTTTCTCAGGTGGCTGGTATTGCCTGCCTGGAAAAGGGCTTTTATCGTGTGGATCAATTCGTGCAGCAAATCACAGAAAACCGCGATTATGCCCTGCAGCGGATTGCCGCAATGCCGGGAATTAAGTGCCACAAGCCGCAGGCAACCTTCGTGATCTTCCCGGATATCACTGAAACAGGAATGGACCCGGTGGAACTTGTAGAGCTTTTGAAAACCAAGTATAAGCTGGCGATCGTTCCCGGTGGTGAGCGCTTCTTTGGTCCCGGATCGGAAGGGCATGTGCGCATCTGCCTTGCCACCAGCCACGAAGTGCTGGAAGAAGGGCTGAACCGCTTGGAAGCCTGCCTGAAAGATCTTATGTCCGCTAAATAAGAGGTAAGCCCTGCAGCAATAAGGGGCTTGATATAAAGAGAGGTAAAAAATGGCACGCATTATTATTGCGGTCGTTTACATTGCTGCCATTCTTGTAATCGGTATTCTGGCAGGACGCAATGTAAAGACTTCGGAAGAATTTGCAACCGCGAACCGCGGTATCCCCTTTTGGACCAATGTGTTTTCCATGTCCAGCGCCTGGATCGGCGCAGGTTCTACTCTGGGTTGCGCCAGTATGTGTTATGCGTACGGTGTTTCTGGTTTTTATCTGGCCATCGGCGTAGGCATTGGCGCTATGTTGTCCAGTCTGCTGTTTGCTCGTAAGATCCGCGATGAAAACGTCAGCACCATTCCGGAACTGGTCCGTAAACATCTGGGCAACAAGTGCGCCGATGCGATCGCACTGCTCAGCATCTTCTCGGTGTTCTCTGTGGTGGCATCGCAGATCCGTTCACTGGGTACGATCCTGAACATGTTTGTGCCGCAGCTCAGCCTGCTGACCGCCATAATCATTATGACGGTTGTTATGCTGGTCTATACGGTTATTGGCGGTATGGTGGCTGCAACCAAGACGGACAAGGTCAACATCATCCTGATGGTGTTCGCTGTTGTTATGGTGTTGCCGCTGGTCGCGCTGATCCAGGCAAATGGTATGGCCGGTGTGACTGCTACCTTGCAGGAAAGCCGTCCCGAGATGCTCAAAGTCGGCGCTACGGTTGGTTGGGGCACGATGATTTCCTCTGCGCTCTACTTTGGTACCAGCAACATGATCAACAACGAGAACTTCCTGCGTATATGCGGTGCCAAGAGCGGCAGTGAGGCGCGGAACGCCTCCCTTACCGCAACTCTGCTGATCTATGTACCGTATCTGCTGTTTGCCAGCCTGATTGGTTTGGTTGGCGCTGCGCTGATCCCGGAACTGGGCACTTCGGACTCCATCCTGCCCGCTATGATCAATAATTACACGGGTACATTCCTGGGTGCCATCCTGCTGGCAGCATTGTTGGCAGCTGTTATGGGGACCGCAGCATCGGTTACGATGGTTTGCTCCATCATGCTGTCCCGCGATGTGGTCGGCCGCTTCAAAAAGATGGATGACAAACAAACGCTTACCCTGCAGCGCATCTTTATGATCCTTGTCGCAATCGCGGGCCTGATCGTTGGCTATTTCGGATCTTCGATCGTGTCGATCATGGAAGATGTTGGTGCACCGGCTGGTGCGGCATTGGTTCCGATTTTCTGTGGTATTTTCTACTGGCGTAAAAAGATGAATGAGAAGGGAACCTTGATCACAATCGTTGTTGCCATCGTATCGACGCTGGGCTACTGGGCGCTGGGTTCGCCCCTGGGAATCAGCCATTTCCTGTTTGGCCTGATTTGTGCGGCAATCACAATGTTCGTTGCAAACAGCGCATGCTATGTTCCCAAGCAAGAGACAGAAAAAGCAGACTGAACGCTTTATAGAGGTGAATACTATGGGAATTATTGATTACCTGATTATTCTGGCTGGCTGGGGTATTGGAGCAGCCGTGCTATTCAACATGATCAAGGAGACCATCAAAAAGTAACTTACTCCATCTATACAAGGATTTCTCCCACCAGAGTTCCGTTTGGTCCTGTGACCAAGCGGAACTTTGGAGTGCCATTTTAAATCTATCAAAAAAGCAGCCCTGCGCCATTCTCCAAAGCGCAGGGCTGTTTTTGTTTAGTATTTATTTGGGAGCTTGCAAACTCCTGTGCAAATTGTCGCGCAGGTTTTGCGGCAAATCTGGCAGGGCATCCCCGCTGCCGGCGCTGCAGCACAGGGCAATCAACCCGCCGGTCACGGTGCAGAAGATCGAGGTGCGGCAAGCGTCCATCGTCAAGTCGGGGTCGATCTCCCCGGCGGCCTGCAGGCGGGCCACCAGCGCATCGGTCAGGGCAGTCAGCTGGCTGCGACATGCGTTGGTACATTCGGGCGAAGCGGCCTGCTGGCCAAAGCTGACGGCCAACAGCCGGTAGGTGCTCATCCGCTGGGCGGCAACCTCCTGCAAATAGTCCACCAGCTCATTCTCCAAATCGACCAGCGTGCGGCAGCGGTCAAACCGGGCGGCGATGCGCTCGTTCTCCTGCGCAAAGCAGTAGCAGACCACGCCCTGCAAAATCTCTTCTTTCGAGGAAAAATATTCGTACACGGTGCCTTTGCCGATGCCCGCGGCGTCGGCCAGCTGCTGGATGGTCATAGCGGCGGGGCTGACGCCCTGAGACGTTAAGGCCAGTGCGGCTTCGTATACTTTGGCTTTGCGCTGTGCATGGCTGTCAGGGGTCATTTCGCATCCTCCTTCGGGGGCAGCAGGGTGGTCTCAAAAGTGGGTTCCGCTTCGGCGTCGGCGGCAGGCTGGGCCGCACCGGCGCGGCGGGCGGCAAACTCTGCCGCAAATTCGGCGGCGTCATCGGGCAGATCGTCCATGCCATCGTCGCCCACGTCAATGTTCACCGGCGGCTTGCGGTAGAACAGGTCGTACATCACGGGCACGATGAACAGCGTCATCAACGTGGCATAGGTCAGGCCGCCAATGATTACGATGGCCATACCCTTGCTCATGTCGCTGCCCACATCCTGGCCGAACAGCATCGTTACCATAGCCAGCACGGTGGTCAGGGTGGTCATCAAAATGGGGCGCATACGGGTACGGCCGGTGGCTACCAGCGCGTCGGTACGCTCCAGCCCGCCAATGCGCAGCTGATTGGCGTAGTCCACAAAGACGATGCCGTTGTTGACGACAACGCCCATCAAAACCAGGAAGCCCATCAGCGAGATCAGCGAAAGCTGCTCGCCGGCAATCATCAGCCCCAGCATGCCGCCGGTAAAGGCCAGTGGAATCGTAAACAGCACGATGAAGGGCGACAGCAAACTCTGGAACTGCGCCACCATAACAAAGTAGACGAAGATCAGCGCCAGGGTCATCATAAGCACCATCTGCTGCAGCATCTCGGCCACCTGGGTAGTTTCACCGGCCAGCTCGGCGGTCACGCTGTCGGGCAGATCCAGCGCGGCCAGCTTCGGCTCCACCTCGCGGGAGAGCAGGGTGGTGTTGTAGCCGTCCACGGTCTCGCTGGTTACGCTCATCTTGCGGGAGCCATTCTCGCGGGCGATGGAAACAAAGCCTGCGCTGGTGGTGCGGGTGGCAAACTCGCCCAGGGTATGGGTCTCGGTTACACTGCTGCCGTCCTCATCGGTGGTGGTCGTCTCAAATTCCATGTTGAACAGGCTGTCCAGATCCGGCGTTTCGGTCTTGTCCACGATGGTCACGGTGTAGTTGGTGCCGTTGGCTTTCAGTGTGGTGGCGGTGGTATCGGTGGTCAGTTTGGCGGCTACCTGCTGGTAGACCTGCGCTACGGTCAGGCCCATCCGCATGGCTTTGTCCTTGTCGATGGAGATGTTGATCTCCTCGTCGCCGTTCTCCTGGCCATCGCTGGCGTTGGCAATGCCGTCCACGCTGTTCAACAGGTCGACCACCTGCTCCGCGGCAGTGTTCAAATCGTTCAGGTCGCTGCCGTACAGGTCGACCTCGATACCGCTGCCGGAAAGTGCGCTCATGTCCATCATGTCGTTGGCATTCACGGTCACTTCGCAGGGCAGGGAGGCGGTGGCATCGGTGATCTGTTCTTGAATTTCGCTGCCCCGGCGGGCACCCTCATCTGTCAGCAGTACATAATAGGTAAAGGTTGTGTTGTCCACGGCGGCATCACTGCCCATCATGGACACCATGCTGTTGCCGCCGGACATCGCGCCCACGGTCTGTACGCCGTCAAGGGCGCTCACGGCGTCCATTACAGCATCGGCGGTGGCAAAAGCGTCGTCCTTGGCGGTGTCGTCGGCCACGTCCACGGTGATTGAGAGCTGGTTGCTGCCCATATCGGGGATCATGACAATGCCCATGGTGGCAATGCGCCACACCGACAGCACCAGCAGGCTGATAGCCAGCCCCAGGGGAAGGGCCTTGACTTTCAGGCAGAAGCGCAGGGCTTTCTCGTAGCCGTCCAGCAGCTTGTCAAACAGCGGGTGCTTGACCTCTTTTTGGGTGCGCAGTACGGTGGAACCCGCGCAGGGCACCACGGTCAACGCCACGATCAGCGAGGCCAGCAGGCTGAAGGTGATAGTCAGTGCCATATCGGTGAGCAGTTCGCGCACCATGCCGGTGGAGAAGATCATCGGCAAAAATACGCAGATGGTGGTCAGGGTCGAGGAGATGATGGAACCCGATACCTGCCGGGCACCCTGAACCGAAGCCCGCGGGGCCGGTACGCCGCGCCCGCGCAGACGGTAGATGTTCTCGATGACAACGACCGAGTTATCCACCAGCATGCCGATGCCCAGCGCCAGGCCCGACAGACTGAGGATATTGAAGGTGATGCCGGTGAAATACATCATCACGATGGCAAACAGCACGCTCAGCGGCATCGAGATGGCGACGACCAGCGTTGGGCGCAGGTCCTTCAGGAACAGTGCCAGCACCAGAATGGCCAGCACGGCGCCTTCCACCAGGTTGGACAGCACGCTCTTGACGATCATGCGGATGTAGTCGCCCTGGTCCATGATGGTGGTCAGGTGCAGGCCGTCCTTGCCGTCCATCAAAGTCTGCATGGCGGCGGTGCTGGCGGAGGACACGGCTGAGGTGGACGCGGTGGAACTCTTGTAAATGGAGAGCAGCACCGCGCGGTTGCCGCCCACCTTGGCGTAGCTGTCATCGGCGTTGTCGGTGATCTCTACGTCCGCCACGTCGGAAAGGCGCACATCGCCGATGCCGTCAATGCTGCACAGCACCATGCTTTTCAGTGTGTCGGCGCTGTCGAAGGTGTCGCCCACCTTTACAATGTAGCGGTTGTCATCGCCCTCGCCGCCCTCAATATACCCGGCGGGCATCGAGAAGTTCTGGGCGGAGATCAGCTGTTTCAACGTGTTCATGTTCAGCAGCTGGTCCAGGTTGGCGCTTTTCAGCGCTTCTTCGCGGGCAGAATCGTATTCTTCCTGCGCGGCGTCCAACTGCGCTTTGCCGGATTCCAGCTGGGTACGGCCGCTTTCCAGCTGGAACTCGCCCAGCTGCAGCTGGGCCTCGCTGCCGCTTAAAAGCAGCTGTACGGCCATATCGGCCAGGCTGGGGTCCACAGGGTTCTCTTCCAGATTCTCCAGCATCGTCTGCAGCTTGCCGCGCTGGTCGTTCAGCTGGGTCAGCATCGTCTGGGCCTTGGTCAGCTGGTCGTTCAGGCTGGAGATGGTGGATTGCAGCGTCTTGCGCAGTTCCTCGGTGCTGCTGTTCAGGCTGGACTCGGCGTCCTTGCGGGCGTTCAGCAGCACGGTGGCGTTCTGCAAAGCGGTGCGGGTGGTGGACAGGGTATTCACCATGTCGCTGTAGCCGGTCAGGGCATCGCGGTTGGCGGTGGCCGTGGTCAGCTGGGCCTGCAGGGCGGTCTGCTGGTCGCGCTTGGCCTGCAGCTCCTCGTCGGTGGCACCGCCGTTGATGCCGTTGGCGATTTCATTGTCCAACTGCTGAATTTGCAGCGTAAGTGCCGTGATCTGAATGTTCAGCGCGGCATTGGCCTGCTCGATGGTGGCATCGCCGGTCAGCGGCGCGGCAGCGGCCTGGATGGCGGCATCGGCGCGGTCGATGGAGGCGATCATGGCAGCCATCTTGTTAAGGTCTCTCTTGGCTTCTTCCAGATTGGCGGGCAGGGCGGCGGCGTTGTACTCGCTGTCGTACTGGGCCAGAATTTGCTTGCAGCTGGCAAACAGCGCGTCGTCGATGGGCAGGGTGACCTCCGGCAGGCTGGACGGATCGGTCTTCAGGCTGCCCAGCTGTTGGTTGGCCTTGTCCAGCTGGCCTTTCAGGTCGGCGATCTTCTGCTCCAGCGTGGGAATCTGGTCGTCCAATTGGGTAATGGCGTCCCGCAGCTGCTGGGTGATGTTGGATTTCTGGGTGTTCAGCTGGCTTTTGCCGCTGTCCAGTTGCGCTTGGGCGTCGTCCAGTTGGGCCAGACCTTCGTTGATCTTGGCGCGGTTCTCGTCCAGCTGGTCCTTGGCTTCGGCCAGCCGGTCACTGACTTTCACCAGCAGCTTGTCGTTCACCTCATCGATCTTGTCCTGATCGAGGGTGATCTGCACGGTCTGCTTCACCAGGCCGGTGGTGGAAACGCTGGCTACGCCGTCCACGCGCTCCAGTTGGGGCAAGATCGTGTCGTTGATGTAGTCGGACAGCTCGTAGATGTCCATGCCCTCGCAGTCCACAGCCACGTACTGGGTGGCCATCATATCGGGGCTGATCTCGATCAGTGTGGGAGTGCTGGCCATGTCGGGCAGGGTGTCGCCCAGCTGGTTCACGGCCGTGCTGGCCTTGACCATGGCGCTGTCCATGTCGGTATCTTCCTGGTATTCCAGAAAGATAAGGCTGTAGTTCTCGTTGCTTTGGCTGGTCACGTTTTTCACGCCGTTCAGCGTGGAAAGGCTGTTTTCCAGCGGCTGGGTCACATCGGCCTCCACCTGTTCAGGGCTGGCGCCGGGGTAGGTGGTCATTACCAGCAGGTAGGGCAGGTTCATCGAGGGCAGCAGATCCGTTTGGATGCGCAGCAGGCTGACCACGCCCAGCACCAGCACCAGGATGACCGCCACCAGAATGGTGAAGGGCTTTTTGACACTGTATTTCGGCATAGGTTGAAAAGATCCTTTCCGTGGGCTTACAAAAACCGACCGACCGGTCGGTCGGCAACGATGCCAGTATAGCACAAACGTTAGCCGTGTACAACGGAGGAGAAAAAAATTCACATTTTGGGTGGCACTTGCGGGCCGATGGCGAGCATCGGCCCTTACAATACAGCAGCAGCTCTTGCCATAGGGGCGGATGCTTGCATCCGCCCGCTTTTATGCTATAATACCTTAGGCAACACCGCACAATTCCCGCCTAGCGGCTTAAGCACCGCTCCGGCGGATCTCCGCGCCAAGAGCCGCCGCAAAGCGTCGGTTGCGCTCCGAAGCGCCTCGCTGCGGCTCGGTGTGCGGCACGGCAACTGCGTTGCCAAAATGCTCGATAATACACAAAGTATTATCTGCGCTTTTGGCTTAGCATCTGCCGCACCTCGCTCGCCGTATCGGCACTTAGAATTATGCGGTATTGCCCTTATATAATAGACAAAGGAGAACCCCATGGTACGCGAACTGATGAAAGATACGGTATTCCTGGCCCAAAAAGCCCAGCCCGCCACGGCTGATGACATCCCCACGGCGGACGACCTGCTGGACACCCTGTGTGCCCACGCCGATGGCTGCGTAGGCATGGCTGCCAACATGATCGGCGTCAACAAAGCTATCATCGTGTTTGATGACGAGGGCACCCTGCGGGAGATGTTCAACCCCGAGATCGTCTACCGCAAGGGCCTCTATCTTACCGAGGAAGGCTGTCTCTCCCTGCAGGGCCAGCGCAAGACCAAGCGCCACAAAACCATCAAGGTGCAGTGGCAGGACCGCGAAATGCACACTCACATCAAAAACTTCACCGGCTGGACCGCCCAGATCATCCAGCACGAAGTCGACCATTGTAACGGTATCATCATCTAAACTACACCTACCCAGAAAGCCGAGCGCCCCGCCGCGCCCGGCTTTTTGCATGCCGCGAATATCCTTTTCGACAAAAATTGATAATCCCCCGCCGCGTATATATGACAATCCCCTCCCGTTCGTACCTGCTCAAAAATATCATCGAGTCCGGCGTTGATATAGACAAATCCAGCTACGACGACCTCTGCCACTACATGCTGGACAGCGACGGCATCATCCAGGCCATTGAGCTGGCCCCGACGGTGTGGTCGAGCAGGTCTATCCGCTGGCTAACAACGAGCAGGCCGTCGGCCTCGACCTTATCCATGACGAGGAGCGCGGCAAAAACACCACCTTGGCCAAAGACAGAGGCCGGCAGGCCATCGACCTGTTTGAGCAATCCGCCCCCCGGCGAGTACGATGCCATCCTGATGGACGTGATGATGCCCAACGTGGACGGCTTGACCACTGCTCGCATCATCCGTGCATTGGACCGCCCCGATGTCGAGACTGTGCCCATCCTGGCCCTGACGGCTAACGCCTTTGCCGAGGATGCCCGCAAATGCCTGGATGCGGACATGAACGCCCACCTGGCTAAGCCGCTGAATATGCCGCTGGTCAAGGCGACCATCGCCAAGTTTACCCAACATTAGACAACTGTATAAAGCCATGGAAAATTGAACCATGCCCCACAGCGCCCCTGCGGCCGGAACTTACCGGCTGCGGGGGCGTTTTGTTGTGCCCCAAAAATCCTGACAATTTCACAAAATCTGTTGTGCGAGAGAAAAATGCAAACATTTTCGTAAAAATTTTCTTTGCGAAACATGTCGAAAACGGTCGATGCAGCGCGACAAAAGTCGACACAAACCTTGAAAAAATCGCGACATGTTATTAAAATAAAATAGACCTCAATAAAAAATAGCAGCCCTGTAAAACCCCACAAACTGGTGGAAAAACAGGTGCCGCGTACCTATACATAGTGGCAAGAGGCAAACACCACCACATAGCAAAACCGATATAAGCATGATTCCAAAGCAGCGCCACCCAGCCTTGTTACCGGCGGGGTGACGCTGTTTTTGTGTCTGCATAAAATCCCCGCAGCCTGCCCACCCTTATAGATAGTGATATTCTGTAAGGGGGGCAACCACATGCAAGAGATGTTTTGTTTCCAGTGCCAGCAGACGGCGCACAATACCGGGTGCGATGGTAAGGCCGGGGTGTGCGGCAAAAAGGCTGATACCGCCAACTATCAGGATGAAGTCATCGGCGCGCTGATCGGCCTTGCGCAGGCGGTGCAGGCGGGGACAGCCACCGAACGCACCGACGAGCTGATGCTGAAAGGGCTGTTTACCACCATCACCAACGTGAACTTCAATAACGAGACGATCCTGCAAATCAAAAACGATATAGAGAAAGAGAAAGCCGCCGTCAGCACCACCCACTTTGCGGATTATGATATGGCCGAGCTTTGGCGGGCAGGGGAGGACGTTCGGTCGCTGAAATCGCTGATCTTGTTCGGCCTCAAGGGCATGGCAGCCTATGCCTACCACGCCCGCGCCCTGGGCAAGACCGACCCCGCCGTGAACCGCTATTTCTACGAGGCACTGGCCGCCCTGGGCGAGGAAAAATCACCGGATGACCTGCTAAAACTGGTGCTGAAAACCGGCGAGGTCAACCTGGCCTGCATGGCCCTGTTGGACGCCGCCAACACCGAAGCCTACGGCGACCCGGTGCCCGTCACCGTGCCGCTGACGATTGAAAAAGGACCGTTTATCGTGGTAAGCGGCCACGACCTGCACGATTTAAAGCTGCTGCTGGAGCAGACCGAGGGCAAGGGCATCAACATCTACACCCACAGCGAGATGCTGCCTGCCCACGGTTACCCGGAGCTGAAAAAGTACCCCCACTTAAAGGGCAACTTTGGCACCGGATGGCAGAACCAGCAGACCGAGTTCCACAATATCCCGGCGCCCATTCTGTTTACCACCAACTGCCTGATGCCGGTGCGGCAAAGCTACTGCGACCGGGTGTTCACCACCTCGGTGGTCTCCTACCCGGAGATCCCCCACATCGGCGCGGACAAGGATTTTACACCGGTCATTGAAAAGGCGCTGGAGTGCGGCGGCTACCCGGAGGACCATCCCATGACCGGCATGAACGGCGGCCACACCGTCACCACCGGCTTTGCCCGCAACGCCGTGCTGGCCCATGCGGGGGAGATCGTGCAGCTGGTGAAAAGCGGCAAAATTCGCCACATCTTCCTCATCGGCGGGTGCGACGGCGCGGCTCCCAGCCGCAGTTATTACACTGACTTTGCCCGCATGACCCCCGCAGATACGCTGATTTTGACCTTGGCCTGCGGTAAATACCGGCTGAACGATATGGACCTGGGCAGCATCGGGGGCATCCCGCGCATCTTGGATTGCGGCCAGTGCAACGATGCCTACAGCGCGATCCGCATTGCCCTGGCCCTGGCCGAGGCCTTCGGCTGCGGGGTCAACGACCTGCCGCTGACGCTGGTGCTCTCCTGGTACGAGCAGAAAGCCGTCTGCATCCTGTTGACGCTGCTCTATCTGGGTCTGCAGCACATCTATTTGGGCCCCACCATCCCGGCGTTTGTCTCACCAAATGTATTACAATTTCTGGTGGAGAACTACCACCTGACCCCCACCAGCGACCCCAAAACCGACCTGAAGGCCATTTTACACGAATAAAACCATCCAACGGCAGCACAATAAACAAACGTGCTGCCGTATTTTTGTAAATTTCTGCAAATATTTTTGCATTATTTACCTACTAACATATTGACATAGTAGGTAAATAGGTGTATGATACAGCCAATGAATCCGAACAGGAAGCATGAACAAAGACGAAAGGAGAAATGTGCCATGTATACCATCCATGCCATCGCTGCCGTCCGCATGTGTTGTCGAATGTTTTGCTCCCAGGCATATCCGTATGGCCGGGCACATTCGTCTTGCTTGTGCTTTGTCGATGTTTAAAGTGTAACTGTACAACATCGTTTGCTGTGTGCCTGGGAGCCTGTAAAAGCCCCCGGGCTTTTGTTTTACCTGTTCGGGTGCGTTGAACCGCCGAAACGAAACACAAGTACATAGAGAAATGACAGAGAGGAAACTACCATGAAAAAAATCTTGAAAAAGTCTGCCGCTGCGCTGGCCGCACTTGCCTTGACCGCCGCCCTGGCCGGCTGCGGCAGCAGCGCTTCTTCTGCAGCAGCTTCTACCGACACCGCCGCCTCCACGGCTGAAACCTCCGGTGAAAACGAGCTGGAAAAAGTCAAGGCCGCTGGCAAGCTGGTCATCGGTGTCGAAGGTACCTACCCGCCGTTCACCTACCACGATGATAACGGCGAGCTGACCGGCCTGGACGTGGAACTGGGCAAGGCCCTGGCCGAAAAGCTGGGCGTCGAGGTCGAGTTCCAGGAGGCCGCCTGGGACTCGCTGCTCATCGGTATTGACACCGGCCGCTTTGATACGGTCATCAACAGCGTCAGCATCACCGACGAGCGCGCCGAAAAATACGACTTCTCCGACCCCTACTACTACGAAGCCCGCCGCGTGGTCGTGCGTGCCGACGATGACAGCATCAACGGCCCCGAGGACCTGAACGGAAAAAAGATCGCCACCAACACCACCAACGCTTTCATCCCCTGGTACGAGGAGAACGGTGCCGAGGTCGTGGGCATCGATACCAGCGCCGAGGCCATCGACCTGGTCCTCTCCGGCCGCGCCGACTTCCTGGGCATCAGCGTTCCGGTGCTGAACGCTTACCTGGATGAGCACCCAGACGCCGCCGATAAGCTGAAGGCCGCCTTCGTCATCCCCAACTCCGAGGACGTCATCGCCATCCCCGTCCGCAAGGGTGAGCCGGAGTTCCTGGACGCTATCAACGCTGCTCTGGCCGAACTCCGCGAGGAAGGCACCCTGAAAGGGATCTCTGAAAAATATCTGGGCGGTGATTACACCAACTCCGCTTACAGCAATTGATTGCAGGTGATTCGCAATGACGCAAAGACTGCTGGATATTCTGGTATCCTCGTTTCCCCGGCTGGTCCTGTACTGTGTGCAGGTCACCATCCCCCTTACCGTGTGCATCTACATCCTGAGCCTGGTGCTGGGTTTCCTGCTGGCGCTGATTCAAATTCAAAAGATCCCGGTGCTTAAGCAGCTGGCCCGCGTGTATGTCTGGGTGTTCCGCGGTACGCCGCTGATCGTCCAGATGTACATTATCTTCTTCGGCCTGCCGTCCTTAGGCATCACGCTGGATGCGTTCCCGTCGGCGGTCATCGCCTTCTCGCTGAACTACGCGGCCTATATGTCCGAGACCATCCGCGCCGCCATCCAGTCGGTGCCGGAAGGCCAGTGGGAGGCCGGGTACATGATCGGCCTGAGTTCCGGCCAGATCATGCTGCGGGTGATTCTGCCCCAGGCTGCACGGGTGGCCTTCCCCACGCTGTTCAGCACCCTCATCGGCCTGACGAAGGACAGCTCGCTGGCCGCCAGCATCACGGTGGTGGAAATGTTCAAAGCCGCCCAGCAGATTGCCTCCCGCACCTTTGAACCCTTTGCGCTGTATTGCGAAGCCGCCTTTGTCTACTTAATGCTCAACACGGTGCTGACCCTGCTGCAAAGCGTGCTGGAAAAGCGCCTTGCCTGGAAACAGCCGAAACAGCAATCCGCCGTACAAAAACAACTGGAAAAGGAGCCTGCGTAATTATGGCAAGAATCAGTGAAATCAACATCGAAACCGCCCCCGAAGCGATTCAAAAGATTGTGGCCGACCATGTGGCCGAGGGCCATACCATTACTGCCGAAAAGCGCACCCTGCTGCACAATGCTGCCGCCTTCAATGCGGTGGAGGCTGGCTCCTACGCACTGGATGACGAGCTGGCCCGCCTCATCGGCAAGCGTGCCGCTGATTTTTACGAGTACGCCATCTCCCAGGCCAACGGGTGCCTGGTGTGCAGCATCTACTTCCGCAACCTGCTGAAAAAGAACGGCATTGACTTTGGTACCTTCGAGTTCACCCCCGAGGAGCAGGTCCTCATCGACTACGGCCGCGCCATTGCCAACGACCCCAAGCACGTGCCGGAGGAACTGTTCACCCGGCTGAAAACCTATTTCAACGAGGAGCAGATCGTGGTCGTCACCGCCATGGGCGTAATGATGATTGCCAACAACTACTTCAACGATATTCTGGACGTTACGCCGGATCATCTGGCGTGACCCAAAGCAAAGGAGCACATCACCATGCTGGAAGTAAAAGACCTGCATTGCAGCTACGGCACCACCCAGGTGCTGAAAGGCGTGGACCTCAATGTCAACAAGGGCGAGGTCATCTCGATCCTGGGCAGCAGTGGCTCCGGTAAAACAACGCTGCTGCGCTGCATCAGCTTTTTGCAGAAGGCCGACAGCGGCACCATCCGGTTCGATGACTTTGAAAAGGACATCACCCAATTAAAGCACAGCGAAATTCGTGCCCTGCGGATGAAGATGGGCTATGTGTTCCAGAACTTCAACCTCTTCCGCAACATGACCGTCAAGCAGAATGTGCTGGAGGGCCTTATCACCGCCCGTGGCGTGGACCGCGCCACCGCCGATAAGACCGCCGACGAGGTGCTGGAAAAGGTGGGTATGCTCCACCGCAAGGACTTTTACCCCGACCAGCTCTCCGGCGGGCAGCAGCAGCGCGTGGCCATCGCCCGCGCCATCGCCTTCAAGCCCGAAGTGCTGCTGTTTGACGAGCCTACCTCCGCCCTTGACCCGGAGCTGACCCGCGAGGTGCTGAACACCATCACCCACGAGATGGGCTTTGCCCGCAACGTGTCCGACCGCATCATCTTTATGGAAAACGGCGTCGTCGCTGAGGAAGCCCCCGCAAAAGAATTTTTCCTGCACCCCCGGCAGGAGGCAAGCAAGCGCTTTTTGCGGACCGTCACCGATGACTACGATTACAGCATTTAAGTGTAAGGGAGGAAGCAGGCTATGGCGGGTATAAAATGGAGATTTTCCTCGAGAGGGGAGCGTCCCTCGAACGCCACCCTGTCCCAGGCGTTGGAACAGCTGGAGCAGGCAGTAAACGAAACTGTATAAATAAAGCAAAGGGCTCCCGGCGAGGGAACTTTTTTGTTTTGCAGGTACTTCCGACCTTTTCCGCCCCCCCTATTATACTCCGGAACTCCGGAAGTACTTTCCTCTATAGACAAATAAACAAGAAATAACATATATACGTATAAATTACTCTTTTTTATAAGTATGTTATATAATTTAACATAATGTATAATAAGAAGTATGTTTTTACTTTTTGACGTATATATGTAACTTATTGATATAAAGATTATAGAGGAAGTACTTCCGTACTTCCGGAGTTATTTGGGTATGGGTAGTTCCGGAAACACTTCCCCTCATCCCCTATTTCTCCCCAAAAGTAGAAATAGACCGCCTTATTCTGCTAAAATCATCCTGTATTCCTCCCACCGCGGCCGGTATAATAAAACCATCATCAGCGAAGGAGGAATGTATCAATGATGATGATGATCGCTATTCTTATCGCCGCCATTGTGGTGGCACTGGTCGTGTTCTCGCTTCTCTGCTACAAAAAAGCCCCGCCTACCCAGGCTATCGTGGTAACGGGCTTTGGCCTGTCCCGCCCCAAGGTGGTGTGCGGCCGCGGCGTGTTTGTACTGCCCGTTGTACAGCGTGCCGACCGGCTGAACATGCGCCTGCTGAAAATCGACGTAAAAACGCCGGAAACTGGCGTAAAAACCAAAGAGGGCGTCTCCCTCTGGCTGGACAGCGTCGTCACCGTGCAGGTCTACAGCGAGAACTCCACCGTCTCGGACGAGGAAGTCCGTAACGCCGGGTACGATGACATCAAAAAGTACATCAACAGCCGCCAGCAGGCCGCCATCTCCAACTTTTTGGGCATGGACGAAGCCCACATCAACGAGAAGATCAACGATGTGCTGCAAGGCAACCTGCGTGAGATCGTCAGCGAGATGACGGTCGACCAGATTTTGACCAACCGCAAGCAGATGGCCGTCAGCGTGGTGGAAAACGCCCGCCCGGACCTGGCCAAGATGGGCCTGGAGGTTGTCACCTTCAACGTGCAGGATGTCAAGGACGCCATCGATGCCCAGGGCCACAACCACGGCGTCATCGAGGCCATCGGCGTGGAGCAGGAGGAGCTTGTGAAAAAGCGTGCCTCCATTGCCAAGGCCGAAGCCGAGCGCGATGTCTCCTGCGCGAAGGCTGCCGCCGCCATGGCCGCCAACGAGAAGGAGATCGAAGCCCAGACGGCCATCGCCCAGCGCAACAACGAGCTGGAACTGGCCAAGTCCAAGCTGAAAGCCGAGGCCGACAAGGCCGCCGCTGACGCCCAGGCCGCCGGTATGATCCAGACCAACCTGCGTGCCAAGGAGGTCAAGGAATCCGAAGCCGACGCCGAGATCGCCCGCCAGAAGAAGATGGTCGACCTGGCCGCCCAGGAGGCCGAAGTGCAGCAGCGCAAGCTGGATGCCGAGGTGCGCAAGCAGGCCGACGCCGAGCTGTACCGCCGCCAGAAAGAAGCCGAAGCCCAGAAGTACGAGGCCGAGCGCGCTGCCGAGGCCGCCAAGTTTGCCAAGCAGCAGGAGGCCGAAGGCATCGAACTGGTCGGTAAAGCCGAAGCCGAGGCCATCCGCCGGAAAGGCCTGGCCGAAGCCGAAGCGATGAAGCAGAAAGCCGAAGCCTACAAGCAGTACAATGATGCCGCCGTGGCCGAGATGATGATAAAGGTGCTGCCCGAAATCGCCAAGAGCGTGGCCCAGCCCCTTGCCAGCATCGACAAGGTGTCCATCATCGGCGGCGATGCCTCCGGTGTGTCGGGCGTGTCCGGCAACGTGCCCGTGCTGATGGCCCAGACCATGGAGGCCATGAAGGAAGCCACCGGCATTGACATGAAAGAGATCGTCCGCGCCAACAGCATCCAGGCCAAGACCGACCGCAACATCAACGTGACCGGGTTAGAAAATTTGCAAACCCCGCAGGTTGCTGCACCTACTGCAGAAACCACCGCGGACCATGCCACTGTAACCGAATAACAGCTGCATAAAACCAGCGCCCCTGTGCCGACCGTGCAGGGGCGCTGTGTGTTGCCGCACAACCGCATACCGCCAACAAAATTTTTACATGGCATGCAGTAAGAAGAACTCCATGCATCAGAAAGCAGGGAAAAACAAACAGTTGACAACTTCCGCCCGGAATGTTACCTTTTTAATAAACCACCGCGAAAGGGGCACGCCGCCATGTTTACTGCACAGGAGCTGAAAAGCCTGAACGAGCTGGAGATGCTCGTCTACCAGTATGTCACCGAGCATCGCTCCGCCGTGCCCTATATGCGCATCCGCGAGCTTGCCACCGAAGCCCACGTCTCCACCACCACGGTGCTGCACTTCTGCAAAAAGATGGGCTGCGAGGGGTTCTCCCAGTTCAAGTGGAAGCTGAAAGAGGAAAACGGCATCGACACCCAGGACAAAGACATCCCCGATGCTTTAAACGAGCTGCAGACCTTTTTCTGGCGTGTGGGCACGCCCGCCTACCGGGAAAAGCTGGAGCAGGCCGCCGCTATCATCGCCCGCATGGAGCGCATTTTTGTGGTGGGCATCGGCAACTCCGGCAGCATTGCCAGCTATGGTGCGCGGTACTTCTCCAACCTGGGCAAGTTTGCCCTCAGCGTGTCCGACCCGTTTTACCCCATCACGTTAACGGATTGCACCAGCGCCGCCGCCCTTGTCTTTTCAGTTTCCGGCGAAACGCCCGAGGTGCTCAAACTCGCCCACGATCTGCGGGAGCGGGGATGCACCCTGCTGGCTGTCACCGGCAACGAGAGTTGCACCCTGGCCCAGGTGTGCGACCTGACCCTGCCCTACTACACGGCCACTCGCCGCAGCGGCGTGGAAAACTACGATTTGACGTCGCAGATCCCCGCCGTTTACCTGCTGGAATCCCTGGCCCGCCGGGTGCATAACCGCCTGAACGAGTGACGCCTTGCCCGGCGCACAACAAAACGTACAAAAAACAGCGTGTTACTTCCCAAAAACAGGTTACTTTGGGGTGCGCGCTGTTTTTTTGCGCCCCAAAACTGCTGACAAGCCGTACTTTTGCGGATATAATAAAGCCAGTTCCCAAAGCGCGCAGGGAACGGGGTACAAACCACTACCACTCCGTTAAAAACGAACCGTGAAGGAGAAATCACTATGGCTACCAAGATCCGCGATTATGCCAAGCTTGCGGCCGATATCCGCGAAGCCGTCGGCCCCGATAACATCATCAGCGCAGCCAACTGCGCCACCCGCCTGCGCCTTGTGCTGAAAGAATCCCCCTCTGCCGAGGTCACCCAGAAGATCTCCGAGATGCCCGCCGTCATCAAGGTCATGGAGAACGGCGGCCAGTACCAGATCGTCATCGGCACCCACGCCAAGGATGTCTACGAGGAGATGGCCAAGTTGATGGGTGACACCGCTGGTGCCGAAGCGGCCGAGGTCAAGCAGGGGCTGTTCAACCGCATCATTGCGGCCATGTCGGCTGTGTTTGCCCCGTTCATCTACATCCTGGCTGCGGCCGGCCTGGTGCAGGGCATGCTCATCATCATCACCCACTTTGTCCCCGCCTTTGCCGAGACCGGCACCTACGCCGTACTTAGCTTTATCAGCTGGACGCCGTTCACCTTCATGCCCATTATGATCGCGGTCACGGCCTCCAAGCATTTCAAGTGCAACACCTTTATTGCCATGTGGTGCTGCATGGCGCTGGCTAACCCCGATTGGGGCAGCATCGCCGCTCGCATTGCCGACGGCGAGACCATCAGGTTCCTGGGCCTGCCCATGGCACAGACCACCTACACCTCCAGCGTGCTGCCGCCACTGTTTTTGGTATTGGTGCTGTCCTACCTGGAGCGCTTCCTGAATAAGTACGTCCCCGACATCGCCAAGGCCTTGGTCGTGCCCTTTATTAGTGCCATCGTCATGGTGCCCCTCACCATCCTGGTCATCGGTCCTGTGTCCGATGCCGTGGCTATGGGCATCGCCAACGCCTACAACTTCCTGGCCAACAATGTGCCCGCCGTGGCAGCTCTGCTGGTCGGCGGTATCTGGCAGGTCTTCGTCATCTTCGGCGTACATTGGGGCGTTACCCCGATGAACGTTGCCAACTTTGCCAAGTACGGCTGCGACTCTTTCCAGGCTTTCCAGACCTGCGCCGTTATCGCCCAGGCCGCTGCCTGCTTCGGCGTTGTGCTTAAGACCAAGAAGAAGGACATGAAGAGCGTTGCCCTCTCCGCTGGCCTGACCGGCATCTTCGGCATCACCGAGCCCGCCATCTACGGTGTCACCCTGCGCCTGAAAAAGCCCTTCGTGGCCGGCTGCATCGGCGGTGCCATCGGTGCGCTCGTCATCAGCTTCTTCAACACCAAATACTACGTCTATGCCGGTCTGCCCGGCCTGCTGACCACCGTCAACGCCATGAGCGACGCCAACCCCGGCTCCTTTACCGGCATGATAATCGGCGTGCTGGCCACCATTATCATCACCATCGTGCTGGTGCAGATCATCGGCTGCGATGAAAAAGAAAAATAACAGAGGTTTCAACCATGCTTCCTGAAAACTTCCTTTGGGGCGGTGCGGTCGCTGCCCACCAGCTGGAAGGTGCCTGGGACGCCGACGGCCGCGGCCCCAGCGTCAGCGACGTGATGACCGGCGGCAGCGTCAGCACGCCCCGCCGCATCACCGATGGCGTCCTGCCCGGCGAATACTACCCCAACCATACCGGCATCGACTTTTACCATACCTACAAGCAGGACGTGAAACTGTTTGCCGAGTTGGGCTTCAAGTGCTTCCGCACCTCCATTTCCTGGAGCCGCATCTTTCCCCGCGGGGACGAGCAGCAGCCTAACGAAGCGGGCCTGCAGTTCTACGATGACCTGTTTCACGAACTGCTGAAATACGGCATCGAGCCGGTCATCACCCTCTCCCACTTCGAGATGCCCTACGCCCTGGCGAAAGAGTACGGCGGCTGGGTCAACCGCAAGCTGGTGGACTTCTTCGTCCATTACGCCACCACCGTGATGGAGCGCTACAAGGGCAAGGTCAAGTACTGGATGACCTTCAACGAGATCAACAACCAGTCCAACACCTCCAACGACATCTTCGGCTGGACCAACTCCGGCGTGCGCTACTCCACCTTTGCTAACCCCAAAAAGGCGCTGAATCAGGCCGTGCACCACGAGCTGGTGGCCTCGGCTCTGGTGGTGGCCAAAGGTCATGCCATCGATCCCGGCTTTAAAATCGGCTGTATGTGCGCATTCGTGCCGTTCTACCCCTACTCCTGCAACCCGGACGATATGATCATGGCCCAGGAATCCATGCACGAGCGCTATTATTTCAGCGATGTCCACTGCCGCGGCCACTATCCCGCCTATGCCCGCAAGCAGTGGGCGCGGGAGGGCACCGCCCCCGAGATGCTGCCCGGCGATGAAGAGATTCTGGCGGGCGGCACGGTGGACTACATCGGCATCAGCTACTACATGTCCAACTGCGTGCGGTCGGACGTGGAGGTGGAAAACGCGGGTCTCAGCGGCGGCAACGCCCACACCGTGCCCAACCCCTACGTCAAAGCGTCGGAGTGGGGCTGGCAGATCGACCCGGTGGGTCTGCGCTACAGCCTGAACGCTCTCTACGAGCGGTACGAGCTGCCCATCTTCATCGTCGAGAACGGCTTCGGCGCCATCGACGAGCTGAAGCCCGACCACACTGTGGACGACAGCTACCGCATCGACTACCTGAAAGCCCACATCACCGAGATGAAGAAAGCCATCGAACTGGACGGTGTCGACGTGATGGGCTACACCCCCTGGGGCTGCATCGACGTGGTGTCCTTTACCACCGGTGAACTGCGCAAGCGGTACGGCTTTATCTATGTCGACCGCAACGATGACGGCACCGGCACCGGCAACCGCTATAAGAAAAAGTCCTTCAACTGGTACAAGCAGGTCATTGCCACCAACGGCGAGACCTTATAACCCAAAACGGCAAGGCCGCTCTCCCCACAAGCAGGGGAGGGCGGCCTTTTGCGGTTGATGGATATACTTAAATAACATTATCACACATCGCAGCTTTGCTTTCCATGGATTTTCTCAAGAACAGCATGCAAAAATTCCGGCTCTTTGGGCGGGGAAGATCTGTCAAACACAACTTGAAAAAGTGCAGATTGTACAGGAAAAATGACATGGTCGGCGCGGCGGGGGTACGTTATCATTTAGGTAAACCACTGCAAATGTACCCATTACCCGCTGAAATCTAAAGAGAGGATGAAAAACCATGAGAAAAGCAAAACGCAAGGGTCAACGCGTTCTGGCGGCCGCCCTGTGTGTCGGCATGCTGGCAAGCATGGTCCCTGCCCAAGCGTTTGCCAACGATGAGCCGATAACGGCCATCGTCCAGCAGGAGGATACCCCTGCTGATGCAGACGCCCCGGCCGAGGATACGAACGCCGGGCAGACCCCTGCTCCCACGGAAGCCCCGGCCGCATCTGAAACCGAGACCCCGGCCGGGAAAACTCCCGACGAAGCGCCTGACGCGGAGGGAACCCCGGCACCTACGGAAACGCCTGCTGAAACCGAGACTCCGGCCCCCACCGAGGCACCCGCTGCAGACGAGACGCCCGCACCGGCCACCACCATCCAGGAGAGTGGCGACGCCGACGCTACGGTGACCACTACCCATATCGCCACCAAGGTGGGCGAAGTGCCCGCCGTGCTGGCAGACGTGGACGGCGTTACCGCCGATACCTTCAAGACCGCCTTTGAGACCGTGAAGGTCCAAAAGGGTGATGTCACCTACACCGTCGAGGTCATCCCGGCGGATACTGTCTACTTTATTGACAGCGTCGCTGCCAGCGGCAGCAACGGTGCCATGGACAGCGTGAAGTCTACCGAAGCCTACGCCGCCGCCAAGGCTCTGCTGGGCGACCGGCTGCTCAATGGCAAGTCCGACCAGTTCTACCAGGGCGATGCGACCTGGGGCCTGGTGGATACCGACGCCCAGACCAAGGGCTATAACCGGCATTACCAGCGACAAGTGTGAGTTTTCGTGAAGAGTGATAAAAGGCGAACGGGGTGGGACGGATGAGTGCAAAAAGGCGGGAAAGGGCGGAAAAGGACACGAGAACGCGATTTTTAATGGCGATTGAACGAGAATGAACGCGAAATTTTGCAAGCTGGCGCAATGCGGGCTTGCAAAATTTTTTCGCCCATTTTGGGGCAAAAACGGCCCCGCGGCGGGGGTTGCAAGGCGCGCGGGCGCGAGTGTTTGAAAAGCGTTTAAACACTGTTTAAGTGCAAATCAAAACAAACGCATAAAGTACGAAACAACGCATTTTAACAGGCGTTAAAACAATTTAAAAGGCGGTAGTCATGTCTGCACAAATAGTGCTTCTATGGCTACCGCCTTTTATTACTTTAATCGGACGTTTTGTGTCCGATTACTCTTTGCATGTCCCATTACGTAGGTACGACAAAAAAGATGCACCTTGCATATTTCATCAAGGGATACAATGTCCGACTAAAATACACTTTTTAACATATTGACTCTCTCATTTTATTGTTTTCAACAAGAAAAGAGCCGATACATTTTTTATGGGTTATGGTTCTGATATAGTTCTGCAAACGTGATTGTTGGTACATTAGGCTTTGCTATGCCTAACTTTTCTGCCCGCTCTAATTCCTTCTTGATAATGAATTGGACGATTTCCTGTCCGATTGAATCTAATAATCGATATTGCTGAATCAGAAGGTATTCTTCTTGGGAAAGAGTACGCACGCGGGGAGAATCATCGAAATCTTCTAGGGTACAATTCAATGCGCGGGCGATGGATTTAACGGTTTCTATTTGAGGATCGCGAGTATAGCCGTTTATGATTTTATTTAATGTTCCTTTGGGAACGCCAGATTTTGCAGCCAACTCATCTATAGTCAAGCCTGCTTGCTTTCTCTTTTCAGAAATGATAGCTCCTAATTCCATGATGCAATCTCCCTTCCATGCTATCAGTATAACCGTTAACATAACTATCGTCAACAAAAAAGTGCCAAATATGGAACTAAAACGCCTATAAAACGGTTGACAAATTCCATATAAGGGATTATATTATAGTAAAAGATTCCAAATTTGGAACTTTGGAGGTGTTACACAATGCGGTACAGCTTCTTAGAAGCAAAAATCACGGAGCGCGGGATAAAGAAAGCAGCTATATCGGCTGCAATTGGGGTTACACCCAAGTCTTTCAACAACAAGCTGACAGGAAAAAGTCCCTTTACATGGCCAGAAGTTCAAACTATCCAAAAGCGCTTCTTTCCCGATTTGGATAAAGACGATTTATTTCAACAACAAGCTATATAGCAGCCGAAACGGCCTGCGGGCCGTCTGCCGGTGGATGACCGCCCGGCACTGAAGATGGCAGGTCAGGGAGAACGGCATGAAAGTCATTGAAGCCATACAGGAAGCCATGGGGCCGCAGTACACCACGCTGGCAGATGCAATCAACTGGTGGGGCGGGCCGCAGGCATGGCGCGAAGATTTTACCGCTGCCCTGTTTTTTACGGTTGGTAAAAAGCCGTGTAAACACTATTTAAGCGAGGTGCAATTTGAAGATGACGAATCCTGATGCAGGGCACAAGATTATCCGCAAGCTGCCAGACCGACCGCTGATTGGCGAACGCTACAGCAATGCCGGCAGCGTCTACGAGGTCCTCAGCCTGAATACCGAAGGTGACAAAGCAAAGGTGCGCAGGCCCAAAGATGGCTGGTGCTGCATTGCCCATGGCCCGGCCCTGTACGAGATGCAGGGCGGCAGCATTGAATTGCAGTGGAACTACAGCACCGATGGGCATTGGGATGAATAAAGCCGAAACACCCCACGCGGGGGTGTCACTGTGAGATGACCTACACAGTCTGATGATGGCAGGTCTGGAAGAGGTGATTTTTTGGAAGCGCTATTGAAAGCATCGGAAGCTAGTGAACTGCTGGGGGTGTCAATACGACATGTGCGTAGGATGGCACAAACTGGGGTACTCTCCTATCAAATCCACAAGAACGCGCAGAACCGCCCGGAATACCTATTTCCACTTTCAAGCCTGCCGGATGCTGCGCAGCAGAAATATTTTACGCTCCATGCACCAGTTGACATGCCCAGCGTGGTTCCGGCCAAGGGCAAGAAGCCCACTGCCCCCAGCAAGTCCATGGATGCTTACACCTCCGAAGAGCGCGGAGAAATCGGATACTGGCTGACAACGATTGACCGCTGGCAGACCTACCGCAACAAAGCCGGGGCCAAGAAAGCGGAATGTGATGAAAAGTTCGTGCTGCTGTGCCAGATGGAGAGCCCGAAACGGCAGATCAGTGTGCAGATCCTGTACCGCAAATGGGCGGCGATCCGCGAGGGCGACTATGGCGCACTGGTGGATATGCGCGGCAAGGCCCGTAAGGGCACGACTAAGCTGCCGCAGGCCGTAGAGCAGATGTTTTTGACGCTGTATCTTAATGAATCCCAACTTCCTCTACCCCGGTGCATTGAGCTGACCGAGGAATGGACCCGGCAGAATATGCCAGAAGCCATGCCGCTGCCAAGCTACTACACCTTTTACCGCAAAGCCAAGACGGTGCCGTACCCGGTGATGGTTTTGTGCCGCATGGGCGACAAAAAATACTATGACCTGTGCAGCCCCTACATACGCCGCGAGTACGAGAGCATCCACGCAAACGACTTTTGGGTCGGCGATACCCACACCCTTGATGTGGAGAGCATGGGGCCGGACGGCACCCTGCACCGCCTGTACCTTAGTGCCTGGTTGGATGCCCGGAGCGGCATTTTTACCGGCTGGTACGTTACGGCCAGCCCCGGAAGTCAGGCGACACTGAACGCCCTGCGGAAGGGCATTACCAAGTTTGGCATCCCCTACAATGCCTATGTGGATAACGGGCGCGAGTTTTTGACCTATGACATCGGCGGGCGAGGTCACCGCGCCAAGAAAGTGCTGGCAGACGGAAGCGAGCCGTTTGCACCGCCCGGCGTTTTTGAACGACTGGGCATTACCATGACCAACGCCATTGTGCGAAATGCCCGCGCCAAGCTGGTGGAACGGCGGTTTGAGGATTTCAAGAACTGCATCTCCCGGCTGTTCCCGACCTATACGGGCGGCAATGTGGTGGAGAAGCCGAACCGGCTGAAGTACGTTTTGAAGCAGGGCGAGCATATCCCCACCGATGCCGAGGTGATCGCGGCAGTTGACACCCTGATTGAGGGGTATATGAACTGCGAGGCCTACGGCGGCAGCGTGGCTGAGGACAAAGGCAAGACGCGCATCCAGGTCTGGCACGAGAGTTTACAGAACGGTGTAGCCAGACGACCCGCCAGCGATGCAGACCTCCAGCTTATGCTTTTGCGCACCAGCAAGCCGGTCCGGGTGGGCCGCCGCGGCGTGACCTTGAAGCTGCACGGCCTGGAATTGGACTTTTACACCCCGGAACTGGTCAATATGCGCATGAAAGAGAAAGTCTATGTGCGGTATGACCCGGAAGATCTATCCAGTGTGCGGGTATATGACATGGAAGACCGCTTTTTGTGCGTAGCACCGCAGAGCAAACTGACAGCCGGGTACCTGGCCAACCAGGAGCAGATTGCCGAGCTTATGGCCTACAAGCGCCGGGCCGAAAAGGCCGTGCGCGAGTATGGCGCTGCCCTGCGCCTGCCGGACGACCCGGACCGCGCTTTGAATCTGGCAACGGCCCTTGCCCAGCGCAATTTGGACGAACTGGAAGCCTGGCCGGAGCAGAAGCTGATCGAATTACAGCGAGCCGAGGAAGAAGAACCGCTGCTTAAAGCAGTTGGCGACATCGACATTGGCTTTATGAACGAGAACATCCTAAAGCAACGAGGAGGATTAGAAGATGGAGAAGACCTATAATGCCGCGCTGATTCGGCGTGTGCAGGAGTACATGGAAAAACATTCCATCAGCCAAAACCAGCTGGCGGCCAAGGTGAATTTATCCAGCGCAGCTTTGAGCAGCTACCTGAACCAGAAGTACAAGGGTTCGGTCGAAGCCGTAGAGCGACAGCTGACAGAGTTTTTCAAAATCAACGATGAAGTGGCTGCCGTTGCCGAAAAGGTCGGTGGGCTGCTCCCCCGGGAACCGTATGTGCCCACTTCCATCAGCGAGGATGTGTACCAGAGCATCCGTTTTGCCCAGCTGGAACACTGCATGGTGGTTTTGCACGGCGATGCAGGCGTTGGCAAAAGCAAGGGTGCCCAGAAGTTTTTGAAAGACCACCCCACCAATGCGGTGGGCATCAGCATCACACCGAGCACCGGCACATTGAGCAGCTGTATCAAGCTGCTGGCCCGCGCCCTGCGGGTGCCCGAATGCCGGAACAAAATGGACCAGATGCTGGCCCTGCGGAACCGGCTTGACGGCACGAATCAGGTCATCGTCATCGATGAGGCCCAGCACCTGAAATATGCGGCGCTGGAAGAGATTCGTTCCCTGACCGATGACAATCCTATGACCGGCGAGCACGGTATCGGCGTGGTGCTGATTGGCAACAGCGAGGTCTACAGCAGGTTGCAAGGCCGCCAGCAGGCCCAGTTTGCGCAGCTGTTCAGCCGCATCCGTATGCAGCGGGAATATACCACCCGGAAAGTTAAGCCCGAGGACGTGCAGAAGCTGTTCCCGGTGTTGGAAGACAAAAAAGCCAAGAAAGAGCAGGAGTTTTTGTTGAGTGTTTGCCGCAGCCCGTGGGGAATCCGCGGCGCGATGAACCTGTACACCAATGCGGCCAGCGCCAACGATGTAAGTTACGAAAACCTGTACCGTATGGCCGCCCACATGGGCATTGGCATGTTGAGCGTTGTTTGAAAGGAGCTTTAACGATGGATTTAAAATGCGGATATGCCGTTTCCGGCGGCGTAATGGGCGGTGCTCTGTTTGGGATGATTGTTGGGGCGCTGGTGGTGAACGCAAGCATCGGCTACATTTTGCTGTTGCTGATTGCCTGGGGCCTGGCGCTGTGGATGACAGTACGCACGATTATGGTTGATGCCCGCCACGATGAAGAACTGCTGCACCAGAACGCGGATGCCTTTGGTGGCGAGGAAGAATTGCCGCCCCTGTACTGGGAGGGCTACGACCGGGGTTATGATGAGGCCTTGGAAACCATGGCTTACACCCGGCCCCCGCGGGTACGTCCCCCGAAGAAAAAGCAAAAAGGTGCCTGATATAACAACACCCCTGCGGGCGGATGCCCGCACCTTAATGCAGCCGCCCAGCAGGGCGCGGGTCCCCAGCCCCGGTAAATGCAGAGGGAGGAAGGAGTGCAATTTTATGGCAAGAAAGAAAGTGACCAGCGCCCCGGCGTTGGCGGATTGGGGCGCGGTGGATAGTGCCCTGCGGGACATCCGGGAGTGCCAGCACACACTAGCGGAGATGTCTGTGCAGCGGGACCGCCAGATTGACAGCATCAAGGCGGACTACACACAAGCGGCGCTGCCGCTGCAAAACCGCATGAAGGCGCTGGAAAGCGATGTAAAAGCCTATGTGGATATGCACCGCGCTGAATTGGACGGCAAGAGCCGGACCCTAACCTTTGGTACGGTCGGCTACCGGGTCAGCAGCAAGCTGATGCTTGCCAGCGGCCGTGTAGCTGAGGCCATTGCCACACTGAAGGCGCTGGGCCATACAGAACTGGTCAAGACTACCGAAACGTTAGACCGTGAGGCCCTGCGGCGGCAGCCGGGCGAACTTTTGCAACAGGTTGGTGCCTATATCCGTACGGTGGATGAGTTTTACTACGATGTGAGCACAAAGGAGGCCGATGCCTGATGGCTACGATCTCATACGGCTTACATACCGGCGTATGGCTTTGTGCGGTAGCGCTGGGTACGGCGGGCAGCATTATTATTGCAGCTGTGGCCGGAACGCTGTTGGCCACAGCGGTCAGGCTTATTATCGAAAAATTCAAAAATGGCTAAGGGCCGGGAAGGAGCGGGCAATGAGTGGGAGCGCATGCAACGCCTATCAGATCCGCAAAATCTATGCCATCGGCGGTGCGCTGGGGATGGTAAAGCGCGGTGAAGATGATGACCTGCTGCACGAACTGGTCAACGGAATGACCGGGAAAACCAGCATCAAGGAGCTGACCTATGGCGAAGCCTGTAAGGTCATTGGTGAGCTGGAGGGACGGCAAGGCACACCCCCGCCCCGAAAGAGCGGCCGCCCGATCCACAAATCGGTGCCGGGGCGCACCAGCGAGGGACAGCGGCGCAAAATCTGGGCGCTGATGTACCAGCTGCAAGCAGCCAGCCCCAGCAAGGCACAAATCGGCGACCGGCTATGCGCCATCATCAAAAAGGAACTGGGCATTGATGCCGTGCCCAAGAATCCTTTTGCCTGGATCGACTACAAAGGCGGCAATAAGCTGGTGGAAGTTTTGAAGGGATATGTAAAGACCGCTGAAAAAGCCCGGGGTGATGCCGATGGATGAGTGGGAAATCCGCCCGGAAGACCTGACCCCCGTGCAGCGGGATGTGGCTGACCTGATTGGCTTTGAAAATTATCTGAAGCTGATTGATGTCTACGCCGCCGAGACAATCTACATACCCAAGCGGGACAGTTTTGAGCGAATTGCACGGAACCAGCGCATAGTGGAAGAATACAACGGTGATAACCTGAAAGCCTTAGCGAAGAAGTACAATTTGACAACCGTGACAATCCGGGCTATTGTAGAAGATAAGCACCGTGAAATCCTGGCAAAACCGCTTGATGGACAATTGAGTTTTTTCCATCAGAACGTGAAATAGAATATTAAAAAGCTTAAACTGCCTTTCCTTGCGAATCGTGAGTATCATTGGTTATAGAAACCAGCGATACTCACGATTTTTTTAGTTTAGGGGTACAGATCAATGCAGTTTGATGCCGGCACATGGTGGCTTGTAGGTGTTTTGCTGACGTTCCTGATTGGGGCGTTGGGATGGATGGTAAAGCGCAGCCTTGATAAGATCGAGCGCAAGCTCGACAATGCAGCAACCAAGGCTGAGTTTGAAAAAGAAATCGGCGAATGCAAAAGGCAGATTTCTGACATCCAGAAGACTTACACCACCCGAGAACAGCATCAACGCGATTGGGGCGAATGCCGCAACGACATTAAATCTATCCGCAGCAACTTTTTGACCAAGGAAGACTATTTCCGTGAGCAGGCCAAAACCGAAAAGAAACTGGACCGTATTTTAGACCTTTTAATGAAGCGAGGAACTGCCGATGAATGAGAAAGAAATGCTGATGCGTCAGTTGCGGGCCAATGCCTTCCCGCATAACAATGGCAAGGTCATGCAGGCCATCAACATCATCCGGCACGGCTACAACCGCCTGACCGATGTACAGCAGGCGGCACAGATCTGGGGTGTCAGCCAAAATGATTTTCTGGACTGCATCAACTTTCTGGCTTTGGCAAAGTACATCCAGCTGCGCACAATCATGGACAAAGTGCTTGTGCCGGATTTTGCGGATATTGAATGGACGCTGCTGGAAGTTCGCCTGACGGATACGGGCATCCGTGTCCTGCAGGGCAACATCAAGGACGACATGATCGAGGTGTGATATGGGCAGTTGGCCGTTAAATGGCAAAAAGGGCGGCAACCGCAAACACAGCAAGATCGACACCCTGCCCCCGGAGATGAAGGCCACCGTAGAAGAGATGATTATGGATGGCAGTGCCACCTACTCGGACATTGTGGCCTATCTGGAGCAGCAGGGGTATAGCCTTTCGGTTTCCAGCGTGTGCCGCTATGCGCAGGGGTATGTAGAGAATTTGCAGACCTTGCAGATCGCGCAGGCAAACTTCCGCAATATGCTGGATGAGCTGGAGCGTTACCCTGACCTGGATACCACCGAAGCGCTGGTGCGCGTTGCCAGCCAGAATCTTATGACCGCGCTTACTTCCAAGAAAGAGGAAGATTGGAGCGCGGTCAGCGTAGATAAGCTGATGAACCAGATCAGCGGCCTGACCCGCGCGGTTGCCTACAAGAAGCGAGTCGAATTGCAAAACAAGACGGATCTGGAAGCCGGGACAGACGACCTGAAAACCGCTTTGTGGAGCGCTATGGCCAAAGAACGGCCGGACCTGTACAAGCAGGTATCGGCTTACCTGGACCGCAAAGCACAGGAGGGCGGCGCATGAGTATGTATGCGCTCCAAGTCATAGGCGGGCAGGAAGTGGAGATCATGCAAAAGCTGCGGCGCAAGGGTGTGGATGCCCGGTGCCCGCAGGAATGCCGCATGATACGCCGAGGCGGCAGCTGGCAGGAACAGCTTTACACGCTGTTCCCAAGTTATCTGTTTGTGAGTACCCCGGATGTGTACCGCATCTATTACGCTGTGCGCAATGAAGAAGGCGTCCTGCACTGGCTGGGTGCCAGCAAGGGAACGCCGGAACCGTTGAGTGAGCGTGAGGAAGCCAACATCCTTTGGCTGGCTGGGGACGGCCCCATGCCGCCCAGCGAGGCCGAACTGCAGGAGGATGGGACATTGGATTTTACCAGCGGCCCGCTGGCCCACCTAAAGGAACTGCTGGAAAAGGTCAACCGGCATGACCGCCGCGCCACCGTAAAGGTCCCCATCGGCGGCGAGGATAAGACCATCACCTTAAGCTACCGTTTAAACGGTAAACAGGAAACTGCAAACAGCGCTGCGGCTGGTACGCCCCGCAGCGGGAAAGCAGCGGACATATTTTAGAGGATTCCGGCCCGATGCGGGCCGGAAATGGCGAAGCCTGCCCCTAAAATATGCCCTGCATTTTTTGCTTGCCCTGTCTCCCCGTTTAAGCGGGGCGCAGGGCCGTTTAAAATCGTTTAAATCCTGCGGGCGGCAAAACTGCCCGCGGAGCAGAACAAACACGCACAGCGCCGCGTTAGGGGCTGTTTTGGGTGCCGAAAGTCCGGCACCCTGTTTTTATTGCGAAAGGAGCCGTTGATGCGGACGAAAAGCGGCAGTGTTCGGGAACTGGTTGCCGGGATACGGCAGGCTGGCGACCAGGAAATTTATAATCCCGCAGAGGATTTAAAAGCCCTTCAAACCCAGTATAAACGGCTGGGTAAGAAAGACTTTGCCATGATGCTGGATGCCATGGTCGAGAAATATGCTGCCGGTGAATATGCAGCCATCCACGCTGCGCTGGTGCAGAAAGCCCGCAGCGGGGATATTGATGCCATTAAAATGTACCGTGAAATGCAGGCCAGCGGCGGCAGTGATGAGGTGGTGATCGTAGATGACATCGGCTAAAAAGCAGGTACGTCTGTCCGACATTATCGGCCCGGCGTTCTACGAGACCCACCGGCTCATCAACATGGGCATCATCGACGAAGCTGTTGAAGCCGGCGGCCGTGCCAGCTTGAAAAGTTCGTATGTTAGTGTGGAACTGGTGCAGCAGCTTTTAAAACACCCGGACTGCCATGCGCTGGTGACACGCCAGGTTGGCGACACGATGCGGGACAGTGTGTATGCACAGATCCTTTGGGCCATCGACAAACTGGGGCTTACCACCAAGTTCCGCTGCACACAAAGCCCGCTGCAATGCATCTATCTGCCTACGGGGCAGCGCATTTTGTTCCGAGGATTGGATGACCCACAGAAAATCAAATCCATCAAGCTGCCATTTGGGTACATTGGCATCTTGTGGTTTGAGGAAGCCGACCAGATCAAGGGCGGTGAGGAAGCTGTGCGAAATGTGCAGCAATCCGCCCTGCGCGGCGGCGAATTTGGCCTGACCTTTATCAGCTTCAACCCGCCTGCGGCCTCTCGCAACTGGGCAAACCGCTATGCCCGCGAGGAACGCAAGGGCAAACATATCCACCATTCCACCTATTTGGAGGCACCGGCCGCCTGGCTCGGCCCTAAATTTTTGGCCCAGGCAGAGTACATTAAGGAGACCAAGCCCACCAAGTACCGGCACGAATATCTGGGCGAAGCGGTAGGCAGCGGTACACAGGTGTTTGAAAATCTGCGGCTTGAACCGATCTCCAACAAAGCCATCAAGAACTTTGACACCATTGAAAACGGCGTTGACTGGGGCTGGTATCCTGACCCGTGGGCGTTCAACCGCTGCCACTACGATGCAGCCAGAAAGACCCTGTATATCTTTGATGAACTGACCCGCCTGCGCACCAGCAATGAGGAAACCGCCAAGCTGGTTATGCAACGTATCGAATCGTGGGAGAGCGTGACTGCCGATTCCGCCGAAATGAAATCTTGTGCAGACTACCGGGCGTTTGGTGTGCGCTGCCGGGAAACCGTAAAAGGCCCCGGCAGTGTAAATGCCAGTATGAAATGGCTGCAAGGCTTAAGCGCCATTGTTATTGACCCACACAGATGCCCGGATACTGCTAAGGAGTTCAGCGAGTACGAATATGAAACCGGCCGGGATGGCGAGGTGCTGCCCGGCTATGTGGATGCCGATAACCACCACATTGATGCTGTGCGCTATGCGCTGAACCGCATCTGGATGCGCCGGGGTGCCTGATGAAACGATTTAAGAAATGGCTTATTGACCGCTTTTTGCCACGCTATGCCTATGAAACGCTGGTGGTCGAACTGGAAAAGGCCACAAAAAAGATGGAGGAACTGCAACGGACGATCGAGCGGCAGCAGAGTTATATTTCCGGGCTGGAATACGCGCTGCGCTGTACGAGGCCGACCGTAGTGGTTGAAGGCCGTGAAAAAGAAGCAAAAGAGAAAACCTGATCCATGCAGCGGCTGCCTCTGGCGGGCGGCCGCTGATTACTGCCTGTGGCCAAGGTGCTTCAGGAATGCTATCCAAGTAGGAGGAAACCGGAATGGTCGCACTGATCCGCGCCCTGACAAGCAACGCAATTGCAAATATTGAAGAAGCCCTGGGCATGAGCGATGTGACCAGCAGCGCCATGAAACAAGCCATTGAAGAATGGTATACCGCCTGGTATGGACGTGAGTCGACCAAGATGGAAGACCCGTGCCAACGGCTGCCCTATGCCATTGTGAATAAGCTGTGCAAGGCCACCTTTGGCGAGTATGACAGCAGCTTACAGCACACAAACAGCGGGAAATTGCAATACCTTGACGAGGTGCGCAGCGCTTTTGATGCGATAAAAGGTCCCTTGATGACACAGGCCATGGTTGGCGGCGAGGCATGGGCCAAGCCGGTGCCCATGGCAGGCGGTGCAGTACGCTGGCAAGTCGTGGGCCGTGATTCGGTCATTGTTTTGGGACGCGGCGCGGATGGTGTGCCGACTGATGTGGCGCTGTGCGAGAAATCCGTATCGGCAGACCATCGCTTTTTTACGCTGGTGGAGCGGCGCACAACGGATGGGCTACATCTGACCGTCAGCTACCGGCTGTACTGCTCGGACAACAAAAGCACCTTGGGGCGGTTCGTTCCGCTGGACAGCCTGCCCCAGTATGCAGAGTTGCCGGAGGTGTTCACCTTTTCCGCGCCGATCGATGGCATCGGCATGGTATTTCTGCGGATGCCTATTACCAACTGTGTAGACGGAAGTGCGGACGGCGTTTCTGTCTACGAGCCTGCCATGGGGCTGATCCACCGCATCAACCAGAACGAATTGCAGTTGAGCCGGGAATTTGAGCTTGGCCGGATGCGCGTTGTGGCAAGTGCCGATCTGCTGCACACCAGCGGCGGCCAAAAGGCGCTGACAGATGACGTGTTTGTCGGCCTTGACGGCAATGAACAAAGTCTTGGCATCACACCGTTTGCCCCTGTGCTGCGCAATGAAAGCTATGAATCACGGCGGCAAACCTACTTGAAAGCCATTGAAAATCTGCTGGGCATCAAGCGCGGTATCCTATCGGATGCCGAGGCGGTAAGCAAAACAGCCACCGAGATCAACTCCAGCGCCGGTGATTACAGCCTATCGATTATCGAGTTCCAGCACCTTTATTATGATGCGCTGCAAGCAGCATTGCGGCTTGGTGACCAGATTGGGCAAGCCTACCACCTGTGTGATGCCACAGGCTGGGACCCGGATGAGCTGACCGTGACCTGGGGCAATGGTGTTTTGTACGATGCCGACCAGGAATGGGCCGAACGCAAGGAAATGGTGGAAATGGGCCTGCTAAAGCCTGAACTGGCTTTGGCCTGGAAATTCGACCTGCCTTGCGGGACCGAATCCGACCTTGCAGAGATCCGCAAGAATTACATGCCGGAGCTTAGCGAACTGGAAAGTTGAGGTGAACATCCTTGACCGCTGAACAGCGTGCCGGTTTGAGCGATGCTGCCCTTGCCATGACACAGCCCTGCATTGATGAGCTGATACGGGATGTGAGCAGGCGCATCAAGAAAGCCGGGGCCATCACCGATACGGCAGAGTACCAGATCTACCGCGCCCAAGCGCTGGGCGAAAGCAAATCGGCTATTGAAAAGGCAGTAGCCAAGCAGTTGGACATCAACGAGGAAGTCATCAACAGCCTGTTTGAGTATGTGGCAGATAAAAGCCTGACCTTGGATGAGAACGGCAGCCTGCGGCAGATGACCGAGGGCTACGAGCGTATGAGTAAGGCTAAAACAGCTGAAATGCTGCGCGATCTGTGGGCAGACACGCCGGAGGGCAAGGTGCTGCCGTTGCAGACGGCATACAAAAAGGCCATGGATTTTGCTTTCCGCCAGGTTGCCACGGGCAGCTTGGATTTTGATACGGTTATCCGCCGTGCTGTGACCCCGCTGGCCAAGCGCGGCTTGCGGACGATCGAGCAGAAGAGCGGCCGCAGCGTGGGCATTGAATATGCCTGCCGCCGATACCTTATGGACCAGCTGGGGCAGTTGGACGATGAAGTCCAGCAGGCTGACCACGATGCCCTGGGGTGTAATGGCTGGGAAATCAGCGCCCATGCAGCCTGTGCGCCAGACCACGAACCGATACAGGGACGGCAATACAGTGATGCTGAGTACGAGGCCCTGAACGACAGCCTGCAACGCCGCATCGGCCACCTGAACTGCGGGCACACGGCCAGCCCTATTATTTTGGGCGTGAGTGAGCCGCAGTACACCGACGCCCAGCTGCAAAAGTTTAAAGACAACAATGCCCAGGGCATTACCTACAACGGGAGGCAGTACACGCTGTATGAGGCAGGGCAAGAACAAAGCCGCCTTGAAAACGGCATACGCCTTATCAAACGGCAAATTTTGGCCGACCGGGAAACCGACAGCCCAGATTTGCAAAAGCACCAGGTCAAGCTGCGCGTAGTGCAGAGCGAGTACCGAAAATTTTGTAAGGCTGCGGGTCTGCCCACCCGGACCGAGCGGCTACAGGTTGCCGGGTTTGGCCGAAGTGAAGCCAGTAAGGCCGTGTGGAGTTACAAAAAGGCTGCGCCGGAACAGCTGCACGATGTTGAGATTGCTGGGCATACCCTGTACAGTGTAACGGATGAGCGCATCCAGGCGGTGCCGAAGCCGTTTTTCCAGGGCGTTTCCAACAAGGTCAATGGGCTGGCACAGGAATATGCCAAAGGTGTGCTGGAAAAGGTGAAAGATTTGCCTGTTGGGACAGAGGCCATGGTTAACTTTACTGTTGACGGTAAAAGCACCGGGTACTTTGTGGGTGGGCAAACAAAGATGATGGTAAAGCCGCAGAACCTAAACGTACCGTACTACTCTTTACATAACCATCCGAGCAATGGTATACTTAGCCCAGAGGATATACAACAGCTTATCAAGCGCCCCCTGTTGAAGGGCATCGGCGCTGTGGGCAATGCCGGAGCGCTGTATACATGCGAAAAGACCTTTGGCTATTCAACCCAAAGTGCTGACGAATGGTTTAGGCGCTTAAGGAAAAAATATCCTCTTTATAAGGGTGGCGGCGAGGATGTAGAAACGATCCTTGCACAACGCATTGCTTTTGCTGAAGAGTTGCGAAGGGATGGTGCTAAACATGGACTCGCATTTTCGGGATAATCCTCCAACGCCTGAGGAAATCGCAAAATGGCGGGCAGACCTTACCCGAGGTTGGCCTTATACCGAGGATGATCCAGAGCCAGACTTTTTTGATTGGACACCAGACCCAGACCGCAGCGCTACTACAGATTCCATTTATCTGCTTAAAGCAACAGGCAACTGGACAGAGGAAGATGAGCGCGTTGCCTTTGACCCCAGCAAGCCCCCACCGCGCCCGTTGGCCGAGTTGGAAGCAGAGCACGATGCCTTTATGAAAGAATTGTTCAAAAACGCCAAGCCCCTTTAAACACCCTATAAACAGTATTTGCACCGCTTTTAAGCGGTGCTTTTTTCGTGCCTAAAATTTTTAAACGAGGTGCTTTATGACCTGTGTTTATGCCCCGGTTTCGGGAACCATTGCCTGTTTTGATGACTTGCGGCAGGCTTTTGAGGATTTCAAAGAACTGCTGTGTGAGGCATTTGGCTGGCGGCGACACCAAAAAAGAAAGATCATTTGCAAAAAGTGCCCGTGCCGAAACCGTCTGCCTGACCGCCGCATGACCGGCTACCGAATCCCCCAGCTGCGGCCTGACCCGCACCCACATCTGCCGAGAGACCGGCTGAATAAGAAACACAGCCCCGCAAGGGGCTTTTGTTATACCCTGGCTCTGCGGGATGAAGCAGAGCGCCGCGATACCGGGACTGGCCGGAATAAAAAGGACAGCGGCACGATGGACACTGAAGATGAAGGAGACCCCTATGCTTGAATGGTTGAAGGCTATCCTTGGCGATGGCTACAACGAGGAAATCGACAAACAAATCAGCGCGGAAATCGGCAAGGGCTTTGTTGCCAAAGCCGATTTTAACGCTGCCAAAGAGGCCCAGCGCGGCACGGCTGAACAGTTGGCTGCCGCCAACAAGGAACTGGAAGAGTACAAGGGCATGGACATCGAGGGGCTGCGCAAAAGTGCTGCAGACTGGCAGGCTAAAGCGGAACAGGCCGAAAAAGATGCGGATGCCCGTGTGGCAGCCTTCCAGTTTGATGCAAAACTGGATCATGCTATCACCGCCGCCCGTGGCCGCAATGGCAAGGCCATCCGCGCCCTGCTGGACCTGGATGCGCTGCGCACCAGCAAAGACCCGGACAAGGACATTGCCGCTGCCCTGACTGCTGTGCAGAAAGACAACGGTTACATGTTCGACACCGCGCCGACCCCGCCGCCGCTGGCAACAGGCACCGGCAGCACGACCATGATCGGCGGCAAAGATGCCGACACCGCAATGCGCAAGGCCATGGGCCTGCCCACAAAATAAGAAAAGGAGATACCTACTATGGCAAATGCAATCGAACTCGCAAAGAGCTATGTCCCCAAGCTGGACGAAGTGTACAAGCTTGCCGCCCTGACCAGTGTGCTGGATAGCGATGGTGCCGAGCTGAAAGAAGGTGCCAACGCCGGGGAGTTCATCATCCCCAAGATGAGCATGGACGGCCTGGGTGCCTATGACCGCAACAACGGTTATGCTCAGGGCAGCGTGACGATGGAGAACGAGACCGTTAAGGCCAACTTCGACCGTGGCCGCAAATTTGTTGTGGATGTGGCGGATGATCTGGAGACGGCAGGGCTTGCTTTTGGCAAGCTGTCTGCAGAGTTTATCCGCACGATGGTGGTGCCGGAGGTTGATGCTTTCCGTTTTGCCGCCTACTGCGGCGCGGACGGTGCCACCAAGAAGGAAGAGACCCTTGCGGACGGCCCTGCCGTTATCAAGGCAATCAGCGCCGCATGCTCTGCCATGGATGACGCGGAAGTCCCCAACACCGACCGCTATCTGTTCATCACCCCGGCACTGCTCCAGGCAGTAAAGGACATGGACACCACCAAGAGCCGTGAAGTCCTGAGTGATTTCGCCGGCATTGTGAAGGTGCCGCAGGGTCGCTTCTACACGGGCATCAAGCAGCTGTCCGGCAAAGACAGTGAGAGCAAGGGCGGTTACACCAAGGCTACCGGGGCCGCTGATCTGAACTTTATGGTTATCCACAAGGGGGCCCTGATCCAGTACACCAAGCATGCCGCGCCGAAGATTATCACCCCGGAGTACAACAACGACAGCGATGGTTACATCTTCGGCTATCGCCTGCTTTCGCTGGCGGATGTCTACGAAAACAAAGTGGCCGGTGTGTACGCCAGCCATAAGCCCGTGGCCTGATGGAGGTGGCATGAGATGAGTGTGATCGGTTATATTCCGCCTGAAAAGGAAAAAGCCCCGGCCCGCCCTGATGCCGTTGCCACGCCCCCTGCTGAGGCTGTGGGGAGTGAAGCAGTTGATACGAACAAACCTGCCAGCAAGCGTACTGGCAAGAAAAACAGCAAGGAGTAACCCATGCTGGATTACCGTTTCTATTCTGACGAATATGGCGGCACCGCGATTCCCGGGCGGGAGTGGCCAGAGTTTGAGCGTGATGCAGATGCCCAACTGCGCCGCTATGAACGCATCTATACCGTGAGCTATGAAACGGACGATGCCCGCCCTATGGCCGTTTGCGCCATTGCAGATGCTATGTATGCCTATGCACAGCTGGATGCCGGAAATGGCGCAGTACAGAGCGTAAGTATTGGAAGTGTGAGCGAAAACCGCGCCGCAGTGCCTGCGCCGGACACCAGCCCGGCAGCACGGGCAGCAGAGTATTATCGCTGTACGCAGCTGTATGCAACCATCTACAGGGGGTGCTGATATGCTCAAGTATTACGCAAGGGATCAGCCCTTGCGCTATCCGCATTGCGACAGGACAGTTACTGTTTACCATACAGTGTTCAATCCTTTTTCGTGCCGCCGTGTGGTATTGCAGGGCGTGTACTATGAGACACGCCCGAATGTAGAAATCACCAAAAGCGGTGTGCAGCACACGGGCGGGTATCTGCTGATTATCCCCCAAAAAGTCGGTGCCAGGGTAAGCCCCGCAGCCGATGTGGGAGTGGAAGGCACCTATGTGCTGCAGCCCGGCGACCGGGTGGTTGCGGGCATCGGGCCGGAAGTTCCTGACCGCGAAGCCTGGGCCAGACTGCTGCCCAGCAGCTATGATGTGACCACTGTTTCCTGGGTGGAGCAGAAATACTGGCACGGCCAGCCCTGCCATGTGGAGGCCGGGACATGAAGATTGCTTTTGAAGGCAAAATTGATTTTCCCCGCGCCGAACAGCTGCTGGAAAGCAAAGGCTTTGGCCTAAATGGCCCGGTACAGCAGTTCCATACCAAGAATGTGCTGCGGCGCATCCAAAAATATATGCCCTATCGCACGGGCGCGACCATTAAGCTGACCATCGCGCAGACGGACATTCATGAACCGTACATCGTGACCGATACCGTCTATGCCAAGCGGCTGTTTAACGGTATGACGGCGGCAGGAAAACCGCTGCACTACACCAAAATCAAAAATCCGCAGGCCGGTCCGCACTGGGACCGGGCGCTTGTTGCTGCTGAAGGAGAAGCTTTGACGGCAGACTTACAGCGGTACATCGCAAGGAGAGGAAAATGACAGACCTTGAACGCCTGCAGGCGTGGTTGGAGACCTATCCCCGCGCCGGTGAACTTACAAGCTACCAGGTAGACTATACCGACCAGTTGCCGGGATGCTTCGGGGTATTCCCGGCCGGGATGGTAGAGGTGGAACGTACCGAGAATCTGCTGGGCCAGGTTACGGTCCAGAACCAGTACAATTTTGCTTTGTACGTCGTTTTTGCCAAAGCCCCCGGCGATACTGAGGGTGCCCAGATCAACGCCGACTGGGTGATGGACTTCCAGCAGTGGGTACAGGAACAGAGTGTTCTGCGCAAGGCACCAACTTTCGGCAACATCGACCAGCATCGTGAACGTCTGCGCGCCGAGAATGGCGCGCTGTATGATGCAGAACTGACAGGCACCGCCATGTATATGGTCCGGCTGGCCGCAACCTTTTGGAAACATTACGAAATGGAGTAATCGACTATGAAAATTCAGCGCAAATACATGGCGCATTACCTGAACGCGCACTTCGCCAGCGATTCTACCGACAAGGATGACTATATCCGTCTGGGCAAGGACCTGGAAGAGTACAGCCCGGAACTGTCGGCCAATGTGGAGAAAAAATCCAACATCCTGGGCCAGACCTCTGTTACCATCGACAGCTACCAGAAGCAGGGTGAGGTCAGCCCCTACTACGCCGAGGAAGGCGATGCCCTGTTCACTAAGCTGCAGGCTATCATCGACGGTGACATGGTGCTGGACGACCTGAAGACCGACATCGTGGAAGTTAAGCTTTGGGATAAAGACAGCGCCGGGGCCTATCCCGCCGTCAAGGAAGAGTGCTACATCGAAATCGTCAGCTACGGCGGCGACACCACCGGCTATCAGATCCCGTTCAATGTCCATTACACGGGCGTTAAAAGCAAGGGCACCTTTAATCCCGCCACTAACACCTTTACTGCAGAATAAGGAGCGCCGAGCATGGAAATCAGAATCGACCGTGGTTATAAAAGCTACGACGTAACCGATGCGGACGGCACCGTACTGGGCACTGTGCGCCTTAATCTGGCGGATGCCGGACTGATGGGCCGTTTTGAAGAAGCCCGGCGTAAAATCGAGGCTATGGTACAGGATGCCGGGGTCGATGCCAACCCTGACACTATGATCGCCGTGGACAAGGCCATCAAGGAACAGCTTGACTATGCCTTTGGAGCCGAGGTCTCGCCGGTATTTTTTGGCGGCATGTCCAGCCTGGCGCTGTGCGAGGATGGCGAACTGGTACTGGAAAAGGTTATGGAAGCGGTCGTCCCCATCTTTGAGGATGCTACCGGCAAAGCCGTGGCCGCCAGCAACGCCCGCAAGGCGCAGCGGTTGGAAAAATACCGCGATAAACGGGTCGGCCTTGCCCCCGGCCAGCAGATATGAGTGCTTGGGATCTGCCCGTCACTGTGGATGTGAACGGGCAGCCTTTTGTTATACGGTCCGATTTCCGAGCGGTGCTGGACGCACTGGCTGCATTGTCCGACCCAGAACTGACACAGGCGGAGCAGCTTTCTATCTGCCTGCAAATTTTATTCCCAGATTGGGAACAGCTGCCAGATGCCCAGGCAGCCTTTACGGCGGCCATGGTTTTTGTGAACTGCGGCGAGCCGTTGCCGGAACACCAACTGCCTAAGCCCCGGCTTGTGGACTGGGAAAAGGACGCGGGGCTGATTGCCCCGGCTATCGATAAGGTGCTGGGATACAGCTGCCGCCGCTGTCCCTATCTCCACTGGTGGGAGTTCATTGGGGCTTTCCACGGTATAGGGCGCGGCCTGTTTTCCGAGGTGGTGAATATCCGCGCCAAACGAGCCAAGGGAAAACGGCTGGAAAAGCACGAACAGGAATTTGCCCGCGAGAATGAAGAACTGATTCGGCTTTCTTCGGCCAGAAGAGCCGAGGAGCAGGCGGAAAAGGACCGCCTGCTGGCAGAGCTGGACGGATAAACAATATAAAACCAAGGAAAGGAGTGGTGCAGTATGGCAGCAGACGGTTCGGTTATTATCGATGTGCGCTTGGACAAAAAGAGCGCCATCGCCGATTTGAATGCGCTGGAGGCACAGATCAAGCGCACAACGCAAAAGATCGGCAGCATTGAAAAGTCCCTATCCTCGGCCACTACTAAGCGGAACAATCTGCGGGATGATCTGGAAGCTGCCCGGCAGAAAGCTAAGGAAACCGCACAGGCCCTTGAGGAAGTCAATGCCCGACTTGATGCAGGGCATCATTCCAAGTACGGTGTTGTTAGTGAAGCCGATGTGGCACTAAGCGATAAATTAAGTGCCCAGTATGAGGACCAAATGGCCAAGGTTCAGCAAATCGACGCTTCTTACCGCAGCCAGCAGCAAACGGTGCAGGCCTTGACGACCCAACATCAGACCTTGACAGCCCAGTTACAGCAGGAGCAGACAGCGGCGGCCCAGCAGGCGAACGCGGTGGATATGTTGGCCGCCGATGATTCAATGCAGGCATATTTCAATAAACAGACTGCCGCCATAGAAAAGGACTTCGCGAAAATCGAAGCCCGCCAGAACAAGGCCTATGGTTCTATGGACGAAAGCGCGACCCAACACGCGGAGCGCATTGTAGCTGAAACCCAAAAAGCCGTTGCGGCACAGGAAAAGGCTGCTGCTGCCGCACAGCAGCGGGCCGAAGCCGAAAAGGAAAGTGCTGAAACAAAAGCCCTTGCGAATGGTAGCAATGACGCGGGCAATCGCCTGCAGCAGGCCAGCAGTGCCATGGGCAAATTTGGAACTCGCCTGAAAAGCATCGTTGCCGGTGTGCTGGTCTTCAACCTGATCTCCTCTGCGCTGCGCACGATGGTCAGCGGGCTGGGCAGCGCCATCGTCAAAACGGATGGCGTCAGCACGGCCTTTGCCCGCTTGAAAGGTGCGGCCTCTACGGCTGCTGCCGGGCTGGCCTCGGCACTGGCCCCGGCCATCACCTGGATTATGAATCTGTTGACCAGCCTGCTGAACGGCATTGTTCGGCTGATCTCCTTCCTGACCGGCAAAAGCATCTCCGGCATGAAAAGCGCAGCGCAGGGCATCAACTCTGTTGGCAGTGCGGCAGGCTCTACTGCCAAAAAGACCAAAGATGCCGGGAAGGAAGCCAAAAAGGCCGCCGGTGAACTGGCTGCCTTTGATGAGCTGAATGTGCTGAACAAGCAGCAGGAAGAAGACACCGACGATGATACCGGAGGTGGCGGGGGTGGTGCAGGCAGCGGCCTTGCCTATGATTTTGAGCAGGCCCAGAACCCCTTGAAGGACCTGATGGGCCGCCTGAGCAATTTCTGGGATGCGTTTCTTGCCCGTCTGGCCCCCAGCGTGGCCGCCTGGAAAGCTGCCTGGGAGCAGATCAGGCAGGCCGCTATGGACGTATGGCCCGGCATCCAGGCTGCTGCACAAAACCTGTGGGACAACGGCCTGAAACCGCTGCTTTCGTACCTGCTGGACACTTTTATCCCCGGTATTATCAACGGGTTCAGCCTGATTCTGGCCCCTGTTGTGGGGGATGTTGTTTCGAGCCTGATCCGCATGGGCACAGCTGCCTTTGAAACCTTCTCGACAATTGCGGTCGATGCGATCCAGAATATTATCATTCCTGTGCTGGATTTGCTGCTGACGGCCTGGACAGACATTTCCACCGCCTTTAATAGCGCCTGGACCACTTACATTTCTCCGGTATTTACCATGATGGTTGAGTGGTTCCAGGAAGTGATGGACTTTGTCGAGCGTCTTTGGCTGGAGGTGGTTTCGCCCATTTTGAGCGCAATCGTTGCCCAGCTGCAGGCCCTGTGGGATGACCACCTGGCCCCGCTGGCGGCAAACCTGATCGCCGTAGTCGGCGATGCTATCAACTTTGTGGCCGAGCTGCTGAAAGCCCTGTGGGACAATCTGCTGCTGCCGGTGGCAAACTGGCTGCTGACCACCTTTGGCCCCACCATCACGACCGTATGCACCGCGGTCAGCGGCATTGTCACCAACACGATCGGTGTCATTGCCGATGTGCTGAACATTGGCCTGCTGGCGCTGAAAGGCGTGATCGACTTCATGCGCAATGTGTTTGAGGGCAACTGGGATGCGGCCTGGCAGGCAGTAAGCAGTACAGTTTCAAGCATCTGGGATGTCATCACCAACAGCATCAAGACCGCCATCGACAACATCATCGGCTTTGTAAACGCAATGATAACGGCCATTGTAAGTGCTTTGAACGCTGTCATCGATGCGATGAACAACATCTCCTTTGATGTGCCGGATGGTATTCCCGGTCTGGGCGGCAAGCACATCGGCTTCGATATTACCCATATCACTGCGCCACAGATCCCGTATCTGGCGCAGGGTGCCGTCATCCCGGCCAACCACGAGTTCCTGGCCGTACTGGGCGACCAGAGCAGCGGTACCAATGTAGAGGCCCCGCTGGAGACCATCAAGGAGGCCCTGGCCGAGGTCATGACAGCTTACGGCGGGCAGGACATCACGATCCGCTTTGCCGCAAGCGGCGGCCTGGAAAAGCTGGTGCGCCTGCTGAAACCCTACATTGACAAGGAAAACAACCGCGCCGGTGCCAAGCTGATTTCGGGAGGTGCCTACTGATATGCTGTACATTGACGGAATCGGCTATAAGATCGATGTGCTGAGTGTGAAGCGTACCGCGGATTTTCTGGATAAGTATGCCGAGCGCACCGAGAACGGCGACCTGGAGCGTGAACTAATCGGTGTGTATTTCAACTACAAGCTGCAGTTGGGGCCCGGCATTGACCGTACCGAGTATGCCCGGCTCTGGGACAAGCTAACCGAGCCGGTCGAGTTCCACGAAGTGACCGTGCCGGATGAAGACGGTGATTATACCTTTACCGCTTATTTTTCCAACGTGGCGGATGAACTGCTGCGCAAGGTGGCAGAGAAGAACTACTGGAAGAATCTGACGGTCAATTTCATTGCAAAGAAGCCGGCGCGAATCTAAGGAGGTAGGCCGATGAGAACCAATACGCGGGTAGAATTCGGCCTGTACGACGTAACCGCCCGTGGCGACAGCGTCCCCAGCAGCACCGATACCCGCGGCTTTTGCGACTTGAGCAGTGATCTGCTGCTGGACAAAGTACCTGCACTGCCTTTATATGGCACACTGGAGACCCGGCAGTTTTTGATGGATGGCAGTTATTCTTTGTTCCCGGATAGCCCATCCGGGCAGTTCTGGGGACTATGGAGCAGCCAGCTCTCCGATGAAAGCGGCCGCTTTGCCTCGCCGCCTGTGCTGCAAATCCGCTTCTCGAAGACCCACAGCAGCAGCGGCTTGATGCTGCACTTCTATGCTCCTACCGAAGATTGGGCCAGTGAACTGACCATCCAGTGGTATGGCTCCGATGGCGGTCTGCTGACGACCGCGGTATTCACCCCGGACGCGGTCGATTATTACTGCGCCCGCAAAGTGGAGAACTACCGCAGCATCGTTCTGACCTTTACGGCCACCAACCGGCCTGGACGCTACCTGAAACTTTCCGGCCTGGATTATGGCAAGTTTTTGACCTTTGAGGGGGCCGAAGTTGTAGAAGCCCATATTCTTGAGGAAATCAACCCGCTGTCGGATGAACTGTCCATCAACACCTTGAATCTGACGCTGTTCAACCGCAAGGGTGATTTTTCCATCCTGAACCCGGACGGCGTGTTCGATGTGCTGCAGCATAAGCAGAAGTTCACCGTATGGGAAGATGTGCGGGAGAATACCCGCAGCACCGAGATCGTCAGCCATAACATGGGCACCTTTTACCTCAGCGATTGGGAAAACACCAGCGACACGCTCGCCAGTTTTACCGCCGTAGATGCCATCGGCCTGCTGGACAGTGCGCCTTTCAACGGTGGGGTCTACAACACGACCGTGGGCAATCTGGTGGCCGAGGTTCTGGACGGCTACGAATATGAGCTTGATGCCGCGCTGGCCGCCGAATCGATCAGCGGCTATCTGCCCATGGATACCCGGCGCACCGCCCTGCAGCAGATTGCCTTTGCCGTTGGTGCTGTCGTGGATTGCAGCCGCAGCGATAAAATCAAGATTTTCCCTGCGCCGGAGCGGTCCAGCGGCCTGATTACTTACCAGCGCAAGTTCTCGGATGGGAACAAAGTCACTTTGAAGCCCCTGATTACCGGCGTTTCTGTAACGGCTCGCCGCTACACTGCCGGTGCCGAAACCGAGGAACTGTACAAAGATGAACTTGTAGCAGGAACGCACCAGATCACGTTCAGTTCCCCGGCATTGGCTGACAGCCTGGCCGTGACCGGCGGTACGCTGGTAGAGCGGGGCACAAACTACTGCAATGTGACGGTCACCACCCCCGGGGAAGTAGTCGTTACAGGGCAAAAGTACATCGAAACCACGACCGTGTTGCAACAGACAGCATCGAATCTGCCGCCCAACGCACAGGACAATGTCTTGACCGTGACCGATGCAACGCTTGTCAGCCCAGACCGTGCCGAGGCCCTTGCCCAGCGAATCCTGACCTATTACGCCCAGCGCTACGAGCAGACTTTCCGTATGCAGGCTGGCACTGAGGTGTTGGCGGATATGCTGATCGTGGAGAGCTTCGGCGGCGAGATGGTACGCGGTCAGCTGGAGAAGATGGAGTTCGACCTGACCGGCGGCTATCGTGCAGATGTGCGGGTCACCGGGCGGCGCTTGGGCCTGGGCGCAGATGCTTACACGGGCGAAATCTACGCCGGAGAAAGGAGCCTGATCTGATGCCCTGGCAAGTTCCAATCTATGACCGCACCGAGGCGGATGTAAAGGCTAAAGCAGATAAATGCTATTTTTCGGCCGCAATGCTCAACCGAATTGAAGGAAACCTGGCCTATCTGGCAGATCTGTTCGGGGTCTCAATCCAAACCAAGACCTGGGTCAGCACCGACTTTTTGACCCCCAGCCAGATGCAGCGCATCCTTGCAAACCTCAAAACTGTGCGCGATGCCTACAACACACTGCCCGGGACACCTGAAATCCCGGCTTTCCCTGCCACGGGGTATGCCGATGTAAATGCAATCGAGCAAATTCTGTGGAGCCTGCGGGAGACCTGGGAGCGCAACGACAACCCGGCCCGCAAGGTATATACCGGCGAACTGTACGCCGGGCAGATGATAGGAGTGATTTGACCTTGAGTTTCACAAAAAAGACCTGGAAGGATCGCCAAAGCGAACATCCGACCCGGCGCGTTCTGAATCCGACCGGCACTACGAACACCTACGATGTATCCCGCGCCGAGGGCTTGGTCATGGAGGATGGTGATGCTTTCGATGCCTCCAACATGAACGACCTGGAAAACCGTGTGGCAGAAGGCATCAATGGCACGGCCGCCATGTACACCGCCAAGCTGACGCTGGATGGGTGGACAGCCTGCACCGGTACCGAGCCTTACAGCGGCTTTGCCTACAAACAGACGGCCACGCTGGTGCCGGACAACAGCGGCGCACCGACGGTGACCGCCAACAGTACCTTTACGAGCGGAATCCAGTTTATCAAGACGGGCATTATCGCTACGGATGAGATTCTGGGTGAGGTACAAGATGCCATCAACGATGATGGCTTATCTGTGACCGGCTATGGCACCGTGACCGTATATGTACAGGAAAAGCCTACCGCAGAGATCAACGCGCGGTGGCAGATCACAACCTGATGGAGGTTTAGCATGAAACATTCGTTCGTATGTAGTTTTACCCCCCCCCGTAAGAAATCTGCGGCATGTGCTGCGCGGGGGTACTGCTGATGGGTG
>OLNS01000262.1_pt1 | contig 49022 bp, 44 predicted proteins | sample 1673031 | NCBI WGS metagenome assembly OLNS01 (sample SAMEA3136748, study PRJEB25190) | human gut metagenome | biome: human gut; feature: human-associated habitat; material: faeces | place: Austria | collected 2013
ATATTATCGTTGCAGGAAAGAACTTTGGATGTGGTTCTTCCAGAGAACAGGCACCGGAGATCATCAAAGCACTTGGAATCCAGTGTGTGATCGCAAAATCATTTGCAAGAATCTTTTTCCGCAATTCAATCAACAATGGTCTGCTTTTGATCGAGCAGCCGGATCTGTATGATGATATGAAAGAAGGCGACACAATTGATGTCGTGATGAATCAGCATGTAGACTATAATGGCAAAGAATATCCGATCGCTTCTCTGCCGGAGAATCTGATGAGCATCATTCAGGCAGGCGGACTTGTAAAAGCTATGCGCAAGCTGAATGGACTTGAGGATTGAGCAGAAAGGAGAGCATGATGGGCGAGACGATTATTGAAAAGATTATCAGACATAATACAGGAAAGGCAGTAAAGCCGGGAGATATCGTGACAGTCAATGTTGACAGATGCATGATCCATGATATTTTCATTCCTTTTGTAGCAGATAAATTTGAAGAGATGGGATTTACAAAGCTTCACGATCCGGATAAAGTGGTTTTGATTTATGACCACCTGGTTCCGGCAAGCCAGCAGGATGACACAAGACATTTCCACAAAGGAGATGAATTTGTAGAAAAATATGGATTGACTCACGTACATAGAAGCGACGGAATCTGTCACCAGTTGATGACAGAAGCCGGATATGTGAAACCTGGAGATATCGCATTCGGAACAGACAGCCATACGACAACTTATGGTTGTGTCGGTGCATTTTCATCCGGAATCGGTTATACAGAAATGGCAAGTATTCTCGGAACCGGTACAATGTGGATCAAAGTTCCGGAGACGATCAAAGTTGTGATTGACGGAGAACTTCCGGAAAATGTAATGTCCAAGGATATCATTCTCCGACTGATCGGAGATCTCCGTGCGGATGGAGCAACTTACAGAGCACTGGAATTCTCGGGAAGCACGATTGAGAATATGTCAGTTGCAAGCCGTATGACAATGGCAAACATGGCAATCGAGGCAGGAGCAAAATGTGCTCTTTTCACACCAGATGAGAAGACGGCAGAATATTGTGAGATTGAACTCAACGACTACCAGAAAAGCCTTGTTGGAGATGAAGATGCTGTCTATATGAAGACAATGACATATAAGGCAGAGGATTTCGTTCCGGTTATGGCATGTCCGTCCCAGGTTGATAAGATTAGAGACGTTAGTGAGTTAGAGGGAACAGAGATTGATCAGGTATTCATTGGATCCTGTACAAACGGACGTCTGGAAGACCTCAGAGCTGCAGCAGAAGTACTCAAAGGGAAGAAAGTTGCGGACTTTGTGAAGTTGATCGTTACACCGGCAAGCCGCAAGATCTACAGACAGGCACTGGCAGACGGGACGCTGGACATTCTGGCAGAAGCAGGTGCAATCATCACACATCCGGGTTGCGGACTGTGCTGCGGAAGAACAGGAGGAATCCTTTCTGACGGAGAACGAGTTGTAGCAACGAATAACAGAAACTTCCTTGGGCGTATGGGAACATCTAAGGTAGAGATTTATCTTGCAAGCCCGAGAACAGCAGCGGCATGTGCAGTTGCCGGGAAGATTGTGAATCCGGAATAAGATAATATAGAAATATTAAAAGCTATCGATTACAACAATTAAGATGAAATTTGTTGTAACTGTTCAAAAAGCCATGGTAGAAGCTTATTATCCTCTTAAAGACAAGTCGACTTGGGATATATAACAGGTTTTCAGAGAGCATCGATCATAGGTGTGATCAGCATAGTGCAAGCATGGACTTTGGCTCGTTTGATCGCGTAAATGCAAAAGGGAAAGCGATTCTTTAACCGCTTTCCCTTAATTTATAACTGTTTGGAATTAATCTCCCAAAATGCTATACGTATTTCGGACACTTACAGAATATCAATATACTCCCCGGCCAGTGCCTTATTCATACTTCTTACTGCACAGAATTTTCCACACATACTACAAGTATCGCTGTGGTCATCTTCCGGTTTTCTGCTGTCTCGGATTGCTTTTGCAGTTTCGGGATCCAGAGCGCATTCAAACTGTGCATCCCAGTCAAGAACACGGCGGGCATCTGCCATCTTATCATCGATATCTCTTGCTCCAGGAATTCCTTTGGCAATATCAGCAGCATGAGCTGCAATCTTAGAAGCAATGATTCCCTGTTTTGTATCTTCAACATTTGGAAGAGCAAGGTGTTCAGCCGGTGTTACATAGCAGAGGAAGGAAGCCCCGTTCATTGCTGCAACAGCTCCACCGATCGCGGAAGTGATATGGTCATATCCAGGAGCAATATCTGTAACGATAGGTCCAAGAACATAGAAAGGAGCTCCCATACAGATGGTCTGCTGTACTTTCATGTTAGCTGCAACCTGATCAAGCGGTACATGTCCAGGTCCTTCTACCATAACCTGAACATTATGATCCCAGGCACGTTTTGTCAGTTCACCGAGACGTACAAGCTCTTCAATCTGGCATACATCTGTAGCGTCAGCCAGACATCCAGGACGGCACGCATCACCAAGTGAGATTGTCACGTCATATTCTTCGCAGATATCAAGGATTTCATCATAGTATTCATAGAATGGGTTCTCTTCTCCTGTCATGCTCATCCATGCGAATACAAGGCTTCCTCCACGGCTTACAATGTTCATTTTACGTTTATGCTTTTTGATCTGTTCAATTGTTTTTCTTGTGATTCCGCAGTGAAGTGTAACAAAGTCAACACCGTCTTCTGCATGCATACGGATGACATCAAGGAAATCCTGTGCAGTCAGAGTAGCAAGATCTCTCTGATAATGAATGACACTGTCGTATACAGGAACTGTACCGATCATAGCAGGACATTCAGAAGTCAGTTTGCGACGGAATGGCTGTGTATCTCCATGGCTGGAAAGATCCATGATCGCTTCCGCACCGAGTTCTACTGCGCTCATTACTTTCTGCATCTCAATATTATAATCTTTGCAGTCACGGGAAACTCCGAGATTGACATTGATCTTTGTGCGGAGCATGCTTCCGACACCTTCCGGGTTCAGTGCTTTGTGGTTTTTGTTCGCACAGATCGCAACTTTTCCTTCTGCGACAAGCTTCATCAGTTTGTCAGTTTCCATATGTTCTTTTTCAGCTACTGTTTTGATTTCCGGGGTGAGAATCCCCTTGCGGGCTGCATCCATCTGGGTTGTGTAGTTTCTCATGTTGTTTTGCCTCCGTTCTTACATGTGAATTGATAAATATTATGACGTCAGCAAAACACGGACAGCGTACACGAGAAAAGCTACTACCTCCTGCACATGAACGAATGTGGACAGGAGATGTAACTATTAACCTACACTTCCAGTGAATGAGTAGAAAAATTATGCTGACGCCTTCAGCGGAGAGATGTTAATAACTGGAAAATAAAGAGGTTATTAACGGAAAACTCCGGTGATTACAGATTGATTCTGCATTTTCTTGTGCGGTACAAGGTGGTGTCCCCAATGTATCGCATAGAATAACTTATGAAGTCGGGAAAAGCTGTGCCATTACTCCACTTTTCTGGAATACTGAAATCAGCAGGAATGCCAGGATACTTCCGGCTACTGTTGAGATCAGGAATGGGATCACATAGATAAATAATCCTGCCGGTGCTGCTCCCATAAGGAATAAAGCAACCGGATAAGCAGCAATTCCTCCGAGAATACCTGTTCCAAGTGCCTCTGCAAGACAAGTAAGGCTTAAATTCTTACATTTCTTGTAAACAAGTCCACAGCAGAGAGCTCCGATCATACTACCCGGGAAAGCCATCAGACTTCCGATTCCAAGTATGTTGCGTAGAAGGCTTGCACAGAATGCAATTCCAACGCCCCAGCCGGGACCAAGAAGTACGGCTGCAAAGATATTTACCATATGTTGAACCGGTGCACATTTACTTCCGGCTACAGGAAAGCTTAAAAAGCTTCCAACGATGGCAAGAGCGGTGAGAACACCTGCAAGTGCCAGTTTTTTTGTGTTTGTTGTCTGTTTCATAACTTGAGTCTCCTTTCAAATGAAAAAAAGGATCCTCACCTGAGTGAAGATCCTACCAGCTGTCCGAAGTAAAAAGAGATGCAAGGGCATCTCAATCATTACATGGTATCAATTCCCTCCGTTGGCATTATCCAAATCAGGTTTAAACGGGTCGAAACGGTAACACGTCTCCTCTCAGCCGGTTCTGACCAGCTCCCCTTTGACAATATTTAATTCTTTGTCTGATGTAATTATGAACCGAAATCAAATAAATTTCAAGACATTTTTTTGAAAATATAATATTTGAGTGAATGTATAGTTGCTGGTCGCACACCGTGTGAACAGCAACAATGTACCCAAGAGGGAGAGGAAAAAATTTTATTTGGCGGATACGCCACACCGACGAAATGCGTAGCATTTTGAAGGTTGGCTCTGAACAGTTATGTTTTTATTATAAAAAAACATCTCTTATTTTCAATTCTTTTGGCACGAATCATGCTAAAATGGCACGAATTGTAAAAGACACCATCTCCTGACCGAACTACTTTTCAGCCAGAGATGGTGCCTTCGTTATCCACATTCTTCTGTTAAATGAAATCTTTTTTCCACATTTATTCCATGTTTTTCACATTCCGGATGTGGATTTCCCATTACTTTTCACACTGCGTGTGTCCAGCAACAATTTCTCTTCATTTTTAAAAATTAATATATCCCTGCAGCCAGATTGTACCTTTGAACCGTCTTCCGATCTCCGGCTCTCCCATCACGGAATCTGCCGGAACGCAGACATCAAATGTCAGTTCATTTACATTCAGACGCATCTGATACAGTCTCACACCTGTCATTCTGTTGATCCGCTCTCTCACTGCCAGGATTTCTCCCATGATCGAATACATATCACATTCTGCTCCAAACGGCATGAAATATGTGTCCACAATGGAAAATACATCCTCATTCGCCAATCTCTTTGACACCTTGGAATAGAGATCCATATCGTCAAATGTCAGCGTCTCGATTGCTGCCTGGTCGCCCTTGCGGGCTGCGTTCATCAATTCTCTTCTTGTATCTGACGCACGCTTTTCATTTAAAATCTGCTGCTCATTTTTATTAACCGGAAGCAGGATCATTCCACCTTGTGCCAATCCTGAAAATGTCACTGAGGTCTGCACATCTTTTGCAAGACCAGCCTGTTTCTCCCGCATATATTCCACACCATTCTGCAGTGTGAAGATCAGACTGATTCCGATCTTAGAATCTTCACAAAGACCAACATACTGTTCTTTCTCAATCTTTCTCTGCACATCGATTTCTGCATACGTTGTAACTCCGCTTCCTTCAAAATACGGGAAATAATATGCAGCTTCAAAATGTTCTTTATCATCAAGTTCTCCGCAGAGTGTGATCCCTACATCCTGACCGAACTCTTTCTGGAATTCGCAGAAATCTTCGCCCGGTCTGTAGGATACAATTGTCTGATGTGTGAAATTCTCTTCTACTTCTTTTAAGAGCTTTTTCAGATCTTTTCTTGTTTGAATATTTTCAAATCCAATTGCTTTTAAATACTGATGCATATTTTATTTGCTTTATATTTCTTTATTTGTTCTTTGGTGTAATTTCTTTGTTTCCACCCATGTATGGCTGAAGAACTTCCGGAATTCTTACAGAACCATCTGCCTGAAGATTGTTCTCAAGGAACGCGATCAGCATTCTCGGTGGAGCAACAACTGTGTTGTTTAATGTATGAGCGAAGTAGCTTCCGTTCTCTCCTTTGATACGGATACCAAGTCTTCTTGCCTGGGCATCTCCTAAGTTAGAGCAGCTTCCTACCTCAAAGTATTTCTGCTGTCTTGGTGACCATGCCTCTACGTCAACAGATTTTACTTTCAGATCTGCAAGATCTCCGGAGCAGCACTCAAGTGTACGTACCGGAATATCCATAGAACGGAAAAGGTCTACTGTATTCTTCCACAGTTTGTCATACCATTCTTTGCTTTCTTCCGGTTCGCAGACAACGATCATTTCCTGTTTCTCGAACTGATGGATTCTGTAAACTCCACGCTCCTCAATTCCGTGAGCACCTTTTTCTTTTCTGAAGCAAGGTGAATAACTTGTCAGAGTCTGTGGAACCTGATCTTTCTCCAATGTCTGTCCAATGAATTTACCAATCATGGAATGCTCACTTGTTCCGATCAGATAAAGGTCTTCTCCTTCAATCTTGTACATCATGGCATCCATCTCAGCAAAGCTCATAACACCTGTTACAACGTTGCTTCTGATCATGAAAGGCGGTACACAGTATGTGAATCCTCTGTTGATCATGAAATCTCTTGCATAAGAGATCACTGCTGAGTGAAGTCTTGCGATATCTCCCATCAGATAATAAAATCCATTACCTGCTACTCTTCTTGCAGCATCGAGATCGATTCCATTGAAAGATTCCATAATGTCTGTATGATATGGAACTTCGAAATCCGGAACAACCGGCTCGCCAAATCTTTCTACCTCTACGTTCTCACTGTCATCTTTACCGATCGGTACGGAAGGATCAATGATGTTCGGGATGATCATCATATTCTTTTTCAGTTTCTCTTCTACTTCTTTCTCTTCCTCTGAAAGTTCATTGATACGTCCATTGCTCTCTGCAACTTTCTTCTTCAGTGCTTCTGCTTCTTCAATCTTCTTCTGAGCCATCATTGCTCCGATTTCCTTAGAAGCTTTGTTTTTCTCTGCGCGAAGTGCTTCTACTTCCTGTTTGATTTCTCTGTTTCTCTTATCCAGTTCAATTACTTCATCAACAAGTGGAAGCTTCTCATCCTGAAATTTATTTTTGATGTTCTGTTTTACTACATCCGGATTATTTCTTACAAATTTGATGTCTAACATGTTATTTACCCTTTCCTGTCTAATTTCTTTTTTACTATTTATTTTTCTTGAAAAATAGCTTTCTCAAGACTTTCTCTTTCTTCCTCTGCCAGCTGAATTGTACTCTCACCTTTTACAATATCTTTCACATATGCATAACAGCCCTGACGGCTATGCATTATATTTAAGATCCATCCAGTATTGTTTTCATCTAACATTGTAATTGCAAAACTTAATTCGCCTCCCATTTCATGGAATGCATCATATTTTACGATTCCGACTTTCTGGTAATGCGTTTTCATTTTATTATAAAGTTCTGCAATCTCCTCACGGTTTTCTTCTACCTGATCTACGACTTCGTCGATCTTGTCAAACCGTTCAAAAATGGATTCCTCCAGTGATTTTCCATTCTTTCCCTTCATAAAGGTATTGAATACTTTTTCCAGGTGTTTATACTTATCATACACTAACACAAGTACGACAAGCAAGGCTACCTGCAAAATAAGTAAAATAAGAAATGCGTAGAATGGATCAATTCCCAGATTGCCAAATACTCCAGTCACTTCTACCATCTCCTTTTTAATTATGCTGGATTGTCATGAGCAACTCATAGATTCTTTCCAGATCATCCGGTGAGTAATACTCAATCTCAATCTTTCCTTTTCCATTTGCTTTCGCATGAACACTTACTTTTGTACCGATCAGACTCTTCATCTGCTCTTCAAGATTTGTGTATACGAACTGATTTTCTACTTCCGGCTTTTTTTCTTCCTTTTTCGGATTCTTCAGAGCCTTCACCAGTTTCTCTGTCTCGCGAACACTAAGCTTCTCATCAAAGATTTTGTTGGCAAGCATGTACTGCTGCTCTTCATCTTCGATTGCCAGAAGAGCTCTTGCATGGCCTGTACTGATCATATCGTCAATGATCATCTGCTGAACTCTGTCATTCAGTTTTAATAATCTCATTGAGTTCGTAACCGCAGTTCTGCTCTTTGACACTCGTTCAGCAACTTCATCCTGTTTCAAGTTGAATTCTTTCAACAGTCTCTTATAAGCCATTGCTTCTTCAATCGGATTCAGATTTTCTCTCTGAATATTCTCAATCAAAGAAATCTCAACAATTTCCTGCTCTGTAAATTCTTTTACGATAATTGGCACTTCTTTCAATCCTGCCAGCTTTGCCGCGCGCCATCTTCTCTCACCGGCAATAATTTCATAATAGTCCTTCTTCTTCTGAACAAGAATCGGCTGCAATACACCAAACTGCTTAATTGAATCTGCAAGTTCCATCAATGCATCTTCATCAAAATCTTTCCGTGGCTGTTCCCGATTTGGTTCAACTTTATTTATCTTCACCATGATCGGTCCTGCCTCTAAAATTTCTTCTTTCGGAGCTGCCTTTTTCTCGTCCGCTTTTACAGAAGGTTTTGCGCTTTTAACGTTTTTGTTTGGGATTAGACTATCCAATCCTTTTCCAAGTCCGCTCTTCTTCACAGGCATACTTATTCTCCTTTATTAATCACTTCTTCTGCTAAAAGCATGTAACTCTCTGTTCCTTTGGATTTTGGATCATACAGATTGATTGGAAGTCCATAACTTGGTGCTTCAGCCAGTCGGACATTTCTCGGAATAATTGTCTTATAAATATTTTGGTTCAGGTTATCTTTTACATTTTCCACTACCTGTAATGATAAATTTGTTCTTGCATCGTACATTGTAAATACGACACCTTCCATTTCAAGTTTCGGATTCAGTCTATCCTGAACAAGTTCAATCGTATGCATCAATTGACTTAATCCTTCCAGCGCATAATACTCACACTGAATTGGAACAATCACCGAGTCAGAAGTAGTCATTGCATTAATTGTAAGCATGCTCAATGCCGGAGGGCAGTCAATAATTATAAAGTCATAATTATCTTTTATCTTTTCAACTTCATCTCGTAAAATATATTCCTTATTGTCAACGCCAATCAGTTCAATCTCAGCGGCTGATAAATCAATACTTGACGGAAGCACATCTACACTCAGGTTTTCTATTGGTTCCTTGCAAATACACTCCTCAATTTTACACTTACCAATAATAAGTTCATAAATTGTCTTTTCAACCTCATTCTTATCAACGCCCAATCCACTGGACATATTTCCCTGAGGATCCATATCTATAGCAAGCACTTTTTTTCCCGAACTAGCTAAAGAGGCCGATAAGTTGATTGCTGTTGTAGTCTTACCAACTCCACCTTTCTGATTCGCAATTGCTATCACTCTACCCATTATTTTTACTCCTTTCTCTCGGACATTCATTATTATATCACCTTTCTTTTCATTAATCTAGAACTAATCAAATGTTTCACGTGAAACATCTTCCTTTTCATTTTTCTCATTTTCTAAAATGTTTCACGTGAAACATTGTGTTTTCTCAGTTATTTCTAGTACTGCATTTTGTAAATAACTGTATTATACGCGCAGGGTGCGGATTCGATTGTGCGGATCAAAAATGTTTCACGTGAAACATTTTTAGAGATAAGCCACTATCTTCTATAATTAAACATTAAGATTTTTTCGCTTTATTTGAATTTAAGAATGTAGTATAATAAAGTAAGAGTTTCTTTTAATTCATGCTCTTACTTTTATATAAAACAAACCACTATTAAAATAAGGAAGGTGAATAATTTGAGTATTAAGAAAAAACTAACTTTTTTTACTACTTTAGCAGGAGTTTCTCTCGGTGCAATGCATATTGCCAACCGTGTATTAGAATATATCTCAACTGCTGATAAATTAATCAATTCTGATGAATATGAATACTATAACTGGAGATTTGGCAAAATCGCATATAAGAAAACTGGTGAAGGATCACCTTTACTTTTAGTGCATAATCTCAATGTATGTTCTTCTTCCTATGAATGGAGAAACAATATAGAGGAACTTGCCAAGTCCCATACCGTATATACAATTGATCTTTTAGGCTGCGGTTGTTCTGATCGTCCGGGATTAACATATACCAATTATCTGTATGTAGAATTAATCACGAACTTTATCAAACATATTATCGGAGAAAAAACTGATGTAATTGTTTCTGGTGAATCCTGTCCATTTGTACTAATGGCCTGTGCAAACGATGAAACAATTATAAATAAAGTTATTATGATAAATCCGCCGAATCTGGTAGACCTGGCAAAGATTCCTACAAAACGTAGTAAATTCATAAAGAATATCCTGTATTCTCCTATTCTGGGTACATTTATCTATAATATGTATGTAAATAAGAAGACAATTGCTCATGCCCTCTGCTCTTCTTATTATACTCAGAATGAAATTAGTGAAAAAGATATTCTCACCTACTTTGAAGCAGCACACAAAGAACATACAAATTCCAAATATCTTTTCGCCTGTCAAAAGACGAGATATACGAATGCAAATGTTCTTCACTGTCTGAATAAATTAAATAACAGCATCTCCATTATTGTAGGAAATAGTAATCCTGAAAATTCTTTGGCAGCCAGTGAATATCAGAACTATCTTCCTTCGATTGAAATTGCAGGAATGGCCAAGACCAAACAACTTCCTCATATTGAAAAATGTGACGAATTCATTGAAAATGTAGAAATTTTCTTGTCAGACGCTGAAGAATGTGAATAGAATATCGCATAAATTAGAAATTTTACTCGTATCATATTTTTTCTAAAAACTAGAGTTATCCACATTTTCCACATGAGATATCCACACGGAGTGAATATCTCATGTGGAAAATGTGGATAACTCCTTATTTTTTTAGGATATCTTCTTTTTAGACTTATTTTCTGACTATTTCGGCATTTTTCAACAATACACTCAAAAATGAAGACCTGTTCACCAGAATGCCAGTAAACAGGTCCTCCTATATTTGCTTATTTTAATGGTTCTTTTGCCGGTAATCCTGCTTTTCTAGGATATTTTCCCGGTGTCTGCTTTGTTTTTTTTATTTCAACAAGTGCACGCCCCATGTCTGTTCCAGGTAATTGGAACTTATCCACATTCTTTACTTTTCCACCTAACAATGAAATCGCATGTTTTGCCTGATGGATTTCTTCTTCAGAATCTCCACTTTTATAAGAAACAAAACTGCCATTTACAGCTACAAATGGAAGGCAATACTCACTCAATGTTGACAGATTCGCAACAGCTCTTGAAACGCAGAGATCAAACTGCTCTCTGTATTCCTTTTTCTTTGCAAAATCTTCTGCTCTTCCATGAATTGTACTGATATTTTCCAATCCTAATTCTTCAATTACTGCCTCTAAGAACTTAATTCGTTTATTCAGTGAATCAAGAAGTACAACCTTCAGATGCGGAAATGCAATCTTCAGAGGAATCCCCGGGAAACCAGCTCCTGTTCCGATATCAATCACGCTCTGCACCTTCTGCATCTCCTGTGTTCTTGCGATTGTCAGACTATCTGTAAAGTGCTTCAGATTCACCTCATCATACTCCGTGATCCCTGTCAGATTCATCACTTTATTCCACTCAACTAGCATTTCATAATACTTGTCGAACTGCTGCTTCTGCCGCTCATTTAATGTGATTCCGATTTTTTCTAATTCTAGATCAAATTTACTCTGTGTGTTCTCTCCCACTATATTCTCCAATCATTATTTCCCACGGAACAGTTTCAACAATCCGACAATACCGTTCCGTAGAATATTATTATAGCATTTTTAGATTCTCATGTATTACTTTAACTAACACTTTTATTTACTGCTTAAATATACAAGAAGCACGGACACATCTGCCGGTGAAACTCCTGAGATTCTGGATGCCTGGCCGATTGACGACGGACGGATCTGATTCAGTTTCTGCTTTGCCTCAAGACGAAGGCTCTGAATCTCATCATAATTAATATTTTCTGGAATTCTCTTGTTCTCAAGCTTCTTAAACTGCTCTACCTGACGCATCTGACGCTTGATATAACCGTCATATTTAATATTAATATCAACCTGTTCTTTCACATCATATGGCAGTTCTTCTCTGTGCTTATCGATCGGTGCGATCTTCTCATAAGACAACTCCGGTCTGCGTATCAGCTCTGCAAGCGTTGTTCCTGATGTCAGCGGTGTGCTTTCATATGATTCAAGCAATGCCTGTACAGCTTCTGTAGTACCTACATTTGTGTGCTCCACACGCTCGATCTCTTTCTCGATCATCTCTTCCTTTTTCAACAGTTTCTGATATCTCTCCTCATCGATCAGGCCCACCTCGTAACCAATCTTTGTAAGACGTATATCTGCATTATCCTGACGAAGAAGCAGTCTGTACTCTGCGCGTGAAGTCATCATACGATACGGTTCATGACTCTCTTTTGTGACAAGATCATCGATCAGAACTCCGATATACCCTTGAGATCTGTCGATCACGATACCTTCTTTTCCCTGCAGCTTTCTCGCTGCATTGATTCCTGCGATCAGTCCCTGGGAAGCAGCCTCTTCATAACCTGAACTTCCGTTAAACTGTCCACCACTGAACAGACCTTCAATCTCTTTGAATTCCAATGTACTCTTCAACTGTCTCGCATCAATGCAGTCATACTCGATCGCATACGCATTTCGCACGATCTTCGCATGTTCCAGTCCCGGCACACTTCTGTACATTGCATACTGGACATCTTCCGGAAGTGAACTGGACATTCCACCGACATACATTTCATTCGTCTCAAGTCCTTCCGGCTCGATAAACACCTGATGACGGTTCTTGTCCGGGAATTTCACAACCTTATCCTCGATAGACGGACAATATCTCGGTCCCGTACCTTCAATTGCTCCTGAATAAAGCGGTGAACGGTCCAGATTGCCACGGATGATCTCATGTGTTGTCTCATTCGTATAAGTCAGCCAGCAGGACGCCTGATCGATCTGAACACTCTCAGGATCTGTAGTAAACGAGAACGGTACAACCCTCTCATCTCCTTTCTGCTCCTGCATCTTGCTGAAATCAATCGTATTCTTATCAATACGCGCCGGTGTACCTGTTTTGAAGCGATACATCTTAATTCCGAGTGCTTTCAGGCTATCTGTCAGATAGTTGGCACTCTGAAGCCCGTTAGGGCCCGTATGTGTACTTATTTCGCCGTAAATACAGCGTGCCTTTAAATATGTACCCGTACAGAGTACAACGGCCTTACAGCGGTAAATAGCGCCTGAGTACGTCTGTACTCCTGTGATCTTCCCATCCTCTGCCAGGATCTCTGTCACTTCCATCTGACGGATATCCAGATTCTCCTGGTTCTGAAGCACCTGACGCATTGTTTTACTATAATTTGCCTTATCCGCCTGTGCACGCAGTGAATGCACGGCAGGACCTTTTGAACTGTTAAGCATCTTAGACTGGATAAATGTCTGGTCAATGACTTTTCCCATCTCTCCGCCAAGTGCATCCAGCTCTCTGACCAGATGTCCCTTTGAGCTTCCTCCGATATTCGGATTACATGGCATCAGTGCGATACTGTCCACACTGACCGTAAAGATCACTGTCTTAAATCCAAGTCTTGCAGTCGCAAGTGCAGCCTCACAGCCCGCATGTCCTGCGCCTACAACGACAACATCATATTCATCTTTATTTTCCCATACAGAACTTGCTGAATATTTCATTTACTAAATCTTCTCCTATTGATTCTCCGGTAATATTTCCAAGTGATTCATAGGCATCCATCAGATCGATCGAATAGAAATCCTCCGGCATGCCGGCGTCAATGCTGAAAATGACTTTCTTCATACTCTCTCTCGCATTGACCAATGCATTTTTCTGTCTTGCATTTGTAATATAAACCTCTTCATTGAATGAGAGATCTCCCTTTAAGAACATTGCTTTCACGGTGTTCTCAAGTTCCTTGATTCCCTGCTCTTCCTTCGCAGAAATCGCAATCACAGGAATCTGCTTCTGAACACCCTTTTGTGAAATCCTTTCGCGGATCATCTCTTCTGTCACTACAGTATCCAGATCCGACTTATTAAGCAGAATCACTGTTCTTTTATCATAAATCAAATCAAAGATTTTTTCATCATTTTCGTCAAGATTTCTTGATGCATCTACAACATAAATAATAAGATCTGCCTCTTTTGCGTATTCTTTCGCCTTATCGACACCCATTTTTTCCACGATATCGTCTGTCTGACGGATTCCGGCAGTATCAATGATATTCAAAGTCAGTCCCTGCAGACGGATCTGCTCCTCTAAGACATCTCTTGTCGTTCCTTCAATATCTGTAACAATCGCACGGTCATGACCCGCCAGAATATTCAGAAGGGATGACTTTCCTGCATTCGGTTTTCCAAGAATTACTGTCTGGATCCCCTCTTTCATGATCCTTCCATCATCCGAGGAATCAATCAGTTCTTTCAGCTGATCGATCACCTCTTCTGCTGCCTCTTTTAGCACCTCACCATATCCATCGACACTGATATGCTCCGGATCATCCAGCGCAGTCTCAATAAACGCTGTATGATAAATAATCTTCTCACGGATCTCTTTGATCCTGTTCTTCACACTTCCCTTGAGCTGGCTGATCGAACTCTGCAATGCATACTCATTTTCTGATGTGATCACATCGATGACCGCCTCTGCCTGTGACAGATCCATCTTGCCGTTTAAGAATGCCCTCTTGGTAAATTCTCCCGGCTCTGCCGGTCTTGCTCCCGCCTTTAAGACCGTCTCCAAAACTCTGCTTACAACATAAGTTCCACCGTGGCAATTGATCTCAACTGTGTCTTCTCCTGTAAATGTACGAGGTCCGCGCATCACCATCACAAGTACTTCGTCAACTGTCTCATCTCCATCCATTACATGTCCATAATGAATCGTATGCGTTGGCACTTCTGTAATCGTTTCTTTCCCTTTATATACACGATCTGCTATCTCCAGCGCTTCACTTCCGCTGATTCTTACAATTCCGATTCCCGAATTAGTCATACCTGTAGAAATCGCTGCAATCGTATCCTGATTCATGCCTTATTTCCTTTCTGTTTTCCTGCTCTGTACTCTGATTTCCTGCTTCCTATATTCTGATGATGTTGGGGGCAAACTCCCCCAACTATGATACCTACGGATTGTTTCGTGCAATGAGCTCCCACAATCCTGGTATCATCATATTTTACCATAGAAAAAAGGACGTTCCACACCTCACGAAAGTATCCGTGAAGCGTAAACGTCCTTTCGCTTCCGATTCATAAACAGTATTATTTCTTCAAAGTAATAACAACTTTTCTGAACGGCTCTTCTCCCTCACTGTGTGTCATCACATAAGGATCTGACTGCAATGCTGAGTGGATGATTCTTCTCTCATAAGGATTCATCGGCTCAAGTGCTACCGGTCTTCTGTTTCTCTTTACCTTATGTGCAATGTTCTTTGCAAGGTGTCTCAGAGTCTCTTCTCTTCTTGCACGATAGTTCTCTGTGTCAAGCTTTACTCTTACATAACCTTCCTGATGCTTGTTCGCTACACGGTTCGCAAGATACTGCAGAGAATCCAAAGTCTGTCCTCTCTTACCAATCAGAATTCCCATATGCTCTCCACTCATATCTACGCAAAGTGCACCATCCTGATCGATCTCAGTCTTAAGCTCAACTTCCATGTCCATGGCTTTCATTGTATTCTTGAGGAAATCTTCTACTGCTTCGATTGTCTGAGGCTGAACTTCTACAAGTTTTGTCTCTTTCTTAACTTCCTCTTTTACTTCTTTTTCTACAGCTTTTTCAAAAGCAGCCTTCTGAGGTTCATCCGCTTTCTTTTCTGCAGCTGCTTTCTGAGGCTGAACTGTTTCAACCTTCTTTGGCTCTGCTTTCACAGGTTCTTCTACTACAGGCTCTTCTATCTTCTCCTCTTTCGGTTCCGGTTTTCTTCTTGCTTCAATAACTGCCTGCTTCATTCCGATTCCCAGGAATCCTGCGCTTCCCTTCTCGATTACTTCGTACTCCAGTCTGTCGCTTGTTACACCAAGCTGGATTAATGCTTCTGTGATTGCATCATCAACTGTTTTCGCCGATACTCTGATACTACCGTTCATCCCGATTCCTCCATCTTCAAATCCTGACCCGTCTCCTGCTTTTTAAGAGAACGGTTAGGAGTTACGAATCTTCCTTTATTTTTTCTTGCCCTTTTTTTCTTTAGAACTGCTCTCATCTTCTGCCTTCGGCTGGTTTGTCTGCTGTCCGCTGTTATAACGGCTTACCAGATTTGCCTTAGAAGCAAGGCTTCCCGGCTTGGAATTCTGAGCCTTCTGCTTTGCTTTCTGGATCTTTTCTTCTCTCTCTGCTTCAGAAATTCCAGATTTTCCCTTTGTAACAGTACCCACATTACGAGTACTTGTTGTTGCCATCTTATTGATCTCTTTTGCAGAAGTTCCGTGTTTCTCACGTTTCTTCTGTGCTTTCTTCTGGTTCTCTTTGATCATCTCATCAAGAGACTTTGTGCTGAGATATTTGTTGATTGCAAGCTGCTGAATACATCTTACTGCTGCACTTGCTGCCCAGTAGAGACCAAGACCTGCCGGAAGTGTGAATCCCATAAATACTGAGATCAGCGGCATTGTGTATGTCATTGTCTTCATAGAGCTTGCCATCGGGTTATCTTTGTCATCTCCTGCCGGCTGTGGCTGAAGCTTAACACTGATAAACGGTGTCAGACCTGCAAGTACCGGAATAAGTACTGCAAGGATGATTCCTACAACAGATCCGTTGTGTAATGCAGTTGTCAACTGTGTCAGCGGCTGCTCTCCAATATTAATTCCAAGGAAACTGTTCAGGTGAGTAACCTTATCCATTGTCTGCTGTGCAAGATCCGTGATACTCGGCATCTTTTCCATCAGCGTATTCCATGTAGAATCCTGGAATTTATAAAGTACATTTACAATTGTATCTGCCTGGGAATAATCATAAGCCTTTGGGTTCATAAGAACCGGGCTTGCTTCACCGATCGTCTCCATGATCTTCTGGAAGCCATTTGTATTCATGATTGCTTCTGTCACAGGCATATAAACATCTTTAACACCTTTTACATACGTCGGAATATCACGGATAACCGGATACAGCGCGAACAGAATCGGCATCTGGATCAACATCGGGAGGCATCCACCTGTCATGGAAGTTCCATACTTCTCATAAACAAGATTGATCTCTTCCTGCTGCTTCATCATTGAAGCCTGATCTTTCTTTCCTTCGTATTTTTTCTGAATTTTCTTGATCTCCGGCTGCATAACAGCTGACATCTTAGAAAACTTCTGCTGCTTGATTGTAAGCGGAATCATCAATGTATAAATAATGATTGTGAAAATAATGATACAAACACCAATATTCTCAATACCAATCTTGCTAAGTACATTGAAGATGCCATTCATTACCTGACCTAAAAGCCAGGCAATCTGTTTGATAATCGGCCAGTCTCCATAACCTGAAGCCAAAAGTCCGTATACTTCCATTACTTATCCTCCTTAAGGTACCGGATCATATCCACCTTTTGAAAATGGATTACAGCGCAGGATTCTCCATACCGCCAGAGCCCCTCCCTTGAGTGCTCCGTACTTCTCGATTGCTTCCAACCCATACTGTGAGCAGGTTGGATAATACTTACAAGTGCATCCGCCCTTCATTCCGGACAGATATTTCCTGTAAAAACGAATCATCCATAACAAGACATACTTCATCTGCGCCACTTCCTTATCATTGTCTTATCAGACATATATGTGATGAAGCTTTCCGAGATGGATCAGTGCACTTTCCACATCATGATAATTCTTATCCTTTGCACTTGTTCTCGCGATTACTACTATATCATACCCACATCGGAAATGTTCTTCTGATAATCTATAACTTTCTCTGATCAATCGGGTAAGATGATGTCTTACCACACTGTTTCCAACCTTCTTACTAACTGATATTCCCAGTCGGTTCTTATTCAGTTCGTTCGGGATTATATACATTACAAGACATTTATTAGCGAAAGATTTTCCATTCCTGTAGACTGACTGAAAATCTTTATTCTTTTTTAAAGACTCAGAAAATTTCATCAATATCCTCTTCATTCCAGATAACAAAAATCCTGTTATCATTTAATATTAAATAGAAGAAAAGGCCACATATATGCGGCCTATGCTGATAACTGTTTTCTTCCTTTTGCTCTTCTTGCTGCCAGAACTTTTCTTCCGCCTGGTGTGCTCATTCTTGCTCTGAATCCGTGAACTTTAGATCTTGATCTCTTCTTCGGCTGAAATGTCATCTTCATATTCTTACACCTCCCTTATGCCTGATATACCTTATAATAAAAGTATTCACAAAATTAACTTCGTTACTGCGCCTCAATATTAAAAGACACTGCTCTTAATTATAGAGGGAAAACCGCATAAAGTCAAGCTTTATCAACAATCTTTCCCTTAATTTCTGGCCTTTTTTCATTTTAAAGAGTTTTTCACATTTTCTGTGAATAATTTCACAGTTCCTCGAAACCCTTATATATCAAGGAGTATAACTATTTTTTCACATAATTATACAATAGTTATACAGAAGTTATCCACAAAGTTATCAACATATGTGGATAACTTCTGTATAACCTGTGGAAAACCACTAAATATCGTGTTGATAAAATTTTTTTTATTCATAAAAAACCATATTTATCAACGTTTTAAGATGTTGATAAAGTTATACACATTGTTTTTTCATTGATTCTACAGCTTTTTTGATGTAAAATGTAATGGAGAGACTCTACCATTTTTAGAGTTATCCACATTATTTTAGTACGAAGTTAATAAAAAGTGGCTGTTTTTCACTTTTTTAACAAACAGTTGCTGAAAACATTGTATTTGGGTAGGGGAAAGTCTGCCCTAAAAGCCATAATCAGGAGTTGAATGTGGATAAGTCCTGAATTATTTGCGCTGGATTTTCAACCTTTCCATTATAATTTTAAAAAATTAGGAGTTACTATCGATGAACATTGTAGAACAAAACTGGGATCAGGTACTAAACAAGATGAAGCTGGAATATTGCTCATCTAATATTTCTTATACTACATGGATTGCACCACTTACTGTTTATGAAGTCAAAGACAATACCGTATATATTCTCGTCAAACTGAAGGCGAGTCTTGAACATATTCAAGATAAATATCTGCTTCCTTTTAAGGTCTGCATCGCCGAAGTAACCGGTACAGAATATGAAGTGGAATTTGTAACCGACAGCCCGAAAGTGATTAAGGAAAAGAAAGAGTCTTCCGTCCAGAAGACCCGTGTAAATGCGATTTATGAAAAGGCAAACTTAAATCCAAAGTATACTTTCGACACATTTGTCGTTGGAAGCAACAACAATTTCGCCCACGCTGCTTCCCTCGCAGTTGCCGAATCTCCGGGAGAGATCTACAACCCTCTCTTCTTATATGGAGGTGTTGGACTTGGAAAGACCCATTTGATGCACTCCGTGGCACATTACATTTTGGAACATGATCCCTCCAAAAAAGTACTGTATGTCACAAGTGAAACTTTTACAAATGAACTGATCGATGCTCTTAAAGTAGGTAAGAACGGAAATGAACTGGCAATGACCACATTCCGCGAGAAATATCGTAATAATGACGTTCTTCTGATCGACGATATTCAGTTTATTATAGGAAAAGAAAGTACACAGGAAGAATTTTTCCATACATTTAACCACCTTCATGTGTCAGGAAAACAGATTATCATCTCCAGTGATAAGCCTCCGAAGGACATTGAGACACTGGAAGCCAGACTTCGCACACGTTTTGAGTGGGGTCTGATTGCTGACATCTCCTCTCCTGACTATGAGACAAGAATGGCGATTCTTCGTAAGAAAGAAGAACTCGACGGACTTGAGAAATATCATATTCCGGATGAGGTTATGCAGTACATTGCCAATAATATTAAATCCAATATCCGTGAGCTTGAAGGATCTTTGAATAAACTGATCGCTCTTTCTAATCTGGAGAATAAACCGATCGACATTCCTTTGGCTGCTGAGGCCTTGAAGGATATGATCTCACCGGATGATACCCGTGCAGTTTCACCAGAACTGATCATGGATGTGGTTTCTGAACACTTTAATGTACCGGTAGCTGAACTAAAAGGTAAAAAACGAAACGCTGAGATTGTTCTTCCACGCCAGATTGTCATGTATCTGTGCAGAAATATGACCGATACACCACTAAAATCCATTGGTGCCCTGCTCGGTGGTAAAGATCATGCTTCCATTAGCCATGGTGTACGCAAGATTGAGAATGATCTGAAGACAGATGAAGCTTTAAACAACACTGTGAATATAATTAAGAAGAAAATCAATCCTGTATAAGGAAGATAACTCTATAAAATGTGAATAACTTGTCAGTTTTTCGCGTTAATTGTGGATAACTTTGTAGAAAACCTGTAGATTTCTATGTGAATAACGTTGGGATAACAAAAATGTGGATTTTTTGCCGAATTTTTTTCCCCACAGTTTCAACACGTTATTTTTCTGTAATCTACATAGTTATCCAAACCCGCAAACCCTTGATTTTAAAGGGCTACAGGTACTTATCCACTTATCCACACCCCCTAAGGCGGAGAAGGCGGAATCGATTTATATAAATATACATAAATTACGCGAGAAAAAAATGTTATCCACATACCAACCGTAACCTTGAAACCTGAAAGGAGTAATCATCAACATGAGAATCATATGCAAAAAATCGAATCTCGTAAAAGGAGTCAGTATTGTTTCCAAGGCAGTACCCTCTAAAACAACAATGCCTATTCTTGAATGTATTCTGATTGATGCAACAACGGATGTAATCAAACTGACTGCCAATGATATGGAACTTGGAATTGAAACTACAATTGATGGAATTATTGATTCCAGAGGTATTATTGCATTAAATGCAAAGATTTTTTCAGAAATTGTCCGTAAACTTCCAGACAATGATGTTGTTATTGAAACAGAATCTGACAATCAGGCGATTATTACTTGTGAAAAAGCGAAATTTAATATCGCAGCCCAGTCAGGAGATGATTTTTCTTATCTTCCGGCGATTGAGCGTGAAGATTTTATTACTATTTCCGAGTTTACTTTGAAAGAAGTTGTTCGCCAGACTATTTTTTCAATTGCTGACAATGATACGAACAAGATGATGACTGGAGAACTTTTTGAGATTGACAATGATGTTCTCAGAGTTGTTTCTCTTGATGGTCACAGAATTTCAATCCGGAAAATCGAACTGAAAGATGCTTATCAGCCGAGAAAAGTAATTGTTCCTGGAAAAACTCTTCAGGAAATCAGCAAGATTATTGGCGGTGAAGCGGATGCTGAAGTTGAGATTTCGTTTACAAAAAATCATATTGTCTTTGAATTTGACAGAACATTGGTTGTTTCCAGACTGATTGAAGGTGAATATTTCCGAATTGATCAGATGCTGTCCAGTGATTATGAGACAAGAGTACATGTGAATAAAAAAGAACTGTTAGATTGTATTGATCGTGCAACTCTGCTTATCAAAGAGGGAGACAAAAAGCCGATTATCATTGACATCAAGAATGAATCAATGGAGTTGAAGATCAAATCACAGATTGGATCTATGGATGAACTGATTTTCTGTACAAAAGACGGAAAAGATCTGATGATTGGATTTAATCCAAAGTTTTTGATCGATGCACTTCGTGTGATTGAAGATGAAGAAGTAGACTTGTATTTTATGAATGCAAAAGCACCTTGCTTTATCAAAGACGAGAATCAGTCTTACATTTATCTGATTCTTCCAGTCAATTTTAATGCAGCTGTCTAAACTCAGAAAATAATAGATTATGCGGAGCAGACGCCCTGCTCTGCAATTTTTTGACTTTTCAAAATCTAGAAAATTAAAAGTTTAAAAATGTTTAAAAAGTTTAAATAAAAAATAAAGATCAAAAACACTGATGAAAATTAATTAAGGAGTGATAAGAAATGGAAATAATCAAACTGCGCCCTCAGGATGAATTCATTAAACTCGGTCAGGCGCTCAAGGCAGCCGGGTTAGTTGAAAGTGGTGTTGAGGCTAAGGACGTAATTCAGAACGGGCTTGTTCTTGTAAACGGAGAAATTGATACGAGACGCGGAAGAAAGCTTTATCCGGGCGATATAGCTTCTTTTGACGGAAATGAAATAAAAATTGAAAAATAATTAAAAAACGTGTAGAATAACATGTGAGAGGTTTTCTCGCTCGTGTTATAACGTGATGGCGGGGAAATTATGATAATCAAGTCTTTAAAGCTGAAAAATTACAGAAATTATGATTTATTAGATTTGACCTTTGATCCGAAAACAAATATTTTGTACGGTGACAATGCTCAAGGAAAGACAAACATACTGGAAGCATTGTATTTGTCTGGAACGACGAAATCTCACAGAGGAACGAAGGATCGGGATATGATACAGTTTGGGTATGATGAATCCCATCTGGAGACAGTAGTTGAGAAAAAGGGAATCATTTTCCAGATCGATATGCACCTGAAGAAAAACAGTCCGAAGGGAATTGCAATCGATAAGGTACCGATTCGCCGTGCAAGTGAGTTATTCGGTATTGTCCATTTTGTTTTCTTTTCTCCAGAGGATCTTAATATTATCAAAGAGGGTCCGGCAGGAAGAAGAAGATTTATTGATCTTGAGCTTTCCCAGCTTGATAAGATCTATCTGAACAATCTTTCGAACTATAACCGTATTATTAACCAGCGTAATTCACTTTTGAAGGATATCTATGGCTCGAACCAGCAGCATTTGCTGGAGACACTGGATATCTGGGATATGCAGCTGGCTGCTTATGGAACAAAGGTTTTGGACAGAAGAAAAGAATTTGTACGACAGGTGAATGAGATTATTTCAGAGATTCATTTCCGTCTGACAGGCGGGAAAGAACGGCTGTCATTGACTTATGAATCAAGTATTGGTGAGATGTCGATGGAGCAGGCTCTGAAGAAAAACAGGGAGAGGGATCTGCGGATGAAAAGTACGTCTGTAGGTCCTCATAGAGATGATCTGTGTTTCCTGTCAGGAGATTTGGATATTAGAAAATTTGGTTCTCAGGGACAGCAAAGAACAGCTGCGCTGTCCCTGAAATTAGCTGAGATTGAACTGGTGAAGCGGATCATTGGGGATACGCCGATCCTGTTATTAGACGATGTTTTGTCTGAATTAGATAAAAACAGGCAAAACTATTTACTGGATAGTATTCATGATATACAGACGGTGATTACTTGTACGGGACTGGATGAGTTTGTAAATCATAGATTTTCTATCAACAAGATATTCCATGTGAAAAGTGGACATGTAGCAAAAGAAAACTAGGAGGTTTAAGAATGGGTGCATCAGGTACAGAATTTGACGCTGAATACGGAGCGGACCAGATTCAGATTTTGGAAGGATTGGAAGCCGTAAGAAAAAGACCGGGTATGTACATTGGCAGCACTTCCGTCAGAGGACTTCATCACCTGGTTTATGAGATTGTAGATAATGCGGTGGATGAGGCTCTGGCCGGATACTGTGATAAAATTCAGGTAGACATTAACAAAGACAATTCGATAACGGTCACAGACAATGGGCGTGGAATTCCTGTAGGAATCAACCATAAGGCAGGGCTTCCTGCAGTTGAGGTTGTATTTACAATCCTGCATGCCGGTGGTAAATTCGGCGGTGGAGGGTACAAGGTATCCGGAGGATTGCACGGAGTAGGTGCATCTGTTGTTAATGCTCTTTCTGAGTGGCTGGAAGTAGAGATTGCCAACGAAGGAAAGATTTATAAACAGCGTTATGAGCGTGGTAAAGTATGCTATAAACTCAGAGTTGACAGAGAATGTGATCCGGAGATGAGAGGAACAAAGGTTACTTTCCTTCCGGATAAGGAAATCTTTGAGGAAACAGTATTTGATTATAATACACTGAAACAGCGTTTCCGTGAGATGGCATTCCTGACAAAGGGATTGAAGATTCACTTAAGAGATCTTCGTGAGGAAGAGATCCATGAGCATATATTCCACTATGAAGGTGGTATTAAAGAATTTGTAACATACCTGAACAAGAGTAAAACTGCGCTCTATGAGCAGATTATTTACTGTGAAGGTATGAAAGATAATGTTGCAGTTGAGGTTGCTATGCAGCATAATGACTCCTACAATGAGACTACTTACGGTTTTGTAAACAATATTACAACGCCGGAGGGTGGTACTCATATTGCGGGATTCAGAAGTGCATTGACCAAGGTATTCAACGATTATGGCAAGAAAAATAAGCTGCTGAAAGAGAATGAGCAGCTTTCAGGAGAGGATATCCGTGAGGGACTGACTGCGATTGTCAGTGTCAAGATTGAGGATCCTCAGTTTGAAGGACAGACAAAGCAGAAACTTGGAAACAGTGAAGCACGTGGAGCTGTTGATAATATCGTCAGAACACAGCTGGAGATCTTCCTGGAGCAGAATCCAAGTGTTGCAAAGATGATCATCGAAAAGTCTGTTATGGCACAGCGTGCCCGTGAAGCAGCCAGAAAAGCAAGAGATCTCACAAGAAGAAAGTCAGCTCTTGAGGGAATGTCCCTTCCGGGAAAACTGGCAGACTGTTCAGATAAAGATCCGTCCAAGTGTGAGATCTATATCGTCGAGGGAGATTCCGCCGGCGGTTCTGCAAAGACAGCCAGAGACCGTGCAACTCAGGCAATCCTGCCACTTCGTGGTAAGATTCTGAACGTAGAGAAAGCACGTCTTGATAAGATTTACGGAAATGCTGAGATTAAGGCAATGATCACAGCATTTGGAACGGGAATCCACGAAGATTTTGATATCAGTAAGCTGAGATATCACAAGATTATTATCATGACCGATGCCGATGTCGATGGAGCGCACATCAGTACACTTCTTTTGACATTCCTGTATCGTTTCATGCCGGATCTGATCAAAGAGGGATATGTATATCTTGCGCAGCCGCCGCTGTATAAGCTGGAGAAGAACAAGAAGGTATGGTACGCATACAGCGATGACGAACTGAACCAGATTCTTACAGAAGTTGGTCGTGACAGCAACAATAAGATCCAGCGTTACAAAGGTCTTGGAGAGATGGATGCAGAGCAGCTTTGGGAGACAACTATGGATCCGGAGCACAGAATCCTTCTGCGCGTAACGATGGATGATGAGACCTCTTCCGAGCTCGATCTTACTTTCACAACCCTTATGGGAGACAAAGTAGAACCAAGAAGAGAATTCATCGAAGAAAACGCAAAGTATGTACAAAACTTGGATATATAGTAGTTATAGCGACACAACAGGCAACTTCGGGCAGGGCTGATTCGAGTTTACTCGAAAGCAGACCTGGACGTAGTTGTCTGGGTTGGCATTAGAAATGCCAACCCAGCGAAAAAATCGTCAGATTTTTGAGCTGGTGTGGAGCGTAAGAAAGCGAAACCCAGTTAGATTTTTGAGCTGGTATGGAGCGTAAGAACGCGAAACCCAGTTAGATTTTGAGCTGGTGTGGAGTGTAAAAACGCGAAACCCAGCCAGGTTTTGAATATGATAGACTGACCCTAGAAAAAAGGAGACAAGTGATGGAAGACAATATTTTTGACAAAGTCCATGAAGTCGATCTGAAAAAGACGATGGAGACTTCATACATCGACTATGCCATGAGCGTAATCGCTGCCCGTGCTCTTCCGGATGTTAGAGACGGACTTAAGCCGGTACAGAGACGAATTCTGTACTCAATGATAGAATTAAATAATGGACCGGACAAACCGCATCGTAAATGTGCGCGTATTGTCGGTGATACGATGGGAAAATACCATCCTCATGGAGACAGCTCGATTTATGGAGCTCTCGTTAATCTTGCACAGGAGTGGTCTACCCGTTATCCTCTTGTAGATGGACATGGAAACTTTGGTTCAGTGGACGGTGATGGCGCTGCTGCAATGCGTTATACAGAGGCACGTCTGAGTAGGATCTCCATGGAGATGACAGCGGACATTAACAAAAATACCGTAGATTTTATCCCGAACTTTGATGAAACAGAGAAGGAGCCTACTGTACTTCCGTCCAGATTTCCGAATCTTCTGGTAAATGGAACATCAGGTATTGCAGTAGGTATGGCAACGAATATCCCGCCGCATAATCTGCGTGAGGTTATTTCAGCAGTTGTTCAGATCATAGATGATCAGATTGCAGATAAAGAAGAGACGACAATCGAGGAAATCCTTGAAATCGTGAAGGGACCAGATTTCCCTACAGGTGCGGAGATCCTTGGAACAAGAGGAATTGAAGAGGCATACAGAACAGGACGCGGTAAGATCAGAGTGCGTGCGGTGACAAACATTGAGCCAATGCAGAACGGAAAGAACAGAATTATTGTTACTGAGCTTCCGTATATGGTAAATAAAGCACGTCTGATCGAAAAGATCGCTGAACTTGTAAGAGATAAAAAGATTGATGGAATCACTGATTTAAGTGACCAGTCCAACCGTGAAGGTATGAGAATCTGTATTGAGCTTCGTCGTGATGTGAATCCGAATGTAATTCTGAATCAGTTATATAAACATACACAGCTTCAGGATACATTTGGTGTGATCATGCTGGCGCTCGTTGATAATCAGCCGAAGGTTATGAATCTTCTTGAGATGTTGCAGTATTACCTGTGTCATCAGGAAGATGTTGTGACAAGAAGAACACAGTATGACCTGAATAAAGCACAGGAGAGAGCTCATATTCTGAAAGGATTACTGATCGCTCTGGATAACATTGACGAAGTCATCCGCATCATCCGTGGTTCTAAGAATGTTCAGGAAGCAAAAGCAGAATTGATCAAACGCTTTGGACTCAGTGATGCCCAGGCACAGGCAATCGTAGACATGCGTCTGCGTGCACTCACAGGTTTGGAACGTGAGAAGATTGAAGCTGAATATGCAGAGCTTATGAAGAAGATTGAAGAGTATAAAGCAATTCTTGCTGATAAAAAACTTCTTCTTGGTGTGATCAAAAAAGAGATTCTTGTAATTGCTGAGAAATACGGTGATGACAGAAGAACTAAGATTGGATTTGATGAATTTGACATCTCCATGGAAGATCTGATTCCGCGCGAGAATGTCGTAATTACAATGACAAAACTTGGATATATCAAGAGAATGTCTATGGACACATTCAAGAGCCAGAATCGTGGTGGTAAAGGTATTAAGGGAATGCAGACTCTGGAGGATGATTACATCCGAGAACTGTTTATTACAACCAGTCACCATTACATTATGTTCTTTACAAACACAGGCCGTGTCTACAGACTGAAAGCTTACGAGATTCCGGAGGCAGGAAGAACTGCGCGTGGAACAGCAATCATTAACTTACTCCAGCTGATGCCGGAAGAGAAGATTACTGCGATCATTCCGCTTCGTGAGTATGAGGAAGGTAAGTATTTGTTCATGGCAACGGAGAAAGGTCTTGTGAAGAAGACTCCGATTCAGGACTATGCAAATGTCAGAAAGACAGGACTTGCGGCAATCGTACTGCGTGAGGATGATAAGCTGATCGAAGTTAAGATCACAGATAATACAGAGGATATTTTCCTCGTTACAAAATACGGTATGTGTATCCGTTTCAATGAGACAGATGTACGTTCTACAGGCCGTGTTTCTATGGGCGTACGTGGTATGAACCTGACAGATAATGACGTTGTGATCGGTATGCAGATCGAAAGCCAGGGCAAAGATATGCTGATCGTATCTGAGCGTGGTATGGGTAAACGTACAGACATGGATGAATTTACTCGTCAGAATCGTGGCGGTAAAGGTGTGAAATGTTATAAGATCACAGAGAAGACAGGAAATGTTGTCGGAATGAAAGCTGTAGATGAAGACAGTGAGATCATGATCATCAACACAGAGGGAATTATTATCCGTATGAAGTGTTCTGATATCTCTGTTTACGGCAGAATCACATCAGGTGTAAAACTGATCAACCTGAAGGAAAATGACACTGTAGCAAGCGTTGCGAAGGTGAGAAAGGCTTCTGCCGAGATCGACGGTGAAGAAGTTGAGATTTCTGATGAAGATGAGTCTGAAAAATCAGAGGAAGGATCAGTTTCTGAGACAACTGAGCAGGAAACAACAGAGGAATAAAGTTGTTATGTTTTACAGAAGATTGTAAGCTGTCCTGAAAAATAAAAAGATAAGAGAAAGTGGATGAAGTTTACTTGATTACAGTGAACTTTATCCGCTTTCTTTTTTGAGTATAAAGAATTGAAAATGGAATCAAAAGGAATAAAAAAGAGACGGAAAAAATAAAATAAATCAAGAAAAACAGATTGGAAGAGTGAAATGAAAAAGAAAACAGGATACTTTTTTCTCAAGTTTTTTATACGTGCAACCATAGGAATGGCGTTGATTTTTATAATAAACAAATATGTTCTTCCAGCAGATTCTTCAATTAATGTCGGTTTGAATCCGATGACCTTTTTGACATCCGGAACCCTTGGAATTCCTGGGGTTTGTCTTCTTTATAGCATTACATGGTATCAATTTTTGTAAGTTTTTTACAAAAACATTATATTTTTAATTTTGGTATGGACAAAACAGAAGTGCCCGTATATAATCTCACTTACCAACAGAAAATCATCTGTTGCAGCATCAGTGAATTGGGGAATTACTGATGTATCTTTTGCATCGAAGCGTTGGACCTTCGGTACAATTTCTTTATTCAGGCTGTATGATCGCAGCAAAGTTTCGAATTATGACAATTGAGCAAAGAGCAGTAAGAGGAACTGCTGAGAATTTTGTGATTTGTGATACACAAAAGAGTTATTCAGAAAATCTGTTCAGAAGATTATCTGAGAAATTATCCGGTTATTTTCAGTTTCATGTATTTCATGATATTGAGAATCTGAAAATAGCAGCCAAGAGTATGCAGGTAAATATTCTGCTGATCGGAGAAGAGTATGGAAAAGAAGATCGGGATGAGATTCCGGCAAGACAGAAGTATCTTCTGATCGGCGAGAAGATTCCGAACGAAAGAAGTCCCACAGAGATTCCATTCTTCCGGTATCAAAGTGTCAGCAGTATGCTGGAACTTTTACTTCAGGAAAAAGATCAGGAAAATTCAGAAGTACAGACGCATCAAATCCAACTTGTCTCAGACAGATCGCAGACAGTGAAAGCAAATGTAAATGGTCTGATCGGGATCTATTCACCGGTTCATCGAATCGGGAAGACAAGATTTGCCATGCGTATGGGACGAGTTCTTTCAGAATCGATTCCTACGTTGTATCTGAATCTGGAAGGATATTCAGGATTAAATTATTACCTGCCGGAAGAATCCGGAATGAATCTTGGAGATCTGCTGTATTACATGAAGCAGGAAAGTATCAATCCGGTATGGAAGATCAGTACTTTGATCAGCCATATGAATGGGTTGGATTATATCGCACCGATCCGGGCAGAACAAGATTTCAGAGAAGTGACAAAAGAAGAATGGAATCAACTTTTGGATCTGATTCTGGAGAAGAGTATTTACAAAGTGATCATTCTTGATCTTGGAGATACGGTAGACGGTCTGTATGATCTGTTAGGAAGATGCAGCAAAGTTTATACGCCTTACATTGAGGAAGGTGCAGCAAAAGCAAAACTCAATCAGTATGAAGAGAATCTTAGATCAGCAGGATATGGCGAGATTCTTAAGAAGATGGTAAGACGCAGAATGGGAAAGCCAAGAAATCCTGTTGCTTTAGAAGCATCTGCAAGTAAAATTACGGAATTTCCGGACAGAGAAAGGAAGTCGTAAGGATGATTAGAAAAGAGCAGCTGTATGAACAGATTCTGGAACAAATCGATCTTACGAAGGAGACGGATGATGAAGAACTTCAGGAGCTAATCCGCACAGTATTGGATGAGGCAGCAGATGAAGAATATATTTCGTTGAGTGATAAGATCAGAATCGGGCGTGAGTTATTCAACTCTTTTCGTAAACTGGATGTTCTGCAGGAGCTTCTTGAAGATGATTCGATTACAGAGATTATGGTAAATGGAATCGACCATATCTTTTATGAGAAAGAAGGAAGAATTTTCCGGTCTAAGAAGTGTTTTTTGTCTCAGGAGAGATTACTGGATGTGATTCAACAGATTGTAGGTGAATCGAACCGTTATGTAAATGAGGCCTCTCCGATTGTGGATGCAAGGCTGAAGGATGGATCTCGAGTAAATGTTGTATTGAATCCGGTTGCTGTGAATGGACCAATCCTTACAATCCGAAAGTTTCCATCGGAAGCAATTACGATGGAACAGCTGATTCGTATAGGCAGCGTAACTGATGAAGCCGCTAACTTTTTGAAAAAGCTGGTAGCAGCAAAATATAATATTTTTGTCAGTGGTGGAACAGGAGCAGGAAAGACAACTTTCCTGAATGCGTTGTCGAACTATATACCAAAAGGAGAACGCCTGATCACGATCGAGGATAATGCAGAGTTACAGATTCAGGGAGTTCAGAATCTGGTGCGCTTAGAAGCACGCGGACCGAATGCAGAAGGAGAAGGGGCTGTAACCATCAGAGATTTGATTAAGTCAGCACTTCGTATGAGACCGGATCGAATTGTTGTAGGAGAAGTAAGAGGAGAAGAGACGGTAGATATGATCTCTTCAGCAATGTTGAATGGTCACAGTGGTTCAATGTCAACGGGACATGCTAATAATCCAACAGATATGTTACACAGACTGGAAACAATGATGCTGATGGGGATTGATCTTCCGTTACAGGCAATTCAAAGACAAGTTGCATCGGCACTTGATATTATCATTCATCTTGGAAGACTTCGAGATAAGACAAGAAAGGTTTTGCAGATTGTAGAAGTGGAAGGTTATGAAGATGGAAGGATCCAGACAAAGGTTCTTTATGAATTTAAGGAGGAGGGGATGAAGAATGGAAAGATACAGGGATGCCTTATGAAGAAAAATGAAATCACGAATAAAGAAAAACTCCTGGCTGCAGGATATCACACCATCTGAATATACTGTCGGAATCATAAAATGTACGGTGAGATTTCTTCTGATTTTGTATTTGTTTTATGAATCGATACTTCCGGCAATTCTCCTGTTCCCGTTATGGTTCTTATACATGAAGGAGTGGATGGAAGAGAAAGCAATCGGAAAAGAACAGGAATTCAGGAGGCAGTTCAGAGATAGTATCCAGACAATGGCAGGGGCACTTAAGGCAGGATATTCTGTAGAGAATGCAATCAGGGAAACAAATCGTGATCTGATCGGAATGTATGATGCGAATACAAGGATTCGAAAAGAATATGGTCAGATGGTAAGGAAGCTGGATCTGAATCTGTCAGTTGTAACCGTATTGAATGAATTTGCGGCTGAAGTAAAGCAGGAGGATGTGACGAATTTTATTACAGTTTATGCAGCAGCTAAGGTCAGTGGTGGGGATTCAATTGCGATTATCAGAGATGCGGCCAGAACAATCGGAGAGAAGATCGATACAGAACGTGAGATACAGACCATGCTGGCTGCGAAAAAGCTGGAATTTGAAATCATGAGCGTAATCCCATTTATAATGATTCTCTACATGAAGATGACATTTGGTGAATTCTTAAGTGTCTTGTATGGTACATGGACCGGATGTATCGTAATGAGCATTTGTCTTGTGCTTTATCTTGGAGCATATAGGTTTGGAAGGAGGATTCTACAGATTGAGATTTAACAAGAAGTGGAAAAAAGTACTTCAGCCTGACAAAGGAAAATATGGAATCTATAAAAAGGCCGGAATCGTTCTTTTATTGTCAATCGTAATGTTTAGTGCAGTGTATGTCACAGATAATCATCGTCAATTAGCACAGGATGAAAATGGAAACCGGATTTTGGAAAGAAAAGGACAGGGAGAAGGAAAAAAGACAGAAAAAATCCAGATGGAGACAGGCGAGTGGAAAGAGAAGATGAAGGTTCAGATTTCGGAAAAGAAGTATGCAAAAGAAGAGATTGGAGAACAGCTTTCTAAGGCGGCAGAAGAACTTCCGGCTCAGATCCTTGGTGAAAACAAAAGTCTGGATGAGGTCAGGTCAGACCTGAATCTTATTATGGAAATTCCACATACGGGAATCAGCGTGTCATGGGAACTTGATAACTACGAGGTTATGAACAGCAGAGGTGTTTTAAAGCAGGAGAAGCTGACGGAAGAAGGAACACTCGTCAAATTAACCGCTGTCCTTCGATATGATGAGGAAAAAATGTCCTGTGAATTTTATGCACACCTGTTTTCCACACCGTTGTCAAAGAAGGAAGGTGTTCTGAAAAAGATATCCCAGGAAGTAGAAAAAGCAGATCAGGAACAGCGGGAAAAGGATTACCTGATATTGCCAGATCAGGTAGATGGAAGAAAATTATCCTGGAAGCCTGTGAAGGAAATGAGAGCATTTGGAATTCTTTTGCTTGGCGGAGTGATGATTGTATTCCAGTTTACAGCAGAGAAACAAAAGCAGAAAGAACAACGAAAGAAAGAAATCAGACAGATGCAGTTTGATTATCCGCAGCTGATCAATAAATTCAGTCTGTATATAGGGGCAGGAATGACAGTGAGAAGAGCCTGGATCCAAATTGTAAAAGAATATGACAAAGAGAAACACTATCTTGGAGAAAGAACAGTGTATGAAGAGATGAGATATACAATGAATGAACTGAAGAATGGAAGACCGGAAAGTGAATGCTACGAGGCATTTGGAAGGAGGTGTGAGAGTCCGGTTTACCGAAAGTTCGGAATGCTTTTAAATCAGAATTTAAGAAAAGGAACCAAGGGACTGACGAATCTGTTACAAAGAGAGGCGCAGGAAGCTTTTGAGGAACGGAAAAATATGGCAAAGAAACTTGGTGAAGAGGCAGGAACAAAGTTGATGATACCGCTGTTTCTTATGTTGGCAGTCGTGTTCGTGATCGTGACTGTCCCAGCGTTTTTGACGATTCAGATTTGAGAAAAAAGAGAGAAAAGAAGGAGATATACAAGATGAGAAAATTATTGATAAGAAAAAATAAAGATAAGAAATATGTCGCCGCGATCACAACAATTGAACTGGTTTTAATTCTGGTTATATTAATTGCGCTTCTGCTGATTTTTAAAGAACAGTTGATTAGTCTGATCACTACGATTTTTGAGAAAGTGACATCAGAAAGCTCCGGCATATAGCATGCGGTCTGTAAAAGGCGAAATTACTGTATTTTTAAGTTTATCATTTACTTTGTTACTTTCATTTATCTTTGGAATTCTAGAGTCTGCTGTGATTCAAGGATCAAAAAATCTCAGCAGAATTGACACAGATCGGGCAATCTATTCCGTTTTCGGAGAATATCATCAGGAACTTATGGAACAATATCATGTTTTGGGAATTGATCTTGGTTACAGGACAGGAAATTATGAAGAAGAAAATCTGATCCAGCGTTTGCATTATTACAATTCTGGTTCTACAGATCATCAAATCAAGGGAATTCAGTATTTGACAGATCAATCCGGACAGGCATTTCGAGAACAAGTGCTGGCTTATATGGAACAAAGGTATGGAATGGATCTGGTTAAAAAGTTTACCGGAACAACAGAAAAATGGGAACAGACAGAGACAGAAGAATCTGATATGGAGAAGAAAACAGATGAAATGACAGATGCAATGGAACGGGTGAATGACAGTCTTGACGCATCCGGCAGTCAAACGGAAGGAGAAGACGTGGAAGAAGGTCCAAGTCTGCCAGATGAGGAGAATCCATTTCGTATTATGCAAAAGATAAAAAAAGAAGGAATTCTTTCTGTTGTGATTCCGAAAGGAAAAAAAGTATCTGAAAAGAGTGTTGATTTGTCGGGGCAGGCATCAAAGAGAACTTTGAAAAAAGGATATGGGACATTCCCAACAAGAAAAGGACTTGATCAGACAACGGAGAAACTTCTGTACAACGAATATCTTCTCAAAACATTCGGCTATGCATTTCGGCAGGATTCAGAACAATCAGAAGGAACGGATGAGAGTGGAGAGAAGGAATGGCAGTCTGATCGTTCGGATGCTTTAGCATACGAACTGGAATATATTCTACAAGGAAAAGGATCAGATAAAGAAAATCTGGAATCCGTGTTATTTCGTCTTTTTCTTCTGAGAATATCAGGAAATTATGGTTGTCTGGTAAAGGATATGGGACGAGTGGCAGAGGCAGAAGCGCTGGCTGTGACAATATCTGCACTACTACTGATGCCTGAAGCGGTAGAAGCTTTGAAACAGATGATACTTGTTGCGTGGGCAGGAGGAGAAAGTGTTATGGATCTTCGTTGTCTTTTGGATGGAAGAAAAGTTCCACTGGTAAAAAGTGCAGATAAATGGGTTGTTTCTCTGTCACAGCTGCCACTTCTTCTGACAGATGGTGGAAGTGTAAGGGGAAATGATTCAGGAGAAGGAGTCGGATATTCCGATTATATCAGGATGTTTCTCTTTTTGAAATCGGTGCCGGAAATTACAATGCGGACTTTAGATTGTGTAGAAGAGGCACTCCATTCCAAACATATTTTGTTTCAGGCAGATCAATGTGTGACTAAATTAGAAATACAGAATAAGATAACCGTTTATAAAAATCTAAATTACCAATATCCGGTTTATTTCGGATATGAATGAAGCCAGAATTGCCCCCGGTGCAGATGCCCTTTCAGACCTTCTTTTGTACACCCCAAAACGTACACTCAGAATCCTGCAATCCCTCTTGCAGGAAACCCACACACTTTAGAAAGGAAAAGCTGCGATGTCAAATAAACAGGTAAAAAATACCAGTCCAACAAGAGAAAGGGCATCTGCACCGGGGGTAAGAGCAAGTGTAACAATAGAAGCTGCATTTGCAGTTCCCCTCTTTATGTTTGCAGTATTAAGTTTGATTTTTTTAATTGAAATCCAGAGTATACGAGGCTGTATCCATGCAGCAGGAAGTGATGCAGCCAAACAGGTAGCAGAGTCAACGGCTGTCCTTCCTGTATTGAATACAATTCAATTAAAATCAGATTTGGTGAATCTGATTGGAGAAGAAAGAATTGAGAGAAGTATTCTGAATGGTGGTACATCAGCTATCAGTTGCTGGAAATCTTATTGGATTCCGGGAACAGAAGAGATAAATGTTGTTATCGAGTACAAGATAAAGATTCCGGTTCCATTAATGAAAAGTCCTTCGGTGAAGTTGAAAGATGAGTTTAAAGTCAGTGCATGGAATGGTTATCAAAAAGATAGAAAGGGAAATGAAGACGGACAGATTGTCTATATCACAGAAAAAGGAACAGTATGGCATTCAGATTATCAGTGCAGCTATCTTCAATTATCTATTCAATATGTTCAATACTCAGAATTACAAAATATGAGAAATGAAGGTGGAGGAAAATACCATAAATGTGAGCAATGTGTTTATGGACAGGCAATGAATGGTGTATATATTACCAGTTATGGAAACCGGTATCACAACTCATTGAATTGCAGTTCTCTGAAGAGAACAATACGTGCAGTTCATAAAAGCGAAGTAGCAGGAAGAGGAGGATGTTCTAAATGTGCAAAATAATGAATGTATTCGGGCAAAATGGAAGGGAAAATCTATGGATGTTTTTTCAAGCTGTTATAGCAGTGTATCTGTTGATTTTGTCTGTGATAGATATTCGTTGGAAGAAAGTAAGTGTAAGAAGTCTTTTGATTTTGCTTGTGATTGCAGTTTTATGTCAGGTACTATGCAGTAAAGGAGAACTCAGGATGATGGTAGCCGGTGGATTGTGTGGAGGAGTATTTCTTTTTTTAAGTTGGTTCACACAAGAGTCATTTGGTTACGGAGATAGCATATTGATTCTGATCCTTGGAATTTTATCTGGTGGATGGAATCTTCTTTGGATTCTGTTTGCTGCATTTCTGATCGCATCTGTTTACGGAGGAATTATGATCGCACGAAAGAAGTATACAAGAAAAAATTCATTTCCATTTATTCCATTTCTGACAGTTGCTTATCTGGGAGGCATGATTGGTGGAGTTTACTGAAAAATATACGAAAAAATACGTGAAAGGAAGTACAGTGGTAGAGATGTCTTACCTTATTCCTTTTTGCTTAATTCTATTTTTTCTGCTCATCACGATCATTTTTTACTTTCATGATAAGGCAATTTTAAACGCAGCGGCAGCGGAAACGGCTGTGACAGGAGTTGAAATGGACAGGAAAAAGATAGAAGACGCAGATCTGGATGCTTTTTTCCGAGAAAGGACGAGTGGAAAATTGATTTTTCTGGAAAATATAACAACCAGAGTTGATCTATCAGGGAAGAAAATAGAGGTAGAAGTTTTTGCATCAAAAGGACGAATGAAGATTCATCTGATACAACGTGCAACGAAGGTGAAACCAGAAGAAAAAGTCAGATGGAAAAAATAGATTTCTGTAAAGCTGAAAAAGTGAAGGGAGAAGAAAATCAGATGGAAGAAAAAAAGACAAATCAGCAGAGCAGAGTGGCAGAATCTGAAATCATAATAGACAGCGTACAACCGTATCGGGAGAATTATCAGATGCGGATGCTTAAGAATAATCGGATTCCCGGATTATTGAGAGTAAGTGGGTGTGGAATGGAAGGTGCAAGTAGATATTATTATCATACAGGGCATGCACAGTCGTTGGAAACGTATTATAAAAATAAAGATATCAGAGCAGAAGAGATATTAAAACTGACAAGACAATTTCTCAGTGTTATGGAAAAAATGAAAGATTATATGTTAGAACCAAATTATCTGATGCTTTCAGAAAAATATATTTTTGAAAAGAATGAAAATTATTTTTTCTGTTTTTTTCCAGAGAACGAAAAGACCTGGCAGGTGTCTTATCATGAGCTGACGGAGTATTTTGTAAGGAAAGTTGATTATCAGGATTTGGAGAGTATTCAACTTGCCTGCATGCTTCACAAAGAAACGCTAAAAGAAACGTATGATCTGGAAAGCATACTGCAGCAGTATGAGGAAGAAGCAAAAAACAGGGAAGAAAAGTCCAAAGAAGAGAAGATCAGAGAAGAAAGTAAGAGAGAAAAAGACAGAAGAGAAATGGAAGAAAATCAAAACATTGAGATACAGGAAAACAGCTATTATAACAAGGCGAGAGAGAATTATGCAGTGATGGAAGAAAAGAGATATGGTCCGATCAAGAAATTTGCAAAACGCTTTAAGTCTGGAAAATGGGGAGAATGGGAAGATCTGATAACGGAAGCTGATGACTATGAATGATATATAGGATGTGGTATAGTATACGCAGATTCAAAAACATATCATAGAAGTCAAAAGGGAGTCAGAAAGAATGAAAGAGAGACCAAAAGAAATAATGACGATCACGTTGATAGGAATCAATATTCTGGTGTTTATTGTTCTTACTATGATCGGACGGACTGAGGATGGTTATTTTATGTTGCAGCATGGAGCAATGTATGAACCGTATATTATAGAAAATCAGGAATACTATCGGCTGTTTACCAGTCTTTTTCTGCATTTTGGAATCTCACATTTATTAAATAACATGGTGCTTTTGTGGGCACTTGGATCGATTTTTGAAAAAGAGGCCGGTAAAATTCGGTTTCTGCTCTGTTATTTTATCAGTGGAATAGGTGGTAATCTGCTGTCTTTGTACTGGAATACCATGCACGACAGACAGATTGTATCTGCCGGGGCATCGGGAGCAATTTTCGGTCTAATGGGAGGGTTGCTTTGGATTGTATTTGCGAACAGGGGAAGGCTGGGAACACTGTCAGGAAGAGGCATGCTGATTATGGTTGTACTGAGTCTCTATTTTGGATTTACCAGTACAGGTGTAGATAATCTGGCTCACGTAGGCGGATTGATTTGCGGTTTCCTGACAGCGCTGCTAACCTATCGAAGAAAAGATCAAAAGATCCTAACGGTATCTGATATTAACGATATCTGATATTTTACGCAGGAAGTGTGATCGATACGATTGTTCCATTGGTATGGTCAGATGCAATGTCGATCGTTCCATTATGTGCTTCAATGATTCTTTTGGAAACTGCGAGACCAAGACCGGTACCGTTTTCTTTGGTCGTAAAGAATGGTTCATAAAGCTTATCAACAATTTCAGTCGGAATACCACAGCCGTTATCCTGGCATTGAATCAGAATTTTGTCGTCAAGCTTCTTTGCGCGAAACTGCAGACGTGGGGCATACTTACAATCGGCAAGAGCGTCTTTGGCATTTGTAAGTATGTTTAAGAAGACTTCCTCTAATTTGGTGCGATCACCATTGAACCTTTTTATATTCTTATCAATACTGGAAGTCATCTCAATCTTTGATTTTTCAAAGTTGAGAGACATGGCGAACAGAACAGCAGAGTTGCGAAGAACATGTCCAAGAGGAAAGGAAGCACGGTTTAATTGGTTTCCGTTGTTGAGTTCTGTCAGATCATCCAGCAAATCACACATATGTCTGGCGCCATCCATGCATTCTTCCCAGACACAGGAACCTTTAGCAGTTTCAGCATAAAGAGAGCTCATTAATTGCATGGAAGAATAAAGAACCGTCATAGGATTACGGATCTCATGTGCAATTGTAGCAACAGCAGCGTCATGGTTCTTCAGAAGCTGTGTGATAATCTCTTTTGCATCTTTGTTTGTTTCCATCAGGTGGTTCATTTTTTCAAGATCGATATTTGTTAACATAATACTTACTCCTAATAGTTAGATTTTCTTGAGTTTGGTAAGAGTGTAGCACCGTCGAAAACAGCATTCAATAAAAATCATTCGACTATTTTCGACCTTTTTCGACCTGTTGTCTGAAAAATGTATTCTCTTTTTCTGAAAAATGGTCTATACTACAGATAAAATAAAATGGAAAGAGGAAAGATCATGAGAGATGATAATTGTATTTTCTGTAAAATAGCAAATGGAGAGATTCCATCAGCAACATTGTATGAGGATGAGGAGTTCAGAGTAATTCTGGATCTTGGACCGGCATCAAAAGGACATGCGCTGATCCTTCCGAAGAATCATTACCGCAATCTGTATGATATTGACGAGGCAACAGCTTCAAAAGCAATCTGTCTGGCAAAAAAGATGATTACAAAGATGACGGATGTACTTGGATGTGATGGTTATAATATCGTTCAGAACAACGAAGAGGCAGCTGGACAGACGGTATTCCATTTCCATATGCACTTAATCCCAAGATATAAGAATGACAATGTAGGTCTCGGATGGCATATGGGAGAACTTACAGAAGAAGATAAGAAAGAGATACTTGAAAAATTAAAATAGTACTGGAGAAGATATGTTAACAGAAAATCGCGAATTTAATGAGATTTATGAACAATATAAAAATCTCATTCTAAAAGCGGCATATACTTATTCAGGCAGTTATAGTGCAGCGGAAGATATTACTCAAGACACTTTTCTGAAACTGTATATGGGATATGACAGCATGAAGAAGAAAAATATTTCTTCATGGCTGTTTACAGCGGCAAAAAATGCGGCATTAAATTACAGGAAAAGCATAGCAGGGAGATCTTCGAGATTGATGAGAATTGGGACAGTGAAGAGGATACCGAGAAAAATGAAGCACAGGTAAACAGTGCTGAGGAACAGTTTCTGGAAGACGAGCTTCAGAAACAAAGGTTAGAGCTTCATGAAAAGATTTTCACCAATTTGATGGAAAAGAATGAAAGATGGTACGATGCTATTGTCCTTGTATATTACATGGAGATGCCTCAGGCAAAAGCAGCAGAATTAATGGGCATTCGACTCGAAGTGCTTCATAGTCTTCTGCACAGAGCAAAGAAATGGATTAAGAAAAAGTACGGAACGGAGTACGAAGAAATGAACCGGGAAGACTAAGAGCAAAACCAAATGTTTACTGTTCAATGTACAAAGAAAAAGTGTATGAGGAATAGTGGTGCCGATAGTTTCCCGGTATCTTTTTGAATACTGTAGTTTTATGAAGAGTGTTGCCGGTAGATGAACTACATTATTTTGTGGCAGCTTCTTCAATGAGGCCGATAATAGTAGCAATCGGATCTTGCTGCCCAGAATTGTGCATTGCATTTATGAACTGCTCACGGTTTTCGTACAGGTTATGAACTGCATCCAAAAGCGTTGCATTCGTAAGCTGTTCTTCCTCGATTACAAGACTGAATCCCTGACGTTCGAAAGAATGTGCGTTAAGAATCTGATCGCCACGACTTGCACGGGCAGAAAGTGGAATCAGAAGATTCGGTTTTCTAAGAGCAAGCAGTTCACAGATTGCATTCGCACCGGCACGTGAGATAACAACATCTGCAAGAGCAAAGAGATCACGCAGTTCGTTTTTGATATATTCAAACTGACAGTAGCCTTTGATTTCTTTTAGAGAATGATCAACCTTTCCTTTTCCGCAGAGATGGATGATCTGGAACTGTTTCAGCAGTTCAGGAAGGGCAGCACGTACCGCCTCGTTGACAGCTACAGCACCAAGACTTCCGCCGATTACGAGAATGACAGGTTTTTCATCTGTAAAGCCACACATCTTTCTGGCGGCATCCTTATCACCAGTAAGAAGTTCCTGACGAATCGGAGAACCGGTAAGAACAGCTTTCCCTTCCGGAAGAGCATCTAACGTCTCCGGGAAGTTACAGCAGACTTTGACAGCAGATGGAATTGCCAGTTTATTTGCCAGGCCAGGTGTCATATCAGACTCATGAATAATGACCGGAACTTTGCATCGCTTTCCAGCAAGAACAACTGGAACCGAAACAAATCCGCCTTTAGAAAAAATAACATCAGGCTTTAAGCCTTTAATTAACTTACGGGCTTCACCAAAGCCTTTGATCACACGGAATGGATCTGTGAAATTCTGCAGACTGAAATAACGGCGCAGCTTTCCAGAAGAAATTCCATGATATGGAATTCCAAAAGGTTCAATCAGTTCCTTTTCAATTCCATTGTAAGAACCTATGTATTGAATATCATAGCCTAATTCTCTAAGTTTTGGAATCAGGGCTATATTCGGAGTGACATGTCCGGCAGTACCGCCGCCGGTCAATATAATTCGCTTCATAAATTAACCTCCAGATTTAGTGTAGAGTGCTACTGTTCGAAGTAAATTGAGAACACTAGCCTTATAGCATCATATTACCCTTATTTGAAAAAATGTCAAGAAAAACGGGACACACAAACTGGAGAGAATAAGGTAAAGAAAATGAAAAAACTGAAAAAATTATCATTGGAAAATGAAATGAAAAAAGAAGCTGAACAGATTGAAAAGAAAGTCCGAGAGGACAGATCACTGGATGATATTACAGTGTCTGATGAGATGGAAAAAGAGCTTTTCAATAAGATTCAGGATTACGAATACGACAAGAGGCATAAAAAAGTCGTCCGCAAAAAGAAGAAAAGCAAGCTTGTAATCGGAGCACTGGCAGCAGTGCTGATTCTGGTGTGTGGAAGTGTGATGACCAGTGTGGGGAGTAAGTCGTATTGGAAGACGTTGTGGAATGATAGTAATGGGGACGAACAGAATAATGGTATAGACGTGGAGAATATGGAGTCAATAGAGTCAGAAGATATTGATGAAATCAAGGCTTATAAAGATATTGCTAGAGTGATGGGAGATTCACTGGTTCGATTAAAATATAAGCCAGAGGATATGGTTTTAAAAAAATATAGTATTGATAGTGAGCAAAGAAGAGTAACGCTTTTTTATCAATATGGAGAACAGGTGATTCGTTACGCAATGTACACTAATTCCAAAGATTCTTCATTGGGGCAGAAAACAGTTGACAATCTAATAAATGAATATAAAGTTGAAAATGGAGAGAAGCAAATCCAAGTGAAAGAATATGAAGTGAAAAATACAAAAGAAAAAAGGTATATAGCAGAATTTGAATATAAAGATGTCCAATATCAGTTGAAGGGGATTATGGAAAAAGATGAATTTGAAAAAATTTTAAAAAATTTATTTTTTGTATAAAAATGCGTAAGTTTTTTAAATCTCAGTTGTTTACTTATCAGAGAACGATAACAAAAGAGGGGGAAGATAGTTCTATGATAAGTAAGAAAATAATGTCAATTGTAGTAAGTACTATGGTGTTTTGCTTTATGGTGTGTGCATCAGTGACAGGTGTTAAAGCAGATGATAGTGAAGTTAAAATTATCGACGGTTCTTATTTAACTTCAGCGGATTCATCAACAGGCTATACACCAAAGAGTGATGAGCGTGGCGAACATCTGATGGATGGGGAATGTTCAATCACAAAAGCAGGAACAAAACGAATTTATGCATATGGAGCTACAACAGCAAATCATACAGTTGATACAATTTCAGTAATAGTATATGTGGAAAAATATAATGAGAAAGATGGTAAATGGCATCAGATTGATGCGTTTTCTAAGAAAATAGAAAACGACTATTATGTTGCCACATCTAAGTCAATTCAAGTTGAGAGAGGATATTATTACCGAGTTCATGCAGATCATTTTGTAAGAATGGGGGAACAGCCAGCAGAGGAAACATTTTCTTACACCAACGGCATCCTAGTCCCATAAGCATCTTTCTCCCACACCAACGGCAGAAGATGCAGCCCGTGGGCTGGCCTAACAGCCGCTGCGCGGTGGTTCGCTCGGATACTCACAAATTAGATTCTAATAGATAAAAGTGAGAGCCTTGTTCCTTGATACACCACAATTAAATAAATGAGCACATAATCACCAAAAGCGGCTGTTAATCAGTCCATGGACTAGTAGGGCAGAAGGGAAGGATTGAATCAAGAGTAGCGATCCTTCCCTATTAATTTGCTATTTTTTAACTATTTTCCTGTTGCTTCTTTCAGTGCCTGAGCGAGCTGATCCGGGCAGGAAGTTTTCTTGAATCCACACTGGATTCCTTCCAGGCGTGAGATGGCCTCATCTACATCCATTCCTTCAACCAGGTGGGAAATTCCCTGCAGGTTACCGTTACATCCGCCAACGAAGGAAACATTATGAATCTTGTTATCTTCGATATCAAAGTGAATGCTCTGGGAACAGACACCTTTTGTTCTATAATCCATATCTAGATATCCTTTCTTTTTAAATTTTAGATCTTTTAGTTACCTTTTGAATTATAGCAAATCAAATATAAAAAAACAATTTTTCTTTTCACATCTTTCATCATGATTTTCCTCAATACGACAATTTTGATTTTTGCTGTAGAAATCTGTAGAACGATTTATGCGGACAGAATATAAAATCAGGTTTATAATATCTACAAACGTAACGAAGGGGAGTCCCGAACAGTTACGCAATATTTTTAAAACCAGGAGGGGTTGCTATGTTAAGAGAACTGGCAGTGAACACAAGAGTCATCTATTATCTGATGGCGCTTCTGGGCATGATCGGAGTGCTGGCAAAAGCAGTGAATCAGCAGACATTGAATCAGATGCTGAAGGCGGCAGGGAATATGTCCAAGAGTACACACCGACTGATAAAACTCGTAAGAGCAAAATACGAACATGCATGTATGGTGCATGACAGTGTAGAGAATACGAATGCATTTGTGGAGAAATATATTTATGAATATAGAGGATTTTTGTTTGGGATTCATACCTGGAGACAGATGGAATTGCTGACAGTGTGGTTTGTTGGAATTCTTGCAGCTCTTGGTGCATTCGAATGTTATATTACTTATGGATTTTCAGATGCGGCGTATCAATATATAGAAACAGGATTAGCGGAGATGGTACTCCTTTTTGTTATCAGTCATCTTTCGGACGAACAGTACAAGCTTAATGCTGTCAGGATGTATATGGTGGATTATCTTGAGAATAATTGTGCATTTCACATAAAGAGACAGCGGACTACGGATAGAGAAGAATTGAATGTGATTGCTGCGGAGAATACCGGAAAGCAGGAGTGGGAAGAAAAGAAAGGGGAAAGAGAGATACACAGAGAAGACGACGTACAGAGTGGAAATAAAACGAAAGCAGAGAGGACGGAGCTGCCGATCAATATCGAGGGGGAACCAAGAGCGGTAGAGCCGGCAAGGAATCCGTCAGGAAATTCAGAGAGAGACTTAGATAGAGATTCAGGAAGAAATGCAGAAAGAGAAGCGGCGATTCGTCAGATATTGGAAGAATTTTTAACATAACGAAAACTAAAATTTCTTGAGCAGCATTTGTAAATAAGGTATAATAAAAAGCAGTTGGTAGCCGCCGGTCATGGAATATCAGGAATGGCGGCAGGGAAAGAAGAACCAACTGCTTTTTTAGGGCTTATAAACATGAAAAGAAAGTAACTGATTAAGACAGGTACAAAGAGTAATAGGAGGAGTTGCCATGTTAAGAATAGGAATGCTGACCAGTGGTGGAGACTGCCAGGCACTTAACGCAGCAATGCGCGGTGTTGTAAAAGGAATTTGCAACAAGCGCAAAGATGTAGAAATCTACGGATTTAAAGATGGATACAAAGGTCTGATCTATTCGGATTTCAATATGTTGACATCAAGGGATTTCTCGGGAATCCTGACACAGGGTGGAACAATTCTTGGTACATCCCGTCAGCCGTTCAAACTGATGCGTGTGCCGGACAAGGATGGAATAGACAAGGTGGAGGCAATGAAACACACATATCATAAGCTTCATCTGGATTGTCTTGTTGTTCTTGGAGGAAATGGAACTCATAAGACAGCAAATCTTCTTCGTGAGGAAGGACTCAATGTAGTGACACTGCCGAAGACGATCGATAACGATCTGTGGGGAACAGACATGACATTTGGATTCCAGAGTGCAGTTGATATCGCAACAGATACGATTGACAGAATCCATACAACAGCAACTTCCCACAGCCGTGTATTTATTATCGAGGTTATGGGTCACAAAGTTGGTCATGTAACTCTGCATGCCGGAATTGCAGGCGGAGCAGACGTAATTCTTCTTCCGGAGATCCCATATGATATTAAAGCAATCAAGAATGTGATCGATAAACGTACACAGGCAGGTAAGAGATTTACAATTCTTGCTGTTGCAGAGGGTGCAATTTCCAAAGAAGATGCAAAACTGAAAAAGAAAGAGTACAAAGAGAAGCTGGCGAACAGAAAATATCCTTCTATTGCTTACGAACTGGCAGAACAGATTGGAAAAGAGACAGACAAGGAAGTTCGTATCACAGTTCCTGGACACACACAGAGAGGTGGCACACCTTGTTCTTATGACCGCGTATTTGCAACAAGAGTCGGAGCGAAGGCAGCAGAATTGATCCTGAATGAAGAATACGGATATATGGTAGCCATGAGAAATGGTGAGACAGTGAAAGTTCCGTTGGAAGAGGTTGCAGGAAAGCTGAAATATGTTGATCCGAACTGTGGTCTGATCAAAGAAGCGAGAACAATCGGTATCAGCTTCGGAGACGAGGTGTAATTCATGTCATATACGGCGCTATACAGAAAGTTCCGTCCTTCTGAATTCGAAGATGTAAAAGGACAGGATCATATTGTTACAACGCTTCAGAACCAGATTAAGGCGAACAGGATCGGACATGCGTATCTGTTTTGCGGAACGCGAGGAACCGGTAAGACAACGGTTGCGAAAATATTTGCGAAGGCAGTAAACTGTGAGCATCCGGTAAATGGAAGTCCATGCGGAGAGTGTGCGATGTGTAAATCTATCACTGCCGGCACCTCGATGAATGTGATCGAGATCGATGCTGCATCGAACAATGGTGTTGATAATATCCGTGAGATCCGGGAGGAAGTGACATATCGACCGACAGAAGGTAAGTATAAAGTATACATTATCGACGAGGTGCATATGCTTTCCATCGGAGCATTTAACGCATTGCTTAAGACACTTGAGGAGCCGCCGGAGTATGTTATTTTTATTCTGGCGACGACAGAAGTGCATAAAATCCCAATTACGATTCTTTCCAGATGTCAGCACTATGATTTTAAGAGAATCAGCATTGAGACAATTACAGACCGCATGCGTGATCTGATGCAGACAGAACAGGTAGAAGTGGAAGAAAAAGCACTTCGCTATATCGCAAAGGCGGCAGACGGGTCTATGCGTGATGCACTCAGTCTGCTGGATCAGTGTATTGCATTTTATCTGGGACAGAAGCTGACGTATGATCATGTGCTTGAAGTACTTGGTGCGGTGGATACGGATGTGTTCAGCCGCCTGCTTCGAAAAGTATTGGAAAGAGATGTTGCTGGAGTTCTTGATATCGTGGAAGATCTGGTTATGCAGGGGCGTGAACTGACCCAGCTGGCCGCAGATTTCACATGGTATCTGAGAAATTTGCTTTTGGTTAAAACTTCTGATAATATAGAGGACGTGCTGGATGTGTCTACGGAAAATATGCTGCAGCTCAAGGAAGAATCAAAGATGATTGAACTTGATATGCTGTTGCGTTATATCCGTATATTCTCAGAACTTTCCGGTCAGTTGAAGTATGCGACGCAGAAGAGAGTGCTTCTGGAAGTTGCACTGATCAAGCTTTGTACTCCGGCGATGGAGACTGGTCAGGATGCACTTCTGGACAGGATTCGTGCGGTAGAAGACAAAGTAGAGAAAGGACTTGCTGCAGCCGCAGATATGCCGCAGCGAGTTGTTTACGTGAATGGAGATGATGCGTCATCATCCGGATCAGGCGTTGCGGGAAGCAGGAAGGCGAAACCGGAGCTGCCGAATGCAATTCCGGAGGATGTGCAGGAAGTGGTGAAGAATTTCCGTTCTATCGCAGATGAAGCGTCAGGTATGATCAGAGGCTTTCTTAAAAAAGCAAGACTGAGTCTTGGTGGTGACAATCGCTTGCTGATTGTACTGCCAGATGCTATGTCGGCAGATATGGTTGGCAGAGAAGATCATGTGCAGGAACTTGAACAGCTCATTGAAGAGAAGATTGGAAAGAAAGTCGAGGTAGATGTCCGCCATGTAGAAGAGGGCAGACACTTTGAGGATACATTTGTGGACATAGAACAGAAAATAAATATGGAAATAACAGTGGAGGATTAGACATGGCAAAGCGTGGAGGATTTCCAGGCGGCGGAATGCCGGGAAATATGGCGAATCTGATGAAGCAGGCACAGAAGATGCAGCGTCAGATGGAAGAGCAGCAGAAAGAACTTGAGACAAAAGAGTTCACAGCAGCTGCAGGTGGCGGAGCAGTAGAAGTAACTGTATCCGGCAAAAGAGAAGTAACAAAAGTAAAACTTGCAGAAGAAGTTGTAGATCCGGACGACATTGAGATGCTGGAAGACCTGATTGTAGCAGCGACAAATGAAGCACTGCGTCAGGTTGAGCAGGAGACAAATGCAGCAGTATCTAAGATGACAGGCGGATTTGGCGGTCTTGGAGGCGGAATGTTCTAATGGATTACTACAGTAATCAGATCAGCCGTCTGATCGAGGAGTTCTCGAGACTTCCGGGAATCGGGAATAAATCAGCACAAAGACTTGCATTTCATGTGATCAATATGCCGGTAGAGCAGGTAGAAGGACTTGCGAATGCAATCGTAGATGCCCGCAAGAATGTCCGTTACTGTAAGGAGTGCTGTACGTTGACGGATAAGGATATCTGCCCAATCTGCAGCAATCCGGACAGAGATCATAAGACAATCATGGTAGTGGAGACACCGCGTGATCTGGCAGCGTATGAGAAGACCGGAAAGTACAACGGAGTCTATCATGTACTTCATGGAGCAATTTCTCCAATGCTTGGAATCGGTCCCGGGGATATCCGTCTGAAAGAATTGATGGAGCGTCTGCAGGGAGATGTGGATGAAGTGATCATTGCGACGAATTCTAGTCTGGAAGGCGAGACAACAGCAATGTATATCAGTAAACTTATCAAACCGGTCGGAATCAAGGTGAGCAGGATTGCCAGTGGTGTTCCGGTTGGTGGTGATCTGGAATACATTGATGAGGTAACACTGCTCCGGGCATTGGAAGGAAGAACAGAATTGTAAAAGCATTTGAGACACCGGCAGGAAGGACTGGCTATGGCGAAGAAAAAAGTTACATCTTCAGATGTGGCAAAGCGCGCGGGAGTTTCACAGGCAACGGTCTCGATGGTACTCAATAAGAAGTATAACGTCTCTTTTTCAAAAGAAGTAATCCAGAAAGTGGAGGCAGCGGCGGAAGAACTGGGGTATGAACTTCCGAAACGCAGAACACAGCGTGGAGAGCGACGAGAAAAACTGCTCGTTGTCATCAGCCCGAACCTGACAAACCCATACTATGTAATGCTTTTGCAAGGAATTGAATCAAGGGCAACAGAGCAGGGGTTCGGAATCTTTGTCTGTAATACACAGAGAGATTTAAAACTGGAAGAGCGTTATCTGAAAATGATCTCGACTCTGAATGCACAGGGAATTATCTATATGTGCAATCCGGGGAAATGCTTTCTCGGACAGCTCAAAGAAATGTCTGAAAGGATTCCGGTTGTTGTGATCAATAATCAGGAGAAGCATTTGGATGTAGATGCAGTGGAGTTGGATAATACAAAGCTTGGAAGATTAATGGGCAGACATCTTCTGGAGCTGGGGCATCAGCATGTGGCATACATTACACCGCCATTAACTGCAAGACAGAAGCAGAGATTCCGCCGGGTAGAAGGTTTTCTTGATGAATTCAGAAAAGCCGGATATGGCGATCAGGTGATTGTAAAAGAAGCAGATGAAGAATTTGACCGGAATGTTCCGGGAATCGATTCAGAGTACCGCATCGGATATGATCTGACAAAAGAACTGCTCAGGACAGAAAAAGATCTCACTGCAATCGTGGGGCTGAATGATATGATCGCATTTGGGATTATGGATGCACTCCAGGATATGAAGTATAAAGTTCCCGGAGATGTCTCGGTTATGGGATGTGATAATACTTTATTTTCCAAAGTTAAGAAAGTGTCACTTACAACGATCGAGCATTTTGTAGTTCACAAAGGAATGGATGCCTGTGATATCATCATTCGTAAGATTGCGATAAATGACCAGTTTTATACGGGATTACAGCCGACAAGTATCTATAATATTGAGTATACGCCGAAGCTGATCGCCAGAAAAACAACTGCATATGCAAACACGAAAAAAAGAAAATAAATTTGTATATCCAAATTATTATTAATAATTTCAAACGAAAGCCTGGAAGAGAACGTGGAAAACCGTACTTTCAGGCTTTTGATGTTCAATAAAGTAGAAAAAACAAGATAAATAATTAATAAA
>OLNS01000282.1_pt1 | contig 47702 bp, 29 predicted proteins | sample 1673031 | NCBI WGS metagenome assembly OLNS01 (sample SAMEA3136748, study PRJEB25190) | human gut metagenome | biome: human gut; feature: human-associated habitat; material: faeces | place: Austria | collected 2013
GGAACCGGAACCGTTGCCCGTGCCGGAACCGTTGCCCGTGCCGGAACCGTTGCCCGTGCCGGAACCGTTGCCGGAACCGTCACCCGGCTTGGTGTCGGGGCCGGGGTCGGGGTCCGGGTCGGGCGTCGGATCGGGATCGGGGTTCGGATCCGGTTTCGGGTTCGGGTCCGGATCGACCGGCTTCTTCTCCAATCCGTCGATGGCGTCACGCAGTGCGTTCTGCGCGGTCTCGACCTGTTCGGCGGTGGCGGCATCGTCGTCCAGCACGGTCTGCGCGGCGTCGCGCGCGGCGACGAGCGCGGCCCACGACTCATCCGTGTAGTCCGACTCGGCCAATCCCAGAGCCTCCTCGACCGTGGCCTTCAGCGTGGACTTGTCCACCGGAACGGGTTCGGGGCCCGGCGTGGAGGCGGCCATGTAGGCGATGACCGGGGAGATGTGCGCGGACGGCTTGTTCATGCCGGACGCGGACGTCGCGGTGACGCGGATCCAATCGCCCGCCTCGACCGCGATCTCGCCCTTGTCGGCGACGCAGTTGGCGAACTCCTCGGAACGCTGCTTGGAGACGGTCAGGTCGGCGAAGCACACCACCTTGTCGTCGTGCATGAGACGAAGCGTCAACGCCTTGCCGTTGCTGCCGTCCTGGCGCAGGTACGGCTCGTCCTCGCGGATGGACACCTTCACCGTGCCGGCCTTCGGCGCCTTCCACGCCATGGCGGAGCCACCAGCGGACGCGGGCGAATCGCTGATCAGGCCATGGATGGCGGAGCGGTCGGTGGGCAGGCTGTGGTTCGCGTAGTCCACGCCCGGACCGTAGTAGGTCTCGTACATCCAGTTCGGATACGTCGCGTCGAAGTCGGCGATATCCGACCACACGCCGTCGGCCTCGGTCTGACGCTGCCCGTACCAGATCGGACCCTGCACGCGCACCTGGAAGTCGTTCACCCAATCCCACGTGGTCTTCGACTTCACCACGTAGTCGTCGGACACGGTGGAACCTTTCGCGGAGAAGCGGAGCACGTCGTTCTCGGCGAGTTCTGCGCCGGCCTCCAACCGCACGCCGTCACGGTACACGCCCTTATCGGCGCCGGACGGTTCGGCCGTCACCTTGGCGAGCAGCTGCGCGACGGTCATCGGACTGTCGGCGGAGAACGGCGCGTAGACGACGTTCACACCGTCGACAGTCGCGGTCTCCAACTCGGACGAGCCGAGCGCGGCGGGCGCGGTCACCTCGAAGCGGGCGGTGGAGGAGACGCTGGCGCCGTCGTCGGCGAACGTCACCGTGACGGGCACGGTGACGGTGCCGCCGACCCTGCTGTTCAGCGTGACCGTGCCGTTCGCCATGTCGACACTCGCGCCGGCCGGCGCGTTCGCGCCGAGCGCGAACGTCGTGCCTTCCGGCACAGACGCGGCCGCGCCGTCCGCCTTCAGCGTGAACTTCGGCGTGCGCTTCAGGTCCGTGCCGGCGTCGCCGCGCACGGTCGGGTACAGCACGTTGAGACGCTGCGCGTGCGATTGCGCGACACGGAACGTGACGGTCGTCTCGTCGCTCGAACCGTCCGCGTACGTGACGACGACGGTGCGGGTGACGGTCGCGCCGTACTGTCCGGCGGCGGGCGTGAAGGTGACGGCGCCGGTGGACGCGTCGATGACGGGCGAGGCCTCGCCCTCATCGCCGCCGTCCTTGAAGGCGAACGCGACGCCGTCCGGCGCGTCGGCCTCGCCGCCGTCCGCGGTGAACGCGGCGGCGACGGCCGACTGCGTGCCGACGACGGCGTCCGTCGCGGCGTACGAGACGTCGTAGCGCACGTTCTGCTTCGGCGCGGCGGGCGCCTTGTCCTCATATGTGATGACCGGGCTGATGTGCAGCGACGGCGCCTTGACTCCGGTCTCGGCGTCGGCGACGATGCGGATCCAGTCGCCTTCCTGCACGTCGATCGAACCGTGCTCGGCGAGGCACTGCGCGAACTGTTCGGAGGACTTCTGATAGACGGACAGGTCGTCGGCCGAACAGAGCGTCTCGTCGTTGCGCATCAGCGACAATGTGACCTTCTTGCCGGCGTTGTCCGCGTTCTGACGCAGGTACGGTTCAGCGATCTTGTCGGCGAACGTCTTGAGCGACAGCATGACGGTGCCGGACTCCGGCGCCTTCCACGCCATGGCCGTGGGCAGGCCGTCGCCGGGCTTGTCGATCAGCAGGCCGTGCGTCTGCTTGCGGTCGCCGGAGAGTTCGGCGAGGGTGCCGTTGACGCCGACACCGTAGTACTGGTCGTACACGGTGTTCGGCCACGAGCCGTCGTATGCGGAGATGGTGGTCCACTCGCCGCCGGCGGACGTGCGGCGCTGCGCCTTCCAGTCGAAGTCGGCGACGCCTTGCTCGTAGTCCGCGACCCAATCCCACGTGATGCGCTGGCGGATCGTGTACTCGTCGGTCTCGTCCGTGCCTTCGGCGGAGAAGCGCAGGATGTCGCCATCGCGGACCGGTTCGGAGTCGGCGAGCTTCGTCTCGTCGTCCTTGGCGTTCCGGTCGGAGCCTGGGAGCAGGGAGAGCAGGCGGTCGAGCATGTTCGGTTCGGACTCGGCGGACCTGGCGTCGGCGGACTTGCCGGACTTGGCGTCGGCGACTCGGTACACGGCCTTGTCCACGCCCTTGTCGGCGGACACGTTGGAGAGCAGTTCCTTGACGGTCACCGGGTTCTTGTCGGTGAAGGTCACGTGGATGACCTTGGTCTTGTCACCGGTCCCGGAATCGGTTTCGGTTCCGGTCTCGTACTTGGAGGAGGCCATCGTGACGGACACCACGTCGCTTTCCACGGCGCCCAGATCGGGCCTGCCCTTGACTGCGTTGCCGAGGAAGTCGTTCTCCACCGCGTAGTCGTTGAGGTCGGAGACGACCTTGCCGGCGTTGATCGCCTTCGAGCCCGCGACCGGACGGTAGCCGTCGAACGCGGCTTTCTCGCCGGTGCGCGCATGCTCGGCGCCGCTCTTGAGGGCGGATGTCGGAGCCGAACCGGCGCCCGCAAGCACTGCGGACACGTCGTCGGCCTCGATGGCGTTGGCGTCGGAGGTGGGCTTGTTCGCGTAGTTGACGTACATGTTGTTGTCGTACGTCTGGCCGCCGTTCTGGCTGCCGCGGTTCCAGGTCTCCGTCTTCTTCGTGTTGGTCGCGTTGATGAAGATGTTGTTCTCGAACAGGGACTGCGAGTTGGAACGCTTAGTCAGCACCTGGCTGTCGGCGTCCACGTAGACGGTGTTGTTGTAGATGTGGTTGCCGGGGCCGTTCGACGGCAGGTCGAACACGCCCTGACGGTCGTTCTGCGAGATATTGTATCGGAACGTGGTGTTAACCGCGTACCAGTTGCAGATCATCAGCGAGGCGAAGCTGTTGCCGTACGAGTAGTTGTACTGGTACAGCGTGCCGTCGCCGTAGTCGGCGTCCCACGCCTGGCCGTCGCCGTTGCCGTGCTCGGCGTTGAGGTTGTTGTACATCTCGTTGTACTGGAACACTGGATCCTTGCAACGCCACGGCCAGATGCCGGCCGCCACGCGTCCGCCGTAGGAGCCGGGCTGCGTGTAGTCCTGCGTGTTGATGTGCTTCGAGACGCTGTCGCCCACATTGTGTTCGATGACCGGGCGGTCGCAGTACATCAGGGTGATGGCGTCGCCGCCGGCGCCCTTGACGTAGTTGTTCTCGATGCGCACGTTGGTGGAACCGTACTTCGCGATGAGGGCGTCGTCGATGGAGCCGTCGCCGTAGTTCGCGTCGATGTAGTTGAGGTAGGCGGTGTAGCCGACGGCGATGCCCCAACGATCCACGTCCTTGACGGTGCTGTTTCTGATGGTGACGTGGTCGAAGCGTGAGACGTGCTCCCTGAGCCAGACGTCGGTTTCGGCGCTCGTGTTCTCCATGGGGTAGTGGGCCATGAAGTAGATGCCGCCGTTGGCCATGTGCTTGTTGTAGATGTTGCCGTCCACGTCGTGGATGTAAAGGTTGTCGAGCGTCACGTTGCTCATCGTCGCGCCGTTCTCGGCGATGCCGGCCACGCCGGTGCGGTCCATGCGCGAGGCGCTGCGGTCGAGTTTTGTGCCGTCGGAATCAGGGGTGTCGGTCCACTTCCACGTGTCGATCGGATCGTAGACGTCCGCGTCGTCGTTGGTGATCTCCAGGTTGGAGACGGTGATGTACGACACGTCCTTGAGTAGCAGCGTGGTTGAGACGGTGCCCTTGTTCTTGTGGTTGCCGACGTTGGCACGGTAGTCCTGCTCCCACTGGCTGCCTTTGACGCCGTTCGACGCGATGACCGGCTTGCCTTCGTCGGCGTCGCCGTAGGCGGAGATCGTGATCGGCGCGTCGGCGTTGCCGGCGGTGTCCTTGATGTGCAGGTACTGGTCGTTGAATTCGGAGCCGTATTCCAGCAGCACCGAATCGCCCGGACCGAGGTCCGAGGCGATGTCGTTGACCTTGGTCAGGGACTTCCAGGGCGCGTTTTCGCTGGTGCCCGCGTTGGCGTCGTCGCCGTGTGCCGACGACACGTAGTAGGTGGTGCCTGATGACGTGGTCGTAGCGGTCTCCTTTCCTTGCGTTGCTGACTGCGCGAACGCAGCGGTCGGCAACGCCAGCGCGACGGCCACGCCCATTGCGGCCGTCGCGGCTATGGCTTGTCTGCCCTGACGGGATGTCATGCCGCTTTCCTTCCTTTCGATTGTGGCGCACCGGCGTGCCGGTGGGGTGCCGGGCGTGTCCGATATGTCCTCGGTCCGTTTCCGGTATGGCCTTCGGCGTGGTTTCGGTGTGGAACCGGAGCGGTCGCCGGTGCGCTTCGGTGTGCGTTCCGGTGTGCTTCCGACGTGCTTATGGTTGCCGGTGTTTTGTATGGGTTGTTGCTGTTTTCCGTGTTCTGTTGTTTTCTGTTGTTTTTCTTTTATTCCGGCTGTTCGCCGTGGGTTGATGGTGGGTTGATGGTGTGGTCCGGCCTCTCTGCCGGACGTTTCTGTAAACAAGGTTTACAAATCAATGAGTGTATCCGACATCGCGCATAACGGCAAAGCCGTACGGTGTGGCGCGGCGTTGCGGAGGCGTGGCGTGCGGTGATGGGGGCGTGGCGGCGCGGTGTGGTGCGACGGCGCGGTGCGGCGTTGCGGCGTGATATGGCGGATGTCCGGCGACGTGCCGGTTATCGGAAAAAGATATAGCCGATTCGCGGGCGCGCGGCGACGCGCGTCGCGCGACTCGCCTACGATACCGTTCATGGTCACTCCCAGAATCAGCTATGCGCACCTGCTCGCCGAGCCGAACCCGAAGCATGTCGAGAGCCTTCTGAAGTTCTTCGAGGCGGGGCGCTCCAAGCGCGGCACCGGTGGTTTAGGTGTCGAGATTGAGCATCTGCCGGTGCATGACGCCGACGACACGGCCGTAAGCTACTACGAGCCGAACGGCATCGAAGCGTTCCTCAAACGGCTCGCTCCGTATTATGACGCAAGCAAGGAATACTGGGAGAACGGCCATCTGGTCGGACTCGCGCGCGAAGGCGTTGCGGTGTCGCTCGAACCGGGCGGCCAGGTGGAGGCTTCCATCGGCGTGCTTCATGAGCCGGGCGACCTCAACGGCCTGTACGCCGACTTCCGGTGTGAGGCGGACCCGATCCTCGAGGAGCTGGGCTTCCGTTTCGTCAACTACGGATACCAGCCGAAGTCGAGTTTCGTCGACGTGCCGGTCAATCCGAAAGGCCGCTATGACGCGATGACCGACTTCCTTGGCCGCGTCGGCCAGTTCGGTCCGTGCATGATGCGCTGCTCCGCCTCCACCCAGGTGAGCATCGACTATGTCGACGAGAAGGATTCGATCGATAAGATGCGCGTCGGCACCGCCATCGGGCCGATTCTCGCATGGTTCTTCCGCAACACCCCCTACTTCGAGGGCCGTCTCAACCCGTATCCGCTGCTGCGCCAGCGCATGTGGGACTACCTCGACTTCCAGCGCACCAACGTGACCCCCGGCCTGTTCGACCAGCGTTTCGGCTGGGAGGACTACGCGCGTGACGTGCTGTCCACGCCGCTGATGTTCGCCGACCTGACGCACACGCCCGAAGCGGTGGAATCGGGGCTGAGCCGCAAGGAGCTGCATCGCGCCGCCTTCCGTGAGAACGCTGGCGAGGTCTACCCGGACCGCGAGCTCAACGCGTACGAAATCAACCACATCATCTCCACGCATTTCAACGACGTGCGTCTCAAGAACTTCATCGAGTTCCGCCACTGGGATTCGCTGCCGATCGAACGCGTCGAACGGCTCACCGAGATCATCGCGTCCCTGTACTACGTGCCGTCCAACCGCATCCGTCTCGAAAGCTACTTCGACGGGCTCACCGAGGAAGACGTGTTCGAAGCCAAGGCGAACATCCAGGCGCACGGCCGCGAATCCAACCCGTATGGCCAGCCGCTCGACTTCTGGCGTGAGTTCCTCGGCCTCGAGGGCCTGCTCGACGATATTCCCGGAGATCCGAAGCACCCCGACGTGTTCCAGCGCTGACCGGGTTCCATGCCGGCCGTGATTCGGGCCGGAGCGTCCTGGCGGGCGTTCTGGCCCTTGTCGTACCGGCCGCGGCCTGCCAGGTGCCGGGTGTGTTTGGTCTAGGATTACGAAAACCCCGGTCGGTGGTCGGCTGGCCGGGGGTCGCGCCAGAACTCCCTGTTCACCATCACCGCCGACACGCACGAGGTGCGCCACAACCCCGAATACTACGTGATGCGCCACTTCTCCAAGTACGTGCGCCCCGGCGCGAAGGTGCTCGGCACCACCAGCCACTTCAACTCCATGGCCATCGCCTTCCGCAACCCGGACGGCACCATCGTGGTCGTGACCCAGAACGCGCTGGAGGACGAACGCCCGTTCGAGTTCGCCGACCCGGCCGACGCCTCCCGTGGCTTCAAGGCCACGCTCGCCCCGCGCTCCTTCAACACCTTCGTCATCGAGTGACCGCACGGAACCCAGAAAGGCGAACACAACCATGACCGCGACCACACCGGAAACCACAGTCGAAACGCTGCCCTACAAGAACCCCGACCTGCCCGCCTCCGAGCGCATCGCCGACCTGCTCTCCCGCATGACCCTCGAAGAGAAGGTCGGCCAGATGATGCAGCTCGACGCCCGCGGTGGCGACCTCGACGAGCTCATCGTGAACAAGCACGTCGGCTCCATCCTGCACACCAGCCCCGAGGACCTGCCGCGCGCCGTCGAAACCGTGAACACCAAGACCCGTCTCGGCATCCCACTCGTCATCGGCGACGACTGCATCCACGGCTACTCCTTCTGGCCCGGCGCCACGATCTTCCCCTCCCAGCTCGGCATGGCGTTGAGCTGGGACCCGAAGGCCGTCGAAGCGGCCGGCCGTGCCACCGCCGAAGAAGTCTCCTCGACCGGCGTGCACTGGACGTTCTCCCCGGTGCTGTGCATCGCGCGCGACACCCGCTGGGGTCGCGTGGACGAGACCTTCGGCGAGGACCCCATGCTCATCGGTGAGATGGCCTCCGCCATGGTCAAGGGCTATCAGGGCGGTGCCCAGGCCGGCGAGACGCTGCCGAAGGACGCGATCCTCGCCTGCGCCAAGCACTTCGCCGGATACTCCGAGACCCAGGGCGGCCGTGACGCCTCCGAAGCGGACCTGAGCCACCGCAAGCTTGAATCCTGGTTCCTGCCGCCGTTCGAACGCATCGCCAAGGAGGGCTGCGGCACGTTCATGCTCGGCTACGAGTCCATCGAAGGCGTACCGGTCACGTTCAACAAGTGGCTGCTCACCGACAAGCTGCGCGGCGCATGGAAGTACAACGGCACCCTCATCACCGACTGGGACAACGTGGGCCGTTCCGTATGGGAGCAGAAGGTCAAGCCCGACTACGTGCACGCCGCCGCCGACGCGGTCAAGGCCGGCAACGATCTGGTCATGACCACGCCGGGGTTCTACGACGGCGCCATCGAGGCCGTGCACACCGGTCTGCTCGACGAGTCGCTCATCGACGAGGCTGTCGCGCGCATCCTTGCGCTCAAGTTCCGCCTCGGCCTGTTCGAGGACCCGCGTCTGCCGGACGAGAAGCGCATCAAGGCCGTCATCGGCTCCGAGGATCACCGCCGCGTGAACCTCGAGCTCGCTCGCGAGGCCGTTGCCCTGCTGCGCAACGACGGCGGACTGCCGTTCGACGCGGCGCCGGCCGAAGCGATCCCCGGCTCCGGTGACGCGCCCGCGCGCAAGCGCATCGCCGTGGTCGGCCCGCTCGCCGACGACGCCCAGAACCAGCTCGGCGACTGGGCCGGCAGCTCCGGCCAAGTCGGCTGGATGCCCGACGGTCATCCGCGCGGCATGATCACCACCGTGCTCGACGGCTTCCGTGCGCTCGCCGGCGACGGATGCGAGGTTACCTACGCCCGCGGTGCCAACGTCATCGACCTCGTGCCCGACCCGGAGGGTGAGTTCTACCCGGACGGCCAGCCGCGCCCGAAGATCGGAGTGAGCGCGCCCGTTGACCGGGCCCTGCTCGACGAGGCCGTCGCCGCCGCGCGCGAGGCCGACCTCATCGTCGCCGTCGTGGGCGATGTGGTGCAGCTGGTCGGCGAGACCTGTTCCACCGCCACGCTTGAACTGCTCGGCGGCCAGAACGCGCTGCTCGACGCACTCGCCGACGTCTCCCGCGAGACCGGCAAGCCGATGGTCACCGTGCTGGTGAGCTCCAAGCCACAGGTGCTGCCGCGTTCCATCGTGGGCGATTCCGGCGTGCTCGCCGGCCGTTGCAACGATCCGAAGTCCGGCGCCGGATCCATCCTGTGGGCGCCGAACCCGGGCATGGAGGGCGGACAGGCCATCGCCGAGATCATCCTCGGCGAGGTGAACCCGTCCGGCAGGCTCCCGATCACCTTCCCGTGCCACGCGGGCCAGCTGCCGGTCTACTACAACCAGATCCGCGGCCAGCACGGCAACCGCTACGCCGACCTTACGCAGGACCCGGCGTTCGCGTTCGGCGAGGGCGAAGGCTACACGACGTTCGCGTACGGTGAGCCGACGATCGTCGGCGGGGCCTCGAACGCGGACGGCACGTTCGCGCAGACCGACACCGTGCACGCCGAGATCGCCCTCACCAACACGGGGCGCCGCGCGGGCACCGAGGTCGTGCAGGCGTACGTGGGCGACGTCGTCACCTCATACAGCTGGGCCGACCGCGAACTCAAGGCGTTCCGCCGCGTCACGCTCGAACCGGGCGAGACCGCGACCGTCGTGTTCGACATTCCGGTCTGCGACTGCACCATCGCCGACGCCGATGCGAACCGCATCGTCGAACCCGGCGAGTTCGAGCTGCTCATCGGCCACTCGTCGCGCCGCGACGACCTCAAGCGCACCACCTTCACCGTCGCGTGAATCTGCTCTGCGTGAGATGCTCTCGCGTGAGCCGGTCCCGTGTGAATCGGTTTCGTGTGGGCCTCATATGTTTCCGCCCGCTCCGGTCGTATGCTGGAGCGGGCGGTGTCGTTTGTGCGGAACGGAGCAATGATGCGGAATACTGATGAGAGGGCCATGCCGGAAGACGATGGGCGAATCAACGGAGTGAACCTCGGCGGCTGGCTGGTATTGGAACGGTGGATGACGCCCGGCCTGTTCCGTGCGAGCGGCGAGGAGGACGAGATCTGGCTGCACCGGTCCACGGACCCGGCCGAACTGGAGCGCCTGCTGCGCCGTCACCGCGACACGTACATCACCGAGGACGACTTCCGCGCCATCTCCGCGCACGGGCTGAACCTTGTGCGCATCCCCGTGCCGTTTTTCATCTTCGGTGACGTGCCCGGGCATCCCGGATGCGTCGAATACCTCGACCGTGCGTTCGACTGGGCGGAGAGGGCCGGGCTTAAGGTGCTCATCGACCTGCACACCGTGCCCGGGTCGCAGAACGGGTTCGACAATGGCGGCCTGACCGGCGTGGTCCGCTGGCATACGACGCCGCGGCAGGTTGCGTTCGCACTGGACGTGCTCGAGCGTCTCGCGCGACGTTACCGCGACCGCCCTGCGTTGTACGGCATCGAAGTGCTCAACGAGCCGGTCGACCGTCTCACTTATCTCATGTCGCCGTCGAGCTCCCGGGCGAAGGATCCGGGGGAGGCGCGGGGGAGCGGCCACGTTCCGATGCGCTTCCTCAAACGGTTCTATCGGGCGGCATACCGATGGCTGCGCCCGGTGCTGGGCGACGGGCCGGTCATCGTGTTCCATGACGGATTCCGCCTGAACCGCTGGCGCGGCTGGTTCGTACGTGAGGGCATGCGCGGCGTCATCATCGACACGCACGCGTATCTCGTCATGTCGGAACGGCCCGAGGTGCTGTTCCGCATACTGCCGGACGCATGGCTTATGCGCTGGTACCGGCTGTTCGCGGCGTGGGGCGCGCGCCGCATCCGCCGTGCCGCGCGCTTTACGCCGGTCATGGTGGGGGAGTGGTGCGTGGCGAACGGGCTTGCGGCGCGCATGGGGGAGTGCGGGGCGCAAGGTGAGGTCGCGTCCGTTGATGCGTCTGGTGGTGCGTTCGACGGATATGGTGCGTTCGGTGACGGCGGTGCGGATGTTGGAGACGGCGCATCCGGTGACGTCGGTTCGCGCGCGGGCGACGCCGGGGACGGCGTCCCGTCGCCCGCCGCGCGCCGCCGCGCCGTCTACCTCCGCGTCGCCGCCATGCAGCTCGACGCGTGGAACGTCTCCGCCGGTCAGGTCTACTGGAGCTATCGACTGCGCGGCGGTCGCGGCGAGTTTGACCGTCTCGCGCCTCCCGCGCCCGGTATGGGTGACGGGGACGCCGCCGTGATGGACGACACGCGCCTCGACCCTTGGGATCTGCGGCATGTCTGGCATGCGGGATGGATGGGGTGATGGTTCGGGATGACGGTGATTGATGACGCGGTGGCGGAGGTGATGTGCGAGACGCGCGATTTACGGAAGGGTCAGCGGTATCCGTCCCATAAGGGGGAGGGGAACAGCACATCCTCGCAGTCGACCCACATGGCGTTGAGATCGCGACCGGGAGAGCGCAGCCAGCGCAGCTGAATGCCGTCCATCATCGACAGGCCCGCCTGAAGCACGTGCTCCACGTTCGCGCCGTCGGGTACTGACCAGTTGATGTTGAGCGCGTTCGTCACGCTGCGGCGCTCGCGGTCCGCGAAATAGTCGTGCGCCGGATGCTTTGAATCGAGGGCTTCGATCGCGAAACCCTCGACATGCCCGCCAAGCAGATCGCCCTGCTCGAACAGGTCGCCGCCGCGAACCAGAACGTCGTGGTCGTGCTGTCCAACGGCTCCGTCGTCTCCGTGGCCCCGTGGGCCAAGAACGCCAAGGGCATTCTCGAATCCTGTCTGCTCGGCCAGGCCGGCGGCCCTGCGCTCGCCGATGTGATCTTCGGCCAGGTCAGCCCGTCCGGCAAGCTCGCCCAGTCGATTCCGCTGGACATCAGCGATGACCCGAGCACGCTGAACTGGCCGGGCGAGGAAGGCCACGTCGACTACGGCGAGGGCGTGTTCGTCGGCTATCGCTACTACGACACCTACGGCAAGGTTGTGGACTACCCGTTCGGCTACGGCCTGAGCTACGCCACATTCGAGATCGATGACGTCGCCGCCGCCAAGACCGGCGCGAACACCGCCACCGTGACCGCCACCGTGACCAACACCTCCGATGTGGATGCCGCCGAAACCGTGCAGGTGTACGTGGCTCCGGGCAAGGCCGACGTGGCCCGCCCGAAGCACGAGCTCAAGGGCTTCACCAAGGTGTTCCTCAAGGCCGGCGAATCCAAGACCGTGACCATCGACCTCGACGAGCGCGCGTTCGCCTACTGGTCCGAAAAATACAACGACTGGCACGTGGAGGCCGGCGAATATGCCATCGAAGTGGGCGTGAGCTCCCGCGACATTGCCGACACCGTTGCCGTGGCCCTCGATGGCGACGGCAAGACCCAGCCGCTCACCGAATGGTCCACCTACGGCGAGTGGGAGGCCGATCCGTTCGGCGCCAAGATCGTGGCCGCCGTGGCCGCCGCCGGCGAGGCCGGCGAGCTGACGAAGCTGCCCGACAACGCCATGATGCGCATGTTCCTCAACCCCATGCCGATCAACTCGCTGCCCACCCTGCTGGGCGAAGGCGGCAAGAAGATCGCCCAGTTCATGGTTGACGAGTACGCCAAGCTCGCGAAGTAAGGGCTGAAGCGAGGCAATCGCACGGCGTAATACAGCTGGCTTCCCTCTCCTGAGGGGAGCCAGCTTTGTTTAGGCTCAACAGTTGTTTGGAGATACTACAACACGCCGATTGTTGTATGTGCAACTGTTGTATATAGGTCTCTTTATCATGAATTGTTGCGTATACAACAATGTGGGGTGAAGGTACAAACGCACACGGCCCCCGCATGGTACGGAGGACAATGGATCAGCATATTCTCAGCATCGAAATGCGCGCGGTAACCAAAGCCGTCGACCGCTATTTGGGCGAGAGCATGCCGCAAACCGCCAGGGAAACCACCGGCGGCAACGCGCATATCATCATGTTCTTGGCGCGTAACCGCGGCCGTGAGATATACCAGCACACCATCGAACAGAAATTCTGCATCACCCGGTCCACCGCCTCGCGTGTGCTGGCCCTGATGGAGAAGAAGGGCCTGATCGCCCGTGAATCGGTGGAGCATGACGCGCGCTGCAAGCGCATCGTCCTGACCGACAAGGCGGACGCGATCGTCGCCGATCTCAAGGCGAACGGCGATCGGGTCGAACGGTTGCTGGTCGGCGGCTTCTCCGATGGAGAGAAGGCCGCTCTGCGCGACTACGTCGCACGCATGCGTGCGAACATCGAGCGCGCACAACGCGAATTTGAACATCAAACACTCCCTCAGTCACCTGTGGTGATGGCTCCCGATCAAGACGGAGCAGAGGTTGCTAACACGAAGGAGGAGAACGAATGAGCGATACCGCAGAGGCAATCGCGCAGGCGCGCAAAGCCGTCGAACCGGACAAGCCCAAACATGTACTGCGCACGTTGGGCCAGTCGATTCGTGAATACAAGAAAGCCAGCATCCTGGCTCCGGTGTTCGTGACGGTCGAAGGCATCCTGGAGATCCTGATCCCGACCATCATGGCTTCGCTGATCGATGAGGGTATCACCGGTGGCAGCATGCCGGCCACCGTCAAGTTCGGCGTGATTCTGCTGGTGTGCTCGATGGTTTCGCTGGGTGCCGGCTTCCTGTCCGGAAAGTACGCGGCCGTGGCCGGCGCGGGCTTCGCCAAGAACCTGCGCAAGGACCAGTTCGAGAAGGTGCAGGGCTTCAGCTTCACCAATATTGACCGGTTCTCCACCGGTTCGATCGTGACCCGACTGACCACCGACGTGACGAACCTGCAGAACGCCTACATGATGATCATTCGTCTGGGCGTGCGTGCCCCGATTATGGTGGTCGTATCCTGGCTGTTCTCGTTCCGTATCTCCCCGTCGATTTCCATGGTGTTCCTGGCCTGCATCCCGATTCTGGCCATCGGCCTGTGCGGTCTGGCCGTGCTCGTGCATCCGGTGTTCGAGCGCGTGTTTCACACCTACGATGCGTTGAACAACGTGGTCGACGAGAACCTGCAGGGCATCCGCGTGGTCAAGTCCTATAACCGCGAATCCTTCGAGGTCTCCAAGTTCGGCCGCATCTCCCAGCGCATCTTCAAGGACTTCACCAAGGCTGAGCGCATCATGAGCTTCAACAGCCCGCTGATGATGATCTGCATCTACGGTTCGATGATCCTCATCGCATGGATGGGCGCGCAGCAGATCGTCGCCTCCGGCAACAACCCCGCCGTGGGCCTGACCACCGGCGACCTGACCGCACTGGTCACCTACGCCATGCAGATCCTTATGGCCATGATGATGCTGTCCATGATCTTCGTCATGGTGATTATTTCTCAGGCTTCTGCCGAGCGTATCTGCCAGGTGCTGCAGGAGGAAAGCACGGTGCAGAACCCGGCACAGCCGGTGACTGACATGGCCGACGGCTCCATCGAATTCGACCATGTCACCTTCCGCTACTCCGACAGTTCCGAAAAGCCCGTGCTTGACGACATCAACCTGAAGATCCGCTCCGGCATGACCGTCGGCATTGTCGGCGGTACTGGTTCGGCAAAGTCGTCTCTGGTACAGCTCGTGCCGCGACTGTACGACGTGAGCTCCGGTTCGCTGAAGGTCGGCGGCGTGGATGTACGCGACTACGATCTCGAGGCGCTGCGCGATCAGGTGGCCATGGTGTTGCAGAAGAACGTGCTGTTCTCCGGCACTATTGCCGAAAACCTCAGGTGGGGCAACCCGAACGCCACCGATGAAGAGATTCGCCATGCTGCGCAGCTCGCGCAGGCCGATGGATTCGTTCAGGAATTCCCCGATAAGTACGACACGTACATCGAGCAGGGCGGTACCAATGTGTCCGGCGGACAGCGCCAGCGCCTGTGCATCGCCCGTGCGCTGCTGAAGAAGCCGAAGATTCTGATTCTCGACGATTCGACCAGCGCCGTCGATACCAAGACGGACAAGCTGATCCGTTCCGCGTTCCACAACGAGATTCCGGACACCACGAAGATCATCATCGCCCAGCGCGTGGCCTCCGTGCAGGAATCCGACATGATTCTGGTGATGGATTCCGGCCGCATCATGGCGTCCGGCACACACGACGAACTGCTCGCCACCTGCGATGAATACCGTTCCATCTACGAATCCCAGACCAAGAACCAGGCCCAGCCCGAAGAACTGGCCGCTGCCGAACAGGCTGCTGAGTCATCTACCGCTGAGCCGTCCGAAACCGTGACGGTGACAGTGACCATGCCCACGGCCGATACCAGCGCAGCTGATGCCAATGCAGCCGATACCAAGGAAGGAGAAGCACGATGAGCAGCGACCAGAGTTTCAAGAACCGCAAGCCCGCCATGGGCAAAGCCGAGCCTGGCACCATCAAGCGCATCTTCAGCTACATCTTCCAGTACAAGTGGCGTGTCATCGCCATCGTGGTGTGCATCTTGGTTGGTGCCGCCGCGCAGGCCGGTTCCGCGCTGTTCCTCCAGTCGCTCATCGACACGTACATCCTGCCGATGGTGGGGGAGTCGAACCCCGACTGGGCCCCGCTGCTGCGGGCCATCAGCCTGATGGCGTGCCTGTATGTGGCCGGCATCGTGGCGTCCTGGCTGTGGCAGTGGCTGATCGTCACCGTCGAGCAGGGCACGCTCAAGAAGATTCGTGACGACATGTTCGCCCACCAGCAGAAGCTGCCGATCCGCTACTTCGACAGCCACGAGCACGGCGACATCATGAGCCACTACACGAACGACACCGATACGCTGCGCCAGGCCATCTCGCAGTCGTTCCCGCAGATGTTCTCCTCGATTATCTCCGCGGTCGCGGCGCTGCTGTCCATGCTGTGGCTGTCCATTCCGTTCACCGCGTTCGTAATCGTGTTCACCGTTCTGCTCTACTTCATCGTGCGCAAGATCGTGAGCCGCTCCGGCCGCTACTTTGTCAAGCAGCAGCAGTGGATCGGCGACGTGAACGCCTTCGTGGAGGAATCCGTCAACGGCCAGAAGGTCATCAAGGTCTTCAACCATGAAGACGCCACCCAGAATACCTTCGACGAGAAGAACGAGGAACTCTTCGAGGCGTCCGCCGAAGCGAACACCTGGGGCAACGTCACCATGCCGGTCGTCGGCAACATGGGCTACCTGCTCTACATCCTGCTTGCCATCGTCGGCGCCGCCGTCTCGCTGGCCGGCGTCAACGACATCGGTCTGACCGGCGTCAAGCCGCTCACCCTCGGCACGCTCGTCTCCCTGCTGACCCTATCCCGCTCGTTCATCAACCCGATCGGCCAGGTCTCCCAGCAGCTGACCATGGTGATGATGGCGCTCGCCGGTGCCTCCCGTATCTTCAAGCTGATGGATGAGCCCATCGAGGAAGACAAGGGCACCGTGACGCTCGTGAACGTGGAACTTGGCGAGGATGGCCGCACCATGACCGAAGTCGACCACGAGACCGGCCACTGGGCATGGAAGCGCGAGGTCGGCGACGACGGTACGAGGTCTCTGAAGGCCGCAGAAAAGCTCAAGGGCTCGGCCCGCGAGGTGGCGATGAAGGCCAAGGAGCAGGCGATCACCTCGCCTGATGGGCGTTATACGCTGCTGCGCGGCGACGTGCGCTTCACCAACGTGACCTTCGGCTACAACCCGGACAAGCCGGTGCTGCACGACATCACCTGGTTCGCCAAGCCCGGCCAGAAGATCGCGCTCGTCGGCGCCACCGGTGCCGGCAAGACCACCGTGACCAACCTCATCAACCGGTTCTACGACATTCAGGAAGGCCAGATTCTGTATGATGGTATCTCCGTGGCCGGCATCAAGAAGCCTGACCTGCGCAGGTCTTTGGGCATCGTGCTGCAGGACGTGAACCTGTTCACCGGCACCGTGATGGACAACATCCGTTACGGCCGCCTGAACGCCACCGATGAGGAATGCATCGAGGCCGCGCGTCTGGTCAATGCGGACAGCTTCATCCGCATGCTGCCCGGGGGATACAACACGGTGCTCGAAGGCGACGGTTCCGGCCTGTCCCAGGGCCAGCGCCAGCTGATCTCCATCGCTCGCGCGGCGGTGGCCGATCCGCCTGCGCTGATCCTTGACGAGGCCACGTCCTCGATTGATACGCGTACTGAAGAGGTTGTGCAAGCTGGTATGGATAACCTGATGAAGGGCCGTACGGTCTTCGTCATCGCCCACCGCCTGTCCACCGTGCGCAATTCCGATGTGATCATGGTGCTCGACCACGGCAACATCATCGAGCGTGGTTCGCATGACGAGCTGATCGCGCAAAAGGGCGAGTACTACCAGCTGTACACCGGTGCAGTGGAACTGGAGTAGTGCTTTTTGGCTCCCCTCAGAGAGGGGAGCTGTCAGCGAAGCTGACTGAGGGGAGCCGCAGACTAGATGCGGTTCCCCTTAATTGTCTGCGGTGGAAACTGCCTTAAGACAGATACCCGTGCCGCTACTGTTCGCTGTGATGGACGTAGGCGTCCAGCGAGAGCCGGTCGATAAGCGAGGGTATGACGCCTTTGCGGGTGATTGAGTACCCGGCGGCATAGGTGGCGATTTCGACCGCCTGCCGCACGGTGTATCCGTACATCAGATACGAGGCGAGCGCGCTGATGAACGCGTCGCCGGCTCCGGTGCTGTCTACGGGGGTGAAGTCAGCGGCCGGATAGTGGCACTCGACATTCTGGCCGCGCAGGTAGCAGCCGTGTTCTCCTTGGGTGACGATGACGCAGCCCGCGCCGCGTTCGAGAAGATGCGCGGCCTTATCCTCCATTGTTTTTCCCTCAGTTTCGATGATCGCCAGTTCGTGCTCGTTCGGCACGAGAATGTCGGCATTGGCGACGATGGAGTCGGGCAGATAGTCGCATGACGAGGGCTTGATAATGGTTTTGGCATGGTGCCGTCGGGCGGTGATCGCGGTGACTTTGGCTGATTCCAACGGTATTTCGGTCTGTATCAGGCAGTATCCGGCATTGTCGAACAGGCGTTCGTTGGAGGTGATGTCATCCGGGGTGAGCGACGCGTTGGCTCCGGAGAGAATCGCGATGACCGATTCGCCGTTGGGGGCGAGGAATATGAACGATGAGCCGGTGTCCTCTCCGGCGCAGCGTCGCACACCGGCCGTATTGACCCCATGCTGTTCCATCGCCTTGAAGATGTAATCGGACCCATTGTCGACGCCGACATTGCCGATAAGGGTAACGCGGTGCCCGAGCTTGGCTGCGCCGATCGCCTGATTGACCCCTTTGCCCCCGGGGTATCGCGCCGCCGATTTGGTGGATACCGTACCCCCGATATGAGGTAGCCGCGGCACTGACAGATAGTGGTCAATATTGATGCTGCCGACGACCAACACATGTTTGATGGCGGAAGTGGGCGGGGCTGCGATGGTGCTGGTGTTGTCGAGATGAAAATCCTGTACGAACGAGGGATGCTGCTCTTTGTCGTGCTCTATCTGCGCAATGAGCTTCTCGCAGAGGTAGGCGCCGAAGTCGGAGTTGCGGATGGTGTAGGTAGATATTTCCGTGTTGCCGGGATAGGCCAGCGCTTCGGCGGTGTCGTTTTTGATGGAGACAAGTGAAGCATCCTCTGGAAGCCGGTAATGCAGGGGGCTGATCATCTGCGTGAACTCGAGTGCTCGCCGGTAATGCGAGGAGACAAATCCGGTGATGTCCCGGCTTCCGATTTTGCCGGGCAGCGAGTCGTTGAGGTCGTAGTAGACCAGATCGTCGCTATAAGGCAGCTGATGATCGAACAGGCAGGAGCGAAAGCCTTCGAGAAAATCCTGCGTGCGGCGTCCCTTGGTCATTAGGCAGGCGATGTGTTGGTGCCCCCGTTCGATGAGCTCGCTGGTCAGTTTGTAGGCCGCTTCTTTATAAGGCAGTAGCAGTGACTGGTCGCCGCCGTTGGGTCCTATGGTCAGCAGTGGGGTGCTTTCGGGGAATTGCGAGGCATAGGCGAGGCTGTCCGGAGTGGCCGGTTCCCAGATGACGCCGTCGACGTTGCGGCCGCATATCGCTGCGATGTTTTTGAGCTCGCGTTCCGGATCGGAATAGCTGTTGTAGGCATCGGTTGCGTATCCGGCGTTCTGGGCGGCCTGGATGATGCCGTCCAGCGTGCTATCGAAGGAGATGGGGGAGCGCAGCAGCACTCCGATGGTGTAGCTACGCGTGCGCTGTGAGGCGGAGGCATATGGCTTGTAATGATATTCCTTGACGATCGTCAGGACCTTCTTGCGGGTTTCCTCGCTGATGCTGGAATCCTTGCCGTTGACGATTTTGGAGACCGTCGAGGTGGAGACGCCCGCGATGCGTGCGATGTCCCTGATGTTCATGTCTCCCCTCCTGCCTGTTTTCCTCTGTATCAGTGTACAAGGGCGTAGCGTTCTGTTCCTTGCTGCGTCGCCATTGTGGGCCGTTCGGTCCGGGTTGCTTGACCCTCGACCCGCCGTGTTGACACTGACGTTGGCGTCCTATAATCTTATCTCAAGAAAACATTTTAGGAAAATGATTTCCTAAGATTCCGCAAGACAAACAATGTAGATTGCACACTGCGGAAAACCGAGGGTTGGAAAATAAAGGAGGGCCAGCATGGCAAGGAAGCTGTCGTTCTGGGAAGGGATCAAGGCACAATTCTCCACAAAGTGCCTGGTGCTGATTCCGATCGCGGTTGGAATCAATCTCATTGGCGGAACTCTGTGCTCCGCACTCAAGCTGCCGCTGTTCCTCGACATGATCGGCACCATCGTCGTCGCATGCCTGTCTGGACCATGGGTCGCGGCCCTGACCGGCCTGCTGACCAATCTTTTCCTGGCACTGGTAGCCAACCCGGTCTATCTTCCCTATGCGGCGGTGTCGGTATTGTGCGGTTTGGTCGTCGGCTATATGGTCAAGGCCGGACTGTTCCACAAGAAGTGGGGCGTCGTGGTCATCTGGCTGGTGTGCACGTTCGTCAATGCGATCTCCGCATCGCTGATCACCACATTCGTATACGGCGGTGCCACCGGCGTCAACGGTACATCGGTGCTGACGGCAACGCTGGTCGTGGCCATGAAAGACATTCTCGCCTCGGTGATCTCCTCGTCGCTGATCGAGAACCTCCTCGACAAGGGCATCACTGTCGCCATCGCGTGGGTGATCGTGCAGAAGATTCCCCGTCGCTTTCTCAGCCAGTATGCGGCCGACTCCATGGGCGGCTCGGACAATGATGCGCTGAGTGATGATGACGAAGAAGAAGACGAGTAAGACATGTCGTCGCATATGCCGGTCATCAATGACACCGTAATTGGGAAGCTGAATCCGATCACCAAGATAGCGGCCGTGTTCGCCTTGGGTCTGTCCGCATTGGCATGGCCTGACTTCACGCTTGGTCTGATACTCGTGGTGTTGCTGCTTGTGGTCTCGTTCTTGGCTCATATACAGCGTGATTTCGCCAAGATAATGTTCGGTTTCGGCATCCCCGTCACTGTGATGCTCATGTTCATCCAAGGGCTGTACAGTCCCAAGAACCGTACCGCATTACTGGATTTTGGCTTCGCGCAACTGGGGCTCGAAGGCGTGCTGTATGCGGCCAAAGTGGTGGTGAGCCTGCTGGTGTTTCTTGGCAGCTTCTACATCATGAACAAAACCACCTATGTCGGTGCTATGGTATCCGCGCTCACTTCGGTGGGGCTCAGCGCCAAGGTCGGATACCTGGTGCTCGCCAGCCTGAATGTCGTGCCGCAGATGCAACGACGTATGGCGGTGATTCAGGAGGCGCAATCCGCTCGCGGACTCGATGCATCGGGTGGGGTCATCGCCCGCATCAAGGCGTATATCCCGTTGCTTGGTCCGGTTGTCATGTCATCGCTGACCGACGCCCAGGAGCGGGGTATGACCCTGGAGACTCGCGGCTTCGGCATTACTGGAGTGAAGCAGACCAGTTATGTCAAGGTCAGCTGGAATGCCGCCGACAAGGTACTCAATTGGATCTTCGTCCTGTTTCTGATCGCCGTGGTCGCCGTTTCCGTATGCATCCGCATCGGTGTGATTCCGTTGCCGGTCTCGTGGGGAGGCAAGTGAATGAGTCCGATAGTAGAGGTCAAGGATTTCTCCTTCAAGTACCGCGACACCAAGCGTCGGGCCGTCAAACACGTGGACTTCCAGGTCGAGGAAGGCAGCTTCTTCACCATCATCGGCGCGAATGGGGCAGGCAAATCCACGTTATGCAATGCGCTCGTCGGCCTGATCCCGCACTATTTCGTGGGGGCGGGGGCTGGACACATCCTAATTGACGGGACCGATGTCGCCGATTCGACCATCGCCGAACTGTCGAAGACCATCGGCCTGGTGTTTCAGAACCCGTTCAACCAGCTGTCCTACACCGCCGGGACCGTCGCCGAAGAGCTGGCCTACGGATTAGGCAACCACGGTGTGCCCAGAGCGCAGATGATCGACCGCGTCGAAGCTGTGGCGAAATTGATGCGCATCGACCACATTCTAGACAAGAACCCGCTGGAACTGTCGGGTGGACAGGTGCAGCGTGTGGCTTTCGGATCCACTTTCATCATGGAACCGCGCATTCTGGTGCTTGACGAGTGCACCACGCAGCTCGACCCGATGGGCAGCGAGGAGATTTTCGACATCGTCAAACAGCTCAATGCGGACGGCGTCACCGTCATCATGGTCGACCATGACATGGAGCGAGTGGCACGATACGCGGATACCGTCATGGTGCTCGAGCGAGGCGAAGTCGTGGCCCTTGGCTCTCCGATGGAGGTGTTCTCCGATCCGGCGATCGAAGAGCATGGCGTGGAAGTGCCCGATTACGTGAAGATCACCCGTGCGCTCGGTGGCCCGATTGCCATTACCGAGGAGCCGGCCATCCGCATGGCCAAGGAGGCGCTCTCATGAAAATCGAGTTGCAGGCACTGGAGCACGCCTATCCCGGAGGGGACAAGGCCCTTGACGGAGTGGACTTGACACTTGACGGCAACGAGCCGGTGGCGATCATAGGGCAGAACGGTGCAGGGAAGACCACGCTGGTCAAGCATTTCAACGGCATTCTGCGCCCCACCGGAGGCAAAGTGCTGATTGATGGCATTGACGTCAATGAGCGCAGCACCGCCGAATGGTCTCGCAGCGTGGGCTATGTCTTTCAGAATCCCGACGATCAGCTGTTTCTGGAAAGCGTCCGCAAGGAATTCGAATTCGGTCCGCGCCAGATCGGCATGAGCGATCAGGGCATCGCGCATCGCGTGGACAGCATCGCCGAGCTGGTAGGCCTCACCAAAAAGCTCGACGTGCACCCATTCGACCTGACGCCCACCGAGAAGAAATTCTGCACAATCGGTGCCGTCATCATGATGGACCCATCCGTGGTGATTTTCGACGAGCCAACGTGCGGTCAGGATGCGTCGGGCAACGCCCGCCTTGCACGCATCATCGAACGTCTGAAAGCACAAGGCAGACTCTGCATCACGATTTCGCACGACATGAAATTCGTCACCGCGAACTTCTCCCGTGTCATCGTGATGTACCACGGCCGCGTGCTGCTCGATGGCCAGGCCCGCGAGGTGTTTGCCCAGACCGACACACTTCGGCGTTCCTTCGTGACGCCGCCGCCCGTCACCCGAGTGGCTCAGGGTGCAGGCCTCAAGGAGACGGTATTCTCCGTCCCCGCGTTCATCAACGCCATTGCTCAGGAAAGGAACCATCGTGGCTGATGTCATTGCTCAAATCTATGGAATAAGGAATGTCGAGGACGCTCGCATGGTAATCGACATGGGCGGCGAACATATCGGCGTCTCCTACGGCAAAATCAAGCGGACGCCCGGTCAGCTCGATTGCGAACGGGCCAGGGAAATCTTCGAAGGCGTGCAACCACAAGCCGTGCGCATAGGCCTGACCGTCGCCGAAGACATCGACGAAATCAGCGAGAACCTGCGCGAAGCCATGCCCGACGTGTTGCACCTGTCCGGCGACATCGAAGGCATCAGTCCGGCCGAAGTGGCGGAACTTAAGAGCCGGTTCCCCGAACTGAAGATCATGCAGGCCATCCCGGTGCTAGCCGGAGTGCCTCTCGACGAACAGAAGGTCATGCAGTATGTGAAGGACTATGAGCCGGTTTCCGACTTCTTCCTCATCGACACCAAAGCACCTGCTGCCGGAGACATCGGAGCGACCGGCCTGACCCATGACCGGGCCATCGACCGGGCCATCATCGAGGCCACCGACGTGCCGTGCATCATCGCCGGCGGTCTGGACGCCTCCAATGTGGCCGAGGCGATTTATGCCACGCACCCGTATGGCGTCGACTCGTTCTCCCTGACCAATTACGACGATGATCGCGCCGATACGGATCGGTGCAAGGACCCGGCCAAGGTCGAGGCTTTTATCAAGGCGGCCAAAGATGCCTAAGGTCGTTGTCGTCGGCGATGCCAATGTGGATATCATCGTGCCCTATCCGCGTTTTCTCAACGAGGAGCGCACGCAGGTCGAATATCCGCAGATCGGCATCGAGGGAGGAGGAACCTCGGCGAACACGGCCGTGGCGTTGGCGAAGCTCGGCCTGGATGTATCGTTCGTGGGCACCGTGGGAGATGATCAGTACGGGCGTTTCGTTATGCAGGACTTCAAGGATGCGGGCGTGGACGTGACCGGGCTGGTTGCGGATTCGACCCTGAGCACGGTCGGCGTATTCGCTTTCGTGGACGACCGCGGAGAGAGGTACCTGTGGGGATGGCCTCGCGAACGGCAATCGTTCAAGGTGCTCGACGAAAACCTTGTGCCGATGCACATGATTCGTGAGGCGGATTGGGTCCACTCCTCGGGCATGTGCCTGACCTACGACACCAGCGCTAGGGAGACGATCATCCGCATCTTCGAACAGGCCCACGATGCCGGAGTCCCTACATCTTTCGACCTGAACCTGCGTGTGGACGACGGCGTGCTCGACCCCGATTTCGCGGCTGCACTCGAACGCATTATTCCGAATGTCGATTATCTGCTGGGATCAGGGCCGGACGAGTTCGCCTATTTAGGCGACGACGACATGATGGGCAACGCCACGGCCTATGCGGTGGACGGCCGGACCGTCATCGTCCGGGACGGCGCCCGAGGATCGATCGGTCTTACGCAAGACGGCCTGACGGAAAGCCCGGCGTTCCGGGTGAACGTCGAAGACACCATCGGAGCGGGGGACGTCTATAACGCCGGTTTCATCGCTGCCAGACTCGCCGGAGCCTCCCTCGCCGAATCATTGCGAGAGGGCAATGCCGTCTCCGCATACAAAGTGGCCCGTCGCGGGGCACGTTCCTCGCCGGACGCTGCACAGCTGCACGAGTTCCTCGCCGGGCAAACCGGCTGAACGCCATGCCCGAATATCGACCAATCCAAAGAACACAACCAACGGAGGTATCCCTATGGAAAACAAGAAGAAGGTCATCCTTGACTGCGATCCCGGACACGATGACGCGTTCGGCATCATGCTCGCCGTGCAGCACCTCGACGTGCTGGGTATCACGACCATTGGCGGCAACTGCACACTGGAGAACGTGACCCGCAATGCCATCAAGGTGCTTGAGGTCCTTGGCGTGGCGGACCGCATCGGCGTATATCCGGGGCACAGCTGCCCGATGGTCGCACCGCTGGTCACCGCACCGCAGTTCCACGGCGAGACTGGTCTGGACGGTCCCGTGCTGCCGGAGCCGACGCACGCCGCACAGAACAAGCATGCGGTCGACTTCATCGTCGACACCGTAATGAGCACGGATGACGTGACGCTGATCGCCACCGGTCCGCTGACCAACATCGCCTCCGCCATCAACCGTGAGCCGCGCATCGTGGAACGGGTCAAGGAGCTGTGCATCATGGGCGGGTCCGTCACCTACGGCAACTGGACCCCTGCCGCCGAATTCAACATCTTCGTCGACCCCGAGGCGGCATCGCGCGTGTTCAACTCCGGTATGCACGTCAAGATGACTGGCATCAACCTGACCCGTCAATGCGAGCTGACCGCCAAGCACGTAGCCAAGTTCCGTGAGATCGGCACCAAGGCCGCGAACCTGGCCGCCGATCTGACCGATTTCTTCATCGGCGCATGCGAGGAGGAGTCCGAGCTGACGGGCGCCACCATGCACGACGCATGCGCGGTGGCATGGGTTATCGACCCGTCGCTGATCACTGCGGTCCCGATGCATATCGATATCGAGCTGCACGGCGCACTTACCCGCGGTATGACCGTGTGCGACTACCGTCATCTGCGCGGTACCGTGCCTGCCGTGGATCTTGAACGCACGCCGACGATGGGCTATCGCGGCGAAGAGCCGAATGCGGAAGCCGCGCTGGAACTCGACTTCCCCGGATTCGTCGACCTACTGAACAGCACCCTCGAAAACTACGACTGAGTCTTGCCCCTGAACAACCCCCTCCACCGCCGGCCGGCGACTCCAACCCCTTCTGGCCGGCCGGCGGTATCTCGCCTCCAATCATCGACCACCGCCATGCGAATGAACGAAAGGAGCAATCCAATGGAGTACCGATGCCTGTTATGGGATTTCGATGGCACCCTTGCCGACACTGGCAGCGACGTGTGGAATTCCCTGACGTACGCCGCGCGTCGTGCGGGCGGGGCGATCGATGACCTGTACATGCGCGATGACGCCAATCTGGCCGATCCGATGGATGAGATCATGCGGCACGTGATCCCCTATCCCGGGGAGGCGTATCTGGAGACATTTGATGAGGATGTACGCGTACACTACCGCACGCTCAATGATTTTTCGCGCACCAGACTCTATCCGGGCATTCAGAGCATGCTGAATGAGCTGAAGGGACATAGCGTACGCAATATCATCGTCACCAACAAGCCGGAGGGCGCATTGAGGCGCATACTCGGCAGCAAAGGCTGGGCGAACCTGTTCGACGATTGGATCTGCCCCGATTCCATACCCGGCCGTGAGGCGACGAAGGTCGAAATGATAGCCGAAATCGTTCGACGGCATGGCATCGCGCCGAGACAATGCCTCTATGTGGGAGACACCTTCAGCGACATCGAAGCTGCACGGACCAACGGCATCTCCTGCATAGCGGTCACATACGGGGATGGCGACGAAATCGCGTTGCTCAGCAGAAACCCCGCATATGTGGCGCACGACATCGCGGAACTCAACGACATCATGACGGACACCGTCATACACGCAAGGAGCATGATATGAGGGATTTCACCATATGCATCGGAACCACCTTCGTTTTCGGGCGCGACGCCGAAACCAAAGTGGGAGACGAACTGGGCGCAAAGGGCGTTTCCCGCGTGCTCATCCATCATGATGGCGGAGCATATCTGGAAACCAGCGGCTTGCTAGATGCCGTGCGCCGCAGCCTTGGACGGGCCGGCATTTCCTATACGGAGCTTGGCGGCGTGAAGCCGAATCCCCGACTGACGCTGGTGCGTGAAGGCATCGCCATCGCCAAAGCCCGCAATGTCGACGCCGTTGTGGCCATCGGCGGAGGCAGCGTCATCGATTCGGCCAAGGCAATCGCGCTGGGAGCCGCCGGAGAGCGTGACGTATGGGATTATTTCACCGGCAAAGTGCCGGTAGATCGCACCCTTCCCGTCGCGGTGGTACTGACGTGCCCGGCATCGGGCAGCGAATCCAGCCAGGTCGCCGTCATCAACAATGAGCATGAGCATTCCAAGCTCACGCTGAGCGAACCAGTACTCCGGCCGGCATTCGCGTTCATGAACCCCGAACTCAGCGTCACGGTGCCGGCGTTCCCCACTGCCTGCGGCATTGTGGACATGTTCTCCCACATCTGCGAACGGTATTTCAGCGCCGACAACGAGATCGGCGTAATCGACCGTATGGCCGAAGGCGCATTGCGCACCTTGGTCGATGTCGGCCCGAAATCGTTGGCCGACCTTGCCGATTACGACTTGCGAGCGCAAATCATGTGGATCTCCACCATCGCGCAGAACAACACCCTCGGCGTGGGTCGTGAACAGGACTGGTCCACCCACCTGATTGCCAACGAGCTGAGCGCGCTATACGACACCCCTCACGGGGCCACCCTGTCAATCATCATGGGATCTTGGATGCGCGTGGCCAGCGAGAAGGCCCCGTTCCGTTTCGCGCGATACGCCACTGAGGTATTCGGCATCAGGCCCGGCTCGATGAACGAAACCGAACTGGCCCGGCGTGGCATCGCCGCAACGGAATCGTTCTTCCGCTCGCTAGGCATGCCTGTTTCCTTCAAGGACTTCGATCTGCCGGGCGACGGCATCGAACGCATGTTGGACAACATCGATTTCTACGGGCCGGACGCCACCATCGGGTCCATTGCCCGCCTTGATCGCGACGATTGCCGTCGCATCTACGAACTGGCTGTCACCGGTCCCGTCATGGGAAAGGAGTCCTGATGCGCATACTGAATTTCGGCTCGCTGAACATCGACTATGTGTACGGGGTGGATCATTTTGCGGCCAAAGGCCAGACCATCACCTCGCATGCGCTCGACGTGTTCCCCGGAGGCAAGGGACTGAATCAATCGATCGCATTGGCTCGTGCCGGCGCCGATGTGCACCATGCCGGCCAGGTAGGACGGGACGGCATGTTCCTGCGCGACCTGCTCGAATCCTGCGCGGTGGGCGTGACCTCGGTGGTAGTGCGCGATGATGTGCGCAGCGGCAACGCCATCATCCAAAACGATGCCAGCGGCGACAACTGCATTGTGCTGTACCCCGGCGCGAACCGTGCCATCGACCGTGATTTCGTCGATCAGGTGCTTGACGGGTATGGGAAGGGCGATTGGCTGCTGCTGCAGAACGAAATCAGCGAACTGCCCTATATCGTGTCCCGCGCCAAGGCCCGCGGCATGTTCATCGTGCTCAATCCCTCGCCGGCTGACTCGCGGCTCGACGAAGTCGATCTTGATGCCATCGGCTGTTTTGTACTCAATGAGGGCGAGGCGGCGATGCTCACAGGGGCCGAAGAAGATGGGGAGACACTGATCCGTGCGATGCGTGCGCGTTTCTCCCAGGCGGATATAGCCCTCACCCTCGGCGAGTGCGGTTCGATGTATTTGCGTGGGGACCACGTCGTCACGCAGTCCGCTTATCTCGTCGACACGGTCGACACCACGGCGGCCGGCGACACCTTCACTGGTTATCTCCTTGCCGACCTGATGTCCGGCGAACCCATCGCCCATGCACTTGATTTCGCCGCGAAGGCCTCGGCCCTCGCGGTATCCAGAAGAGGCGCGGCGCCGTCGATTCCCATGCGAGAGGAGGTAGCTGTTTTTACTCCTTGCGCTCGCGCATAAGGCATTCCACCAAACTCAAACCAATAGAAAGGAATCACCATGGCAGAAACCGCTGTCAAGGAGAAGGCGAACGGTATCCCGGTGCCTGAGGAGGGCACCGAAGAGTTTGCCCGTATGAACAAGATGGCAAAGATCGCCATTCCGATCGTACTGATCATCTTCACCATGGGCGTGCTGCAGCAGCAGGCTTTCGGCATGATCTATGTGAACATCGGCGACCAGCTCGGCCAGGCCAACCTCGCCCCGTTGATCACCTCGATTCCGGGCATCGTGCTCGGCATCGTGTGCGTGATCTACGGTTCTCTCGGTGACTTCGTGTCCCTGAAGAAGATGATGATTCTCGGCACGATCGTGTTCGTGCTCGGTTCGATCCTCGGCTGCTTCGGCGACCTGAGCATCTGGATCGTCATCGCCGCCCGTACCGTGCAGTCCGCAGGCTGGCAGGTCTCCGGCTCCATCTTCCTGGTGCTCGTCTCCAAGTACATCGAGAAGAAGAAGCGAGTCATCTGGTACGGCGTGTTCGTCGCCGTGTTCCGTATCGCCGCGGCTCTGGGCGTCTTCCTTGCCGGCTACATGACCCTTGTCGATTGGCGCATCCTCTTCGGTATCGGCATCATCGCGGTGTTCTTCATCCCGATCCTGGCCAAGAACCTGCCTGACGAGCATGCCAAGGGCGCGCGCGTCGACGTGATCGGCTTCACGCTCATTGGCCTGTTCGCCGGCTCGGTGACCATGTTCTTCACCGACATGACCATCTTCTGGGGTATCGCGGTGCTGGTCACCGGCGTGGCCTTCGTGGTCTACATCAACAAGGCCGCGGATCCGTTCATCACCCCGGAGATGCTCACCAACCCGGCCTTCGCGATGACCATGATCGTCATCTTTGTCGGCTACTTCTTCAGCTACACCCTGAACGCCGGCTGCAACGCCATCGGCCTGAACGTGTACGGCATCGACTCCTCCCAGGTCTCCAACCTGCTGGTGTGGTCGATCATCCTCGCCGCCATCATGGGCTTCGCCGCTGGCCCGATCATCCAGAAGATCGGCCGCAAGGCCTCCATCATTCTGGCGCTCGCCTGCATGGGCGGTGGCCTGATCGCCGTTGCGTTCCTGATTCCGATGGGCCAGATCTGGGCTCTTGCCGTGGCGCCGTGCATCTACTACTTCGGCACCTCGTTCTTCTACCAGCCGATTGTGGATACCGCAACGCTGACCGTGGAGGCCGAGGAATCCGGACGTGCATTGGGCTTCAACGATCTGATGCAGGCCATCACCGGTTCGGTCGGTGTCGCGATCTTCGGCCAGCTCATGGCCAATGGCGCGATGAGCGGCGGCTCTCTGTTCGGCACCGAATCCGGTCCGGCCTCGACCTATGCCAACGTCTTCATGGTCGGCGGCATCATCGTCCTGGGTGCGATGGTTATCTTCATCTGCTCGATGAAGATGATCTACAGCCGCTCCCGCGTCGCCGAAGACGAGAGCTGACATCAGGTCATATCGTCTGCTGATGTGACATTGATATCGCAAAGCCCGTGACCGGTGTATTCCGGTTGCGGGCTTTGCGCGTTACGCTAAGTAGTAAAGTAATTTACTGAAGTACTACGTAATGTTTGCATTGAGGGGATGATGTCATGGTCACGATGAAGGAAATCGCGCAGGAATCAGGTTTCTCGCAGGCCACGGTATCCCGGCTGCTCAATGGGGACCCGACATTGTCCGTCAAAGAGGAGACGCGACGTCGCATCATCGAGGTCAGCGAGCAGCTTGGCTACGCTACCGGATCACGCCGTATCGCATTGCCACGCCGTGTGGCCGTACTCGACAACGCCACTCGCGAGGAAGAACTGGCGGACGCCTATTTCGATGAACTGCGGTCCGTACTCGGCGACAATGCCAGAGCCCAGCACATGGAACTCACGTCGTTTTCCCATATCGACGATCTGATTGCCAACGCCGGTGATTTCGACGGCTTCATCTCCATCGGACCGTCCGTACTCTCTTCGGATAGACTGTTGAAACTCCATCTGGTATTGCCCTATGGCGTATTCATCGACATCAATCCTGCGCCCAGCCTGTTCGATTCGGTACAGCCGGATCTGGGGCAGACCATCCTGGAGGCCTTGGACGTGCTGATGGCCTCCGGCAAGCGCCGCATCGGCTATATCGGCGGCGCCGGCTTCACGATGGGCCTGCACGAATACCCCGAAGACGGCCGTCTGACCGCATTCCGCAACTGGACCGAGCGTCTGGGGCTGGATACGGAAGGCCTGATTTACGCGCAAGGCGCGTTCACTGTGGACACCGGGCGCACTCTAGGGGAGAAAGCGGCTAACGATCATCGAGATGACATGCCGGATGCGTTCATCGTGGCTGCGGACACGATTGCAGTCGGCGTACTGCAGGCGTTTACCGCTGCGGGAGTGCTGGTGCCTCGCGACACCAGCGTGATCAGCATCAACAACCAATCCATCGCCCAATACACCTCGCCGACGCTGACCAGTTACGATATCGACCAGAATGAGCTGGCCGATACTGCGATTACGATGCTTGCCGAGGCCATCTCCAGTCGGCGCACGCTGCACCACCACACCTTCATCTCCACCACCCTAGTAGTGCGTGACAGTTTCGTACCAGCACGATAAAGAAGCTCCCTCGTCAGAGGGAGCTTCTTTATCGCTGTTAGAACAGTTCCAGATTCACGTCGAGCGTGTAGGCGCGATCGGCGGGCAGCTGGTACTGCTCATGGACGGGCGCGCCCCATGAATCGTCGCCGCCCACGCCCATTTGCGCGGCCAACAGGCGCAGGAACGTGTGACGGACCGGCGGCAACTCGTTCTGGTGGGTCGCCTCTTCCAGCATGAGCGAGTTGTACGGCAACAGGCTCGCCGCGAAATGTTCGCTGCCGGCCTGGCTGATACGCATGCCGTGTCCTTGGGCGTCAAGCACTTCGGCCCAACGCAAGTCTTCATGGTTGCCGGTCTCCTGCGGCACCAGATACGGTGCATTGTCTTCGGCCGCGGTGCGCTCGAAAATGCCGAGCTTGCCGCCGTGCAGACGGTCGTGATAGGTTTCCTCGGGGCCAAGGCCGTAGAAGCGCAGGTTCTCGTACTGCTTGGGAAGTGTCCATTCCAATCCGAATGCCGGCAGCGTCGGCGCATCGGTGGCACCGGCATATCGGGCGGTCAGATGTACACGTCCGCTGGCGGCATCCACCTCATAGCGCACGGCAACTTGGCAACTTGGGTTTCGCCCGGTTCGGCCAACGTATGACGAATGCCGCCAACGGGCACCAACCTCGTTGACGGCATTCGTCTTTCCAGGACACCGCAATCGCGGATGCATGCCGTTTACGCGTTGAATACGTATTGGTCAAGGCGGCGCATGGCCTCCTTGACGCGGCTCAAGGGCAATGCGAGATTGACGCGGATGCTGTAGGGGGCCTGGAACATGTCGCCGTCCTGCCATGCGACGCCCACATCCCAGCCGCGTTTCTCCAACTCGGGCAGGCTCAGGCCGTGGCGTTCGCACCACTGCTCGCAGTCGAGCAGCAGCATGTAGGTGCCTTCCGGTTTGGCCAGACTCACTCCTTGGAAATGCTTGGTGATGTAGTCGTAGGCGTAATCGACGTTGCCGGTGAGCACCGCCTTCAGTTCGTCGAGCCACTCATGGCCTTCGGGCCGGTAGGCGCCGATCAGCGCGTGCATGGAAAGCACGTTCATGTCGTTGTAGTGGCATTTCGAGCTTTTGGCCACGATGCGGTCCCGGAGTGTGGGATTGTAGATGATGTGGTAGCTTCCCACCAGTCCGGCGAGATTGAAGGTCTTGCTGGGCGCGTAGAACGCCACGGTCCTGTTGCGTGCGTCCTCGCTGACCGATTGGGTGGGGATGTGCTGGTGGTTCCCCAGAGTCAAATCGGACCAAATCTCGTCGGAAATGACCACGCAATCGTTGGCCTTGTACACTTCCATGGCCTTCTCGATTTCCCAACGTTCCCACACGCGCCCGCAAGGATTGTGAGGGCTGCAGAACACGGCCACGTGGATGTGATGCTCCTTGAGCTTCCTGTCCATATCCTCGTAATCCATGCGCCATACGCCGCGCTCGTCCAGCGTGAGCGGACTGTGGACGATGCGGTAGCCGTTGTTTTCGATGCTCCGGGTGAACCCGATGTAGGTCGGGCTGTGCAGCAGCACGCCGTCGCCGGGGGCGGCGAACGCGGTCAGCGCACTGATCACACCGCCCAGGACCCCGTTCTCGTAGCCGATCGCCTCCCGGGTCAATCCGGTGACCCCGTTGCGCGTGGACTGCCAGTCGATGATGGAGCTGTAATAGTCGTCGGTGGGGGAGAAGTACCCGTAGGCGGGATGCTTCGCCCGTTCGATGATGGCCTGCGGGATCGTGGGCACGGTCGGGAAGTTCATGTCCGCCACCCACATGGGGATGACGTCGAAACCCTCGCGTGGCGGGTCCGGCGCGAATCCCGGGTCGGTGCCCAGTCCGTCGACCGCGATCGAATCCATGCCATGCCTGTTCATGATGGACGTGAAATCATACGTCATTGTCCGACAATCCTTTCTCGGTCCGTGGTGGCCGGTCCCAATCTAAATCGGGCTCCTGACGGTGCCGTGGCCGTGGGCGGCGATTTGACCGCGTGGCGTGTTACGATATGCACCGTTGTGAGGCAGTGATCCGTTATCAGCGGGGAGTCTTCGGAAGAACGGCGGCAATCGCCCAGTAGAACCGACGGGATCGGCCCGAGACAGCCGAACACAAGCGGTCGCGCAGGCTCGCGGCTCCGAGTGCAACAGTTCGGAGCGGCGCAACCGGTGCGATAAGCGAGGTGGTACCGCGGTGCGGAGCGCATACCAGCGCCCGTCATCGTCCTCGTAGGCAGGAACGGCAGACAGGGCTGTTCCGGGCGGAACACAGTCAGTTCCGGCTGCGAGGCGATTGACGCGATCGGCCCCACGGTTCGGTACGTGACATTCGTGAACCCAGCCGGCACACGTCGGCGCCCGGCAATCGCCATCAATGACGCTCCTGTAGGACCAGTGCACAGTACTAACAGGAGATTTACGGTGAGCGAAAACGTATATCCCAAGGCGAACGAGGGCGGCGAGACCGCGCACGTCGCGCCGAACCCCAGCTTCCCCGACATGGAGGAGACCGTTCTCGACTACTGGGACAAGGACGACACCTTCCAGAAGTCCGTTGAACGCAACCCTTCCGGCGACCACAGCCAGAACGAATTCGTGTTCTTCGATGGCCCGCCTTTTGCGAACGGTCTGCCGCACTACGGCCACCTGCTGACCGGCTACGCCAAGGACGTGATCCCGCGCTACCAGACCATGAAGGGCCGCAAGGTCAACCGCGTGTTCGGCTGGGACACCCACGGCCTGCCCGCCGAGCTTGAGGCGCAGAAGGAACTCGGCATCGACTCGGTCGACCAGATCGAGAAGATGGGCATCGACAAGTTCAACGACGCCTGCCGCGCTTCCGTGCTGAAGTACACCAACGAATGGCAGAACTACGTGCATCGTCAGGCCCGTTGGGTGGACTTCGAGCACGGCTACAAGACCCTGAACATCCCGTACATGGAATCCGTGATGTGGGCCTTCAAGCAGCTCTACGACAAGGGCCTGGCCTACCAGGGCTATCGCGTGCTGCCGTACTGCCCGAAGGACCGCACGCCGCTGAGCGCGCACGAGCTGCGCATGGACGCCGACGTGTACCAGGACCGCCAGGACACCACCGTGTCCGTGGCCGTGAAGATGCGCGATGAAGACGACGCCTACGCCGTCTTCTGGACCACCACCCCGTGGACCGTGCCCACCAACTTCGCCATCGTGGTCGGCGCCGACATCGACTACGTCGAGGTCCGCCCGACCGAAGGCAAGTTCGCTGGCAAGAAGTTCTACCTCGGCAAGGACCTGCTGCCGCACTACGAGAAGGAACTCGGCGAGAACTACGAGGTCGTGCGCGAGCTCAAGGGCTCCGAGCTGGAAGGCCGCCGCTACTACCCGGTCTTCCCGTACTTCACGGGTGACGAGGCCGAATCCGAAGGCCACGTGCCTGGCCCGAACGGCTACACGATCTTCACTGCCGACTACGTCGACACCGTCGAAGGTACCGGTCTGGTTCACCAGGCCCCCTACGGTGAAGACGATATGAACACGCTGAATGCCAAGGGCATCAAGAGCACCGACGTGCTCGACGATGGCTGCCGCTTCACCGCGCAGTGCCCCGACTACGAGGGCGATTTCGTGTTCGACGCCAACCTGCCGATCCTGCGCAACCTGCGCGCCGGCGACGGCCCGCTCGCTTCCATCCCGGAAGAGCGCCGCGCGATCCTCTTCCAGGAGAAGAGCTACGTGCACTCCTACCCGCACTGCTGGCGCTGCGCCACCCCGCTGATCTACAAGCCGGTCTCCTCCTGGTTCGTGTCCGTGACCAAGATCAAGCCGCGTCTGCTGGAATTGAACCAGCAGATCAACTGGATCCCGGGTAACGTCAAGGACGGCCAGTTCGGCAAGTGGCTCGCCAACGCGCGCGACTGGTCCATCTCCCGCAACCGCTTCTGGGGTTCCCCGATTCCGGTGTGGGTGAGCGACGATCCGAAGTACCCGCGTGTGGACGTTTACGGTTCTCTCGAAGAGCTCAAGGCCGACTTCGGTGACTACCCGCGCGACAAGGACGGCAACATCAACATGCACCGTCCGTGGATCGACAACCTGGTCCGCGTCAACCCGGACGACCCGACCGGCAAGTCGCACATGCACCGTATTTCCGATGTACTCGACTGCTGGTTCGAGTCCGGTTCCATGTCGTTCGCGCAGTTCCACTACCCGTTCGAGAACAAGGAGAAGTTCGAGCAGCACTTCCCGGCCGACTACATCGTGGAATACATCGGCCAGACCCGCGGCTGGTTCTACCTGCTGCACGTCATGGCGACCGCCCTGTTCGACCGCCCGGCGTTCAAGAACGTGATCTGCCACGGCATCGTGCTCGGCTCCGACGGCCAGAAGATGTCTAAGCACTTGCGCAACTACCCGGACGTGAACGGCGTGTTTGACAAGTACGGTTCCGACGCCATGCGCTGGTTCCTTATGTCTTCGCCGATTCTGCGCGGCGGCAACCTGATCGTCACCGCCGATGGCATCCGCGACACCGTGCGCCAGGTCATGCTGCCGGTGTGGAGCTCCTACTACTTCTTCACCCTGTACGCCAACGCGGCCAACGGCGGGGCCGGATTCGACGCCCGCCAGCTGCGCGCGGACGAGGTCGCCGGTCTGCCGGAGATGGACCGCTACCTGCTGGCCCGTACCCGCCGCCTGGTGCTGGCCGCCGAGAAGTCGCTGAACGAGTTCGCGATTTCCGACGCCTGCGATGCGGTCTCCGACTTCATCGACGTGCTCACCAACTGGTACATCCGCAACACCCGTGACCGCTTCTGGAACGAGGATGCGTCCGCGTTCAACACGCTGTACACCGTGCTTGAGGCGTTCATGCGCGTGCTTGCGCCGCTGGCCCCGATGGAAGCCGAGTCCGTGTGGCGTGGTCTGACCGGTGGCGAGTCCGTGCACCTGGCCGAATGGCCGTTCGTGGTGGACGAGAAGACCGGTGCCGATACCGAGCTCGGCCGCGTGCTGGTCGACGATCCGGCCTTGGTGGACGCGATGGAGAAGGTGCGTGAGGTCGTCTCCGGCACCCTGTCCCTGCGTAAGGCCGCCAAGATCCGCGTGCGCCAGCCGCTTTCCAAGCTCACCGTGGTGGTCGAGAACGTGGACGCCGTCAAGGCGTACGACGAGTTGCTGAAGTCTGAATTAAATATTAAGAACATTGAGTTCTCGACTCTGGAAGACGCCGCCGCCCACGGTCTGAAGATCGTGCACGAGCTGCGTGTGAACGCCCGTGCGGCGGGTCCGCGCCTCGGCAAGCAGGTGCAGTTCGCCATCAAGGCCTCCAAGTCCGGCGATTGGCATGTTGATGCCGCGTCCGGTACACCGGTGGTCTCGACGCCGTCCGGCGACCTTGCGCTGGTCGAAGGCGAGTACGAGCTGATCAACCGCGTGGAAGAGGAGAACGCCACCGAGGCCGCCGCTTCGGTCTCCGCCGCGCTGCCGACCGGTGGCTTCGTGATCCTCGACACCGCTCTGGATGCCGATCTGTTGGCCGAGGGCTACGCCCGCGATGTGATTCGTTCTGTGCAGGACGCACGTAAGGCTGCCGATCTGGACATCGCGGACCGCATCTCGCTGGCACTGACCGTGCCTGCTGACGACGTGGCCAAGGTCGAGCAGTTCCGCGACCTGATCGCCCACGAGACGCTGGCGACTTCCTTCGAAGTGAAGGAAGGTGCCGAGCTGAGCGTAGAGGTTGTTAAGGCGTGATGCTGATGGGCGGCTGAGCTAAGGTTCTTCAATCGGCTTGAAACGATTGCGGGCATCCGATATACAGTGATTCAATGAACACTGCATGTCGGATGCCCGCATTTTTCGTGCGTTTATGCGTCTTTTCGACGCATCCCTATTTTGAAAAAATCTAACTTATTCAAGTTTTTCAAAATAGAAGGGAACGGTTATACCTCTCATGGCTTGTAAGGTGTCGCTCCAATCGTCGTTAGCTACACTTATCGCGATAAGTGTGGCTAACAGCGGAAATGGTAGTGTCCAAGTCGCCGGTAGATGTATTGCGTATGTTCGGCCAGCCACTCGTATCCCGTCTACCCTGCTTCATCTAGTGCCGATGCCCGCTTGGGAACAGCGTAAGTTCTCTAATCTGACCGACAGGGTTTCCATGCAGTCAAGCGATCCCGATTTGCCTCAAGTCGAATACGAGGACATCGTTTCCGACGAGGGTACGCTGAACAAAGATTTGCGCGACAAAGAAGGCGGCAAAACGGGAATTAAGTTTTACGCCGGAGATGTTCTATACGGGAAGCTTCGTCCTTATTTGATGAATTGGCTATACCCGCAGTTCAACGGTGTAGCTGTAGGTGATTTTTGGGTCCTTAGGGCTACAGAGTGTGACAGTTCATTTTTGTATCGGCTGGTTCAAACGGACAGCTTCCAAAGGCTTGCAAATGTATCTTCGGGCTCTAAGATGCCTCGCGCAGATTGGAATCTGATTTCACAATCGTTCTTCGCCGTGCCTGCCGATTACGCCGAGCAGAGAGTAATTGCGAAGAGCTTAGCCGAGCTTGACGACCTCATCACCCTTCATCAGCGTAAGCGTCTATCTATTCGGCAAAGGAGCCCCGTGTGGTCATAAACACAATAAACGAAGAAATGTCATTCTGCGATTACTACTCGCAATGGGTCGACGTCTACAAGGAAGGCGCGATTCGGGAGGTGACGATGAAGAAATACAAACTCACACAGGCGTGGCTGAGAAAGCTTATCCCTGATCTTAAGCTTTCTGAGTTCGATCGTGTGAGTTATCAGAAACTCATCAATGGATACGCCGAACATCATGAACATCAAACAACGATGGATTTTCATCACCAACTGAAAGGGGCCATTCTTGATGCTGTTGATGAGGGCCTAATTCAAAGAGATCCCACTCGAAAAGCAATCATCAAAGGGAAGCAGCCGAGACAAAAGAAGACGAAATATCTTAACCAATTCGAACTTCATGCTGTCCTTGCTGACTTGAAGCTTGACCCGATACCTAACTGGGACTGGCTGATATTGCTGGTGGCAAAAACCGGTTTACGTTTCTCCGAAGCATTGGGTCTTACTCCTGATGACTTTGATTTCGTCCACCAGACTTTGTCTGTCAATAAGACTTGGAATTACAAGAACGGAGGTGGCTTTGTTCCAACAAAAAATGCTTCTTCGGTGCGTAAAGTACAACTTGATTGGCAACTCATCATGCAATTGTCCGTCCTGCTGAAGAACTTGCCTGACGACAAGCCTATCTTCGTGAACGGTAAGGTGTACAACTCGACCGCAAACGGTATTCTGGCCCGGCATTGCAAACAAGCCGGAGTACCCGTGATCTCGATTCACGGCTTGAGACATACCCATGCCTCATTGCTGCTGTTTGCTGGCGTTTCAATTGCGAGCGTGTCCAAGAGACTGGGGCATGCAAGCATGAACACAACGCAGGAAACATATCTGCATGTCATCCGTGAATTGGAGAACAAAGACGTTGACATCGTGATGAGAGCCCTATCCACCCTTATTTAGCAAACCACAGACGCTTACGCTGATGAAGGGTGATGAGGTCGTCGAGACGGGAAAAGAAGGAGCCTATAGCATGTTGTTCACTTGAAGATGGAACTGGGATTGGCATTTCAAAGAATGTCGCATCACCGATTGAGAACCTATCTGATCTGGCTCCCGAATTACCTTCCAGCTTCATGAAACCATGCCAGCCATTTGTCTTGAAGAAGTGGCTGAGATAAGTTCCATCGACTGCATCTGTAAGCCTGAATACAGTGTAGAGAGGAGACATAACTCCGTGTATTCCCAACGTATTCCTACGGATTGGGCCAACAGGCGCTGTTGCGGAGATGCGAGGGTTGTACACGAAATCCCCTGGAGCAATGACATAATAACCAGCAATGTTGGATTCCTTGGCGACAGCGTGGTCGAAGAACTCGGTTTGATTAATTACACCGTATTCTGCAGAGTTGGTAAGAACCTCGGTGATGTTTCCATCAAGATTTTTTTCTGTCACCTTATCGGCAATCTCGCCCAACTTACGCTGTTCCCAAGCGGAGGCGTATTTCCGTGATGTTTGCCGTATCATTGATAAACGACTGTAACGGAACGAAGGCGGACAATGACAATTCCCAGATATGACGAGTTTTTCGTTCCGATGCTTCGCATTCTCTCTGATGGCAAGATTCATGCATCTGGTGAGATGCTAACGTTACTTGCTGATGAGTTTGCAGTGACAGAAGGAGAACGCAGCCGTCTGCTACCTAGCGGCCGTTCGCGTGTCCTCAATGGCCGCATTAGTTGGGCTAGAACGTACCTTAAGAAAGCCGGACTCATAGAAAGTCCCAAACGTGGTACATATCGCATAACGAGACCCGGCAAAGAGGCCCTTGCTTCGGGTGCGCAGATAGATAATGATTATCTGGAACGTTATGAGTCATTCCGGTCTTTCAAGAATCTGAATGGTGATTCTTCGACGCATACGACGGTCGATGGCGGCCTGGAGAAGAAAAGCGAAGCTTATTCGTCCGAGGAAACTCCAGATGAGGCACTTGACCGTGCATTCTCATCAATCAACATGCGGCTTGCCGATGACTTGCTCTCAGAGGTGCTCAAGCTCTCTCCGATTGCGTTTGAACGGTTTGTTCTTGATCTGATGGCAAAAATGGGGTATGGAGCTTTCGACTCCGCAAGCCAGATGACGCCAATCTCGGGGGACGAAGGCATAGATGGAATCATCATGGAAGACAAGCTTGGTTTTGATCTGATTTATGTTCAGGCCAAACGTTATGCCGAAGATAAATCCGTTGGCAGACCAGATATTCAAGCATTCGTAGGTGCTATTACTGGGCGCGGAGGCAAAGGGCTGTTTGTCACCACTGCAAGATTCACGGAAAAGGCGATTACCTATGCGAAGAGGCAGCACATCATTCTTATTGATGGGCATAAGCTTGCGCAACTGATGATTGAACATGGATTCGGTGTCAGCACGCGGAAGATTTACGAAATCAAAGCCGTGGACAGTGACGTTTTCAATGAATACGTTGATGAAGAGTAATGAAAGAGCTTAGGGCACAAGGAGCATATGAATGAATAAGCAGCAGCTTGCCGCCAAAATCTGGGAATCTGCCAACAAGATGCGTTCCAAGATCGAGGCGAATGAATACAAAGACTATATCCTTGGCTTTATCTTCTATAAGTTCCTTTCAGAGACGGAAGTTGCGCGTCTTCGTGCTGAAGACTGGGGAGATGAAGATCTCAAGGGCTTGGATGAGAATGATGCCGAGACCGTGCAGTATGTACGTGATCTGTGCGGCTACTTTATCTCCTACGACAACCTGTTCTCCACATGGATTGCCAGCCAAAGCGATTTCACCATCGCCGACGTACGTGATGCGCTTTCCGCTTTTGAACGCAACATCGATCCAGCCCGCAAGCGTGTGTTCGCCGGCATCTTCGACACGTTGCAGACTGGTCTATCCAAGCTCGGTACCGATGAGAAAAGCCGTAGCAAGGCCGCTCGCGACCTCATCTACCTCATCAAGGACATTCCGATGGACAGCCGGCAGGATTACGATACCCTCGGCTTCATTTACGAATATCTGATTAGCAACTTCGCTTCCAATGCGGGTAAGAAGGCCGGTGAGTTCTACACGCCGAGCGAAGTTTCTCAGCTCATGAGCGAAATAGTGGCCTGGCATCTTGCTGGTCGTGAAGAAATCAACATTTATGACCCCACAAGTGGCTCAGGCTCGTTGTTGATTCATATTGGTCAAGCTGTGGCCCGCCGCAATGGCAATCCGAATGACATCAAATATTATGCGCAGGAACTCAAGGAGAATACCTACAACCTCACACGCATGAACCTCGTCATGCGCGGTATACTGCCGGACAATATCGTGACCCGCAACGGTGACACATTAAAGAGCGACTGGCCGTGGTTCGATACCGACGAGACCAAGGACGAAACCTATGAGCCGCTGTTTGTAGATGCCGTGGTTTCGAATCCTCCTTACTCCCAGAACTGGGAGCCGCCGGAACCGGGTGAAGATATCCGCTTCGAATATGGCATCGCTCCCAAGTCCAAGGCTGATTATGCCTTCTTGCTGCACGATCTCTACCATCTGCGCGACGACGGCATTATGACCATCGTGTTGCCGCACGGCGTGCTGTTCCGTGGTGGTGAAGAGGGCACTATTCGCCGGAATCTAGTGGAGAACCACCATATTCAGGCCATCATCGGACTGCCAGCGAACATCTTCTTTGGCACGGGCATTCCCACTATCGTGATGGTGCTGCGCAAGCACCGCAACGATGACCATGTGCTTGTTGTGGATGCCTCCAAGTATTTCGCTAAGGACGGTAAGAACAACAAGCTGCGTGCGAGCGATATCAAACGCATCGTGGATACGGTGTCGGAGAATCGTGATGTCGATAAGTTCAGTCGTTTGGTCAGCCTTGACGAGATTCGGCAGAACGATTACAACCTCAACATTCCTCGATATGTGGATTCCTCCGAAACCGCCGAAAGTTGGGACGTGTATTCCACTATGTTTGGCGGTATCCCCAAGCAGGACATCGATGCGCTCAACAAGTATTGGAATGTGTTTCCGGGATTGCGCCAACGTCTCTTCGCGGAGGAGAATGGTCATTCGGCTAAGCTCGCTGTGCAAGATGTTCGTGAGGCGGTGAATGCTGATTCTGGTGTGAGTGCCTATATCCAGCGTTATCGTGAGGTTTTCACCGATTATCCCTCATATCTACGTGGCGAACTGGTCGGTAATGCCGTCAACGTGAGCATTGCCGCCGAGGAGGAAGTTCTGGCAAATGACCTGCTGCATCGTTTGGCCGACGTACCACTCGTAGATGCCTATACGGCATATCAGGTGCTTGATGACAGCTGGCAGAAGACCATCGCCAACGACCTTGAAACCATACAGAGCGAAGGCCATGACGCCGTTCGCAAGGTTGACGCCAACATGGTCGTCAAAAAGAAAAGCGGCAAGGATGTCGAAGTGCAGGACGGCTGGGCCGGACATATTCTGCCGTTCGACCTTGTACAAGAAAAACTGCTGAGTGCTGACCTTGCAGAAATCGGCACATATGAATCCCGATTGACTGAGATTAGCAGCGAAATCGCTGACATTCTTGAAAATCTGGATGAAGACGACAAGAATTCGACCGATGCTGTCAGCGAGGATGGAGATTCTTTCGTTGCCACTGAGTTGAAGAAAGCGGTGAAATCGATTGGGAGGGATCCTGAGACTGATTTTGACCGTGCCCTTGTGAATGCGCAACGGTTGTTTGATGAGGAGCGTGAAGTCAAAAAGAACGTTAAGAATCTCCGCTCAGCGCTTGATGAAAAGACCCGGGCCGTTATTGAAGGATTAAGCGATGAGCAAGCTGATGACTTGCTCGCTGCCAAGTGGGTGGAACCATTGCAGCACAAACTTGAGGAGCTTCCTCAGACGGCTGTTGATGAGTTGATTGCATCGGTGAATGCGTTGAACGATAAGTACTCGACTACCTACTCCGATGTATGCGAGCAAATCGAGCAGGCTGAGGCAGAACTTGGCAATATGCTTGGTCAGCTGACCGGAAATGAGTTCGACATGGCCGGTATTGCTGAGCTGAAGACCCTGTTGGGAGGCGAATGATGACTGAACAGGCGAAAGTTCCTGCGATTCGCTTTGCTGGTTTTACTGACCCTTGGGAACAGCGTAAGTTGGGCGAATTGTTTGATTACGAACAGCCTCAGCCATATATTGTGAGGGGAACTGAGTATGACGATTCCTTCCCCACACCAGTTTTGACTGCCGGTCAAAGTTTCGTTCTGGGATACACAAATGAGAAGCAGGGGATTAAGATGGCGAGCCCTGAGCATCCCGTTATCATTTTTGATGATTTTACGACTTCGAGCCATTTTGTTGATTTCCCCTTTAAAGTCAAGAGTTCTGCTATAAAACTGCTGACTCTTCGCGACAAAAACGAAGACATTCATTTTGCATACCAGGTACTGCAAAATATTGCCTACACGCCTGTGAGCCATGAGAGGCACTGGATTTCTAAATTCGCGACTTTCGCAACTCTCATGCCGGAGTGTAAATCCGAGATGCAGGCAATCGGGCATTTCATGTCAAACCTTGATGGCCTCATCACCCTTCATCAGCGTAAGTTGGAATTGCTGCAGAATATCAAGAAATCCTTGCTTGACAAGATGTTCGTGTGAGGGGAGGGGGCGTAATGGAGACGTTCGATATCGCGAAGCTTGCCTCATATCGCGAGAATAATCGGATTGAGGCGAAGGCAGCAAAGGGCGGTCTCCCGCGCAGTATGTGGGAGACCTATTCCGCCTTCGCCAACACCTATGGCGGCGTCATTCTGCTCGGCGTCAAGGAACGTGAAGACGGTACCTTCGAAACAGTCGGGCTTACGTCAGCCGAGGTGGAGCACCTTCGTCAGGATTTTTGGAATACGGTCAGCAATCGATCCAAGGTAAGCGCCGTGCTGCCCATCGAATCGGAAGTCGAAGTGCTCGAAGCGGATGATGGCATGGTGGTGGCTATTCATGTTCCGCGTGCTCCACGCGACGAACGTCCCGTGCATATCAACGACAATCTCTTTGAGGGAACCTACCGCCGGCGCGGTGAAGGTGACTATCGTTGCACGCGGCAGGAGATTTCGGCAATGCTCCGAGATCAGGGAACCGAGACGATGGATTCCAAGGTGCTGGACGATCTCACTGTTGCCGATTTCAATGCGGATACGGTGCGGGCGTATCGCACCCGTTTCCGTGCGGCACGTCAGGGCAGTTCCTGGACTGATCTTGATGACGAGCGTTTCCTGCGTGCGGTTGGTGCGGCAATGGTGAGCCGTGAAGATGGTAAGCTCCATCCCACATTCGGCGGTTTGCTCATGTTCGGCAACGACTATGACATCGTGCGCGAATGTCCCCATTACTTTCTTGACTATCAGGAGACCCTAGACCCGGCGATTCGTTGGACCGATCGTGTTCATTCCGGCGATGGCATGTGGTCGGGCAACCTCTTTGATTTCTTTTTCCGTGTGAATCGTAAGCTTGCCGAGTCTCTGAAGACCCCCTTCAAACTTAACGGTATCTTTCGTGTTGACGACACTCCCATGCATAAGGCGGTTCGCGAGGCGCTGGCCAACTGCTTGTTCAACGCCGATTATTATGGCGTGCGTGGAGTGGTGGTCAGACGCACACCCGATAAATTGGTTTTCGAGAATCCTGGTGATATCCGAACGGGCGTTGAGCAAATGCGCCTTGGCGGAGTATCTGATCCGCGCAACGGACTGATTATGAAGATGTTCAGCCTCATCGATGTGGGGGAGCGAGCCGGTACTGGTGTTCCTGATGTGTTTGCCACATGGGCGAATGCAGGACTTCCCGAACCACGGATTGAGGAAAAATTCGGCGAGGCTGATCGTACGATACTCACGCTTATGCTGGAATCGGATGCCAAGTCCGCTCACAATGAGCAGATAATTGACAATAATGAGCAGTTAAACGGTCCAAGTGAGCAGATAACTGACAATAATGAGCAGTTAAACGGTCCAAGTGAGCAGATAACCGAGAGACAGCGAACTGTTCTTCGTTTCGTGGAAAGGAATCCCAGTACAACATACGAGGATATGGCTCGTGCTGCGGGAGTTTCATCAGCGACTGTGCGAAGAGATGCTGAAATACTCATTGGGCGTGGATTACTCAAGCGCGTCGGCTCGCGAAAAGCAGGACACTGGGAAGTCCGAGGGAGAGAAGAATCGTGATATTCGATAGCGAATCGGTGTTCGAGGACAACGTCATTACCGTGCTTAAGCAGCATGGATGGAAGGATGGCGTCTTGCGCTATCCAACCGAACAGGATCTGCTCGACAATTGGAAAGGCATCCTGTACCGCAACAACAACGACATAGACAGGCTTGGCAAATACCCGCTGACAGACGGGGAAATGGCACAGATAATCGAGCAGATTGAGACCCTACGAACCCCGCTTGCGCTCAATTCGTTCGTCAATGGGCGTACCGTGTCCATCACGCGTGACAACAAAGAAGATGTGGCGCATTTCGGCAAGGAAATCAGCCTCTACATCTATGACCGCAAGGAAATCGCAGGCGGCAAAAGCACCTATCAGATTGCTCAGCAACCGGTCTATCCCGCCAAGAACAAGATGTTGAACTCGCGGCGCGGCGACCTCGTGCTTCTCATCAATGGCATGCCATTGATTCATATCGAGCTTAAGAAAAGTGGCATACCGGTCAGCCAAGCAACCAATCAGATTGAAAAGTACACACACGAAGGCGTATTCACCGGCCTGTTCCGACTCGTACAGATTTTTGTAGCCATGAACCCCGATGACGCCGTCTACTTCGCCAATCCGGGCGTAGACAAATTCAATCCAAGCTATTACTTCCATTGGGCTGACTACAACAACGAGCCTATCTGCGGCGGGCAAAACCCCGGCAAAGACGAATGGAAGCTGTTCATCGGCGGTACTTCCGGCACTGCGGGGCTGTTGTCCATTCCCATGGCGCATCAGCTCATCGGCTTCTACACCATCGCCGACTCGGCAGACGGATGCCTCAAGGTGCTGCGCAGCTACCAGTACATCGCTGCGAACGCCATCTCTGACGTGGTGCGCAAATGCGATTGGGAACAGCGGCCAACTACTCCGGGACGACCAGGCGGCTATGTATGGCACACTACCGGTTCCGGAAAAACCATGACCAGCTTCAAATCGGCACAACTCATAGCTGATTCGCATGACGCCGATAAAGTCGTGTTCCTTATGGACCGCATCGAGCTAGGCACCCAATCACTGAAGGAATACCGCAGTTTTGCTGACAGTGAGACGGAAGTACAAGGTACTGAGAACACCGGCGTTTTGCGGGACAAACTCAACAGCACCAATGTCAACGACACCCTGATCGTCACCTCAATCCAGAAGATGAGCAACGTGAAAGCAGGGGAGCGGGGCGTCACCCAGGCGTGGCTGGATCAGCTGGCTGCACGACGTATCGTTTTTATTGTGGACGAATGCCATCGTTCCACATTCGGCGACATGTTGCAGGACATCCGTCGTTCCTTCCCGAATGCGCTGTTCTTCGGCTTCACCGGCACACCCATTCTGGATGAGAACCAAAAGAAGAATTCCACCACTGCCATGGTATTCGGCCGCTGTTTGCACCGATACAGCATTGCCGACGGCATTCGCGACCATAATGTGCTCGGGTTCGACCCGTACATGGTGACCACGTACAAGGATTCTGAAGTCAGACGTGCCGTGGCTCTCGACAAGGCGAAGGCGGAGAGTGCGGAAGATGCGCTCGCCGACTCGGTCAAGGCCAAAGTATTCCAGCATTACATGGATAAGTCTGAGGTCCCCATGGGTCCGATGGTTGATGGTGCCGGGAACCGCATCAGTGGCATCGAGGATTTCCTGGGACGAGACCAATATGGTATCGACTCTCCGCACCCGAGTATGGTGGTCTCGGACATTCTTGAACAGTTCCCGGTGCTCAGCCATGCGGGCAAATTCCATGCGATGCTCGCTGCCAGTTCCATTCCTGAAGCTGTCAACTATTATCACTTGTTCAAGCAGCAGGCACCCAAGTTGCATGTGACGGCGTTGTTCGATCCCAATATCGACAACAACGAAGGAGCGACAGACAAAGAGGATGCGCTGACCGAAATCATCACCGATTACAACGAGGCGTTCGGCAAAGAATTCGTCATTCCTACATGGCCGGCGATGAAGAAGGATATTTCTTCGCGACTGTCGCACAAGAGTCCGTATGGTGGTATAGCAACGAACCGCAGCCAGCAGCTTGATTTGCTCATTGTCGTAGACCAGATGCTCACTGGGTTCGACTCGAAATGGGTGAATACGCTGTATCTCGATAAGATTATCGACTACGAAAGCATCATTCAGGCGTTCAGTCGTACGAATCGTCTGTTTGGCCCAGATAAGCCGTTTGGCGTCATCCGCTATTACCGTAAGCCGTACACCATGCATGGTTTCATCGAGGCAGCTGTGAAACTGTATTCGGGTGATCGACCGCTCGACCTGTTCGTACAGAAATTGCCAGCGAATGTGAAATCCATGGATACTCGGTACCGTGAGATTCTCGACGTATTCTCAGACAGCGGAGAATCGGACCTTATGCAGCTGCCGGAGTCGGTAGAGGCTAGACGTAAGTTTGCCAAGGAGTTCGTGGAACTGAATCGGTACCTTGAAGCGGCGAAAGTGCAGGGCTTTGACTGGAGCACCACGGAATACAAGGTCGATAGCACGGATACTGACGATACGAATGAGGACAATGATGAGCATGGCGAGTCTGAAGTGGTGCGTCCTCAAATTGACGAACGTACGTACCTCATTCTTGCGCAACGCTATAAAGAACTGTTCGATGGCAATAGCGATCGCGGTAGTGACCCAGATGATGATGTGAACGATAATCCTGAAGCGCCATATGAACTGGATGGTTACCTCACCGAAATTGATACCGGACTCATCGATACCGATTACATGAATGCCAACTTCGATAAATGGCTGAAGGCGCTCAAGGAGAATAGCCCGGAGTTGGCAGAGATGTCTGCGCAGCTGCACCGGTCCTTTGCCGCGCTCTCGCGGGATGAACAACGACTCGCTGAACTGTTCCTGCATGACGTGGAGCGTGGCGACGTGGAGGTCGAAGCCGGTATGACGCTACGTGATTACATCACGCGCTATGCTGCACGCGAGAAGAATGAGCAAGTCGACAAACTGGTCGATCGATTGGGTGTCAACAGATCGGTGGTCGAGGAATTCCTTGCCAAACGTATAGACGAGGCGAACATCAACGAGTTCGGACGTTTCGATGCACTGCGTTCCTCGCTTGACGTGCAACGGGCAAAAGCCTTCTTTGAGCAGCATGATCACAAGGCATTGCCGGTGTTCAAGGTGCGTATGCGCGCCACCAATATGTTGAAGCGTTTCGTACTCATGGGCGGATTCGACATCGATGATACCGACAATACGGATGGACAAAGCGAGACGAAGAACGAGCACTAGACTCATATACAAGAAGGGGTGTTTCCGCTGGCATCAGCGGAAACCCCCCTTCTTGGAC
>OLNS01000285.1_pt1 | contig 47579 bp, 50 predicted proteins | sample 1673031 | NCBI WGS metagenome assembly OLNS01 (sample SAMEA3136748, study PRJEB25190) | human gut metagenome | biome: human gut; feature: human-associated habitat; material: faeces | place: Austria | collected 2013
TTGAGTAAACTTTTTTGTTTTTGGGAGGATAATTTAGCGTTAGCTAAATTTCAATCCCCAACCGACACTATGCTAAACCATAATTTACCCCAACTATTGACATAGAGCCTATAAATTTTATAACAATATAAATAAAAAAAGCAGTATCCTCATTAACTGCAGATACCACTAAAACATATAAGATACTATCAAATTTAAAATTAAATCTCGTTGCCTAACATCTTGCTCCCTCTCTCTTTAAACATCAATATTGCCGATTACTCAGTTTTTATAAATCTCAAGATGTCAGGCAGAACGGATTTACATCAGTATGAGGAAATATGAATTTATCAACGCTATGTGCTCCGGTATCTGAAATTTTTTCAGATTATCGGTGTCTTCGTCCCCACCGAGCGCTAATAAAGGCATATAACCAAAACACTCTATATACAACAAATTTCCATGTTCATTAACAGCTTTATAATACTGATTCAAGGAAAAAAATTCGTTTAAAAAGCTCTTGTCTGCAAGTCTTTTTAAAAAGAAATCAAAATCTTTGAGCATCAGTTCACATTTTCCGTAGCGAAAATACATTATACTTATATACTCGCCGCTTTCCAAGGTAATTATGTCACCAAATGCAGTTACAAAAATTGGAACTGCGTCTTTATACGGAAAGTATGAATTATCAATTATACTTTGATAATCATCGGGATTAATCACTTTAATATATCCGTTCATAAAAGTGCCTAATCCGTAATTTTGCCAAATTTTAAGCAAAGTTTCAGGAATTTTATTCTTGAATTTGTTAATAACATTGTCATTAACTTTTGCATATGATTAAAAATCCTGTAATGCAACTGTATTCAAGAGTATTTCTCCCTTTTTATTTTATACAAACCTCCGTACCGTTGCACAGCACCGCTTTACTTCACACATCATATCGCAGATGTATGAAGTAGCTGTGAAGTGCCATAATCAAAACCGCTAAATACAAAACTTCTAAATGTACTTGTTTTTCCTCTATTTACTGTTTTTATTATAGCACAAGGATTTTCATTTGTTACAGTTTGGGCAAAAACGCATTAAAAAAAGTCAAAAGTGATGTTTTTTATATGACAAATTAAAAATTATGTTGTATAATATCTTCTAAAGGGGGAATTTCGGTGCTTAATATTCTGCTTTGTGATGATGATAAATCAATACTCGAAAAAGTACGGTCACTTATAAGTAGTCTTCAAAAAAACTATAAAATAGAATTTAATATAGATATGCGTACCTGCGGTGATTTTATTTTTAAAGAAAAACATTCTTACGACATCGCCATAGTCGATGTTCAAATGCCTGCCGTAAACGGACTTGAGGTATCGGAAAGATTAAAACAATTAAACCCCGACATTATTATTATGATTCTTACCTCATATCCGGCTTACCTTGACAGTGCAATGAAAATTCAGGTTTTCAGATATCTTTCAAAGCCGATTGACACTGAAAGGTTTAACAGAAATTTTCTTGAAGCCGTTGACTATTACAAGAAAATCAGTAAAAGTATTATAATAGAAAAATATGACGAAATTTTCACCGTAAAAACAAGGGATATTCTCTATATTGAAAACAGAAAACACGGTTCACTTATCGTTACTAAATACAAATCATACGAAACCAATAAGAAACCTGCCGAATGGTACGAAATAATCAATCAGCCTAACTGCTTTGTCCAATCGCATAAAAGCTATATCGTAAACTTACAGAATGTAATTAACTTTGATAAAAGTTCAATTACATTTCAGGGGGCCAATGAGAATCTTATGGAGCATTGCATTTCGCAAAGAAAATACGCAGAATTTAAAAAAGCCTTTTTTGATTTTGCGGGAGGTATTGTATGATAATTTTCAGCTATGCGACAGTAACAGTATTTGAGGCAATCATTTCTTACATATTTATTTCCAGCAAATTTGCTCAAAAAATGAGCAATATGGGTTTATTTTTATGTTTTTCATTGTCTGCTGCACTACAATTTATAATAAATACGATAGGTGTGGAATATTCAAATATTGTAGCATTTTTAGCTTGCAATCTGTTGCTGTGTATTTTTTGCTTTAACACAAATGTTTTTCAAGCAATATTTACTTCAATTCTTCTCACTTCTATAACTCTCATAACAAAAATGACTCTGCTGTTCCTTGTAATGGTAACTTTTAATATTGATATTAAAGGAATCACTGAGAACGGTATGATATTTTTCTTATTAAGCGGCAGCTCGCAGTTATTTTTCTTCTTTATTGCATACTTTGTATCTAAAATTTCCGTCAAAGAAAATAAAGAAAATTTGAAGCTAAATAAAACAGATATGCTTTTCTTTCTGCCGATGGCGTCAATACTTATAATATGCGGTATGTCATACATTTCGCTTAACTATAAACTTGACGAATTTACATATGTTTTGTTTGCGGTAGGCGCTCTGCTTTTAATGTATTCAAATATAGTTGTTTTTCTTGTACACGAAGACGTATTGAAAACTCAATACGAAAACACGGCGCTAAAGCTGCAAAAGCAAAAATCAGAAATTGATACCGAATATTACTCTATTTTACAAAATCAATACGAAAATTCTAATATTTTAATTCACGATATAAAACGCCACTTGCTTTCAATAAAAGAACTTTCAAACGAAAAAGACTTTGAAAGCATAAACAAATACATTGACAGTCTGTATGAAGATTATCAGATTAAATACTTAAAGAAATACAGCGATAACAAACTTATAAATGCAATCATAAACAGATATGTCAGTGCTTGCAAAGATAAAGAGATTGACTTCTACTGCGATATTCGAGATATAGATTTTTCTTGCATTTCAAATAACGATATAACATCATTACTTGATAATATTCTTGAAAACGCTCTCGAGGCAACGCAAAATGCCGATAACAAAAAAATTGAGCTTACAGTTAAGCAAACGAACACAAACTATATTGTAATCAACATATGGAATTACTGTGCAAGTGCTCCTAATCTTAAGGACGGCAAATTACAGACAACCAAAAGCAATAAATTTATTCACGGCTACGGAATAAAAAGTATAGAACGAATAGCAAAACAATACAACGGTAATGTAAGTCATAATTTTGACCCCGAAAATATGAAATTCACTCTCGCAGTTGTTTTGAAAATTAAATAAAATAATAACACAAAAAAGCGATGACTGATAAAAAAAGTGGTTCATCACTATTTTTGTGGGATGGTGAACGGACAGAAGGAATATAAAGATAGCGAATCAAGGTGAAGAAAAAGTCAGAATTTCACATCAACAGATGAAGTTATGACAGCGATGAAAGATATGTTCAAGGACATTCTTCAGGAGGTTATGGAATGTGAGCTTGCCGATGAACTCGGCTATGAGAAAAGCGAAAGAACGTCGAATGATGAATGTGGCAATAAGTCGAAAAATTACATAAACGGCTACTCGAAAAAGACGGTAAAAACGCAGATGGGCGAGCTTGAAATCAAAGTTCCGAGGGATAGAAACGGCGAATACGAACCCAAAATAATCAGCATCAATATTGAGTGGAGTTTTTTAAAGGTTCTCCTTATCATTACAGTGATTCCATTCGCTACGCTGATTTACACAGGTATCAAGACCGCAACGGCGGCAATAGCCTTTTGGACAAAGCGTAGTGGCAACATCACCTATATGTTCTATATGGTTAACGACTTCGCAAAATACCCCATTACCATTTACAACAATATTGTAAGAAACATAATTACTTACATTATTCCGTTCGCGTTTACGGCTTTTTATCCTGCGTATTATATCCTTTCGGGCAAAACCCACTGTTTAACATTGGTATGACGGTGTTAATCGCAATTGTGATGATGGTTGTTGGAGTGATTGTGTGGAACAGAGGCATTAGGTCTTATGAAAGTGCTGGTTCATAAATCTTATGTTGACTAAACAATTGATATATGATATATTAGTAAATAAATAAAAGGAGTGACTAAAGTGGAAATACAGAATTTATTTGCTCAAAGAATTGGTGGAAAAGAATTTGGAATAAATAATGAAGTTTATAAATTCGCTTTAATAAAGAAATGGAAGCAAGAAGCTGAGAAAAAGCATTCAAATAATTTTAAATTAATTGATATGGGAGTGGGTGAACCTGATTGGGCCGCTGATGATAAAGTTGTTGATATGTTATCTATTGAAGCAGGTAAACCCGAAAATAGATTCTATTCTGATAATGGAATTCCTGAATTTCAAAATGCAGCAATAAAATATATGGAGGAAGTTTTTGGTATATCAAACTTGACAATTAATAATGTAATTCACGGTATTGGTAGTAAACCAATTCTTGCAATGCTTCCTTCTTGTTTTATTAATCCTGGAGATTATGTGCTAAATACTATTCCTGGATACCCCGTCCTGGCAACTCATGCAAAATATTTGGGTGGGAAGATTTATGATTTGCCTCTTAAGGAGGAAAATAATTTTTATCCGGATTTTTCGGAAATCCCGAGGGAAGTTTTAGAAAAAACGAAATTATTATATATTAATTATCCTAATAATCCAACAGGACAAGTGGCAACAAAAGAATTCTTTGAAAATGTCGTAAAATTTGCCCAAAAGAATAACATTATTGTAATTCATGATGCGGCATATGCAGCGCTTACATATAATGATGTTAAACCTCTAAGTTTCTTATCGGTTGATGGAGCTATAGATGTAGGTGTAGAGATTCATTCTTTATCAAAAGCTTTTAATATGACTGGATGGAGATTAGGCTTTTTAGTCGGAAATGAAAAAATTGTTTCTGCATATGGTGTAGTCAAAGATAATACAGATTCGGGTCAATTTCGCGCGATACAGAAAGCAGGTGCTTTTGCTCTTAATAATAGATGGATTACAGAAAATACAGTTAATAAATATTCAAGAAGATTTAAAATGCTAATTGAAGCACTCAATGAAGTTGGATTTAATTGTGTAGAGCCAAAAGGTACTTTCTATTCTTATGTGAAAATTCCAACTGGAACAGAAGAAGGAGTTAAATTCAATACTGCATTAGAGGTTGCAAGATATATTTTATTAAATGCAAACATTTCAGTTGTTCCTTGGGATGATTGTGGACATTATTTAAGATTTTCTGTTACATTTTCAGCTACTCATTACGAGGAAAAAATAATAATTGATGAAATGAAAAATAGATTGAAAAGTTTAAAATTTGTATTTTGAGAATATATAATGTAAATTTGATTATAATTGTAGTAAAATTCAAGATCTATCATATGTAAGATCAATTTATTACAATATTAATAATTGTAATAAATATAAAATTAAAATTATGACAAACTAGGGTAATGCCATTATAGCAGAGATTATATATATTAGTTCCTTTTAGGATAGTAAGGGAGACCGCCGAAAAGTTTGTGTAAAAGTGAATAATAAGCTTCCTTTCAAGCGATAATGGAAACAGAAAATTAATGCTTGAAAGGAAGTTTTTTTATTGGCAAAAGCACCGGCAGAAATGATGAGAAAATTCTCTCACTTTATGCCTGTGGAATGAGCCAGCGTGATATTTCCGAACAAATCAAAAATCTGTATGATGTAGAAATCTCTCCCGAGCTTGTCAGCAAAATCAGCGAGAAGATTATGCCCGATGTGACTGCTTGGCAAAATCGACCTCTTGAAGCAGTATATCCGTTTGTTTTTATGGATGCAATTCATTACAAGGTCAAGGAAAATCATCAGTATATCACGAAGGCTGCGTATGTAGTTCTGGGCATCAATCTCGACGGTCAGAAAGATATTCTCGGAATATGGATTGGCGAAAATGAGAGCAGTAAATTTTGGTTGAATGTGTTGAACGAGCTCAAAACTCGTGGAATTAAAGATGTATTTCTGTTCTGCGTGGACGGTCTGACAGGTTTCAGACAGGCTATTGAAGCGGCTTTTCCAAATGCACAAATCCAGCGTTGCATCATTCATAAAATACGCTCAAGCACAAGATTTGTAAGCTACAAACACATAAAGGGGCTGATGGCTGACTTGAAGAAAGTATATCAAGCAATCAGCGAGGAAGAAGCTATGAACAACCTGATTTTGTTCAAGGACAAGTGGGGCAAAATCTATCCGTCCTGCATATCTGCAACGCTTTTCGGATGATACTGTTCGATAATTTGCTTTGCGAGGTTCTCGCCCCGTGTGCTTTCCTTTTTCTTTGCCATTTCGTTCATTCCTTTTTCCTTTCTTTCATTGTAGCACACTTTCCCGAAATTGAAAAAGTGTGCAAGCCATTTTTTAACTTACACACTTTATTTACAAGCTCATCCAGGGCGGTAATCTTGAAGTACTCAGGGTCCTACTCGGTCATAGTTCTATCTCAATCACTCAAATATATATTCATTTGGCTGCACAAATGCAATTAGTGAATAATAAGTTTGATAGTCATTTAGACACCTTGACTTAGACCCCTTGATTTTTTAACACTCCAAAAAGAAAAGCACCGACTTCAAAAATCGGTGCTTATGGCTGGGCTGGCGGGATTCGAACCCACGGGTGACGGAGTCAAAGTCCGTTGCCTTACCGCTTGGCGACAGCCCAATATATAATTTTTGTGTAAAACGCTTATTCTAATCAGCGCAACTTAAAAAGTTGTTTGTGCAAACTACCGACAGTGTCTTTTACATTTATATAAGTAAAGCCGCAAAGGCTATATACCTTGCGGCTTTATGGTGACCCATCGGAGATTCGAACTCCGGACACCTTGATTAAAAGCTACCACTATATTGAGCCAATTTATTATCATATTGACAAAATAATTTATCAATATGACTATGATAACGCTGATTTAGTATTCTTTGTTGTGTAGCTAAATGCACATATTTCATTGTCATTTGTAAACTTGTGTGTCCGAGCAATATTCGCAGTTCTTCAACATCACCGCCATAAAGGATATAGTTAGTCGCAAAAGTGTGGCGAAGTAAGTGAGGGTGCAATCTGATAATTCCTGTACTTTCTTTTAATTCTTGAAAATACATCTTGATTGTATTATCGGTAATCGGTGTACCATCTTCTTTTTGGAAAAAGCGTTTTTCATATTCGTTTCTCATGTGTGAATAACGATTAATATATCGCTTAGTTTCTTCACCAAAAGGTACTAATCGCTCTTTTTCTCCTTTACCTTGCACTAACATAGTGTTGTTATGCATAAATATGTTTTTTGATTCAAGACTTACTACTTCTCCTCTTCTCAGACCTGAATCAAGCATAAACATTACCATTAATTTATTGCGAATACCAAAGTATGAGTTATCAAAATTATTGAGAAGTATTTTTACTTCTACATCTGACAAAGGAACTATATTGGCAATTTCAGCTTTAATAAGTTTCAACTTACCCACATTTTGAATGAACTCATTTTCATTTAACCATAATAAAAATGTTTTCACTGCTCTTGTATAAGTTTGCAGTGATATTTTTTTAGTACCGTTTTTATTTTCAATTAAATAGAGTTTGTAATCTTCAAATAAATGAGTATAAACATCTTCGACATTTTCTATTTTGTTATCTACACACCATTCAATGAACTTTGGTAAATTATATTTATAATATTTTAAAGTTTGTTCAGTTACACCTTCAGAAATTTTTTCTTTCAAGAACTGCTGATAAGCAGCACATAAAGTCATAAAATACACCTCGTAAGCAATCAGGTAACAATATTGTAACATATTGTAATAATGTGGTCAATATTCAACAACTTTGTTTATGAGGTCTTTTTTATATAAAAAAACAGGAGGCAGCTATGAGTATATTAAGTTTTGAAGAACCATACACAGACAATGAGGTTGTCGGATATTATGAAGATAAACTTATTGTCAAGCGTGAGGACGGCGAATTATTTTTCTGCGAAATCCCTGAAAATCTTATTGAAATCGGAGAAACTATTTCTCCAAAAGATTTAACAAGTATTTCAGAATTGCCGTACGATGTACAAAAAAAGATTATAAATCAATATGCAGATTGAGAGGTGTTGAATTTGGCTTACGATCCGGCAAAATCAGAACAGACAAAAGAAGAAATGAAACAAAAGGTCATTGAACTTGCTAAGAACTTTAAAGATAATCCGCAGAATATGATTGAATACTTGCAATTTTCAACTCGTTTTTATAACTACAGTTCAAGAAACACAATGCTTATTTATAAGCAAAATCCGGGTGCAATGTTTTGTAACAGCTATAAAGCATATCAGGATATGGGTTATTCGGTTAAGCGTGGCGAACACGGAATGAAAATACTTGTGCCAACTATAAAGACATACCTTAATATTGACGGCAGCCCTGTTCCTCTCAGTAAAGCTACAAAAGAACAGAAAGAGGCTTACAAGCAACATAGAATTGAGGCAGAGCAACGAATACATTTTAAAGTCGGTACTGTTTTTGACATAGCACAAACAAATTGTCCTAAAGAAGATTATCCTAAATATTTCGATCTTGGTTACACATCAGAACAGCATAAACAGCTATACGAACTTATGAAAACATATTGCGAAAAAGAGTTGAATTGTAAAGTACACGAAAATCAATTTAATTCAGTATCACTGCGAGGCTTCTTTGATCCTACAAGCAATTCAATTTCGCTTAGCGGTATGTTTGACGATTCAACAAAATTATCAGTACTTACACACGAAACAATGTGTGCAGACAAAAGTATCTCTTCGGCTGACATTACAAAATCACTTGATCACTCTCACAGAGCATATAAATCAGTTGCGGATAATATCAACAATAGTCTAAAATCTGAACTTACACCATCAATTAAAAATGTTCAGGCTGCACAGGTGACACAACCCATTTTACCAAATCAAATAGCAATGCCCGATATGGGAATGGCTATGATGATGTAATTATGACTGCTTTTTCGAGCAGTCTTTTTATATTACTCAAACAAACAAGTGTCCCACGGTGGGACACTTAGTAAAAAATTTATCATTTAATCGGGGGAACGAAAAATGAAAGAAAATAACAAAGCAATAAAAATTGCAGTATCAAATCAAAAAGGTGGAGTAGGAAAAACTACAACTGTATTAAATCTCGGAGCAGCACTTGCTGTTAATGATCGCAGAGTATTACTTGTTGATTGCGACCCACAGCACCATTTATCAAACTGGCTTAATTGGGAAGCCGATGGCAAGCCTACAACATCCGATATTATTTTCAGCACAGTTACAAAACAAAATGTAAATTTTAAAAATTGTATTCGTTATTGTGAAAAAGAAAACTTTGACTTTATACCGTCAATTAACTTGCTTGCCGGTATGCTTGGAATTATTGCTGCAGATGATAACAGTTCAACTGTAATTTCAAGAATTTTTGAAAATGATTACTTTAACGAAAATTACGATTACATTATATTTGATTGTCAAACTGCTCTTGATTTGCTTGTTACAAATGTTCTCAACGCTTGTGATAAGCTGCTTATTCCTGTTCAGGCCGATTTACTCAGTTATGAGGGCGTAGAACAAATGCTTGACAGTTTTATGCGAATTAAGAAAGGCACCGATATTCGTAAATATCTTCTCGGAATGCTTGTTACTATGTATCAGACAAATACAAGACATTCGGCTACAATTTATAATGCACTTAAAGAGAGTTATAACGATCTTGTTTTTAATACATATATATCATATAGAACAGAAACAAAAAACTCAGTAGGTTTTCATTGCAGCAGCGTTTCAGACTGCAAATCAGTTGTAGGTGCTCAGTATATAGAAGCTGCACATAGGATTATGGAGGAATGTGAAAATGCCTGATTTTTTTAAACCCAAAAAGCAAATATTAAAAACACCGGAGCAGGCATACTCTGAATTGCTCGGCGGAAGCACGGAAAATCAAGTTGTAGAAATTGACATATCACTGATTGATGAAATAGATGACCAACCGCAGAGTATACATCAAGATAAAATAGATAATATAGCAGAAAGTATGAAACATATAGGACAGATTGACCCTGTTACTGTTGTGAAGTCAAAAAAAGAAGGCAGATATGTTTTACTTGCAGGCAGACACAGAAAAAGAGCATGCCTACTGAATGGGCAAAAATCTGTTAAAGCAATAATAAAAAACGAAACCGACCCGGACAAGCAAAGACTAATCTTATTGGCCACTAATAATGACCGTAACACTGACTACCTTCCCTCCGAACTTGCTTTCAGTTATGCGGAACAATCCGAACTATTAAAAAAACTTGGCAGTAAATCTACCGTATCAGCTATAGCAGAGCAAAACAACACAAACAGAAAAGCTGTTCATCGACACATCAGACTTACATATCTCATTAAACCTTTACTTAACAAAGTTGACAGCGGAGCAATTACAGTAGGCGCAGGATATGAACTTTCATTCCTTTCAGAGGAACAACAGATCTCATTGCTTAATTTTATTCTTAATAATGCCTCGGTTTGCCAAAAGATTGATAAAGACATTGCAAGAAGAATAAGACTTGAACCTGACAATCTGCAAGAAATCTTTTATCCAAAAGTTGATGTGCCGGTATTATTTGAAGAAGCTGATATTGAAGAAGAAAATATTGGAATTGAACCTCTTGAAGCAGAGAAAGAAAAAGTTAATAATTCATCTGAAAAGGTAATTAATCCTGAAACAAGCAACCGCAAGTGTCCCACGGTGGGACACTTAAAGGAAAAAGAGCAGTTACCGAACGAACTGATTATGACCTTATCGGCTACAGTTTTAAACTGTACAAGCTCGGTATTAAAATATTATGCAACTGCATTTCCTACCACTGCCGAATCAGTTAATATGTTTAGTCAACGATTTAAGAATTTTTCTGCAAGCGGTAATACGCAAAATTATGTTCCATATCAGGAATATCAAAATTGCGAATACAAATTAAAGTTTCTTAAAAAGCAGCTTGAATTTTATCTTAACAATAATAAATATACAGTTGCTTACAATGAACTTGATGAGTTTATACGCAGATATTTAAGAAAATTCTTTCCAAAAGAAAAACTCGTTGAACTTATATCAAATACATAGTTTTCTTCTCATCGTTCCCCGATGATAGAAATACAGGGCTGTTTCAAAACATTTGGAACAGCCCAACACCCACAAGGAGGTAAATATGAAAATCAAAAGAATAATTTGTGCTTCATTAGCAGTACTTAGCTTATCAACAGCATTATTATCATCACCGGTAAACGCAGCACCGAAAATTGGTGATGTAAACCTTGACGGCATAATTAATATTGTAGATGTATCATTAATTCAGCAATATCTCGCAGGATATAAAGATATGAAATTTTACTCGGCATATGCTGATTTTGACCGCAACGGAAAATTAGACATTAACGATATATCTTTATTGCAACAGTATCTTTCAAAATCAATCATTGTGTATGGTGATTTTATATTTCAAATGAGCAGTAATTCAAAGTTGATTTCTCAATCATATTTTGGCAATGATACAAATGTAACAGTACCGGGATTTCTCCCCGGATACAACTATGTAGTTACCGAAATCGGTTCTAATACATTTTCTAACAATTCAAAAATCGCAACAGTAACTTTGCCTCAAAATATCGGAAAGCTTAACGATAAAGCTTTCAATAATTGCAGCAAACTTACAACTGTTTATGCTTATAATAAAAACCTCAAGTGGAGCAATTCATTTTATAATTGTCCAAAATTTAAATCTATTCAGTTTAAGTGAAATTAAAGAATAAACCGCACCTTACATACCCCTTCTCCTTTTATTAAAATGAAGAAACACTGCAGTTAGTGCGGAACTGCAGTGTTTGTACTAAACATAACTTATTACTATATAAATGGAAGGAAATTTATGATTATACTATTTCTTATTATGATAATTATTTCACCAATTTTTATTGCTATTTCACTTTACAACACTGTTAAAATTTACAGGAAAATAAAATATATAGACAAATACGGAATATTAATGTTGGTTACCTGGTTTGCAGTTGAAATCACAGGTATGATATTTTTATTTCTTGAAATTTAAAATGTATTTTAAGTTTCTATTAGCTTTCTTTATTTTGGATGATTTTATATATGTATTTTTACTTATTGTTCTATTTATATAGTCGATATTAAAGCTACGCATTATACTTTTGTTATAAAAAAAGTATATCAGAAACGCTATAACTAAAAGCAACAAACTTAATAGTGTTCCTAAAATGCTTCGAATTGCAATATAGAAAATTAATCCACCAAACACAAACGCAGCAAATGAAAGCAAAATAAAAAGTGTCGTATGATTATTCAAAATAACATCAAAAGACGAATTAGCATAAGATAAGTAATTATTAACCTTTTTGTATTCTTTTTCAATATCAGATATTTCTTTATTTTTTCGGTATCTCCAATCGGATAATATTTTCTGAATTTTCACATTAATGGTAACTAATGCCTGCATATATAATGTGTACTCTTCAATATCAAAATTTTCATCACGCTTAATTAATTTTTTGCATATACATTTAAACTCCTTAATTAATCTGTTGATTTTCCTTTTGTCGATTTTTTCAATATGTTGGCACCTTTCGACTACTTGGTGTAACTGAGTGTACTTATAATAAGATTTCTTTAAATCATCAATTTCGAAAAAATGTTCATAAGCATACTCGTTTAATTCATTAATTTTCAAAAATAACATCTCCTTAATTTTTTGATATACATATTATATCACATGCAAATTATTAATGTAAAAAGTCAGAAAACTTTGTCAATCACATTGTTTAATAGAAATAATGTGATTGACAAACAAAAATGTTAATTGTAGAATAGAGGTGAAATATATGCACTTTGATATAAATAAATTGATAAATTGGAGCAATATGATGGATTGGGTTGTTTTTTGCAGTTGCCTTGTACTTTTAACCGGAGTTATCATTGATATAGTTAAATCAGTAAAAAGCAACAAGGAGTTATCTAATGAACATAAATCAATAAAAGAAGGCCAAAAAGATTTAAGTACTGACAACGAAAAAGTTAAGGACTTAATTCGTAGCGAAAACAAAGATACACAACAAAACATAGAAAAGGCACAAAAATCATTAGAAAATAATGATAACCAAATTTACAGTTTATTAAATAATGTCGATAAAACGCTTATTAAAGAAATTGAAAGGAGTAAATATAAATATGAAAATCTAACTGATGAGCAACGCAGCATAAAAAATTATGTGGAATCTATCAACAACTTAATGAAAGAAGTTGAACGATTGCAAACACTCTCTGTTGAGCAACAGAAACAAATACTTGAATTGCAATCAGAATTAAATCAAGCACAACATTTTAACAATAATTTTACACAACATATGTAATACCTACCATTCAGCCTAAAGGCTTTATGGAGTAGTTGCAGAGGATATAAGGCGGTTAGCACTCCCGAATAAGGGGGTGATATGTATGACCGAGTTAGTATTACTGATTATTTTGTTAGTAGAACTTCTTGAGATCATTAAATACATAAAAAAATAATCGCCCAACAGCCCGCTAAAACTTGTTGAACGATTATTTTTATAATTAATTAAACAATTTCGGCTAACCGCTTTAAACGGTTTCCTCTGTAACTACATTATATATTATAAAAATTTAAAAGTCAATATGACAACACATTAATAAAAAGAGGGATACTATGAATGAACTAACTTCCGGAATTGTAAGCAGTGCAGTTTGGGATTTAATAAAGAAGGGAACTTCTGTTACAAAAGACTTTCTCAAAAACAAATTATCAAATTGGATACTGGACGATAAATCACTTGATAAAATATGTAAATATATAAATAATACACCTGATGTATATTTGAAATCCGAAGGATTACTTAAAGAATATATTAATATTGACGAAGAAATCCAAAAAGAATTAGAATTTGCTAAATACATAAAGCCAACTGTTTCTCAAAATATAGGTGTTGTAAACGGTAATGTATTCGGTAATATTGAAGGTGATGTTATTAATAATTATAATAACTCACAAAAGCCCAAAGAAACAAATAACAGTACATTTTATCTTACCGATAGATTTAATGAATATTGTCCAATACAAATTGTAAAATCGTATGATGTAACAAGAGATATTTGTAATATAGAAAACGAAAGTAACGGCCCTGTTATTAAAGCAAAGATTACAATGCCCGAAAAAGTAAAGCAATTGCCCGGATGCCAATTTGCAATGATTTTACTTTCTTTTACCCCTTTTATAAATTTAGAAAATTACTACGATGAAAATTATAATTTAGAATTTTCACTTGATACTTCTCAAAGTATTAAATTAGTGCAATTTCAAATAAAGAATGTACAGCAAAGTCAATTTATTGACTTTCCGCTTGAAAACAAGCATCACATTATACCATTAGCAAAAATGTCTTCCCGGGATTCATGGAAAGAAATAAAAGAAATTTGTTTTACCGTATTTGCCGATGACAGATATATAACAGATGAAATTGGATATATTAAAATTTCAGGATTGCGTTTAACAAAATAATTTTATATCACATTTAAGCAGTTAAGTATTAAAACTTGACTGTTTTTTTATTATATGAAATAAGGAGATTAGCTATATGCAAGAAAGAGAAATAATATATAAAATACTTTTTAGTTCTGTAGCTCCATACCTTTTAATTATAGCAAATTTAATTATAGTGGTATGTATTATCAAAATTTTATGGATTACAGTAAAAAACAAAAACAAAAAAATCAGTTCGGAAACTATTGCTTTCTCTTGCGTATGTCAATTCTTCTATTATATACTGATGGACTTAGACTTGCACTTATGGTTATCTATTATATTTTTATCAGCCTTTTTGATATTTTATAATAGTGTTAAAAGATTACAAGATGGAACATACACTTTTCCAACACTGTTATTGATGACATTTGCTATGTATTTATCTATAAGTGAATCAATTCCAATATTTTTTGTTGCAATACTTGTATCTCTCCCCATTCAAATAAGAACGCTATGGATTGAAAACAAAGATAGATAAAAATTATTAATAAACAAATTATTGACAAACAAAAATGTGAATTGTAAAATTAAGATATAAAGACATATACGAAAGGGGTCAGAAGTATGACTACACAGGAAATGAACACAAACATTACAAATACGAATGAACCGGCAGAGAAAAAAACGAATAAGAAAAAGGCTATTGGTATTGTTGCGGTTGCGGCAGTAACGGTGGCGGCGGTCATTATTGCTATGCTGACCGCTTGCGGAAATAAACAGCCTACGGCAACGGCTGATGAGGTTATTGGCACATCTGTTCAGACTGTTACACAGGTAGTTACCGATTCACAGGGTAACACTCATATAGAAGAAGCAACTAAGGTTGTTGAGGTTAAGCAGACACAGCCTGCGGAGAAGTCGGAAAAAGCTACGGAAGTTAATGCACAGAATGCAGCAAAGACCGACAACAAGCAGAACAACGGCGGTCAGAGCAACAATAACAGCAACGGCAACAGCAATCAGACTAACAACAATAATAACAATGGCGGCAACGGTCAAACAAGCAAGAGCAACGGTTCATCAGGCAGCACAAATAAGCCTGCAAGCAATTCAGGCTCAAACAGTTCATCAAGTCAGAGTAAACCGTCAGGCGGTTCATCAAGCAGCTCAAGTCAGAGCAAGCCGTCAAGCGGTTCGGGTTCATCATCTTCAAGTAAGCCTGCACCGGCTACACAGCCTGCAACAAAAGACCCGCACGAGGGAAAAACTTGGTACGATGCAGAGTACAAAACCGAAAAAGTGTGGGTAGTTGATGAAGAGGGTTACACTTGGCAGCGACCAATCATTGAAAGTCATCGTGCGACAATTTGCAACATATGCGGAGTTGAGATAACAGGTCATATTGATGAACACGATGATGCAGTTCATCTTCCAAATGGTGAAGATTTTAGCTATCGTATTGAAACTGTTGATGAAATAGTTGGTTATGAAACAGTCAACGAGCCTGAAAAAGGTCATTATGAAACAAAAACAACTCTCGTAAGAGCAGCAGGTTGGTATTAATATATATATGAAAATTAAACACATCAATTAAAGCAGTTAAGCAAGAGCTTGACTGCTTTTTTCATACCTATAAAGAAAAGGAGCGGTATTATGAGCGGAAAAAGGAGTCCACCAACAGAAAGAAAAATATACTATCTCATTGAAAGGAGAGTTTTATGAACAAATTTAAAAAGCTAAAGTCGGCGATTATTTCCTTTTGCAAGCCTAAAAAGCTGACATCATTGGCAGTTGCATTAACAACAATCTTTGCTATGCTACCTGTTGCTAATATTTCGGCAAGTGCTTATTCATATACGGGGCTTAGTGAAATTGGCGGCAAGGTATTGATTCAATCTTCGGAAAAACCGTTAGTCCTTATTGACAACGGAAGTGCAGGCAAACTTGACGCATATAAATTCCTTATCAACGGTGAGGTCGGTTATTGTATTGACCCACAGTTGCCGGCACAAAAGACAGACGGCAAGACTATGGAGTTTACGCAGTTTTCGGGTGATACAGGTAAAGAAGTAATAAAACTTGACCCTAATTCGACTGATGAAAAAGAAAAGGCTCTTATAGTAGGTCTGAGTGTTCTTTACGGCGGTTACGGAGATTATTTCTCAACATTCGAGAACGGCGGTAAATCCGCTAAGTCCATAATGGACGGATTTATTGACGGTGTGTATTCATCTTTATTTAGTAAGATGAATACACGAGAAGATAAGTATTATTTCTTATCGCATTATACGCTCTCACAGCTTTATCACGAGCTTGTAAATGACGGTACATCTTGGAAAACTTGGAGCAACTACAAAGATGTTAACACAATGATTAATCGCTTAGTAGATTACACAAAGAATATAGTAAAATCCGCAGGTGATTATTCAGCTATCAAGCGTAGTTGTGCAACCAACAATTACTATATTACACAGCCAAAAGGCAAAGACGGCACTTTTTGTCAGCACTTAATAGTAAGAATACCGAAAAAAGCTAAATTATATCTTGAAAAGTCAGGTACAAGCGAAGAAATCAAGAACCTGACAGAACAGACAACTGATAAAGATTACTTGAATTTTGCAGGTGCACAGTACACCTTGTATAGTGATGATAACAAAGTAGTTGCAGTTGCGGAGCTTGATAAAAACGGTAACATTGCTAAAATTAAGTATTCGTACTCCAATCAGGACTGGATTACAAAGAATTACTTTGAGCTTGTTTCAGGTCAGTATTACCTCAAGGAAACAAAAGCACCGGCAAACGGTTACTTCGCTCTTAGCGACAAGAAATACAATGTTACAGTCACAACAGACGATTGCAATAACGAAAGAATACTTGATATTCTTCAACTATCTGATACCGAAATCGTTAAGCTCAACCTAAAAAAAGTAAGCAGTGAACCTTCTTTAACAGAGAACAACGATTGCTACGACCTTGACGGCACTGAGATTGCAGTATTTCCTAACGAGAGAAGTGCTTACGAGTATTTTTCTGATAATACAAAGACGGATAAAATACTCAGATACTTTAGAACAGATAGTTTAGGCAATACTAAAGCTATTTCAAAGGACGGAATTAATTGGGATACCAATTCAAACTCTGAACTTTATAAAATCACATATAGTGATACACTTTATGCAGTCGAAACAAAAGCAGGTAAGGGTTTTGAAAGATATAAACGCCCTGTTCAGCTTGAACTATTAGAGGGCACATCAGGCGGTTATGCTCTCTTAGGTGCTACTATTTCAAATACTCCAAAGAATGACCCTGTTCGTATATTACTACAGAAAAAAGACGCTATTACAGGTCAAACAGTAAATATGGCTGGTGCTGAGTTTACTTTTAAATTTTACAAAGGCTATTATTATACTGAAAGCGAGCTTGCAGGACTTGAGCCTGAACGCAAGTGGGTATTAATAACAGATGATAATGGTCGTACCCGTTTAGATGAAAAATATCTTTCTCCAAACACAAAAAATGATTTATTGTATTATGACGAAAACGGTGATCCTACACTTCCTCTTGGCACTTTCACCGTTCAGGAAACCAAAGCCCCGACAGGTTACAAAATCAATCCTGAATTGTTTATCCGACAAATTAAGGTTGATGAAGCCACAGGCTCAATCACAACATTTAATGAGATTGAAGTGCCTGAACCACGAGATACCGTTTACGGCAATCTTACAATCTACAAAACCGCTGATGACAGTAAGCGAGGAGCTAATACTGCTAAGGATGTATGGTTTAATGTCAAGTCTGATGACGGAGTGACAGACGAAAACATAGTAACAAAAAGCAAGGGCATAGACGGTGCAGCAACGCTCAGCAACTTGCCTGTTTACAAAGCAAGCGGAGAATATGTAAAATACATAATCACAGAGCTTGGCTACAAAAATGCAGACGGTACATACTCTGTGCCTGACAGATATATTCCTCCTGCTAAAAAAACCGTTACGCTAAAGGAAAATGTTACTCTTTCATTTTATTTTGCAAACAGACTGCAAAAGACAGGCTTAATCGTTCAAAAAGAGTCTGAGGACGGCATTGTAAGCGGCTTTTACTTCTCGGTAAAGTCTGATGACGGCAAAACAAATAAGGTGCTTGTAACAGGCGAGGACGGCACTGCTCATCTTACCAATCTTGCGGTGTATAACACAAGCAATGAAAAGGTTAAATACACAATTGATGAATTAGGCTTTAAAAATGCAGACGGTACATATTACTTCCCTGCTAAGTATGTAAAGCCTGCGGCTCAGACAGTTACACTTGAGGACGGCAAAAGCTTTGTAGTTACGATGAAAAACCTGCTCAAGCGTGGCAGTGTAGAGCTTTTAAAAACAGACGGCAACGGCAATCCGCTTGAGGGTATTGAGTTTGAACTCTATAACACAAAAACAGGCATTGTTAATGTTATAAATAAAAACAGCAGTATTATGTACGAAGCTGCCGACAGCAAGACGGCTGATACGGTAACAAAGCTCGTTACCGACAGCGACGGCAGAATTATTGTAAATAACCTCTTGCCCGGTGATTATTACTTCATTGAAACAGACAGCAAAGGTAATATGCCGTATGCAGGCAAGATTAACTTTACGATTTCGCCCGACAGCTTAGATACACTTGACATACAGCTTACAGTTAAGAATAACAGTGTCTTCATTCCTGAAACAGGCGGAACAGGCAACAACAGACCGATGTACATTGAAATCGGCGCCGCTGTATTAGCATTTACAATATTGGTAGGTGCTATTGGTTTAGGTATAAGAAAAAAGAAAAAAAGCATCGGCAAAAAGGCTCAACAGTAAATCTGTTGGGCTTTTTCCATACAACGGACAAATTGTCCGCAAAAAATTTTTAAGGAGGGGTTTTCTTATGAGAAAATCAATTAGAAAATCATTCACAGGCAAACTGCTCGCAGTAGTAATGATGTTGACATTACTCTTTGCGGCGATCCCAACAGCAAGTGCGGCTACTGCACTTAAGACAGACCAAAAGGTAAATATCAGTGTAAAATGCACTAAACCGGGCTATACTTTTGAACTTTTCAGAGTTGCGGACCTCAAGAGCACAACAGCTACTCCGTTCAAAACAGAATACACATCGCTTATTTCTTCTGTAAGTGCTGAAATTCTTGCAGGCGATTCAAAGGCTGCTCTTGACGCACTCGATAACGCTGATTTAAGCACAGCAGTATCACAGGGTACATTTACTTCATCGGCAACAAACACAACACAGAGCTTTTCAAGCCTTGCACAGGGTATTTATTATATCAAGTGTGTTAAGTACCCTGCCGGTGTTACAAGTATCACAAACTCTGTTCTTGCTCTCCCATATTACAATAACGGTGAGTGGGTATACAGCTACGCTGAAATCAATCTTGCAAGCAAAGTAGCTGACAGCACACCATCAACAGAAAAGTCAATTACCAACAGCACAAAGAACAATACTAACTATACAGATGTATCACTTGGTGACACTGTAAACTTTAAACTTAAGAATACAGTAGCAGGCTCAAATGACATTAAGCTCACAACATATGCTGTATATGATGATATGTCAGCCGGTCTTACACTTAATAAAAGCTCATTCAAGGTTACACTTGTTGACGCTAAAGGTGCTAAAGTAGCTGACCTCACTAAAGGCACAGATTACAAGGTGAATGTAACAAGCGAGGGTGCAGGTAAAAACACAAAGTTTAATGTCGCTCTTACTTCCGAGTATCTTGCAAAGTCAGATTTTTATACAAGCAACGCAAAATTTGTTATTGTAACATATTCTACAACAGTCAACAAATACGCTGTAGTTGGTACAGCAGGCAACCCGAATGAAGATGTAAAACTTGAATACGGTAATGATTCAGGTGTTGACAGCGTTCCGGGCAATAAGGTATATGTTTACACATATGGACTTAAGGTACTCAAACTTAACGAAGCAGGCAATCCGCTTGCAGGTGCAACCTTTGATCTGTATAACGATAAAGCTCATACCAATTTTATTGGAACGGGTACATCAGATAGCAACGGTAATGTAATTTTTAAAAATTCAGCAAATGAGGAAATGAAATTACAGAGCGGAACATATTACATTGTAGAAACTGTTGCTCCTGCCGGTTACAATGTTTACGGCAAGGTAATTGAAGTTGAAATCCCTGTTCAGTATAATTCGGTATTCACTAAAAACACTTGGGTAAAGAATGCACCGACAAACGGCGCAGTTGAAATTACCGTAACTGATACAATCGTATTCTTCCCTAAGACAGGCGGATATGTAGGCTTCATTCGTGTAGCAGGATTTGCTTGTGTAGGCATTTCTCTTGCGTTGGTACTTGCATACCTCATCAAGAAGAAATCGGCTAAGACAGCTAAATAATTAAACTATAACGACAAAAGGGCTGCCGATTTATCGGTGGCCCTTGCTCACGAAAAAATTATGAAAACTAAAATATTTTTTATATCCCTCTGCGTTCTTGCTGCGGTCGGAATAGGCTTTATAGTATATCCCAACATTGCCGATTACATCAACGGTAAAAGCAATGAAACAGTTATAAAAAACTACAGTGAAAGCACTCAAACAATGTCTGATTATGAAATCGACAATGAGCTTGCTAAGGCTCAAAATTTTAACGAATTGCTCGCAAAGAGTGCGTTAAACGATGAAGAAAAAAACGAATACAATGCAGCAATGTCAGAGTATGAGAACATTCTCAACTATGACGATATAATGTGTACTATCGAAATTCCGAAGATAAATGTTGACTTACCGGTGTATCACGACAGCACCAACAGAGAAGAAAAGCTCAAAAAAGGCTGTGTACATTTGGCAAACACTTCCTTGCCCATTGGCGGTGCAAGCACACACGCTGTTATATCCGCTCACTCCGGGTATCCTGAACAGGTATTCTTTGATGAGCTGGACAAACTGCAAATCGGAGATACCTTTAAAATAAATGTACTGAATAAAACACTCACATACAAGGTGTGTGAGATTAATATAGTTGACCCTGATGATTCAAGTAAACTTGAAATTGAGAACGGCAAAGACTATGTGACATTGGTCACTTGCTATCCGTACTCAATTAATACGCACAGATTGTGTGTGCGTGGCGAAAGGGTTGAAGATACGATTACTGATACTGCAACAACTGATGAGGTGATTAGTAATGATAATCATAATGATTTAACGCTTGTGTTTATCATTTTAGGTATTAGCTTGTTAGTTGTTTTAATTATTTGTATTAAGAGAACAGTTTGTAAAAGGAGGTAAGAATGTGATTGAAAATATGATAGGTAAAAAAATTTTCTTGACTGATGACTTAGGTGACGGAGAAATGCTAATGTGCAGTGATACCGTTACCGCAATTCTTATAGAAGAAAACAGTATGAGCGTAAGGTGCAAAACATCAGGCGATGAATTTTGGACTGTTGGTAAAAATGCTTTTTTCAGCGAAAGTGAAGCTAAACAAGCATTTAAAGTGAGGTGTGCATAATGGCTTTATTTTTCGATGTAATGAGTTTTTTAGCAATAGCAGATACATTTATAGTGTATGCACTGTTTATTGCTTCCGGCGACTGTGATAAATTTCATACAGAGATTTAATTGTGGTAATTAGCAAGTATATAAATGAAAGGAATGACTAAATAAAATGACAGTCAAAGAACTACTAAATAAATACGATTTTTATGATTACGACAAAACAGGATTTGAAAGTTTTGCAGTGTTTTTTCCAAAAGATGATTTTGAAAAGGCAAAAAGTTTCGATATTGATTATATTGATTCAATAGAAAATCATAAGGAGCTAATCGAAAAACAACTGGATTTAGAAGTTTTGTATTATAAAATTATGCGTGCTGACGAACTTGAAAAAACAATTTTCAAGCACGAAACTTGGACTCACAATGACAAAGTTGCATTTGCTTTTTCAAAATGGATTTGTATATTAGTTAAGACTTTACAATAAAATGAGCTGAATGTTTAATATGAAAATTGTAATAATTATTATACTTGTTAAGTACTGAAAGGAAAACAACTTTTACTCGTTGCAATTTATTAAATTGAATAGGCAAGTCATTCTTAACATAATCACTCACACGAGATGACATTGTTATAGAAAAGACGCTTTTTTTATTGTGGTGTAAAGGAAATGCTAACAATTTTTTTACATTATCATTATTTTTGTTTTTATACCACATTAAATATAGTTCACCATAGAAGAACTTATAAACACCAATATCTTCAACAAATATTCCATTTGAGATATTTTGTCGAGGTATATATTTTGAATTTTTAGTCTTTTTGTTAGCTGTTGTATCGGTCTGAGCATTTTCATCAATTCCATGTTCAATAGTCAATGGTGTCAAAACTTGATTATTTTTCTTTGGTAAAAAAATATAATCTGCAAAATCATTGAGTTTTTTACTTAAAAATTCATTATTACTATCTGATTCAATAATTTTAATAAAAGCCGCATTTGAAACAATATTTTGCATAAGTGAACAATCTTCTCCATGCACACTTTTAGCATAAGCTCTTAAATATTCGGAATCACCATGAACAATGGAAAGTGGAGCAAGTTTACATTCGGGACAATATAAATTGTGACTTATATTTTGTTGAAAAAAATCTTTATCCTTTTTTTCTATTTCAACAATTTCATCAATTGACAAATAATCATTTAAATATTGACAATAAGCACCTAAAAACTTATTATTCATAAATTATCACCTCATAACAATATTATAACTTTTTGCTATAATTGTCAATTTTTTTACAATGATTATAATAAAATTCAATTCGCTTTAACAACATGTTTTGATCAGTTTTGTACTGTCACAATAATTCTTGTGACAGTATTTGTAGTAATTAGGGGCCATATGTCTTTTCAGAAAATTAAATAAAACAAAAAATACAGAAAGAAATATTGAACATGAAATTACAAGAATTACTTAATAAAATATCTAACACAGACTTTTTGCTTACAGTACCCTGCTTGTGTGACAAGTTTGATTTTTATTATTATGGCGATTTAAAAAAAATCATACTGGAAAGAGTATAAGGACACAAAAATCGAACACTTTGCTATCCTTAGAACTAGCAATTTTCCGGAACTCTTCATTATTTTAGTATAAAATTCATCAACAGGAATAAGAAGTCAAAGCCAATGAATCAATTAATTAAAAAACTGCTAATTACATCTTTAGCAGCTATACCTATCATCTGTTACAGCACCTCGTCATTTGCTACTGGCTTTGATATGAATAATGATAATAGCGTTAATGTAAACGATGTTACTTATTTACAGAACGAAATATCAGGATTTACCGACAATATTGACTATGACCTTCAAACCCCAAATTAATACAAATAAACGATCGGGAGTGAAAAAATGAACAATAATTTATCTTCAAAAATTGTCTATATGGCAGTGATTTCGGCATTAGTGCAAATTGTATTTATTGATTTAAAGCTGCTTAATGTAATGAATTGGAGCTGGTGGTATGTGTTGTCACCTACACTGATTTATGTAGGTTTATGGTTCATAACCGCAATTATAATATTTTTTACTGACGATTAAGTTAGAGAAAAGAAAGAGGTACGGAAAATGAATAAGCTATTCAAGAAATTGCTGATTACAGCAACAGCAATATTGTCGGTCATCTGTTACAGCACATCTGTATTTGCTGCCGGCTTTGATGTCAACAACGACAACACTGTGAATGTAAACGATGTTACATTCTTGCAGAATGTAATATCTAATTTCAACGATAATACAGACTATGATTTAAACAATGACGGCAGAATTGATGTAAATGATATTTCAACTTTACAAATAGAAATTTCAAACAACGATATTAAAACCATTGAGGCAAACACAAAACTATCTGTGACAACAAATGAGTATAAGAAAAATGTCAGTGATACAGTTACATTTTCAATAACAACCAATAACGCTATAAGCGACATTACATACTCATCATCAGACAGTTCGGTTGCAAAGATTGTTTCGTCTGATAAAAATATGGTAAAAGTGAAAGTTAATAAGGTCGGCACCGCTACCATTACCGCCCAACAATGTTCTAAGTCCGTATCAGTTAAGTTCAATGTTGATAAAGCAAAATGTATTGATATTTCAGAATGGAACGGTGATATAAATTTTAACAAAGTAAGAAAAGCAGGTGTCACTTGCGTTATTATTCGTGCAGGCTACGGAAAAGACCCGAACCAAGAGGACAATGAATTTCAGAAATATTATAAGCAAGCAAAAGCCGCTGGTTTAAATGTAGGTGCTTATTGGTACAGCTACGCTACATCTGTCGATGCGGCAAAAGCAGAAGTAAGAAATTGTATGAAAACCATTCAAGGTAAAGAGTTTGACTTGCCGGTTTTTCTTGATGTAGAAGAATACAGACAAGCTGTTTTGCCACGCAGAACACTAACTGATATAATTTCAACATTTTGTGACGGCATAAAAAGCAACGGCTTCGAGTCGGGTTTGTATTCGGCAAAATCAATGCTTGTTGACAGTGCTTATCCCGATGAGCTTGCAAGCAAATATTTAATTTGGATGGCAGCACCAAATAATTCGTACAATGAGCTTCCGGCATTTGTTGACATTCATCAGTACAGTTGGAACGGCAAGGTTGACGGTATAAGAGGTGATGTTGATTTAAACTACATATATAACTTAAATTGATTTCGATATTTAGGAGCAGTGTATTAAAATATGCACTGCTTTTAATATATAACAAATAAAAAAGGAGGTATAGATCATCAAGCGAAAAATCAACCCTGTATTCGTTATTGTATGTGCAGGAATTATTGTAGTAATGATTGCAGTTGTTATAATCGTAAGTCTTGCGGTTAATGGCAAAACAGAGAAAGAAGAAGTAAATACTACAGCTTCTTATTCAAGTTCAGTTATAAAATTCACTAATGCCGCAGAAACAACACAAAGTATTTCTAAGTGGCAAAACAGCAGTGAATTAGCAACACAACAATCTTCTCAAAGCGTTAATAGTGAACGCTCCGAAAGTTCAGAATCGCAATCAAAAAGTGAAAGTAAATCTGAAGATTCAGAGCACGAGCAATCACAAGAACCTAACGAAAACAGCATAAACAACAGTTCTCATAATTCATCACAAAGCAATAACAACTATTACCGACCACAGCAATCTGAAACACCAAAACCTGAACCGACAAAGGTTCAAGAGCCTCAAACGACTAAAAAAGTTGAGAAGCCAACTTCAAAACCTACTGTAAAACCGCAAGAAACAACTAAAGATAATATATATTTGTCTTATTCGTCAGTTTCTATACATACAGATGATGTTTTGTTTCTTAACTTAATCGGAGCAGATAACGGAGTTTCATGGTCAGTCGGTAACTCGTATATTCTTCAAAATTATGGAGGTGGTGGAAATCAATGCAGCTTTAAAGCATTGAAAAAAGGGTCAACAACAGTAACAGCAACATATAACGGTAGGTCATATACCTGCTATGTAACAGTTAATTAACGGAGGTAATTTTTATGAATCTTAAAAAAATCAAAAACAAAGTGTTATCATTTTCAATCACATCAGCACTGATTTCATCTATAACAGCAATTAATGCTTATGCTGCCGATAACAACGCCGGTGTTGATATTTCGGGCGGCATTAATAAAGCAATTAATGAAGTAAAAGTACAATTTAAAGATGTAGTCGCAGTCATTTTTGGATTTTTGACACTTGTAGCATTAACAGTCGCAGTTGCAAAACTTGTTAAAGGATTGCTCAGCCATCGTAATCAGGGAACTGAAATTCCATGGGCAGGAATCGGAATGGCATTTGGTGCTACTATTGTTTGTGGCGTGGTTGCCGGAGCAGGCTTCTTTGGTTGGTTTGGTTTAAGCTAAAAGGAGCAGCATATGATAGATTCTTTACTTTTAATCCTTGCTGATATATTTTGTATGGATTTAACAAAAGACTTACACTATACAATTGCTCAGTTTATGTCTATTGGTCTTGCAAGTTGGTCAACCGACATAATCAATCAAAATAATAATTATACAACAAGCCTTTTTGATAATAGTATGGTTACAAATTTTTTGTTTTTTATAGAAAGCTTTGCCGGATTGCTTTTAGTGTCCGGTATAGCTTTTGCAGTATTTGACTTTGCTGTTTCAGTCGGTGAGGGAGAACGAGTTTCTCCTATTAATCTCCTGCTTAATATTTTCAAAGGTCTGTTAGCTTCATTACTAATAACTACCCTGCCTGTATCCTTGCTGATTTTTACAAATCATATTTGTAACATTATTTGTCAGGCATTTACAGATGATATTACTATAAATTTTATCGTCCAAATAAATTCAGATAACAGTACAAGTTCAGCAAATTTCTTTTCTGGGTGGGGATTCGCTATATTTATGCTGATTACATTTGTTTGTGTAATTAAAGTATTCCTTGCAAATATAAAACGAGGCGGAATTTTAATAATTCAAATGTTTGTCGGTTCTTTGCACTTATTCAATGTACCACGAGGATATTTAGATTCGTTTTCAGGGTGGTGCAAACAAGTAATCGGCATTTGTGCAACATCTTTTATATCAAATATACTAATCGTTTTAGGTGCGGTTGTATATTGTACTCAAGACGGTGCAGATGTATGGGATTTGATTTTAGCCACAGGTGTTATGCTTGCTGCGGCAGAAGCTCCGAGAATTTTACAGCAATTCGGACTTGATACAAGCGTAAAAGCTAATGTATCTCAAGCTATTTTTGCTACAAGCGGTATTACATCAATAATCCGCTCTTTTGCTCACTAATCTTTTGCTCACTAAAAGGAGGCTAAAAATGAGAAAATTTTACTATCCCGATAATCTTACGGCAGTAAAGCTATATAAATACTGGACTATAACAGATTTATTTGTAATGGTAAGTATATTTGCTTTTTCAATAATAATGTTTTTGTCATTGCATATTTGGTTTTTTATAGCTTTTCTGCCTGCATACGCATTTTTGTCTGCCCGCTTTGTGGATTATTCAGTAATCAGATTATTTGTGCTGTTCATAAGGTTCTTGTTTACTGATGTACTTATTTTGAAATGGAGGCGATAAACTTGTCAAAAAAAGATCGCAAACTTAACAAAGCAATTAAGAACAATAATACAAGAGTGCAGAATTTCTTTGAAATAGCTGAGATTAAAGAAGATCATATTCTTACTACACGCAATGAGGAAAAATATTTTCTTGAAGTTAAGCCCAAAAATATTACTGTTCTCTCAAAGCCCATAAGACTTGGTATTATTGACTCACTTACAAATATCATTTCTGAACTGCCTAAATCTGAAATTTTGTGTCTTAATAATTCACAAAACTATGAAAATAACATAAGACATCTCGAAAATCTGAAAAGCAAAGAAAATAACGCAGCTATTGCAGCTCTTGACATCAAAGACATTGAATATATGAATAATATAAAATCTGCTATGTCAACAAGCAGATCATTTTTTATTATTTTAAGAACTTCTCAGCAGGACAGCAGACAGCTTGTAAATCACGCATTGCAGCTATGTGCCGAGCAAAATTTCAATGTACAGCTTGCAGAGAAAAAAGATATTAAAAAGATGTTGTCGATTTATCTTGAGCATACATCATACGATGAAGAGTTGCCTGATTATGACGGCGAACAATACGGATTATCTAAAAATGAAAGCCTTAAAAATTTTGTGGATATAATTGCACCGTCAATTATGGACTTTAAGCACAGGCGATATTACATAGTAGGTAATACATACAGAAAAGTTTTTGCTATCAGAAGATATAAAACCGAAACAGAACAAACTGCAATACTGTCTGAAATCGGTGAAATGGGCGGTGTAACATTACATATATATAATGAAAGAGTTACACCGTCAGAGCAAGAAAAAATCTTTGAAAAAGCAGAACGAAAAAATATGGGCGATATTGCAGAGGCAAAAACTATGTCTAAGTCAATAGACAGCAAGGAAAATATTTTAGACATAGAAAAAATACTCAAAGAATCGCACCGAACAAAAGAAGAGTTTATACATTGCTCTGTTTATGTAGAAGTAATAGCTAATTCTCTTAATGAACTAAGAGATATGCAAATAAAAGTATGTTCAACGCTCAATAAAAATCATGTAAAATACGATGAATTGTATATGCAACAGCGTGACGGTTTTGCTTCGGTAGCTCCTTTTGGACTTGATATGTTTGATAAAGAATTTGCAAGAGTATTACCTGCAAGTTCAGTGGCTAACCTCTTCCCCTTCAGCTACTCCGGCAAAACAGACCCTAAAGGATTGTTCTTTGGTCGAGCCGTACACGGTGGAAATATTCTTGCCGATATTGACCATAGAGATACCGATAAAACCAACGGTCATATAGCAATTTTCGGTAACTCCGGTGAAGGTAAGTCATTCCTTATAAAATTGCTTATATGTCTTTTCCGACAACAGCAGAAAAAAGTTTACAGTATGGATTCTGACAAAGAATGTATAGATGTAACTAACGGACTCGGCGGCACAAACATTGATATGCTGTCAGGCAAGTATTTTATAAATGTAATGCAGCCTCGCCTTTTGAATGATCCTCTTGATGACAGCTATACTGATGATGAACCTGTTGCGTTTAAACATAAAACAATTATTTCTCAACATATAGCATTTCTCAAAGATTTCTTTAAAACATATAATCCTGCTATTACAACAGCTGAACTTGATACTCTTGAAATAATGCTTGAAGAACTGTACAAAAAATTTCATATTACAGACCGTACCGATTTGAGCAAGCTTACAAATGTTGATTATCCTATACTTTCAGATTTGTTCAAGGAAGTTGAAAGGCAGCTTAATATTTATGATGAAGTTTCAAAAATTAACGGAAAAGAAATGCTTTTTACAAAAGACACTCTCCGTAATCTTGCGCTTTGTATTCGTTCAATATGTATCGGTACAGACTCTACATTCTTTAACGGTTATACAAACATTCCGAATGCAGACCATATAAATTTTGATGTAAAGAATTTATTAAACACAAACGAAAACTTAAAAAATGCAATGTATTTCAATATTCTTTCGTTTATGAATAATAAATTTTTGACGGAAGGCAATACGGTTGTAATTGTTGATGAGCTGCACGAGGTAATTAAAAGTTTAATTGTAATTATGTATCTGCGATCATTTGTTAAGCGTGGCAGAAAGAAAAACAGTAACCTTGTTATCGCTTCACAAAATATTGAGGATTTAATGATTCCGGGGGTTGTTGAATATACAAAGCCGTTCTTCTCAATACCTACTCACCGTTTTCTCTTCTATCCCGGCACTGTCAATATTAAGGAGTACAAAGCTATAACTAATATGCTTGATGAAGAATGGGAACTTATACAAATAAGTAAAAGAGGTCATTGCTTGTACTGCTGCGGTAATGAACGCTACTACTTACAAATTATTGCACCGGAATACAAAAAAGAGTTATTCGGCACAGCAGGTGGTAAATAAATGACTACAGCAGTTAAGTATTTTTTACTTATCATTAATAACAAGAAAGCAAGAAATACAATTATAGGAATAGTCATAGGTGTTATAGCCGCCGTTTTATTTCTGTTGATGTTTACATATGAATCTACACAACAAAATGCAGCACCAATTGCAGAAAAAGCAAAAGAAGAGTACAGCTTTTGGCAAACTCACACTCCAGGCAGTCAAAATTTATCCTGTCAAGGTGAACGCTATTGCTCATATTTTAAATCTTCTGTGACAGATTGGTGCTGTTATTTTGTCGGTTACTGTATTCAGGAATCAGGCTATGAAACCAAAGATTTTGGCTTTGCACCGGGAACTATTATGTGGACAAACAACCTAAAAGAGCTTGGAAAATTAAAAAGTGCCGATAACTATACACCGCAAGTCGGCAACTTAATTTTCTTCGATTACGGCGGCAGAAGCCATTATAAAGCAACCGGTAATGTAGATCATATAGGCATAGTTGTTGAAGTAAAAGATAATTCAGTTACAGTAATTGCCGGCAATGAGTACAATGGCCAAACCTCCAACTGGGCAACTGTAAGTTATGTAAATAAATACATATTACAATTAAACGATGACAGCATAGCTTGCTATGGAGCGGTTGGTTCAGCAATTGAAAAAGGTCTTGCAAATGTAACAAGAAATGTTATTACTCACAATGAAGTAGGTGTATTTTACAGCGAACTTGATAACAGTGATTTCGGTTCTGTTATAGCTAATGATAACGGTGCTCTGTCAGTAGGTGCATACGGTTGGCACGGTAATAACGCATTATCACTCTTGCGTAAAGCATACAGTATAAGCAATGCAGAAATTAACCGAGTAGCTTTATCTTACTCAAATACCGGTAGGAAAGTTATTGCCGCTATAACAAACGGAAGCGATTGGTCAAGTTATGTCCCTGACAGCTATACTTGCTCATGTATTAAAGCAATGCTGCTTACGAATGCAGGCATAGAAGCACAAAATCAAACATCAACAGAAAATGCGGAAGAATATATCGCAATTTGTCAGGAAAATAATATCAATGATAAGCGAGCTATCGTTTACTGTGCAGATATATTAAATCAATTTGGCACAGGTTCATTTGATAAAAATGTTTACGGCAACGGTCATAATGGTGTTTTATACGGTGTATCTAACGCAACTCTTGATTCTGTTTATTCTTCTAAAAGGGCTTGGAGTGACAGCAACTACAGCTATGAAACAAGACGAAAGTGGACATATGACTACCTAAAAGGCTTATCTGACACGGATTTCAGCTAACAAGTGTCCCACGGTGGGACACTTGTTGCTGCTTTGGTATATGAAAGGAAGAAAAATGAAAAAGAAATTTATTATAGCAACGGTCGTTATTTCTGCAATAACAGTTATTGTAACAGGGTGTGGTTTGAAAGATGATACTAATAAAACAGAATCGACTACTGCTCCTGTTACAGTTGAAACCACAACTATGAACACAGAAAATTTGCAGCAAAGGATTGAAGAATTGGAAAGTGAAAAGCTCAAATATGACAGACTGTTTAATATTGAAGTCAAAGATGTCATTGATAAATATTGTCAGCTTTACCTCTCCTACTCCGGTTCACAAAGTAATAATATTTCTCAGCTCAAGGATTACTTATCAGATGATTATTATAATCAATTACAAACAACAATATGTCACAGCACATACGATGATAATTATGAGCAAGCTACAGGCTTGGTACAATTGTATGTTTCTGACTATGAGGATAACGGTTCGTTTAATGTTATGGCTATTTGCAGTCAGACAATCATATACAACGATGAAGTGTCAAACTCAAATGTAACATACAATTTCAATATGGGATATTACGATAATATATGTAAAATTCGTTCAGTCGAGAAAATCTTTTAAGAGGTGATTTTATGATACAGTCAGATAGATTTTTTAACAAATTAACTTTAACCAATGATAATATACCTGATGATAAATTATTAGGCTCTTGCTTTTATCTTACATCAAAAGTAATAGACGAAACTGCTGTTAAAGCCAAAAATATTCTTAATTCAAACACTCTTTCTTTCGTTTATAACGCTTCTGTCGAATATTTATACCAAAAATATCTTGAAGATCCCGAAAAAATAAAAAGTATTTTTCGAGAAGAAAGAGAAAAATTTGATATAATTCCTAAAAAACAAAAAAGTCTTTATATTACCAAAAAGAGTTATAGAATGCTGATGTTTCTTAAAAGAGAGCTTTATATTTCAAGAGGATTTGTAATGCAAATAGCAATTGAGCAGTATTATAACTATCTTTGTTCAGATGAATACCTTACACTTTTAATTAATAAGCGTAATGAAGTTTTAAAGGAGGATAGCGTATGCAATCAGTAAACAAACAGCAGATAAGCGTTCAATTGCCTTTATCAACGATAAATAAAATTGAGAGCTTAAAGAAACTTGATGACGGCAAAACAAGCAGAAATAAGATAATTGAATCAGCTGTTGATTTTTACTTTGGCTATAAAACATCTGAAATTACTCAAGATTATCTATGCTCTATCGTAGGACAAAAAATTGAAGGTATGATAAACAATGCTTCAAACAGAACCTCAAAGCTGCAATTCAAAGAAGCTGTTGAAATTAATGTGCTTACTCGTATCGTTGCAAGTATGATGGAACTTGACAAAGACTCATATGATAAAATGCGTAGAAAAGCTGTAGAAGATGTTAAGGCAAGCAAAGGTATTATATCAGCATATGAAGCTCAAACATAACGGAGGCTGCTATGGTTGGCACAAGGTTTATTTTAAACTCCCGTTACTTTCATATAGCCAAACCCGGAGAAAAGCTAAGCGATCACGCCTTAAGCGGTGAGCATGCAGCAAATCTTGTACGGTATTGCGGTACAAGGGAAACTGTTGACAAAAACATTGATATGGCAGATGATTTACCGATTACTTTTAAGCAAAAAGTATCTGTTAAAGATTTACTTAATCTCTGTACAGAAAAAGGTCTTAGTGCAGAGTGTGAAGAATACAAAGCTTATGAAGCTAATCCTACAAGAGCGAATGCTTCAAGTTTAATGCTGCATTTGGCAAATAAGCTTTCTGAAAATACTTCATTAAATCTATCGGAACAAAACATAGTAAATGAAGCTATCAGATTGGCACAGTTTTATGATGTTAAAAATCGACCTGCAACAAAGAAACAAGAAGAAACTATTAAAGAATTTCTTGAACAATTAAATTATAAAGATGATGAGGATAAACCGTTGGAATACACCGATTATATCAATAATCCGACTATGTCAAATGCCTCTGACCTTATATCAAGACTTGCGGAAGAATTACTGTTCAACGAAGCAGGAAATTTGATAGAATATACAGCTAAAAGACCGGGTGCTTATAAAGTCGGTGAGCACGGTTTATTTTCATCATACCCTGATGTAGATCTTGACAGAGTTGCAGAAGAAGTATCAACTCATGACGGAAACATATGGACTGACATTCTCTCGCTCAGACGAGAGGACGCTGACAGGCTCGGTTATGACTGCCAAAAGCCATGGAAGGATTTAATAATGTCTAAAGTTGATCTTATCGCAGAAGCTCACGGTATAAACATTAATAATCTGCAATGGTATGCTGGTATGCACAATACAGGTCATCACCCGCATGTACATTTATTTGTTTACTCAACAGACCCAAAAGAAGGCTTTTTGTCTAAGAAAAATATTAAGAATTTAAAATCAGAGTTTGTTAATGAAATTTTCAAAGATGAACGACAGGAAATTTATATTAATAAAGACAAATACCTCAACGAGCTAATCAGTCAGAGTAAAGCTTTACTAAATAATCTGCTTTCCGAACCTAATCAATATATTTCCGATGAAACTTTAAAATACTTAGTTAATCAAATGTTGACCCTTTCAAGCAAAGATTTCAGCAAAGGAAGAAATACTTACGGCTTTTCTTCACCTGACAAGAAAAAACTTGTAGATGATATTCTAACCACACTTGTAAGCAATAACAACCAACTGTCAAATCTTTATGATAAGTGGTGTGATGAAAGCTACAGTTTGAGTAAATACTATTCAAAAAAAGAATTTGTAAAGCCTGACATTTCCAAAATTGATAAATTTACATCTATCAAGAATTATATTTTAGAATGTGCAAAATCTATGAATCAAAGCGGAACATTTATAACTGCAACTGATGATATTACGATTTCTCCCCCACCGAATATTACAGCTCCTGCAGAAACAGAACCGCAATCAGCAGATAATGATAACGGTTTTATTGATGATACAAAGCCGGAAGAATACGAATATACAGAGTTACAAAAAATTCCCTCATTTATACTTGGAAATGAAGGAAAGGAAGTTATAGATTTTAAAAAAGCGTATCAAAATTCAAGTGATTTGCAAACCAGAACTGCACAATCTTGCAGAAAACTTGCGGATTGTTATTACTACGGAAAAGGTACTGAAAAAGATTATAATGCGGCTCAAATGTGGTACGGTATTGCTGCCGACAGTTATGGTGACAGTATGTCTGCATATAAACTCGGACAAATGTATTTATACGGTACTAAAGATACAGAAATCAATAAAGAACTTGGCAACTACTATTGCAAAACAGCTTTTATTCAATTCAGAGATGGGTTAAAAAACAGAAATTACTTTTATGAACTCGAAAATGATTCTGACAATTTGCATTATTACAGTGAAGTTGATTCTTATGAAACATATATTGAATACCTGTTAGGCCGAATGTACCTTAAAGGCGAAGGTGTTGAACAGGATTATCGCTGCTCAAGTAATGTTTTTAGTCTTGCTGCAAAAAACGGTTATTCGCATGCTTACTACTACCTTGGCAATCAATTTTATTATGGCCTTGGTTTTACTCAAGATTATGAAAAAGCATTTGACTATTACTTAAAAGCAGATAGAAAAGGTGATAAATATGCGGCATACAGACTTGGTAAAATGTGTTTGTCCGGTGAGGGTGTAAATATTGATATACAGCAGGCAGAGCATTATTTTTCAAAAGCAACTAAAACAGTTGTGCTTGCAAATTATGACCTTGCAAAGCTGTATGAGGATTATGCCGATGATTTTAATAATGTTTCAAAAGATTATATTAACGGCTTATATAAAAAAGCATTGGAGGGTATGATAGAACAAGAAGAAAACGATATACAAAATGCTTTTACAGAAATGCGTATAGCAAATATGTATCTTGCAGGAAAAGGCACAGATATTAACATTAATTCTGCAATTGAGTGGCTCAATAAAGCAGCTAAACAAGATAATCCAAATGCAGCATATCAGCTTGGTTACATATACTCTTCCGAAAAATACAATATCATTGATGAACAAAAGGCTAACGAAAATTATAAAAGAGCCTGTTTGGAATATGAGAAAGCAGAAGAAGAAAACAGTAATGTTACAGCTGAAAGCAGACTTGGTAAGATGTATCTAAACGGCTACGGTGTTGAGAAAGATATTCAAAAAGCTGTAATTTGGCTAAAAAAGGCTACATTAAACGGTAGTGCTTCATCTGCATACACGCTTGCAAAGCTATACGAAAACGGTGAAGGCGTCGAAAAGAATATTGAAGAGGCATACAGTTATTATCAAATATCTGCTGTACTCGGTAACTCCTATGCAAACTATCAAGTCGGTAAAATTTCTCTTCAAAAGGGAGAAATTGAAAAAGCTGTTGAGAATTTTCAAGAAGCAGCAAAAGGAAATATAGCTCACGCTTGGTTTAAACTCGGTAAAATATATTCAGATGAAAGTTACGGACTATATGATATTTCAAAAGCTCAGCTATGCTACAGTAATGCTTTAAATCTTTACATAACAGATTATACCCAAAATCCTGATGACTTTACAGCCTATAGACTCGGAAAAATGTATTTTAACGGTTTAGGTACTGATATTGACATAAATAAAGCTATACATTGGTTTTCACAAGCTGAAAAACTCGGCAATACAAATGCTGCCTATCAGTTAGGTAAAATAGCATTTGAAAATAATGATATTGAAAATGCTATAAAACATTTTCAATATGCAGCACAAGGAAATATATCTAACGCTTGGTTCAATCTTGCTAAAATTCATTCAAACGAAAGTTATGCCCATTATGATATTGCAAAAGCTCAGCTATGCTACAGTAATGCTCTAAATCTTTATATAACAGATTACAAGCAAAATCCTAATGATTATATTGCTTATCGTCTTGGTAATATGTATTTAAAAGGGTTAGGAACCGATATGAACATTAATCAAGCTATATATTGGTTTTCCGAAGCTGAAAAATTTGAAAATGCAAATGCAGCTTATCAGCTCGGTTATATCTATCACTCCGAAAAATACGGATTACAAAACAATGAGCTTGCAAGTAATTATTTTAGAAAAGCATTATCGGCTTATCTTATCCGGTTTAATAACAATCAAACAGATTCAGAATTAGCTTTGCGAATAGGTACTTTTTATCAATACGGATTGGGAATCGAACGAGATATTGAAAAGGCTCTTTTGTGGTATAAAAAGGCTGTTGAACTCGGGAATATAAAAGCACAACAAAAAATTGAAGAAACTAACACTCAACAGCAAATAACAGTGCTTAATCTTGCCTCTATAGCCGCTCATATGGGCAAAATTATTAATACAGAAACAATTGCCGCCGCAAAGCAAAAATACACATCTGATTCAAAACAGCTAAGAGATGAAAAAATACAAAAAATAAAATTAGGTCACGCTGTATCCGACAATCCAATCAGCTATGACTATTAGGGAGGTTAAAGAATGTCAAAATTTATTCCGTTTACAGATGAAGAGTTGTATCAGGCTCATCATAAAGATATTAAAGAATATCTTGAAAGTATAGGAGAAAAAGTTTTACATAGCGGTACAGAATATATGTGGGAAGCACATGACAGCGTAAAAATACGAGGACATATTTGGTACAGACATTCTACAGGTGAATCGGGTACGGCAGTAAATTTTCTGATGACATTTTTTGATTTTAGTTTTCAAGAAGCAGTAATAACTTTGCTTGACGGAAATTACAAAGCTACAAGCAATTCAAAGCCTGTTGATTTTATAAACGAACCTGATATTTACCATAAAAAAGACAGAGTAGTTTTACCTCAAAAAAACACAAACAACAAACGCTTGTATGCTTATCTGTGCAATTCACGCTGTATTGATTACAGTGTTGTCAGATACTTTGTAAAAAAAGGTCTTATATATGAAGATAAAAGCAACCACAACATTGTATTTCTCGGCAAAGATAAAAAAGGAATAGTCAGGTATGCCGGATTAAAAGGTACGCTTACTGTTAAATCTTTTAAAGGTGAGATTACCGGAAGTAACAAAATATACTGCTTTAAGCACATTGGTTTATCTGATGTGCTTTTTGTTTTTGAAGCTTTTATTGACTTATTCAGTTTTATTACTTTGTATCAGCTTGACGAAAACTGGCACACATACAACTACATAGCTTTAGGAGGACTGAATTTAGAAGCTTTAAAAAAATGTGTTGAAGATTACCCGCATATAAAGAAAATCTATATATGTACAGATAATGATATAAACAGTTCTGACGGCAAAAATCACGGACAGGACTTTGCTAAAAAAGCACAAAAATTATTTCAGGTCAAATATAAAACTGAAATAATAACCCCTAAGCTAAAAGATTGGAACGAAATTTTAAAACAAAGGAGTCAAAGTTATGGTAAGTAGCTCAACAAGCGGAATTATTATATTTTCAATAATCGTATTAGTTGTACTTATAGCTGCGTACTTTATATCATCAAGCGGCAAAAATTTAAATTCTATTAAAAGCAAGCCTGTCGGTGACGGCCAATTTGGTGACCAACACTGGGCCACCAAACAAGAATTAAATAATAATCTTGTTATTATACCATATGAACCCGAAAAGTGGAGAAATGGCGAAAACAGGCCACAGCTTGAGGGAATTATACTCGGTGCAGTAAAAAGCGGCAAAAAAGTATTTGCATACATTGATACATCTGATAATCATACTCTCTCCGTATCTGCTCCGGGTGGCGGTAAAACATCTTCTTTCGTCTATCCTAATCTTGAATTTTTAGCGGCCGTTGGCAATCCTTTTTTCGCCACAGATACAAAAGGTGACGCTCATCAGACATATGCACCTGTTTTGGAAAAATATTACGGGTACAAAACTTATGTAATAGATTTAAGAAATCCTACTCGCAGTGACAGTTACAATCTGATGTATCTTGTCAATAAATACAATGACCGCTATGAATCAACAAAAAGTCTTGCAGACAAAGCACGGGCTGAAACATATGCAAAAGTTCTTTCAAACTCAATTGTACATATGGACGGTTTCAAAAGTGCAGGACAAAATCAATACTTTTACGAATCTGCAGAAGGCATTATTACAGGCGTTATCTTACTTGTATCCGAACTTTGTGAACCCGAAGAAAAGCACATAGTATCAGTTTTTAAAATAATTGAACAGCTCCTTGAAATTGATCCACGAACAGTAAATAAAAAAGGAGTAATGCCTACAACTTATCTGACTGAATTATATACAATGTTGCCGACTAATCACAAAGCAAAATGGTTTATGTCTGCCACAGCCTCCGGTGCTTTTCAGACTACTGCAAGCGTTATGTCAACAGCAATGAGCCGTATGCTTTCCTTCATTGATACAGAAATGGAACAAATGATATGCTTTAACAGCGATCTTGATATTGAAAACTTTATTAACGGCAAACAAGCAATATTCTTTGTTGTTGATGAAAAATCAAGCACTAAAAATTTTTTAGTAAGCTTACTTGTAAGACAAACTTATAACGAATTACTTTGTGCCTCTGAACATTTTGAGAACAACAAGCTGCCACATCGAGTATACTACTACCTTGATGAATTTGGCACATACACAGCCATAGAGAGAGTTGATCAGATGTTTTCTGCAGGCAGATCAAGAGGTATCATTTGCTGCCCGTTTTTACAAACTACAACGCAGCTTGATCAAAAATACGATCAGAATACAGCAAGCGTTATAAAATCAAGCTGTCAGAATGTAATGTTCAGTTACATAGCACCTACTTCCCCTGACGCAGAAACTTTTTCAAAAATGCTTGATAATCAGACGGTAATGTCAGGCTCTGTTTCGCAAAAGCAAAACAGCTTTTCAAACAATAACAACGCAAATTCCGTTACTTACAATATGACAAAAAAGCCTTTAATGACACCGGGGCAAATTAAAAGAATGAAAAAAGGTGACTGGGTGCTTATGAAAACAGGTATGCACCCGGCACAAATGAAACTCCTCAAAAGCGAGGACTGGGGACTATCACTTAACGAAGAACCCTATAAAGCAAAGAAAAGCACTATAAGAGAGGTAAGCTATGCCGACCGCACAAGATTATTTTCGGCTCTATTGAGAAAATATCCTACAGCAAAGGCATATAACCCACCTGTAGGCTCATCTTCAGAACCGGTGCAGACTCACGAAAAAAAGCCTGTACTAAAAACATATATTTAAAACTAAGTCTGTTGCTCTTGCAGCAGACTTTTTTAATTGCTTAATTCACACGGTCTTGAACAATTAAAAAAGTCCGTTTCAAGCAGCTTCAAAATACGGAGGAATTATAATGAAAAAATTAAATAACAAAGACATAGAAATCGCAGTAGAAATTGACGGCGTATATGCACAGGGATTTGGTATGCTTGCTCAAAAAGTTATGCTTGACAAAGAACTGCCTTTACAAAGCAAGGCTATTTATGCCTACTTAGCTTCTTATGCAGGTTCAGGTAAAATTTATCCAAAACGCAGCACAATACTTCGTGACCTAAATATGAACAAGGATACCTACTACAAATATCTGAACAGGCTTGTTGAAAAGAGTTATATTTCAATTTCAAAAGCTAAAGGCTTTCTAAATAAAAATGTGTACACCATATGCAGTAATCCTAATGCTATAGGTTGTCCACCGTCTGCTTCTGCAGAACATCATACACTTTCGCTTGATAATATTTATTCATACGGCTACGGAAATATGCCAAAACTAATTATGTGTGATACTCGTTTATCTGTTAAGGCTCGTGGTATGATTGCTTTATTCTATTCACTTGCTCAATCATCAAACACAGTATTTCCTACAAGAGATTATACTATGGAAATTCTCGGTATAAGCAAGCAGACATACTACAATACACTAAATGAACTTATAGCTTATGGCTATATATCCGTAATTAAGCGTAAGGGTAAAAACGGTAAGTTTTGTGTAAATAACTACATACTTAACACTAATCCTACCGTTATAGAGAAACAGCAAAAAGAAAGTAATAAACCGTGTCCTAAATTTTCGGACAATGTAAAAAATGCGATAAAATCTGCACTCTCACCATGTCCTAAAAAACAGGACAATGAAAATAACCGTGTCCTAAAAAGCAGGACATTGCCGTGTCCTAATTCTTCGGACAATACCGTGTCCCAAAATTTCGGACATTATAACAATACCATATATAACAATACCATAAATAACAGTAAATCAGATCATAATCTAATCATTGACAGAATTAACCTTACTGTACCTTTTACAACTGACAATGACAAGATTATTGAATCGATTAAAGAATTGACAGATTATAATGCATATCAAAGCTATGTCGCTTACGAGAACGATATATATTCAAGATTATACTGCAAAGCCGTTGATTTACTTTGTGATATGGCAACCAACAACACATCTCAAATCTATAATAAAACTACTGTATCACAGCGTACACTTATTTGTTCAATTAACAACTGCCTTACAAAGCACGGTATTGCGAAAGCTAATTCATTATGTGATTTGATTTCGGATACACTTTTAAATTATGAAGAAGCAAGCAAAGAATATGAAATCCGTAATTGTTCAAATTATCTCAAAACGTTACTTTTTGACAACATTACAAACTTTGCGTTTAACTTAGCCAAATTCGACTTGTAAGCGTTTTTTATTGTCTGCTGATGTAATTTTACTCTTATAGGGAATAAATCGAATTTACGCAAAAAGCGAGGCTTTTTCTTTTCTGCTATCAGCATTTTGTCAAATTTTTGTCTTGAAATTTTAGCAATATTAAAATCAATGTTACTAAAAAGTCAGCTTTTATCTGATGAAAATAAAACAGCAATCTAAAAGTGATATTAAAGGCTTAGTCGATGATATTAAAGTTAATGTTATCGAAAATGTCGGCACTGCCGACATTTGTGACCGACTTAATATTGCTTGCAATATTAAGTCTTTATCCGGCAAAATTTACTACCCTACTTTCCGTGGCAAAATATTGTTTTGGTGTCCCACCGTGGGACAGTTATAGCTTACCTCCTCAAGTGTCCTACGGTGGGACACTTGAACTTAGGGAAAAGCTGCTGTTTCTCAAAAGATTACTTCAAAATCAGAATTACCGATAAATAATTGCAGGTTAAAAAGAAAATATACTCAACGGCAACAGCGTAAAAGCTAAAATATGCAAGGTTTTCAGGCTCGGCAAAAGCCCCTAAAGCAGAGAAAAAATAGAACAAGACGATTGCTCGTAAAAATGCAGCATAACTTACGCCGGCAGCTCTTCCCCTACACTATTTTAAAGTTGACTGTAAAATAACTTTTGCAAAGTCATAACCTGTGCAGCTACTCGCCTACAATTAAACACCCGAAAGCAGAGAAAAAATAAATAAACAACCTATTGTTTATCCACAAGTGTCCCACGGTGGGACACTTAACTGATATATTAATAAAAAAGGAGTCATAAATATGTTAAATCGAATTGTACTCATGGGAAGACTTACTGCTAACCCTGAACTCAAATCAACTACTACCGGAAAAAGCGTAACAAGTTTTAGTATCGCAGTTGAACGAAATTACAACAAACCCGGTGAAGAAAGAAAGGTTGATTTTTTCAATGTTGTCTGTTGGAACTACACAGCAGAATTTGTATGTCGCTATTTTGCAAAAGGCAATATGATTGCTCTTGAAGGCAAACTACAAAGTCGTACATATCAGGCCAATGACGGAAGTACACGCTATGTAACCGAAATTGTCGCAGATACAGTATCATTTACCGGTGAGCGTGTGCAAAAAGCAAATAATAATAAAGACTCTTCTTCAACTACATCTGAACAGCCGCCTTTGCCATCACAACCCGATTTTGAAAATATGCCTCTTGATGATGATTTACCGTTCTGAAGCTGCAACAAGTGTCCCACCGTGGGACACTTGTTAAAAAATCAAAATATTTTGTGCAATAATATTGCATAAAATATAAGTATAAGCTATAATATTAATATAAAACAAATGCAAAAATTTGATTGCGAATTAAGGAGAATAAGTATGATAGTTGAAATAAGAATTAATAACTGCTATATTTTCAATCAAGAAGTTGTATTTTCAATGAACGCAGATATGCGTAATAAAAGATTTATCACTAATGTTCATAAAGAAAACAATTTCAATATATTAAAAGCTGCCGGCATATATGGCTCAAATAATACAGGTAAAACACGCTTTATTAAATGTATAGCTGATATTAAAAATGCCCTGTTAAACAGAAAATCAAGACTAATGTCTAATTTATTTACAGACAATTCAATATGTGAACTTGGCATTACTTTCTTAGAATTTAACAGAGAATTTTCATTTGATTTTAAATTTGATGAAAATAAAGAAGAATATATATATGAATGTTTTTCAGAAATAATAAAAGACCAATACGGCAACGAAAAAACACAATGTTGGTTCAAAAAAGATGTGAAAAATAAAGAATATTACTGTGCAGATGAAAATTTAGATACAATGTTACCCGTTATATCAAATAATAGTCTGTTCTTTTATCAGATTGATACAACAAAATTCAAATATCTTGATGAAATGAAAAAAATACTAATCAGCTTTGCAAATAAAATTGATATTGTTAATATGAATAATATTCCTATCAAGCATACTATTGAGCTAATGAAAAATAAAAACAATCTTCAAAACAAGATTGTTGAATTTATTAAAAACGCAGATTTATATATGGATAATTTTGAATTTGTTGATATGGATGAAATAAAATTTTCCAAAAAAGATGATGGAAAAGCTGATGAAAATGCATCAAACTTACATGACAGCATTATGGATCAAATTCGTTTAGTTTCAACATATAAAGGTATTCAAGTACCAAGTATGATATTTGATTCCACCGGAACAAAGAAAATAGCAGCATTAGCAAGCTATGTTATTGAAGCGTTGGAAAAAGGCCGAATTTTAATTATAGATGAACTCGACAGCAGCCTTCATTTTAAACTTACAAGAGCCATAGTAGCTATGTTCAATAATGAATTAAATACTAAGGCACAAATGATATTTACTGCTCACGACATTAGTTTAATGGATTGCAAAAAGTTGTTTAGAAAAGAACAAATATGGTTTGTTCACAAAGATAAGTACAATGTTTATTTTTATTCACTTGCTAATTTTACAGCTCAACAAGGTGTGCGTGAAACCACAGATATTATTGAAAAATACAAAAAAGGTGCTCTCGGTGCAATACCGGAACCTGATTTAATCAATACGCTAATAAGTATTCATAATGATACAGTGAAAGGAGGTACATCATCTGATGATGAATAACCTACCTATATTTTTTGACAAGCAAAGAATATGTATTATTTGTGAAGGAAACGAAGAATACTTTTACCTTGACAGACTTAAAGAGTTACAAGTATGGAACGACCAATACCATATAGAATTAGTTAATGCTAATGGAAACGGTAACATACCTGCAAGATACCAAGACCGCTATAATAGTGACTCATATGATATTGTTCTTGTATTCTGCGATACAGAAAAAAAGCCATATGAACAGTACAATGACATAAAGCGTAAAATCAATGAATTTCATGGAATTGACAATATAGCTGACTCACTAATCATATTCGGTAATCCGTGTACTATGCAAATTGTTTCAAAACATTGGACAGATGAAAATCTCAACACCCCTGCCAAACCTGTAAATGCTCCGTTAATTAAGCATTTTACAGGCGTAGAAAATTATAAAGCAAAAGCTAATCAAATAGAAAAAGCTATGCAATTTATTACAAAGGAAAACTACTATGATATGAAGCGAAGAGTTCAAAATTTAGAATCTGACGACAGCATAAAAGGAAGCAGCAATTTTAAAAGATTTTTAAAATATTTGGAGTCTGACAATAGTAGCTGGATTGAAGAAATAAACAAAAGACTTTTAAGTGAAGCTGAATAATCGTTTATAAATTAACTGTCCCACCGTGGGACAGTTAATTTATTTTTCCTGCTATTTCAAAACATCAAACGCTGTTATTTTAATACTACAAGTGTCCCACCGTGGGACAGTTAATTTCTTTTTCCTGCAATTCTAAAACATCAAATTCTGTTATTTTTATACCGCAAGTGTCCCACCGTGGGACAGTTAATTTATTTTTCCTGCTATTTCAAAACATCAAACGCTGTTATTTTAATACTACAAGTGTCCCACCGTGGGACAGTTAATTTCTTTTTCCTGCAATTCTAAAACATCAAATTCTGTTATTTTTATACCGCAAGTGTCCCACCGTGGGACAGTTAATTTGTTTTCCCTGCTATTTCAAAACATCAAATGCTGTTATTTTGATACTGCAAGTGTCACACCGTGGGACACTTAATTTATTTTTCCTGCTATTTCAAAACATCAAATGCTGTTATTCTAATACTGCAAGTGTCCCACCGTGGGACACTTGCAGAAAATCATTGACATATTATTCTTGAATGTATATAATTACTTTAGGGAGAAATCCCAGAGAAAATACGCTTACTGATCAGCGTTTCTAAATTGACAGTTTGATTGAATATGCCTACCGTTCGGCGTTCCTAAATTAGCGGTTTGACGAAAAGCCCCTTACTTTTAAGGTAAGAGGCTTTTATTATATTCCTTGTGTAAATCCATTTGTAGGAACAGGTGGTATTTGATTTGGTAAGATTGGTTGTTGGGTTTGCAATAACTGATCCTTGTATTCCTGACACTTTTGCTCAAGTAAAGAAAAGTCACAACTGTTTTTTACAAGTGTCGGGCTTTTTGCAAGCATTACCCTTTTATGCGTTCTTTTAGCTAAATTTCTTATAGTATCTTGATTGTCTTTACAATATTTAAGTTCTTGGGCCAACAAAGCTCTGTACTTTAAGTCCGGTTCAATATCAATTCTTCGCTGTTTAATAATTTTTAACGGAACAGGAAACATATAATTAAACCTTAAAGATGAGATTGTATTTCCGTTCTTATCGCAAATCAAAAAATTATCAGGTTTCTTAAATTTATAAGATGATACTGGAACAAAATAACTTACATCATTAATCTCAAGTACAATACCACATATAAACTTCGGCTTATGATTTTTGCCATAATCCATATTCGGAACACGAGTAAAACCCCGCTTTATACTCTCGGCCTTTTGTAAGTATGTAATATAACTATTTTGTACAATATAAAAATCAAGATCTTTCAAATGCTTTTCTCCTTAAAACAAAAAGGGAACGAAAATTCGCTCCCTTTTTTATACATTACGGTCTGCATTTAGAGCTGCAGAGCACTCAACATAAATCACCTACATTTAGAGCTGTAGGGCACTCAACATAAATCACTTGCATTTAGAGCTGCAAGGCACTCCTCATTAAAGACATCATTGTGTCCACTTATATTATATGATATATTTATAAAAAAATCAATAATTTTTGAAAATACTTTTTAAATTCTCATTTTGGTTGGTTGAGAAAACCGCTTTTATTATAGTCTTATGAAAAGCAATCATCAATAATAATACCGTATTACTGCAAGTGTCCCACGGTGGGACACTTAATTCTAATGATTATTTAATAATAAGCATTACAATGCAAATAATATTATTGACATTGTAATGTATTAGTAATATAATATAAATAAAGGAGTTGATTTTTATGGCACAAACCAATGTTAATATTCGTATGGACGAAGATTTAAAAAAACAGTTTGAAGCTTTTTGCTCTGATGTAGGAATGAGTATGACTACTGCCTTTTGCGTTTTTGCAAAAGCAACAGTAAGACAGCACAAAATTCCTTTTGAAATATCAGCTGAAAAAGACCCTTTCTATTCCCCTACAAATATTGAAAGGCTAAAAAAATCTATTGCTCAAATGGAATCTACAGGCGGAACTATTCACGAGGTAAACTTTGATGATTAAATCTTGGTCAGATGAAGCTTGGGAAGATTTTGAGTATTGGACTAAGCAGGATAAAAAAACTCTTAAACGCATATTACTGCTTATTAAAGACATTGATCGTAATGGATATGACGGTATAGGAAAGCCCGAAAGACTTACAGGAGATTTATCTAATTACTGGAGTAGGCGTATCGATGACTGCAATCGTATTGTATATCGAATTGACAATCAAACAATTAAAATTGTACAATGCGGTTCCCATTATCGAGATAAATAACATACATTATCTGCACAAGTGTCCCACCGTGGGACACTTGAACTAAAAAAGCCTTCCGCCAAAATCGGCAGAAGGCTTATATTATATTCCTTGTGTAAATCCATTTGTAGGAACAGGTGGTATTTGATTTGGTAAGATTGGTTGTTGGGTTTGTGATAACTGAATAGAGTATTCCTGACACTTTTGCTCAAGCAAAGAAAAATCACAACATCTTTGTGCAATTTTACATTTATTATTTATAACAGAGTAATACAATTTTTCAGCTTTACTTATAATAAGTGATTTATTTAAATTGCACCAAGTCAACTGATTTTGAAGAAGATTTCCATATGCTTGAATATTATAAGTTCTCTGTAAATGATTTGGATCAACCTTTGTTGCCAAACTGTGATGCACCGGTATCATATTATTCAAATTAATTGCTCCCCATTTTCCACTATTAATTTTTATAAAATCTATTTGGTTTTTCATTTTCAAATGTTTTGGTTTAGGAGATGATAACGGAGCATAATATGTATTTTCATTAACGGTCAACAAAATTCCTATAAAAGGTCTTGTCTGTTTTGAGTCCATAGTATAAGGGACTTTACTGTCAAATTTTCTTAGATAATCACAATAATCGGTATCTATCGTATAAAAGCCAATTCTATTTTTGCTCATAATTCACCCCAAAATATTAAAATAGAGGGATTGGAAAACCAACCCCTCACTTTTTTCGTTCCCACTTAAATTGGTAGGGTACACCGCTTTTTTAGCTCCCACTTGATTGGTAGGGTACACCGCTTTTTTAGCTCCCACTCGATTGGTAGGGTACACCGCTTTTTGAGAATTAATTATCTCTTCACTATTATTATACACAACAAAAATGATTATGTCAATCAAAATTAAATTATTACTGCAAGTGTCCCACAGTGGGACACTTGTTGTATTATTAATATGAATCGACAAGGATATCGAAATCATCAAGCATTTTACGACATTTATTTATTTCATTAATATCATCATCAGAAATATTACGCCACTTTAATTTATTAAAAAATTTATTTCTACACAAACTATTAAAATATAAATCTATT
>OLNS01000291.1_pt1 | contig 47278 bp, 50 predicted proteins | sample 1673031 | NCBI WGS metagenome assembly OLNS01 (sample SAMEA3136748, study PRJEB25190) | human gut metagenome | biome: human gut; feature: human-associated habitat; material: faeces | place: Austria | collected 2013
AGTTTTATAAAGAATATGTAATAGTAATATTGAATTTATTTTTTGCTTAGGAGGCTCTATGATTAAATTATATCACAAAAATTATGATTATGAATTAAAAACAACTAAAGAATGTCTAATTGGAAAATTAAGAAATTCGACATTTCAGGGATTGTTTAATTATTATAAGCATTATAAAGACTATACTTTTTACGGAAAAATTTTTGAAGAAAATTTTGAAATAAAATCTGTCCCGGCAAGTAGCAGAAGATCTTTATTTAACCCTTTAATTATCGGAAAATTTTCAAGCAAAAGTAATAAAACTGTATTGTCAATTAACATGAAACTACCGTCTTCCGACTATATTTTTATTGGAATGTTTTTTGTTGCTTGTGTTTTTTGTGGTGCAATAATATACTCTTGTTCGTTAGAAAATTCTAATTTAATTCCGTTTATTTTTATATTGCCTTTTACAATTTTCTTGCTTGTTAATCTATTATTTTTCTTTTTTGCAAAAATGAATTTTAGTGATGCAATATACAATATTGAGAACATTTTAAAAGAATGTATTATAATAGATGATAAAGCAAAACCGTAAACGGAGTTGAATACACATACGAATACCTCAACGGTCAGCTTATGCACGAAACAAGGGGAGAAAAAGTATTCGACTATTGTTATGACGCAAACGGTCAGCTTTATGCAGTAAGCTACAAGGCAAATTTTTCAACCGACGCAGTAACATATTACTATTTTTAGTGTTAATGCTTTATTAATTGCAGCGATTTTATACGGTTACGATTCATCATACTCAACTCAAACTGTTCCTGCAACATAAAAATATCAGAAAGGTATATTATATGTATAGTATAATTAGAATAATAATCACTATAATAGTTTTCATTTTCATAGCAAGGATTTGCAAGCCCAAAAAGAAAAGAATGTATTTCCTAATCATTATTTCAGCATTATGCTTTTGCACAGTATTGGAATTCTTGCCGATTGAAAACCTATTTATAGATTTTCAATCTCCTCAACAGGTTATTAACTATTTATATCCATCAAGTGAAAGAATAGCTGATATTGTTTATGATGAAAAATCTTGTATGGTTATTTTAGAAAAAAGCAAGAACAATTATACCAACACATATTTTGGGACAGACAATAATTCATATAAAATTACTACTGTATTTGATTATTCAACAGAAAGCCAATATGATGATAGATATGTTAACTTAAGCATAACTCATATTAATAACTCCTCTGACTATTATTTATGTGGCACATATTATTTCGGTGAAGATATTCAAACTATAAAAGATACTTCGGACTCAGATATTAAATTTATTCCTATTGGAGTTATTAATTCTAAGCAGTCTTCTAAGGTATATAAATCATATTTAATTTATGGTACTATAAATGGTTACACAAAGAATTATTCTTTAGAAATAAATAATCAAACTATAGTTTTTAATTAATCGCAACTTGCTATTGCAATTTGCAAATTATTTTTTTTTAAAATTTAGCTTATGTTTTGGGAATTTATTTAGGTTTTGGCTCTATACTCCAATCAGTAAAAAGAATATGCAAACTTAAAAAGGCAAATTTCTTAAATGGGAACGAACAAATAGCAATGTTTAGAAATGATAGAAATAAAAAAATAATTGCATTAGCTGTATTTATTTTATCATATTTTGTATTCTATCTTTTTAAGTAGTTTTAACACAAACAGTCAGTTAAAGTTTTTGCTTTGACTGACTGTTTTGTTATTAATTGCAAAACTATACATAATTAAAGACAAGATGTTCATTTGCTGAATATAAGAACAAAGGGTATCAATACTGTTTTGTATTGATACCCTTTGTTGTTTGGTACGAGTGTTCATAACGGATTTATGAAAAATTCAGGTTTTATCGGCAGTTGCACACATTTCTCGCTCGCACATTTGTGATTTATTCAATTTCTCCGTAAAATAATAGTGTAATCGGAGGAATTACAAATGAAAAACTTTATTAAAGAATTGTATTACGGCAATATTGATCCGCAGGCACGAGGTTTCAAGAACGGCAGCTATCGGAAAAAGCAGATGACTATTCTCTCAGAAAGTGAAGCACTCCTGACTGAAAAGCTGACCGGTGATGAAAAGAAAGCATTTCTTTCATTCATCAACACTTCTAATAGTATTTTAGCTCAGTCGGAACTCGACAGCTTTATGGTTGGTTTCAGATTAGGCACAAGGCTTATCCTTGATACCTTTGTGAACAATGATACGCCGTATGAAGATTTTTTAAAGGAGGACAGCGAATGAGAAATCCAAAATACCACCTGTATCTAACACCCAATGAACGGTGCACGGTTATCAACAGCTTGATTGATTTGAGGAATGACCTTATAACACAGGGCAAGTACACCGATATCATCGACGAGCTGCTAATCAAGCTTACAAAAGCCAAAGTCAAGAAAGTCAAGGTCAAGGAGGTCTGATAATGGAGATTACATACACACAGCAGGGAGATTATTTACTTCCCAATTTAACGCTTCCCGAACAGGATAAACGACCTATCGGTTTATGGGGACAACAACACCTTCGCTATATCAAACGATGCCGCCCGATTTTATATACCAATATGCTCACAAAATGCAAACTGAACGAATACCTTGCTGACATTGACGAACAGGCGCAGAAGATATACAACGAGCTCGTGCAATCTTTCGCCAAAGAAGAAGGCTGCACCGAACAACTCAAAGCCACCAATCAAATGCTGTGGGTTCGCAAGATGAATAACGCCGTCCAACGAGCGAGAGAAGTTGTGAACGCTGAAATAATCTATAGCTAACACGTAGGCTGATGTAGTCCAATAAGAGATTACATCAGCCTTTTTCTTGCTAATAATGGTTTACTATTCTTTTTTAATATCGGGCAACTGCGGCAAATCCTCCAAATTCACCGAATCTAATACATTCAACTGACGTGCAGCTAAATCGTGCAGTTTTGCCAAACAGCACGATGTTTAACATAATGGTAATCGAAGGTTGAATACTTCTGTATTTCGCTATATCTGTGAGTGATATATATTCATTTTTGAAATCTGTTGTGTAAATACCAATGTCAATTCCACCGGCGTGAATGGTATCTTTCTTTATTGCTTTTGTCATAACAAATTATCCTTCCGCATCCGATAAATCACCCATCTATTGAGCGTTGCGATTCTATTTACACATTTTCAATAAAACTTTTTCTAAGCAATCTTTACTGCTTGAAACATCTACATAATCATTGCTTCCCGGAGCATTGATTGTATTTGAGAATCGCAGATTATACAAATAATAATCATAAAGCAATTTTTCGTACTCACCTGGTTCAGCAGCAGATGAAGATTCTTCTGGTGTTGTCCATCTCCAGTTCTTGATTGCAGCATAAACAAAGCTATCAATAACTATTCCGGAAAGATGGTAACTTTTAAAGTAGTTATCTCGAATATATCGCATATGTTTACAGGTGTCAAATAATAACCCATTACTTGATTTGTTTTTATCACGCATAGCATCCTGCTCTGCTTTTGGATTAGTTGAACGCCAATTCCCACCCATATTTGTGTCAGGATATTTATAAATTATACCATTCCATCCGTATGTAACAAACGCAGGTATTATTTCAAATTTCATACCATCGGAAAAAGCTATTTTAACAACCTGTCAATCAGCTCGTACATCTGAACGAGGATATGTATTAAGTATTGCTTCTCTTACAGCTTGCAATAGTCTGGACTGCCCATTTCCCTTATAAACGTTATGGCGATTGTATTCATCTTCAGGTAATTCAACAAGAATATCAACATCACTGGTATTAATTGCTGTTCCTCGTCCATAGGAACCAACGTAAAGACTATGTTCTTTGTCGCTTTGAGAATCCCAAAATTCACGGTTAATTGCTTTAGTGACCGCTTTATACCGAGTTGAGATGCTTGTTCTAATGTCTGTCGAAATAACTTCTCCGTGCTTTTTGACGTTATAGCTCACTTTATATTCCTCCTCTTTAGTGTATCAGGTAAAAGTCTATCAATTTCTTCGTCAGAGTATGTGCCATCTTTACTTTCATTGATAGTTTTTCCTGCCTTTGCAACTGCACGATTAGTTGTATTTGGAGCGTCCTGATATGCTTCGTGTATACTGCTTTGCAGATTTTCAAATTCATCAAACAATTCTTTTGCGGTTTTTTCTTTAATTCTTATTCTTCCAAGCATTGATAATAATTCATTTCTGTAACATACGAGTTTCGTAGCTGCGGTTTTATTCGATTTTGCCAAGTTCTTATAATCAAAGGTTGCTAATAAAGCACTCATTGTTGTGGTAACAAAAGACACAATAGCAGAAACTAACTTTATCCAAAACTGGTCAACAAAAACAATTGAAATAATACCAGCAGAAGTAAGCGACGCAGAGATTATATTAATCCAAGAAAACAACTTGTGACGAAATTCATATATCTCTGCTTGCTTTTCTTGTATCTTGTGAGTCCAAAAAACGTTGGCATATTGTGCTCTAACCACGTCTTCAAGTGTTGTGTAATCATCTTGCATAAGATTAACCTCCTTGCTCTATTAGGTGTTTTTATGCTTTTAATCCATAAAGCTAACATTCCCGCCGGACAGGATAAACTTCTTCAGATATCCTTCTGCTTTTTGGACTACACGGTGCGGTCTGATGGTGCAATCCTCCAGTTTTTCCATAGTTTCCTTCGCTTTTGCACGGTCAAGTGTTTCCATTATCTGATCAAAAAGTCCGCCTTCATACAGCTTTTCTTCCTTTAGGTGGAAAACCATAATTCTTGCCAGTTTATCTTTATCAAAACCAAACGCCTCGCTGAATACTTTGATATTTGCTTTCAGTGTATTTCTCTTATAAATCTCGATGTACTCAGCAAGAGTTTTTCCTTCGTCAAAATCTTTTAGCGCACCGGAGTAAATATCTTCCAAAATAGCTTCGGCAGTAATCTGATCCTCTGCCGGCAATTCTGCAAAACTGGATTTCAAATCATCGAGCAATGCTTTGATTTCTTCCGGCTTTGCACCATTGGAAAGGTCTTTCAATACTTCGGCAAACTGAGATTCCATAAACGCACGGTTAATCTCATTTGATGATACCTCGGTAAGAAAAGCCTTGATGTCATAAATCATATCGCCGCCGGGCTGAACAGTCCTCGGTATTTCGCTGTATCTTTGATGAAGAATTTCGTATGTTCTTTCATCGAGGTCAACCGTTACCTCTCCGGCATCCTCTGTGATATAAGTTCTCTTCGTCCAAGTAAAAAGCTGAGGAATAGAGCGATAATAATTATTGCTGATGTTATTGAACAAGTCGGCAAACAGCTTGATGTCACCCTGATTATCGGGAAGTCTGCTGAAATTCTCAATACCGTTTTTCTCGAACAGCTTGATGATGCTTTGATAATCGTTATTCATTCCGATGATGTTCTGTCCTAAAGACGGAACATATACATCTTGATAACCAGCTTCCGCATAGAGTCGCAGAGCTTCCTTTGCGTTTTTCTCCATTGTGTACGGCTTTCTGCAATACTTGATAATTCCGTACTGCTTTTCATATCCGTTAAGGCGATTTGTTCTTGAAACAGCCTGAATATACTGCTCGTAATCAATTACTTTATCCAAGTACAAGGTGTTAATCCATTTCGAGTCGAATCCGGTAAGAAGCTGATTAACAACGATAACAATATTAATCGCTTCCTCTCTTCTTGTATCAATATCCTTATAAGGTTCTTTGTGCGCAAGACGAGAGCAAACATCATCCTTGAATCGACGATAAGCGCCGACTCTAAACTTGAAGTTGAAATGGTTATTGTAATCAATGAGGATTTCTTCTACTGCCTTATCCTTGAAGATATCATCGCTTGTATTATCTGTATGCGGATCAAAAACAGCAGTGACAAACAAATCTTTATCGTTGTCTTTTAATAAACGATAGTATTTAATCGCTTCACGGATTGAGGATGTAGCGATAATATAGTGGAATTTACCACGGAAGCTGATTCGCTCCCATTTATTAAGAATATCCTGAACCACATTTTTGCGATGCTCTTTTCCGGTATCTCCGTCGGCATACAGACTGTTGCTGACGTCTGCTTCCACCTTGTCCATATCTCGGGAAGCAAGAGCGTGATATTTTTTGAATTCTTCATCGGTAAGACCTTCGACGCTATCTTTGCCGAGCTTCATCAGAGCAACCTTTTCTCTGAAATCTTCCTCGTCAAATGTTACGACTTTTGAAGGCTTGAACCCTAAAACATTTTTATCTCTGATTCCTTCTAAGATTGTATATTTGTGCAGACACGTGCCGAATAAGCCGTCGGTCGTAATACCGTCAACTGCGTTCTCCTTCATAATAGGAGTACCTGTAAAGCCAAAGAACATTGCTCTCGGATAGGTCAGCTTTATATCACGGAGCATTGTGCCGAAGGTAGAACGATGGGCTTCATCAACGATAAACACCAGTTTTTTCTTTTGCACCTTTGCAATACGTGCCGCATTCGGAGTAGGATTGACGGTTGTCAGGTTACTCATCTTCTGAATAGACGTAACAATCAGCAAATTGGGTGTGTCGTTCTCCAGCTTTGAGAGTAGGCTGTTGGTGTTAGCGGTATCTTCAATATCATCACAGTCCGAGAAGTTTCGATAATTATCATAAGTTTGTTTCCAAAGCTCGTCACGATCCATCAGGAAAACAATCTTGTCAACTTTACCGGAGGACTTTATCAGCTGTGCGCATTTAAAGCTCGTCATTGTTTTACCGCTGCCGGTAGTGTGGTATACATAGCCGCCATTTTGTCCGTCATCATCCCAATCTACTCGCTTGACTACCTGCGAATAGATTTTATAAGCAGCGTGATACTGATAACTGCGCATTACTTTGAGAATGTTATCTGTTCCGTCCGCAATCGTACCGTAACCGATCAGTCTGTGCGCCATCGGAATAGAAAGGAACTTTTCTGCAACTTCTTCCCAGTCGACAATATGCTTATTGTTGAAGTCACCCCAATGAAAATAGTAGTCGGAGTTGAAAGCTCTTTCACGTCCGGGATTCGCAAAGTACAGTGTTTCGGTCGGCGTCATTGCGACAAACACTTGAACAAGTGAAAAGAAGCCGGTAAATACGCCGTGCTGCATATATTTGCTGATTTGATTACACGCCTGTTCAACAGGCACAGGATTGTTTTTCAGTTCAATATGATACAGCGGCATACCGTTTATTAATAGCATCAAATCGCCTCTGCGGTTGTCGAGAATTTCTGACGAGATGGGGAGCTTTGGCTGGCGAGCTATCTGGTATACGCTTCTTCCTGCGGCAATCTCATCCTTGTCAAAGAGGAACAGATCCACACGTTTTCCAATGTGCTGTGTATCCTTGGAGTTATCACGGATGATAGAAATATATCTGCCGTTTAATCGGCGATTGATGGCAAAGGGAGTTTCGCCGTTGATTTGGGATATGATTTGTCCCATTTCCGTTTTGGTCAGAGGACAGCCGTTGAGCTTATCGGTTGTATTGTTATTGCTGAACAAAATTTTTGCCCAGTTTTCAATCAGCTCTTCTTCGGTTTTGTATTCCAGAATCTCTCTTGACCACTGATTGTCGAGTTGCGTCAGCTTGGCAATCAAGGCGTTTTCAAATTCTGTTTCGTTTTTGTATGACATAGTTGCCTCCGCTTCTTACACGAACATTTTGTGAAGCATTGCTTGTTTTATTTGTTCTAGTTTTTTAAGTTTGCGATGATGAAGGGTGATAAGGTTGTCGAGAGCGGCAAAATATTCACCGATTTTTATTTGTTCAGCATCATCAGGTATCAAAATAACCTGTTCATCTAAATCATTTTTATTTAGATTACCAATAGCTCCATTTCCTCCAGCCGCAAAAACATTTATAAATTTTGTATACCAAGAAGAACTCATTGATGCATTCACAAAATCATAATTCTTAGTTCTACCCAAAAGCATAAAACCACCATGAACAGCAGAACCATCAGATATTTTTTTAATTAAGGCATGTTTTCCAACCAGTCTCGAAGAACCATTTGCAGATGTAATCAATATGTCATTCTTTCTAACTGGTTCAATATTAACGGCATATGGATTAACAAATACATCATCAACGCCATAAACAAAAGTATCCTCATCAATATTGGAAGAGCGTAAAACTCTAATGCCGCTTTCTTCTATATCTGTTGGTTTATATGTTAAGCCACGCCTTGTTTGAACTATATCTCCAAACTTACGCTGTTCCCAAGCGTCAGTAAATCCCTTAAAACGAATTTCCGGTACATTTGAACCATTTTTCGGAAACATTTTTTCAAGCATTGATTTTTTGATGTTTTTCAACTTTTCGTACTTGCGCTGATGAAGAGTGATGAGGTTGTCGAGAGCGGCAAAATATTCACCGATTTTTATTTGTTCAGCATCATCAGGTATCAAAATAACCTGTTCATCTAAATCATTTTTATTTAGATTACCAATAGCTCCATTTCCTCCAGCCGCAAAAACATTTATAAATTTTGTATACCAAGAAGAACTCATTGATGCATTCACAAAATCATAATTCTTAGTTCTACCCAAAAGCATAAAACCACCATGAACAGCAGAACCATCAGATATTTTTTTAATTAAGGCATGTTTTCCAACCAGTCTCGAAGAACCATTTGCAGATGTAATCAATATGTCATTCTTTCTAACTGGTTCAATATTAACGGCATATGGATTAACAAATACATCATCAACGCCATAAACAAAAGTATCCTCATCAATATTGGAAGAGCGTAAAACTCTAATGCCGCTTTCTTCTATATCTGTTGGTTTATATGTTAAGCCACGCCTTGTTTGAACTATATCTCCAAACTTACGCTGTTCCCAATCTTCTGCAAATCCTATAAATCTAACTGCCGGAGTTTTATTCATTTTCTTTTCCTCCCAACAGTGTTTTGAATTGCTGAACTGCCGCCATATCAAAAGCATCACCTGTTAAGTCGTTAAGCATAACGGATAATGATTCCTCGGTCTTTGCTATATCGGTATCAAGGGTAAGAATTGGATTATCGTATTTGGTTATAATATCATTCACGGAACGGTTCAAATTGGAGATAATAGCGTTCGGAATGACATTGATATTCTCCATAGCAGGCGTCAGCCACTTTTCTTTCAACAGCATCTTGATTTTATCGTCCGACAGCTTTACAATCGCTTCTCGTGCCTTGATATCAAGGTCGGTTTTAAGTGCTTTGATTTGTTTTTTCAGAGCAGAAATCTGCTGACCGAGGAGGTACAAATGACGGATCTTATAATCATCTTCTTCCTCGTCGATTTCGATGTCGTTTTTGATTTGCTCAACAATCGCATTAATCGCCGATTGTTTATAGGTACCATTTTTGACTTTTTCCGTTTCATCGGGCCAAACGAGTTCCGGATGCCTTTTCTGAAACTCCACCTTCTGTTTAGGCTTCAACGCAGCGTATTCCGCGTACATCTTCGTTGTATCGTTAGATAGCGTTGCCAAAACCTCCTGATACTTTGCTTTTAGCTGCTTTGTATCAAGCTTTGCTTCAGACTGCTCATCACCGTCATCTTTCTTTTTCAGTTCTTCCTTGAGCTCATCGTCCAGCCCTTCCCAGAAAGATTCATATTCCGATGTTGCGCCGGACAGATCTTTATTCAAACCATCCATTTGTGTGAATTCATCAGCAAATAGATGTTTTTGAATCAAAGCGAAGGGTATAACTCTGCCTTCTTCTCCTTTTTTGACAGCCTTTTTCTCCTTCTTATCATATACTTCAATATCTTCTACACTACGTGCAGCGTCAAATCCCTGCAAGCGGATTGCTTCCAAATCAAGGCTGATTTGTTTCCAAACATCGTCAAAGGCTTTATATACAAGATACTTGTCCACAATGCCAAACTGCTGACATAGTTCAAAAATACGATTGGTGATTTCTTTTTTCAGAGCAGCAACATTTTTTACCTGATTGTCGATCAAAAGCTCATAGAGCTGATCTTCAAGCGCTTGGAAAGCTTCTTTGTAATTCGCTTCAAATGCAATAACATCAGCATTTTGTTTGATAGCATCAATAACTGAATCGCAGGATAATTCTGAGGTGTGTTCATTAATGCGTGTAAACAGCTCATCGCATAGTGACGGAAAAGCTTCCCAATATTTTTTGAGATGCTCAACCTCATAATTCGGGATTCCGCCAAATACGGTTGCGTGTAAATCAACAGGAACTTTTTCCTCCGATTCAACATATCGGGGAATGTTGAGGTTGTAGTCGTTATCTTTAATCGTTTGTTTAGAAACAAGAGAAGCAAAATGCGGAATGTTCTCTCTGTTCAAAACAGCGTCAACTATCTTTTTGATATGATGACCGGACAGGCGGTTTTTGTTGCCGTCCTTAAAGAACTCCTTTGAAGCGTCAACAATTAAAATATCACTGGCTTCACGGTGCTTTTTCAGTACCATAATAATGGTTGATATACCGGTGCCGTAAAAGCAGTTTGAAGGAAGTCCGATAATAGTTTCTATATTATTGTTTTCTACCAACTGAGTGCGGATGTCTTTTTCGGAACCACCTCTGAACAAAACGCCGTGAGGCATAACGATACACATAATGCCGTTATCTTTTAGGTGGTATAAATCGTGCAATAGAAAAGCGTAATCAGCCTTTGAAGCAGGAGCGATACCGTATTCTTTGTAACGAGGATCGTTTGTGTAGTTATCTGCATCCCATTTATGTGAATACGGCGGATTAGAAACCACACAATCAACAGGGACATACTCGTAGCTGTTTTCATCATTATCATCAAAATATGGCCAGTCGTTTGCTAATGTATCACCACGACGCACCTTGATATTGGACGGATTGATACCGCGCATAACAAGATTCATTCGCGTCAGGTTGAAGGTTTCCTGAATCAGCTCCTGCGCATAATAAGTGATATTGCCGCTGTCCTGCAAATACTTTTGCACACTCTGACCGATGTTGATAAGCAGAGAACCCGATCCGCTGGTTGGATCGAGAATATTAATTTGCTCACGGTCACGCAAATGATGGGCTACAATTTCAGACATCAATATCGAAATCTCGTGCGGCGTGTAAAATTCTCCGTCCTTTTTACTGTTGGACGCAAAGTTCTTCAGCAGGAACTCATAAATAAATCCGAGTACATCATAGCCCTGATTTTCGTCCATAGGAATACGGCTGACTATCTTTATGATGTTCTTGATATGAGAAGTCTGATTGCTGATGGATCCCATTTTGCTCAGTTTTTCAGACAAGGATTTGAAAATCTCATTGAAAAGCTTTTGATGATCGGGATTGCTGCCAATATTTCTGACAAATGCATTTAGGGCGTCAGTTACATCAGACACCGTAAAAGTTGCTGTGTGATCCTTCCAAGTAGAGAAAAGGTCTTTATAGGCAATAAAATATCCAAGGTGATCTTTGCACTGCTGAACGGTTTTACTATCTTTTTCCGTCAGTTCCTCTGCCATTATCTCCATAGTCCAATCCTGTTTCTTTAGGTAAGAAACTTCATTTTCGGAAACAAAACGGTAGAAGATAAAACCTAATATAATATCCTTGTACTCAACGGCAGAAATTGATCCACGCATATCGTTGCAGGTATCCCAAATTAATGACGCTAATTGCTGTTTGTTCATTTTTTAACTCCTTTTTATCGTACCAAAGTTAGGTGATTCTTTGTGTTGAAACTTTTATTTTTCTTCTGGTACGAACTCCATAATGTCGTCTATCGTGCAATCCAGCGTTTCGCAAATTTTGCCTAAGACTTCAGTAGAAACATCCTTGCCCTGTGAAAGCTTACTCAATGAATAATGAGTGATTTTTGCTTCACGCTCAAGATCGCTTTTTTTCATATCTTTATCAATGAGCAATTTCCAAAGCTTTTTATAACTAACAGCCATAATTACAACCCCCGTGATAGAAAACTCATATAAATATATGAAAATTATAGCATAAATCTTTGCAAAGCTCAATCAAATTTGATGATTTTCATATAAGAAATTTGATTTTTTTAAAGGCTGTTCTACAAACTCTCTTTGCAGTATCGGCATCGCTAAATCCGTGATCGGTGGCGATGTCGGTATAAGGCAGCGGCTTGATTGGCTTTTCTTTTGGTTTGCAGTTTTCGTCTAAATCATTCTTGTCAGCGTAGCGAGTGCTGAAACACTCTGGGCAAAAGCCAAGGCGCTGGGCGAGCATTATTTTTTCTGTGTATTCCAAGCTGTCATAGGCTTCATACAGCTTATCATAAAGCTCCTGCTTGAAATATATGCTTTCGGGATTGAGCAAGGAATCCGGCAGAAGAAAGTCGGTCGTTCCTGCGTCGTCCTCATCATTACTCTGAACATCTACATAGTTTTCAGTAAGAATACCGTCTTCAATGATAGACTTTGTTTTATCATAGCTTTCACCGATTTGCGTTGCAACCTGCGAAATGGTTTCCTCCGTAAATTCACCGCCTGAATGATTGAAAATATCCATCACTTTACGAAGTCGGGCATATTCAAAGTCGCTCTGCACGGAATAGCCCGTCCGCATTGTGCGGATATAGGTATGCGCCTCACGCTCCATATACCGCTGCGCATACGGCAAAAACGGAGATATGGAAATATCATAGTTAAGCAAAGCCTTACATAAGCCTGTTACAAGACTTTGCTTTATATCTGAAAAATGCTCATCCATTTTATACTTATTCCTAAAGAATTTCGCCTTTTTGTTTAACAGCGGCTCGTAATAGTGCAGGAACCAATAAAAATACTTGTCGTCACCGCTCTGAACATATTGCCGAATATACTCCTGCAACTTCCATTCAGGCGGTGGAGGCGTAATGCGGTATATTTCAAATTCTTTTTTCTCGATATGGCTCACTTTTGCTTAATTCTCCTGTCCGTTTCTCTATACAAATTCTCACGCTTCATATCCATTTTAAATTGACCGTTAGCGTAGTTGTCATCATACTTTGCTTTTTGCCAATACTCTTTAGCGACTTTCAGCGCCATTGCAGCAAACTCTGCTGTAATGGTGCTTCTTTTTTGTTCTACACGAATTGCAGAGCAACGGCTCTTGTAAATTGGATTGATAGGGTTACCTTCGGAAAGCTCCTTTTCCTTCATCCTCGCCGCATATTTTCGGCAGGTGATTGTTTTTCCTTTCAGCGTATAGGGAGCAATACCGTTGCAATACACCTGCCGCCTTGCAGAAGTCATCAGGAAATAGCGCTTGCAGATCGGACACCTTCTCGGATAATGACCGTAATGCAAGCCCTCAAAGAAATCCGTCAGCACAAAGCTATATTAATTATCAAAATACATTCTTCTCGCTGTAACCATCGTTTTGCTCTTTGCTGTCTTGCGCATAGCGACATACTTGGATATAATGTCAATTTTTTCAGTGCCGAATATATACAATGCAATCGGTAATAGATGCGGCTCGTCAAAGCGTTCCGCTTCATCAAGTCTGTTACAAAACTCGGTTAAGCCCTCAAATGCTTCTCTCATATCGTTGCTGATACGATCATAGAAAGCCAGTGTTGTCATCATATCATTAAGTAGGTTGTCCGCTGTTTTTTGCTGAACTTTATCTATTTCAAACGGGAGCAAATCCAAAGCAGATTCATTAATTTCCATAGCTAATATTTGAGCCTTTGCATTGAAATACTTTCGGATAAAGTCAGCGTTGTTCTCTGTGAAAAGTTCAGCTATTCTAATACACTCTGCTTCAACATCCAGCTTAGTGAACGGTTGCAGTTTAGGCAAGGTTTTTAAGATTTGGTGGATCTCCCACCCGGATCGTAAAACATCATTGTTATCAAGATAACCGGCAGAGAGCGTATCGTATAAATGCCAGCTGTATTGTTTGTATACAGCCAACCGAGCCGCTGTATCGTCCTTATAGTATTGATTCAAAATATAGTATTGATTCAAAAGGTGCGTAGCGAACGTACCGGCAGGGTAAGTTTTGTTGCCGATCCGTATTCTTCCGTCACGAAAATCGGCGCTGAAAAAGCTGATTTTTTCCAAAATCAACACCTCCTCACTATCAAGTCTACCAAAACAGGTGTCCCATAAAACTCCCTTTGCTCCGTTTTAGAAGAAATTTTTGAATAAATTTTGAATTATTGTTTTCCGTAATATAAAATTATCGGCTTGAATTCTGATCGTTCAGTATTCAAGCTGTTTTTTAGTGTTTTCTTCTTGATTTTCACTATGTTTTCTTAAAACCCTAAGTTTTCGGATTTTCGTGTATTTAATACAGTAGAGGGACGAAAAGCCCTCCAAAATACACGAAAGGAGGAACAAGCTATGGTGCTGAAAATTACCGAAGAGCTGTCCGACAGAGTAAACCGCATTGTCCGTCATTCGTGCTGCAACTGCATTGACGACAACTGCCTGTTACTCGACTACGGCGAAGAACACAGCTGCGTGCAGCTGATCAGCAAGTACGGCATTTACTGCAACTATCTTTTGAAATGCATACTGCCTGCTTTTCCAAAACTCTACGGCGACATACTCGCCTACAACGAAAAACTGAAAGGATGATTTTATGAAAACACTAAACAATTTTAAGATTATCGGTATCGACCACGGTTACGGCAACATCAAAACCGCTAACCATTGTTTCAAGACCGGTATAACCACCCACGACAGTGAACCGCTGTTTACAAAGGATATGCTAACCTACAACGGCAAGTATTATCTGATTGGCGAAGGTCACAAGGAATTTCTGCCCGAAAAGCAGAACGACGAGGATTACTATATTCTCACGCTCGCCGCTATCGCAACCGAGCTTGCAGACGAAGGACTGACCGAAGCGGATGTGATTATCACCGCAGGTTTGCCATTGACTTGGACAAGCGGACAGAAAGCGGATTTTGCTGCATATCTGTCAAATAACACGGAGGTAAAGTACACTTTTCGGAATGTAAATTATCATATCCGAATCTCTGATGTAAAAATCTATCCGCAGGGATATTCTGCGGTTGTGCCTATCAAGTCTACGCTCAAAGGATTGAGTATGGTAGCCGATATCGGCAATGGTACGATGAACACACTCTATCTTGTCAACGGCAAGCCACAGAGCGGTAAGATGTTCACCGAGAAGTTTGGCACTTATCAATGCACCCTCGCTATTCGTGAAGGCTTTATGCGCAAGACACGCCGAGATCTGAACGACTATATCATCTACGAGGTGTTGCAGACAGGCACGGCAGATATTCTTGCTTCCGATTTGGAAATCATCACAGCTATTGCGGAGGAATATGTCGCTGAGATATTCCGTCGCTTGCGTGAGCACGGTTATGATGAAAGCACAATGAAGCTCTACGTTTGCGGTGGCGGAGATTGCCTGATCAAGAATTTCTATCACGGCAATCTCGACCGTGTAAAGTTCATTGACGACATCTGCGCCGCCGCAAAAGGCTATGAATATCTCGCAGACATTTATCTGAGAGCTGAGGCGAAGAATGAAGGACGTGTATAAAATGACAGTACGCTTTGACCTAACCGACGCCCGAGAGCGTTATCTTGCAGAGTATATGCAGACGCTGGATGTGAAGAAGTATCAATCTCGCAATCAGTTTGTGTTAGATGCGATCGCAGACTATGTGGATTTGCAGTCGATCACCCGAGAGCAGCACGATGAGGATATCCGAAATATCATTCTTGAGGAAATGCGGGCTTGCTTTGCAGAAGCAAACTTCGCTCCGCAGGCTGTAAATCCTGCTTTAAGTGCAGATCAACAGGCGGAAGCCGAGCAGGATATTTTGGACGACCTCAAACTATTTGATTGACGGCACGATGACGGCAAATTTCAAGACCGATATTAAAATTGACGGCAAAATGCCGTCATATCAAGATAGTATTTTAATCAACAGCATAAGGCACAGAAGAACGGTTGGAATTAACACTCCATGGCTGTGTCTTATACTATAGCAAGCAGGGAATTTGTACGGCAAATTCCAAATACAACAGCTCCAAAGCTGTTGTAAATCTTTAGGGAAACCCTAACACCCGAAGAAAGAAGGTATATTTTTGAACGATATAAATGCAAGAATCGAGCTGCGAGTTACGCAGTCCGAGAAAAAGAAGATAGCCCGGCTCGCCGAGAACTGCGGCTTATCTCAATCCGAATATATCAGACAAAGGACATTGGGCTATGCGCCGAGGACGGTGCAACCTGATGTCTTTTTTGATTTCTACCAAACGTTCTGCCGTTTGTGTGACGAGGTTGCCGATAAGGTATCACCTGAAACCGAACGAAAGCTGCTTGAAGTCGTAGACGAAATTCAACAGCGCCTACTTCTGCCGGAGAAATCCACAATGGCACAGATTCGCAAGGAGATGATGACGTGGCAACAACAGGCTTCTGGCCCGTCAAAGGACGGTTAAAGGATGTTATCAACTACGCTCAGAATCCCGATAAGACAACAGACAGAAGATTTCTTGATGACGATTTAGCCGCTACACTCAATTACGTTGAGAACAGTGACAAAACCGACCAGACAATGTACGTCAGCGGTATCAACTGCACGAAGAAGCAAGCCTATGAGCAGATGATGACCACAAAGCGGCGTTTCGGTAAACTCGGCGGAAATGTGGCGTATCACGGTTATCAGAGCTTTCAGTCAGGAGAGGTCACACCCGAAGAAGCACACCGTATCGGCATTGAAACCGCACGTCGTATGTGGGGCGATGACTATGAGATAGTTGTGACGACACATCTGAATACGGCAAACCTACACAATCATATCGTCGTAAATAGTGTATCGTTCCGCACCGGACGGAAGTTTGAAAATCACATTTCCGACCATTACAAGCTGCGTGAGATTTCCGACGAGATCTGTCGTGAATATGGAAAATCTGTAATAGAAAACGCTCCGTTCTACGGCGGCGACAAGGCATATTGGGTACGCAAGAGCGGACGAGTACCACACAAAGATATGCTGCGGCACGATGTTGATGAAGCCTTAGCCTGTACGATCAAACCGTTTGATTTTGAATTTTATCTTCGCTCGCTCGGCTATCAGTTTGTGCGGAATTTCAAATATCAGCATCCGTCAGTGATCGCTCCAGACTGGCGGAAACCTGTCAGATTAAGCAGTCTCGGCAAGGATTACACCAGAGAAGCGATACTTAGGCGGCTTCAATCTCAGCGTGAGGATAAATACTTTGTGGATTTCTATACACCGAAATCGTATTATCAGCGCCAACCGCTGATAGTGAGAATCAGAGATTTTGAGAAAAGAACAGAGCCTGATGTTATCACGGCGCTGTTTGAGCTTATCATCACTATCGCAAAGCTCATCACAGGCAACAACGTGCAAAAGCGAGATTATCGTCCCGTATCTCCCGAATTGAGATTGGAAATACAGAATCTCGACCGAACGCTTGAGGAATACCATTTTCTCCGTGACCATAATGTGGAATGCGCAGAGGATTTTGTATCTTGCCGAAAGGAAATCGCCGAGCAAATCAAAACCTATGAAACCGAGCGGCAGCATATCCGCAACCGAATCCGCAGAGCGAAAACACCCGAAGAAGATTATTCTCTAAAAGAACAATGCAGAGAAATCACAAAGAAGCTGACACCCTTGCACAAGCAGCTCATTATCTGCGGGCGCATTGAAAACAAAGTGCCTCGACTCCGTGCTTTGATCGAACAGGAAAAGCAGCTGGAGCAAGGCAGATACAAGTACAAATATTATCACCAAAATAAAACGAAACAAAGGAGTTATGAACGATAACCAATATATCAATCAACAAATTACACGAATTCAGAGATCACCCTTATCAGGTGCTCGACAACGAAGGAATGAACAGCTTAATCGAGAGCGTTCAACAGCAGGGCATTATGACGCCGCTGATTATCCGACCGCTTGAAGGTACTACAGATGAGTATGAAATCATATCCGGACACCGCCGTTTCTGTACGACACAGAAGGCAGGACTTGCAGAAGTACCTGCCTTTATTCGTCCCGTTAGCCGTGACGAAGCAGCGATTATGGTGGTGGACAGCAATCTCCACAGGGAGCATCTTCTGCCGTCGGAAAAGGCGTTTGCTTACAAGATGAAACTTGAAGCTATGAAAAGGCAAGGTGAACGCTCAGACTTAACTTCTACACAAGTTGTGTCAAAGTTTCGCACAAGCGAGATTGTCGGTGAACAAAACGGAGAAAGTCGGGAGCAAGTCAGAAGATATATCCGTCTGACTAAGCTTATCCCCGATATTCTCAAAATGGTCGATGAACAGCGTATTGCATTTTCTGTAGGCGTGGAGCTATCCTATCTAACCGAATACGAACAGCAGGATTTGTTTGAAACAATAGAGTTGGTGGACAAAACGCCCTCGCTCTCACAGGCAATCCAAATGAAAAAGCTCTCTCAGTCAGGCAAACTTGACAGCGATACCATATCAAAAATCATATCTGAGGAAAAACCGAATCAGCGTGAGAAAATCAGTTTCCAGCTCGATGAACTAAGCAAGTATTTCCCGAAGAAATACACACCACAGGATATTTACAAGCGCTTACTCAAATTAGCGCAGGACGATTATAGGCGCAGGCAGCGCAACAGGGAGGAACGATAATGAGCATTATACAGTCGCTTTACGGCGAAGAGCAAGAATACAAGGTCAACGGCGCTACCTACATTGTTTCAGCGGCGTTCAAGCATACAGGACGGAAAGAGGACAACACCTCTTTTCCAACCTGTGTAAAAAGAATCCTCACAAGTGATTTCGCACATTTGATAGTCACCGAGGAAAATGATACTATGGCAGCAGAAAATGTGTGTTCGGCTGTCGGAAAGGAGGATAACATTGCAGTCGAAGAAGAAACAGGATAAGGCAGGCATTACCGCCTTGTACTGCCGCCTTTCTCGTGATGGCGGCGTGGAAGGCGACAGCAACTCGGTTGCCAATCAGAAGAAGCTATTAAAACGATTTGCAAAGGAAAATGGACTTAGCAATACCCGATATTATGTTGACGATGGCTATACAGGTACAAATTTCGAGCGTCCCGGCTTTCAGAAAATGATTGAGGACATTGACCTCGGATATATTTCAACGGTAATAGTCAAAGATCTGTCCCGTCTTGGCAGTCGATACGATATGGTCGGATATTATATGGACACCTATTTTCCCGACAGAGATGTTCGGTTCATCGCCGTTAACGACAATATCGACAGCGACGAAGGTGAAAGTGAAATTGCGCCGTTCAAAAATGTGTTGAACGAGTTTTATGCGAGGGACATTAGCAAAAAATGTCGATCATCCTATCGTATCAGGGGTAGCACAGGCGAGCCGTTAGCTCCGCCGCCATATGGATATATCAAATCTCCCGATAATCCTAAGAAGTGGGTTATTGATCCCGAAGCGGCACAGGTCGTTCGTGACATCTTCAAAATGGCGCTTGAAGGTAAGAGCAACGAAACGATTGCCCGTATATTGCAGGAGCGCAAGGTGCTGATTCCTATAGCGTATTGGCAAGAAAAGGGTATTCGTAAAGGCGGTAAGGTCACACAGCCTAACAAATATAAATGGTGCAAAACTACCGTTACAAAGATTCTTACCCAGCAGGAGTATTGCGGCGATATCATCAACTTCAAGACGTATTCCAAATCATACAAGAATAAGAAACGCTACGACAATCCTAAAGAAAACTGGGTTATTTTCAAGGATGTTCATGAGCCGATTATCAGCCGTGATGATTTTGAGCTGGTGCAGATGCTTGTCGTAAAGACAAAGCGCCGTGCTCCTAAACAGGAAAACGGCGAGAAGAATATGTTTTGCGATTTTCTTTACTGTGCCGATTGCGGCAGCAAGTTATGGTATCACACGAATACTACCAACAAGGAAATCCATTATTTCAGCTGTTCCAACTATAAGAAGGATACCCGTGGGAATTGCGAAACCCGCCATTATATCCGTGCCGACGCTATCGAGCAGATCGTTATGCTTGAATTAAAGAGATTAGCAAAGTATTTGGAATCCCACGAGGAAGAATTTGCAAAGCTCCTCGCCGAAAAAACCAATGCCGATATGTTGGCGGAGCAGAAAACCTTGGAAACAGAGCTAAATCGGGTAACCGCCAGAACTGAAATGCTCACTTCGCTTTTCGCCAAAACCTATGAGGACAATGTATCGGGCAAGTTGAGCGATGAGATGTATATGGAGCTATCCCATAAATACGAGGTTGAACGTCTTGAACTGAAAACAAAGATTTTTGAGTACAAGGAGCGCCTTGCCAAAATCAGTGAAATGGAGCAAAACAAAGATGACTTTCTTAAAGCTGTCAGAAAGTTTATGGAGATGGAATCCTTAACCGCACCAATGCTCCGGGAACTTATTGACCACATTGATGTGTACGAAAAAGAAGGCGGCAAAAAGAACTACACTCAACATATCGTCATCTATTATCGTTTTGTCGGTTACTTAGAACTACCGTCATCAGATGACGAAAACTACAAAGCCAACACCCGGAAGGGCGTAGATGTGGAGTATATTCCCACAGTGAAATCCGCATAAGACAAAAGGTGAGCAGGCACAAAACCTGCTCACCACATACAAACCGGATGAAATTGAATAAAAGAATGAGTGTCCATAACATAAATCCGTTATGAACACTCATACTGGTGCGGGTGACAGGACTTGAACCTGCACACCGGTAAGCACAAGAACCTAAATCTTGCGTGTCTGCCAATTCCACCACACCCGCATAGGTGCTCTTAATTTTTACACGGCATAGCAAACCGAGGCGGAGCTAATCGCTTAATCCGCAATGAGATTATTATAACAGATTTATTTTTAAAAATCAAGAGAATTTTAAATTTCATTTTGCACGAATTTCGTACGAAAAAGTATGTGACAGGTTTTAAGGTGAATATAATACTTTTTGCTATAAGTATATCTATAAAATTTTTGGAATCAATATCTTAGTATTGACAATATACCATACGGGGGTATATAATAAATATACCCTTATGGGGTATGAATGTATAAAGGACTGATTTTATGGCATGTGAAAATTGTCGCAGTAATAAAACAAAGCAAAGAAGCGAGAAAGAGTACAAGGCTCTCATCAATCGTCTTAACCGCATAGAGGGGCAGATAAGGGGTATTAAAGGTATGCTTGAGAAAAATGCCTATTGCACCGATATTCTGGTTCAGGTTTCTGCCGTTAATGCGGCGCTCAATTCATTTAATAAAGAGCTGCTTGCAAATCATATCAAAACCTGTGTGGCGGAGGATATTCGCAACGGTAAAGACGAAACAATTGACGACCTTGTCGCAACCTTGCAAAAGCTTATGAGGTAGGTGCTTTTGATGAAAAAATTTAATGTTACGGGAATGAGTTGTGCTGCTTGCAGTTCCCGTGTTGAAAAAGCGGTTTCAAAGGTTGAGGGCGTACAGTCCTGCTCGGTAAGCCTGCTTACAAATTCTATGGGAGTAGAGGGCAGTGCAAGTGAAGAGAGCATAATTGCAGCCGTTGAAAAGGCAGGTTACGGTGCGAGTGTGGCAGGCGCAGAGAAAAAACAGTCTGCCGAAACCGATCAATTGAAAGATAAAGACACGCCTGTACTTATGCACAGACTGATTGCCTCTGTCGGCTTTCTTGTCGTGCTGATGTATATTTCAATGGGGCATATGATGTGGGGTTGGCCGTTGCCTGCGTTTTTTGCGGACAATCATATCGCAATGGGACTTGCGCAGCTTTTGCTCTGCGTTATAATAATGGTTATAAACCAGAAATTTTTTATAAGTGGATTTAAAGGTCTGATTCACCGTTCACCGAATATGGACACGCTTGTTGCCCTCGGCTCGGGTGCATCGTTTGTGTACAGTGTATATGCTCTTTTTGCTATGACCGATGCACAGGTAAAAGGCAATGCTGAACTTGTTATGAGTTATATGCACGAGTTCTATTTTGAATCGGCGGCAATGATTCTTACGCTGATTACGGTGGGCAAAATGCTTGAGGCTCACTCAAAAGGTAAGACGACAAATGCGCTCAAGGCACTTTTGAACCTTGCACCTAAAAAAGCAACCTTGTTGATTGACGGCAAAGAAACCGAGGTTACCGTTGACAAGGTGAAAAAAGGCGATGTATTCGTTGTTCGTCCGGGTGAGAGTATTCCTGTTGACGCTGAAATCACAGACGGCAGTACAGCTGTTGACGAGTCGGCTCTTACAGGAGAGAGTATTCCTGTCGATAAAGTTGTCGGTGACACTGTTTCGGCAGGTACTATCAATAAATCAGGCTTTATTAAATGCAGTGCAACGGCTGTAGGAGAAGACACTGCGCTTTCTCAAATTATTAAAATGGTAAGCGACGCTGCAGCAACCAAAGCTCCCGTAGCTAAAATTGCCGATAAGGTTTCGGGTGTATTCGTTCCTGCAGTAATCGTGATAGCCCTTATTACCATTGCGGTTTGGCTTTTGTGCGGTCAGACTGTAGGTTATGCGCTTGCAAGAGGTATATCGGTTCTTGTAATCAGTTGCCCGTGCGCACTCGGACTTGCCACACCTGTTGCTATTATGGTCGGCAACGGAATGGGCGCAAGAAAAGGTATTCTCTTTAAAACCGCAGCATCCCTTGAAGAGACAGGCAAAACTCAAATTGCCGTACTTGACAAGACGGGTACTATCACTAAGGGCGAACCAAAGGTTACAGATATTATTCCGTTTGAAATCACAGAAAATGAACTTTTAAAATATGCATATTCAATCGAAGCAAAAAGCGAACATCCGCTTGCAAAAGCGATAATCGTAAAAGCGGAGGAGCTTTCTTTAAATCCGTATGAAGTTACAGATTTTAAGGCTGAATCGGGTAACGGATTGTCTGCCGAATACAACGGTAAAAGGATTATCGGCGGCAGTAAGAAATATATTTCTTCAATTATCGGTATTTCAAACGATATATTAAGCAAAGCCGACAAACTTTCCGAAGAGGGCAAAACACCGCTGTTCTTTATGCTCGATAACAAGCTTTTGGGAATAATAGCCGTTGCCGATGTAATAAAAGAGGAAAGTCCGAAGGCTATTAAACAATTACAAAATATGGGCATTAAGGTTGTAATGCTCACGGGTGACAATGAGAGAACAGCTAAGGCTGTAGGAAAACTTGCAGGTGTTGACGAAGTTATTGCAGGCGTTATGCCTGACGGTAAAGAAAAAGTTGTTGGCGAACTCAAAAAGCAGGGCAAGGTTCTTATGGTCGGCGACGGTATAAATGACGCACCTGCGCTTACAAGAGCGGATATAGGTATGGCAATCGGTTCGGGTACGGACATTGCAATTGATGCCGCCGATGTTGTTTTTATGAAGAGCAAACTTACGGATGTTCCCGCAGCGGTAAGACTTAGCCGCAAAACATTAAGAAATATCCACGAAAATCTTTTCTGGGCATTTATCTATAATGTTATCGGTATTCCGCTTGCGGCAGGCGTTTGGATTCCGTTGCTTGGCTGGCAGCTTAATCCGATGTTCGGTGCAGCGGCAATGAGCCTGTCAAGTTTCTGCGTTGTAACCAATGCTCTAAGGCTGAATTTCTTTGACATTACAAATCCAAAGAAAGACAGAAAAATAAAATATAAATCAAAAAAGGATGATAATGCTATGACAAAGACAATGAAAATTGACGGTATGATGTGTTCACACTGCGAGGGCAGAGTAAAACAAAGTCTTGAGGGACTTGCACAGGTAAGTCAGGCAGAAGTAAGCCACGAAAAAGGCACAGCTGTTGTAACACTTACCGCAGAAGTTTCAAACGATGTACTCAAGAAGACTGTCGAAGACCAGGGATACAATGTAATTTCAATTTCATAATTTTATTTGCAGATGTCGATTTAAACGGCATCTGCAAATTTTTTGCAAAAAATTTTAAAAAACTATTGACTTAAAGTCAGCTTTAACAGTTATAATATCTTTATAAAATTTACAGGAGATGTTATTATGTATATTGAAAAAATTAATTCACCTCAAGATGTAAAAGCACTCAATACGGAAGAAATGAAACAGCTTGCACAGGAAATGCGTACAGTCCTCATAAAAAAGTTAAGTATCCACGGAGGACACTTCGGCCCTAACCTCGGTATGGCGGAGGCTATTATAGCATTGCATTATGTGTTTAATTCACCTGTTGACAAGTTTGTCTTTGATGTATCGCATCAGAGTTACTGCCACAAAATTCTTACAGGCAGAAAAGACGCATTCATTTTTGAAGATAAGTATGACGATGTTTCAGGCTATGCAAATCCTGACGAAAGCGAGCACGATTTTTTTAATATCGGTCACACCTCAACATCTGTCAGCCTTGCGTCGGGTCTTGCAAAGGCAAGAGATTTAAACGGCGGCAAGGAAAATGTAATTGCCGTAATCGGCGACGGTTCGTTAAGCGGCGGTGAGGCTCTTGAGGGTCTTGATTATGCAGGCGAGTTTGACGGCAACTTTATTATTGTTGTAAACGATAACGATATGTCTATCGCCGAAAATCACGGCGGACTTTATAAAAATCTCAAACTTTTAAGAGATACGGACGGTAAAGCCGAATGTAACCTCTTTAAGGCAATGGGACTTGACTATGTATTTGTCAAGGACGGCAACGATATTGAACAGCTTATTTCAGCTTTTGAAAGCGTAAAAGACATTGACCACCCTGTAGTCGTTCATATTTGCACACAAAAGGGTAAGGGTTATGCTCCTGCCGAAAAGGACAAAGAGAATTGGCACTGGTGTATGCCGTTTGACATTGAAACAGGCAGATCTAAATTTGAATTTGACGGCGAAAGCTATGACGATATTACGGTAAATTATCTTCTTGAAAAGATGAAGAACGATAAGAGCGTTGCCGTTATTACTTCGGGCACACCTACAGTTGCAGGCTTTACAAAGGACAAGCGTGACATTGCAGGCAAGCAGTTTATTGATGTAGGCATTGCCGAGGAGCACGCAGTTGCTCTTGCTTCGGGTATGGCAAAAAACGGCGCTAAACCTGTTTACGGTGTTTACAGTTCATTTATACAGAGAACATATGACCAGATTTCACAGGATTTATGTATTAATTCAAACCCTGTTACAATTATTGTTTTTGCTGCGACAGTATTCGGTATGAACGATGTAACTCACCTCGGTATCTACGATATTGCAATGCTTTCAAATATTCCTAACCTTGTATATCTTGCACCTACTTGCAAGGAAGAATATCTTGCTATGGTTGAATGGAGTATGTCGCAGAGAAAGTACCCTGTTGCAATCAGAGTACCGGGCAACGGAGTTGTTTCAAATCCGAATTACAAACCGATTGACTTTGACAACCTTAACAAATACAGCGTCACAAAAGAAGGCGGCAAGGTTGCAATTCTCGGACTCGGCACATTCTATCAGCTCGGTGAAAGTGTTGCCGATGAAATTAAAAAGCAGTACGGTATTGACGCTACCGTTGTAAATCCTGTTTACATTACAGGTACGGACGAAGTCTTGCTTGCAGAACTTGCAAAAACTCACGATGTTGTAATTACACTTGAGGACGGTATTCTTAACGGCGGTTTCGGCGAAAAAATTGCAAGATTTTACGGTAAATCGGATGTCAAAGTATTTAACTACGGCTTAAAGAAAGAGTTTCTCGACAGATATGACTATAATGAAGTTCTTGCCGAAAATCATCTCACCAAAGAGCAGATTTGCGAGGATATTAAAGATTTTATCTGATTTAAGTTGACAATTGCAATTAAATAGTATTAAAATATTAGGGCAGAGTTTTTCTGCCCTGATTTTTATTTTAGGAGTTTTTATGAATTTAACCTACGAACAAAACAAACGCTATTCAAGACAGCTTGTAATGAAAGAGATAGGAGAGAGCGGACAGAAAAAGTTGCTTTCTTCAAGCGTACTTGTAATCGGTGCGGGCGGTCTTGGCTCACCTGCGCTTATGTATCTTGCAAGCGCAGGAGTAGGCACAATTGGCATTGCAGACGCCGACGAAGTTGATGTGTCTAATCTGCAAAGACAGGTTATACATAACTGTGCCGATATAGGCAAAGCAAAAGTTGAATCGGCTAAGGAAAAAATAAATAAGTTGAATCCCGATGTTAATGTCAAAACCTACAAAACATATGTGAACAGTGAAAATATAGCCGAGCTTATCTCTGATTATGATTTTGTGCTTGATTGCACCGATAATTTCGGCAGTAAGTTTTTGATTAACGATTACTGTGTAAAGGCAGAAAAGCCGTTTTGTCATGCAGGCGTTGTCGGTTTTGAAGGTCAGCTTATGACATATATTCCGCACAAATCCCCGTGCTACCGATGTGTTTTTGAAGAAGAACCGAAAGCGGGCGATGTACCTCTTCCAAAGGAGGTAGGAGTTATAAGTGCGGCTTGCGGAGTAACAGGCAGTTTGCAGGCAATGGAGGCAATAAAGTTTTTACTCTCAAAGGGTGAACTTTTATGCGGTTATATGCTTATTTACAATGCTTTAAATGCGTCTTTCCGCAAAATAAAACTCCCGAAACAAAACCCGAATTGCAAGGCTTGCGCAAAGCAGGCATAATAAAAATATAGGAGAAATTATGAATATCAGAGAATACCTTAAAAAGAGCAAGCTGATTGCAGACGGCTCTTTCGGCACATACTATTCCAAAAAATATAAAACGGTCGATATTCCCGAATATGCAAATATTACCGCTTCGCAGAGAATATCGGAAATTCATACCGAGTATATAAACAGCGGTGCAAAACTTATCAGAACCAACACTTTTGCGAGCAATACATACTCTCTTGACTGCTCAATCGAACAGGTTAAGGAAAATATAAAAGCGGCTTACAAAATTGCAAAAGAAGCGGTTGAGCAGAGCGGAAAAGAAATATTTATCGCAGGCAATATCGGTCCTGTTCCCGCAGTTTTTCAGCCTGATTTTGAGGCCGTGGAGGAAGAATACTATCAGATTGTGAAAACTTTTATAGATGAGGGCGCAGATATTTTATGTTTTGAAACCTTTACACAGTCCGAACATATTATGCCTGCAATAAAGAGAATTAAAGAGGAATGTAATCCGTTTATAATTGTGCAGTTCTGCGTGAATCAGTACGGTTACAGTGAGGCGGGCGAAAGTGCTGAAAGACTTGTTAGCGAAACTGCATTTTCAAAATGCGTTGACGCCGTAGGTCTTAACTGTGGTGTAGGTCCTGCCCATATGCAGCAGATATTGTCAAAAATTAATCTTAACAACAATTGTTTTGCCACGGCTATGCCAAATGCCGGTTATCCTTTACTTGTGCGCAACCGTGTAAAATATGCTGATAATCCGATATATTTTGCGTCTAAGGTAAATGGTATGGCTTTGCTCGGAGCGGATATTATAGGCGGTTGCTGTGGTACAACACCTGATTACATAAGAGAAGTTGCAAAAACCATTGACCTTACACCTACCGTAAAATCGGATGAAACTTCCGCAAACAACGAAAACGAAAAGCCTGTTATAAAAAAGAGCTTTTTCAGAAATGCCGACGGTACAATTAAAGATAAAAAGCTTATTGCGGTAGAACTTGCTCCGCCTTTCGGCGCAGATGATAAAAAACTGCTTGAGGCAGCACATATGCTCAAAGGTCTTGGAGTAGATGTACTTACATTTCCCGATTCTCCTTCGGGCAGAACAAGAATCGACTCTGTGCTTATGGCGCAGAAAGTCAAGAATGTAACGGGTTTTGAAGTTATGCCGCACATCTGTTGCCGTGACAAAAACGCCATTGCCATGCGCTCAACTTTTCTTGGCGCAAGTATAAACGACATTAATAATTTTCTTATCATAACAGGCGACCCTATCCCAGTTATGGCAAGACAAGTAGTAAAGTCTGTGTTTAATTTCGACTCCGTGGGTCTTATGCGCATTGCCGATGAAATGAACAGCGAGGCATTAAAAGACAGTCCGCTCACTTACGGCGGCGCTATAAATCAGAGCAGACGAAGAATAGAATCGGAAATTAAGCGTGTTCAAAAGAAAATGGAGGCAGGCGCAGAATTTTTTCTTACTCAACCTGTATTTACAGCAGAAGATGCCGAGCGTTTGCGCAGAGTAAAAGAAGAAACGGGCGCAAGAATTTTGTGCGGAATTATGCCGTTGGTCAGCCGAAAAAATGCTCTGTTTATGAAAAACGAAATTTCAGGAGTTAATGTTACGGATGAAGTTATTGAGCGTTATCCCGAAAATGCCGACCGTGAAGACGGCGAAAATGTTGGTGTTGAACTTGCAAAAGAAATGATTGCGGCTACAAGAGATTTTGCGGACGGTTATTATTTTTCTTTCCCGTTTAACCGAACATATTTGCTTAAGAGAATTATACAGGAACTCTAAGATAAAATTTATGTAAAACCCTATAAATTTCTTGACAAAATATTAGTTTTGGTTTATTATAAATTTGTTGTAAGAGTATATCTTACTTAATTTAGCGTGAAAAAGATTTCTGTTTTCATGCAAATATATGACCACTTGCATATGTAAGTTAAGCCCATACGGACAGGCGGGTCAGCTGCCGAGCGTGGTGCAAGCCACATTATTGATTGAGTTAAAAGCTCAAATTTTATAAGTCGATTACTTATCATCAGTGCAACAGCACATCACTTGTGAAACGGTCAATAAGAGCAGAACGGTATATTTGCTACATTAGCTCTGAAAACGGAATTCTTCTATTAACTGTCGGCATAAGCTACAGAAAATAAATCATATATCCGTTAATCAAACAGGTGGTGCATTGTGCCGCCTGTTTTTTGTTGCATTATTTTTGATAAGCCGAAAGGGTAATGTAAATGGATATAAACACACAAAAGAAAGCCCCCCTGTATGAGGCTCTGCAAAAATTTCGCAAACAAAGGGTAGTGCCCTTTGATGTGCCGGGACATAAAAGAGGAAGAGGAAATCACGAACTCGTTGAACTTCTCGGCGAAAAATGCGTAGGTCTTGATGTAAATTCAATGAAGCCGCTTGATAATCTCTGTCACCCCGTATCGGTAATTTTGGAGGCGGAACAGCTTGCGGCGGATGCATTCGGCGCAGGTCATGCATTTTTTATGGTCGGAGGTACAACTTCCGCAGTGCAGAGTATGATTTGGTCTGTATGCAAAGCAGGCGATAAAATTATTTTGCCGAGAAATGTGCACAAAAGCGTTATTAATGCTCTTGTGCTCTGCGGTGCGGTGCCTGCATATGTAAATCCCGATGTTGACAAAAAAATCGGAATAGCGCTCGGTATGGAACTTTCTCAAGTTGAGAACGCAATCAAAGAAAATCCCGATGCCGTTGCTATTCTTGTAAATAATCCGACCTACTACGGTATTGCTTCCGATTTAAAAGCAATTGTAAAACTTGCGCATGCTCACGGTATGAAAGTGCTTGCAGACGAGGCTCACGGCACACATTTCTATTTCGGTGAAGATTTGCCTGTATCGGCCATGGCGGCAGGTGCAGATATTGCGGCGGTGTCTATGCATAAATCCGGCGGAAGTCTTACGCAAAGCTCATTGCTGCTTACAAACAAAAATGTACGCTGGGAGTATGTGGCTCAAATTATAAATCTTACTCAAACCACAAGTGCAAGTTATCTGCTTATGTCAAGTCTTGATATTTCAAGAAGAAACCTTGCCTTGAGAGGAAAAGAGTCGTTCGGTAAAGTTATGAAAATGGCTGAATATGCCCGAAATGAGATAAACGAAATCGGCGGTTACTACGCTTACGGCAGAGAGCTTAACAATGGCAGCAGCGTGTTTGATTACGATGTAACCAAACTTTCAGTTTACACAAGAGATATAGGGCTTGCCGGAATTGAAGTTTACGACTTACTGCGTGACGAATACGATATCCAGATAGAATTCGGCGATATAGGCAACATACTTGCCTATATTTCAATCGGCGACAGAATACAGGACATTGAAAGACTTGTAGGTGCGCTTGCCGATATTAAAAGGCTTTATTCAAAGGACAATGCAAAAATGCTTAGTATGGAGTACATTCCGCCTATTGTATCGGCAACACCGAGAGATGCGTTTTATGCAGACAAAGAAATGCTGCCGATTGAACAGACGGCAGGAAGAATTTGCAGTGAATTTGTTATGTGCTATCCGCCCGGAATACCGATTCTTTCCCCGGGTGAAATGATTACAGATGAAATTATAGAGTATATTAATTATGCAAAAGCAAAAGGCTGCTCAATGCAGGGTACGGAAGACCCGTATATTGAAAAACTTAATGTATTGAAATAAAGTTTTTTAAGGTTACTAATAATGCGTTTTGTAAAAAACAAACCAAAGGAGTGTTTATATGGAATTTTGGTTTTCTGAAAGACATACCGATAATGTTGAGCTTTCTATAAGAGTTGAAAAACAGCTATTCAGCGGTCAGAGCGATTTTCAGCGAATTGATGTTTTTGATTCTGTGGAGTTTGGCAGATTTCTTACTTCAGACGGTAATGTGATTTTCAGTGAGAAAGATGAGTTCACCTACGACGAGATGATTGTTCATGTGCCTATGGCGGTTCATCCGAATGTAAAAAAGGTGCTTGTAATCGGCGGCGGCGACGGCGGTGTTGCCAGAGAGCTTTCACATTACGAAGAGATTGAAGTTATAGATGTTGTTGAGCCTGACGAGATGTTTGTTGAGGTGTGCAAGGAATATTTCCCCGACAACTCAAAGGGCCTTGACGATAAAAGAGTAAATATATATTATCAGGACGGTTTAAGGTTTTTAAGAACATGTCATAACGAATATGATTTAATTATAAATGACGCTACAGACCCGTTTGGACACACTGAGGGACTTTTTACAAAAGAGTTTTACGGCAGCTGCTACAAGGCACTTAAGGATGACGGAATTATGGTATATCAGCACGGCAGTCCATTCTATGATGAGGACGAGGGTGCTTGTAAGGCTATGCACAAGAGAGTGTACAACTCATTTCCGATAAGCCGTGTGTATCAGGCGCATATTCCTACCTGTGCCGCAGGTTATTGGCTGTTTGGCTTTGCATCTAAAAAGTATCATCCGCTCAAAGACCTTGACGCTAAAAGATGGAACAAGCGTGGCATAAAAACTTGGTACTATACGACCAATCTTCATCGAGGTGCATTTATGCTGCCGAAATATGTTGAAGATTTACTTGCAGAAGAAGAAAAATAATTTTATATATTGGAGGAAAACAGAATGAGCAGACTTTTAATTATCGGTTGTGGCGGTGTTGCAGGTGTTGCAATTCACAAGTGTTGTCAGAACAGCGATGTTTTTACGGAAATTTGCATTGCAAGCAGGACGAAATCAAAGTGTGACGCTATAAAAGCAAAACTTGAAAACACAACAAAAACGGTTATTACAACCGCACAGGTAAATGCCGACAGTAAGGATGAACTTGTTGCTCTTATTAATTCATACAAGCCCGATGCGGTATTAAACCTTGCACTTCCGTATCAGGATTTAACGATTATGGACGCCTGCCTTGAAACCAAAACAGACTACATTGATACGGCAAACTATGAACCGGAGGACACAACAGACCCCGAATGGAAAGCTGTTTATGAAAAACGCTGCAAAGACCTTGGCTTTACCGCTTACTTTGATTATTCGTGGCAGTGGGCATATAAAGAAAAGTTTGAAAAAGCAGGTATCACAGCACTTTTGGGTACAGGCTTTGACCCGGGTGTTACAAGCGTATTTACAGCATATGCGCTCAAGCATTATTTTGATGAAATCCATTATATAGATATTCTCGACTGCAACGGCGGCGACCACGGCTATCCGTTTGCAACAAACTTTAACCCTGAAATCAATCTTCGTGAGGTATCTGCAAACGGCTCGTATTGGGAAGACGGCAAGTGGATTGAAACCAAACCTATGGAGATTAAGAGAGTGTATAACTTTGACGGTGTGGGCGAAAAGGATATGTACCTGCTTCACCACGAGGAAATCGAGTCACTCGCAAAAAATATTCCGAATGTAAAGCGTATTCGCTTCTTTATGACATTCGGACAGAGCTACCTTACACATATGCAGTGCCTTGAGAATGTCGGTATGCTTTCTACCGAGCCTGTTATGTATGAGGGCAGAGAAATTGTACCGATTCAGTTCTTAAAGGCTCTTTTGCCTGACCCTGCATCTCTCGGTCCACGCACTAAGGGCAAGACAAATATCGGCTGTATCTTTACAGGCGTTAAGGATGGCAAAGAAAAGACAATTTACATCTACAATATGTGCGACCATCAGGAGTGCTATAAAGAGGTCGGCTCGCAAGCTGTATCATACACAACAGGTGTGCCGGCTATGATCGGTGCGTCACTTGTTCTTAGCGGTCAGTGGAAAAAGCCTGGTGTTTATAATGTAGAGGAGTTTGACCCCGATCCGTATATGGAGGCACTTAATAAATTCGGTCTTCCTTGGGTTGTTGACGAAAATCCCGTAACAGTTGAGTAAGCCGATGAAATTTACAGAATTAAAAACACCTTGCTATGTTATAGATGAGCAAAAGCTGATAAAAAACCTTGAAATATTAAAAAGCGTTCAAGACAGAACAGGCTGTAAAATCCTGCTTGCTCAAAAGGCTTTTTCGGCATTTTGCGTGTATCCGCTTATGAGCAAATACCTGTCGGGAACAACCGCAAGCGGACTTTATGAGGCTAAACTCGGTCACGAATGTTTCGGAAAAGAAACGCACATTTTCGCACCTGCTTTTAAGGAGAATGATTTTGAAGAGATTTTAAAAATCTGCGGTCATATTGTTTTTAACTCATTTTCTCAACTTGAAAAATACAGGGATAAATGGCAAAATGCAGATGTAAGCGTAGGCATACGACTTAACCCCGAATTTTCCACACAAGAGGGACACGAAATCTATGACCCGTGCGCTTACGGTTCAAGACTTGGGGTTACAAAGGCAAATTTCAGAGAAGATTTGCTTGACGGAGTTGAGGGCTTTCACTTTCACACATTGTGCGAGCAAAATTCAGATGATTTGGTATCTACTTTTAAGGCAGTTGAAGAAAAGTTCGGCAAGTATTTTTATAACGCAAAATGGCTCAATTTTGGCGGCGGACATCATATTACACGAGATGATTACGATACAAAGGCGCTTGTTGACCTTATAAAGTATGTTCAAAATAAATACGATGTTGAAGTTTATCTTGAACCAGGTGAGGCAGCGGCACTGAATGCAGGCTATCTTATTACAGAGGTTATGGACATTGTTCACAACGGACTTGATATTCTGATTCTTGACGCATCTGCCGCCTGTCATATGCCTGATGTTCTTGAAATGCCGTACAGGCCGCCGCTCAAAAACAGCGGTAAGCCTAATGAAAAAGCGTTTATTTATCGTTTGTCATCTTGTACCTGCCTTGCAGGCGATGTAATCGGCGATTACAGCTTTGACAGTGAAGTTAAAATCGGCGACAGACTGATTTTTGAGGATATGGCGATTTACTCAATGGTAAAGAATAATACCTTTAATGGTATGCCGCTGCCGTCAATTGTGCTTATGCATAATGAAGATAACTGCGAGGTTATAAAAGAATTTTCGTACAACGATTTTAAAGAGAGGCTTTCATAAATGAGCTTTGAGTATATAAAAAACAAATTTCCGACTGACGATGGCTTTTGTATGCCTGCTGAATTTTCAAAACATTCCGCCACCGTTATGATTTGGCCCGAAAGACCCGGAAGTTGGTGCTATGAGGCAAAATTTGCCGAAAAGGTTTTTGCGGAAATTATAGGAAAAATTGCGGAGTTTGAAAAGGTATTTGTGCTTGCAAGCGACAAAAAATTTGCTCACGCAAAGGCTTGCCTTGAAGGTGTTAAAAATGTGGAAGTTTTGAATATAAATTCCGATGATGCATGGGCAAGGGATACCGCCCCGACTTTTGTTGTAAACAATAACGGCGAAATTCGTGCCATCGACTGGCAATTCAACGCATGGGGCGGCGAATATGACGGTCTGTATGCAAATTGGGAGAATGACGATAAAATTCCATATGAACTTTGCAAAATGCTTGGCGTTCCGTTGTATGACGCACATCCGTTTGTGCTTGAGGGCGGCTCAATTCATACTGACGGAGAGGGCACACTCATTACAACAGAAGAATGTCTGTTAAGCAAAGGCAGAAATCCGCAGCTGACAAAAGCCGAGATTGAAGAAAAGCTAAATAAATACCTCGGTATAAATAAAACAATCTGGCTGCCAAAGGGTATTTATAATGACGAAACCAACGGGCATATAGATAACATATGCGCATTTGTCGCTCCGGCAGAGGTTGTACTTGCGTGGTGTGATGATGAAAACGACCCGCAATATGCAATATCAAAAGCGTGCCTTGATATTCTTGAAAATTCAACCGACAATAAAGGAAGAAAGATTAAGGTCCATAAACTGCCTGTTCCGAAAATTCCCGTGACAGTTACCGAAAACGACATAAAAGGATATATATTCGAGGACGGAGAGGACACAAGAGAAGTCGGAGAAAGGCTTGCGGCATCGTATGTTAATTTTTATTTTTGCAACGGCGCTGTGATTTTGCCTCAATTCGGCGGTGAAAATGCCGAAAGCGACAGAGTTGCCGCAGAAATTCTTGAAAGAGTTTGCAAAGACAGAAAAATTATTCCGATTTATGCAAGAGATATTATTGTCGGCGGAGGCAATATTCACTGCATTACACAACAAATTCCGTTTACCGATAAGGGAGGTAAAATATGAGAAAAGTTAAGGTATCGGCGGTTCAGATGAAATGTACAACCGATGTTTGGGAGAATATAGCAAATGCCGAAAAATTTGTGCGACAGGCAAAAGAAGAAGGTGCAAATATTGTTTTACTCCCCGAACTGTTTGAAAGACAGTATTTTTGTCAGGAAAGACGATATGACTACTACAATTTTGCTAAGCCTACCCTTGAAAACGATGCTGTAAAACATTTTGCAAAACTTGCGAAAGAACTTGAGATTGTTATTCCTGTCAGCTTTTACGAGCGTGACGGAAACCGCCTTTTTAACAGTGCTGCGGTAATTGATGCGGACGGTGAAATTCTCGGTGTGTACCGCAAAACCCACATTCCCGATGACCATTATTATCAGGAAAAGTTCTACTTTATTCCCGGTGATACGGGGTTCAAAACTTTTAAAACTAAGTTCGGTACAATCGGTGTAGGCATTTGCTGGGATCAATGGTTCCCTGAAACCGCAAGAGCGCTTGCGTTAAATGGCGCCGAATTGATTTTCTATCCGACTGCTATCGGTTCAGAACCTATACTTGAGTGTGACAGTATGCCGCATTGGAGAAGATGTATGCAGGGACATTCTGCGGCGAATGTAATTCCCGTAATTGCGGCAAACCGCATAGGCAGGGAAGATGTAACCCCTTGTGACGAAAACGGCAATCAGACTTCCTCACTTGTTTTTTACGGCTCATCTTTCATTACAAACGAAACGGGAGAGATTATTAAATCTGCGTCAAGAGATGAAGAAACCGTGCTTACAGCAGAGTTTGACCTTGACGAGATTTTTCAAAACAGACTCGGCTGGGGGATATTCCGTGACAGACGCCCGGATTGCTATAAGGTAATAACCGAAAAGTGATTAGGAGAAAAATATGTGCTTGATATGCGACAGAATATTAAAAAGTAAAATGCTGATTTAATTTCTGATACATAACAAAATCATAAAAACAGAGCAGACTGTAATTTTAAGTCTGCTCTGTTTGCTTTGATTTTGATTATTTATCCGCCTGAATTTTTACGAATTGTTCCTGCATATAGCTGTAAACATCGTCGGGTACATTTGTAAATACATAACATTTGTCGAGATATTCGTCACTCGGGAAGATAAGTTCATTATTCTTAATATCCTCGTCAAGATACTCGTCATATGCTTTCTGATTAGGTGTTGCGTAGTAGAGATATTCAAAGTTAGCTGCCGCAATTTCAGGTGACTGCATAAAATTAATGAATTTTTCGGCATTCTCTTTGTTTTTACTGCAAGTAGGAATACACATTGCGTCATAGAAAAGGTTAGAGCCGTTTTCGGGCATTGCATAGTCCAAATCTTCGTTATTTTCCATCATCATAACGATATCGCCTGCGTAGTACGGTGCAATTGCCGACTGACTGTTTTCCATTTCTGTGAAAACCTGATCCATTACATATTTCTTAAGCAAAGGCTTTTGTTCGGAAAGCTTTGCCGCCGCCTTGTCAACATCCTCTTTGGTACAATTGACGGGATTAATACCGCAAAGCTGCATTGCAATTGCCATAGCGTCACGGCTGTTGTTAAACATAAGAATGTCGCCGCTTAACGATTTATCCCAAAGTGCTTCCCATGAAGTTGGTTTTGTTGCCACTTTTGTTTTGTCATAAACCATTGAAGTAACGCCCCAGGTGTAGCAAACAGTGTATTTACCCTCAGGGTCGCAGGAAAGATTTTTAAAGCGTTCCATAAGGTTATCTTTGTTAGGAATGTTGCTGTAATCAAGTTCCTGCAGCATATTTTCGCTTATGAGCTTGCTTATCATATAATCTGACGGAATAATAACATCGTAACTTACATTGCTGTTTTTAAGCATATTGTAAAGTTCTTCGTTGGTTTCGTAAGTGGTGTAGTTTACCTTGATGTTGTACTCTTTTTCAAATTCGTCAATTACATCAAGCGTACCTTCCTCACCGTTTGCAATGTATTCGCCCCAGTTATATACATTAACTTCACCGTCATAGCTTTTGCCGCAGCCTGCCATTGCACTGCAAGCCGATGTACCGATGAGTAAAGAAAGAACAACACAGCCAAATTTTTTCATTTTTCAATCTCCCTTATTCAGTTTATTTTTTCACCTTTTCCTCGTGCTTGTCACGAATATTTATAAGTATCATAACGATAAGTACCGCTAAAAACAAAAGTGCGGAAAGCGCATTGATTTTCGGCGATATTCTTCTGTGTGTCATTGAGTAAATCTCAATTGATAAGTTTTGAAACTTTGCGCCTCTTGTAAAATATGTGATTATAAAATCGTCAAGAGAGTAAGTAAAGCTCATTAAAAGTCCGGAGAAAATACCCGGCATAAGCTCGTGAATTACCACCTTGTAAAAAGCCTGCCATTGATTACAGCCGAGGTCGAGCGCCGCATCATAAATACTTTGGTCCATCTTGTGTATTCTCGGCATAACATTAAGCACTACAAAAGGAACGCAAAAACATATATGAGCAATAAGCACGGTAACAAAACCCATTTCAAAGTTAAATAAAACACCTAAAAATGTAAATAAAAGCATAAGCGATACGCCCATTACAATGTCAGGACTGATAATCGGAATGTTAGACGCACTCTGTATAAGCAGTCTTTTTTTACCTTTGAAATTGCTTATTCCTATAGCTGCGGCAGTGCCGAGTACGGTTGCGAAAATTGATGCGAGTACGGCAATTATAAGCGAATTGCCGAGAGCGTTTATAATTTTATCATCTCTGAAAAGTTCTTCATACCATTTGAACGAAAAGCCTTTCCATACAGTAGTTTTACCCTCGTTGAACGAAAATATAATGAGTACAAAAATCGGAAGATATAAAAACAACATCACAAGCGTTGTATATATCTTTGAGGCAATATGCTTGTTTTTCATTATGCAATCGCCTCCTCATCTCCAAAGAAATTCATAAGCACAAGGAACACAAGGATGAATACCATCAGTATCAGCGAAATCGCCGAACCCGTACTTTGGTCTGTCCAGAACACCTTGTCTATAATGTCACCGATCATAATATCTTTTGTGCCGCCGAGGTACTGTGCTACAAGGAATGTACTTGCCGACGGAACAAAAACAAGTGTTATACCCGAAATAACACCGGGGATACTAAGCGGAAGCACAACTTTGCTGAAAACATGAAATCCGTTTGAACCGAGGTCTTGAGCCGCCTCAATAAGACCCTTGTCAATTTTACTCATAACAGTGTAAATCGGAAGAATCATAAACGGAAGATACTCATAAACCATACCGAGCACAACCGCACCCGAATTTCCGAGGTATGTACCGTGTATTCCGAAGAATGATAAAATTGTATCGAGCGGACCGTTTGACTGTAAAATCGTAACCCATGCGTATATTCTAAGCAAAAAGTTCATCCACATAGGAATCATCAAAAGCATATTTACAAAATTCTGCGTTGACGGTTTCATTTTTGTAAGCATATAAGCAAGCGGATAAGCAATAAGCAAACAGATTGCGGTTGATATTAATGCAATCCAAAGTGACCTTAAAAATACTTCTTTATAAAAGAAAGCCTTTTCAAAAGCCTCAAACGAAAATCCGCCGTTCTTGCCTGTAAAAGCTGTAATACCGACCATTATCATCGGTATCATTGTAAATACCGCCATCCAAATTATATAGGGAATAGAGGGCTTGCGTGATTTCATCTTTAACCCTCCTTATCGGATAAAACTTCAAATTTCGCTTTATCAAAATCAAACGAGAGCGGTACATAAGTGGCAACCTGTTCGTCGGTGTCGCTTAGCATAAGCCATTTTCGTGTGTCCGACTCAAGGATAATCTCATTATGTTCACCCTTATAAATAACAGATTCAATATATAAATCCGTAAGGTCACCGTTGCCGTCACCCGCAAGTGAAAGTGCGTCCGGCGGAAGAATGATTTTTAACTTTGTGCCTTCCTTAAAATAATGATTTGGCACTTCAATGGTTTCGTCTTCAAACTCAAAGCTGAATGTATTTTCGTCTTCGTTTGCGGAAGAAACCGTTACTTCGATTTCATTATTATAGAACGGCAGGAGTTTATTCATAATCTGAATATTAAACGGAATTACCTGCATACCGATCTGACTGCCGATTTCTGCGGAAGAAGTGGAATGTATAAGGATTTCGCACTTGCCGCACATTACGCTCATTTCGTAGTGAACGCCCTTAAATGTCGATTTTACTACAGTGCCTGCAAGCTGACCTTTTTCGGGAGTTGTAATTTCAATATCCTCGGGACGGATTACAACATCGACAGGCGTGTTTTCGCCAAAACCCTTGTCAACACATTCAAGTTGTTTGCCGAGAATTTCTACACGGCAGTCGCCGAGCATTGTGCCGTTAAGAATATTTGCCTCGCCGATAAAATCCGCAACAAACGCATTTACGGGTTCGTTGTAAATATCTTCAGGTGAGCCAACCTGCTCAACAACACCGTTGTTCATTACAATAACGGTATCGCTCATTGTAAGAGCCTCTTCCTGATCGTGTGTTACATATATAAAAGTTTTTTGAGAGTTTTGCTGAATTTCTTTTAATTCAATCTGCATACTCTTTCTTAGCTTAAGGTCAAGCGCACCGAGCGGTTCGTCAAGCAAAATAACTTCCGGGTCACACACCAAAGCTCTTGCAATGGCAACACGCTGCTGCTGACCGCCCGAAAGTTTTGTGATAGTTCGCTTTTCATATCCTTTAAGGTCAACAACCGCAAGCATTTTTGAAACACGCTCTTTAATTTCGCTTTTCGGTAGTTTTTTCAGTTTTAAACCAAAAGCGACATTGTCAAACACATTAAGATGTGGGAAAAGCGAATATTTTTGAAAGACCGTATTAACATTTCTTTTGTTTGGCGGTGTGCCGTTGATTCTTTTACCGTCAAAGAGAACATCTCCGCTTTCAGGTTCGACAAAACCGCCGATAATTCTTAGGGTAGTGGTTTTTCCGCAGCCGCTCGGCCCGAGAATAGTAATAAATTCCTTGTCTTTAAAGTCAAGATTTATATGGTTTAATATTACCTCTCCGTCAAATCGGACGAATATATCCCTTAAAGATATAATGGTATTTTTTTCTGACTGCTCCATTCACGCACCCCTGTTCATAAAAAATCTAAATGCTGTATTTATTGCATAACTAAAGGACGGAGAGTGACAATTGGCAAAAGCTTTGACCAAGCGAACACTGTCCGCCCCTACAATTTACTGTAGCAATATTGTAAAGACAAAAGCATACCAGTAAATTATAGTCTTTTTTGCAATAAAAGTCAATTATTATATTTTTGCAAATACCGCTTTTATTGTGTGTGTTAAAATGATGTGAACCAATAAAAAAGAGAAGCAGAAAATACGGATATAGTTTGTCAAGTGTAAGAAGAAGGCAATTCGCAGATATCCGGAACTGACGGTACCGGGAGAAAAAGTACAGATGGTCACATCTATTTACAACGCAGAAGATATGTAAAATGCAATTGAGAAAACGCTTTGCTTTTTATATGTCATATGATATAATAATGTGTAAGTAAAGTGGGTAGAAGACCTGCAATCTGTAATCGAATTACAGGTTTTCTACCCTTGTATAAAAATATAGTTAATTATACAAAATCAATGTTTTGTATAGTTGAGGGAAGATTAACTATACTCGCAAGGCGTATTTTGTATAATTCGGGACAGACTGCACAAAGAAACTTTAACGCTGCGTTAATAGATTTCAGCATAATAACTACTTCAAACCACTTTGATCGTGATTAGAAAGAATTTTAGATAAATCATCTAAAATCTTGTTCGTCACATCGAGGCGGTTTTTTGCTAATATAAATTCGAGCAAGTCGATTGTATCATACTCATAGATACGAAAGAAATCTTTGTACTGCAAGTAGTCATTTTCTGCACGCTGTTGCTCATAAAATATGTATTCCCACATTGCAATAATTTTATATTCCTGTTCAGTCATAGAACCACCAGCGAATCAAAATTACCAATTACATCAAGCTTAGCTTTATCAAGCAAACTCTGATGTCTTACATTAAGTTTAACACGACTGCGGCGGTTAAGAAGTTCAAGAAATTCATCAAAACCAAAAAGCGCTATATAAGCAACGAGAGCACTTGGTAATTGTCTTTCTACAAAGCGCTGTAAATTAGATGTAGTATAATCATCAGCTTGCTTAGTTAATTTAACAGCTGATACATCATCAAGAAACTTGAGCCAATAAGGCTTAATAACAGCACGACTAATATTACTGTCAGATTCATTATTCTCTACAATAGTAAGATAATTGACTATAACACAACGAAAAAGCGAATTAATAGAATTTTCAATGCACAAACCTGCAAAAACTTCCGCCCGCTCTCGTCTAAGCTGAATTTCAAATCTAACCCAATGTGCACAATCAGCCTTTTGCTCTGCTTTCTTATCATAAATACGGAACATTATTTCAGATTGCTTAGAACCGCAATAAATAGTAAATGTACGCTTATCTATAGATTTAGAATGTATACGCTCAATAGGAAAAGCACGAAAACGAGAACGATAATTACCTGCGATTATATCAGATTCAATCTGATACAAATCTAAACAACCTGTAAAATCATCATAACTAACATCTATACGAGTAATATTAATTTCATCCTTATTATCTAAACAATAACGAATTAAATCAATAAAATTACCGCCGTTATCCTCAAACATTCTACAGCCGGAGCCCGACATCTCAAGACATACACCCATATTATCTTGACCGTCAAAATGAATATGAATACCTCCGCAATAAAGTTGTTGACGGTAACCGTGAAATCCTTTACTATTAAGCCAATTTTGTTCATTTAAATTCAAAAGTTGTATTAATGAATAAGGACTATCAATTTTACTTGAAAAAGCGAAATAATCGAAAAAAACATTATTAGTCATAATAACACCCCATAAAAAGAATTAAACAAAATATCAGTGTCACCGCAGGGAAAACGCTCAGCGTTTTCCCTTTGCGTTTGACACAACGATATTTGTTGTATTAATTACTTGTTGCTTAGGAGCAAAGCCAACACGGCTTAAACGCTCAATAAGCAAGTAACTGTTGTATAAATCTCTTAGACTATCAGTTTGTACAAAAGACTGATAGTCTTTTTTGCGAAGTTTTCTTCGCTTGTCCCTACTGGGATTGTCTGCGTACTCTATATAAGCATCTGCATCATAATATTTTAGCCTTGTATATCGGCTAAAGAGAGTTTGACAAACCACGACAATGAAACATTGTTCCCTAAGTGGTTTAGCAACACGAGTAAAAACTTGAGAAGTTGCTAAAATACAAACACGCTGCTTACGCTGCTGCGTAACTTGAGATAATAAAGTTTCAGGAAAATCTTTTGAATTTGCACAACTAAATTCGTTTTGAATTTCGTCGATTGCAAAAATAACACCGTCAGTGCCATTCTTAAGTGCAGGATCTAAAAGGTCATTCAGACTATTAAGCGGAGCAGCTTCGTACTTATAGCCGAAATTTGTATATATCTTAGCTTTAGGATAACGCTTGCGGTATCGTTCAAGGTCATATACAAGACCTATTGTCTTCCCTGCTCCCTGTCTGCCAGTATAAACTCTTAAACCATAAAGTTTAAAATAGTCCTTATTAAAGTTCTTTAAATCTTTAATCTTGTATCTGACAAGTTGAGGAAGTGAAAAAATAAACCGCCTGAAAATACAAACAAAAATTGCAATAATTAAATATATCCACATAATAACCTCAAGTGAGCGGAAGTTCTTCCCATATGAAAAGAATTAAACCAAAAGACATTTTAATTAAAAACCAACTTGCAATACAACCAGAAAAAAGCAATAAAACATCAGCACCAACAATCCAATTGCCATAGACACACACAGTAGCAAGAACATCAATCAAATCAGAAGGAATACTAAAAAAATTCAAACTTGAAATAATGCCAGAAAATAAAGCAACAGCAAAATTTATTAATGATTCAATTATCAAAAAATCACCCTTTCAAAAGTGGATAATCAGTACCAGATGGTAAAGCAAGAGACTCAATTGAAGGTTGAGTTGGCAAATGAACACCAATTGCAATAGGGTGTTGACGAATTAAAGCAAGAAGTTGGTTAATATTATAAAGAATTAAAAGAAAAACAATAAATCCTCTTATAACAGGTCTAAAAGTAGAAATTGCACGAACAAGATATTTAACATTAAAAACAGTCAAATTAAATTCATACCCGACAACAGAAATAGTAGCTTGTTGATCAGCGATTTCAGTTTCAGTACCAAAAATATTAGAAATATCGTAGCTATCAACACCAAATGTAGCTTTAAAAGTATTTGACAAAGTTTGAATACTTTTATTAATTTTATCTTCACTTGGAACAAAAAGCCATTTTAAACCGTCGAGAATGCTCCCGGGAATACCTTTGACCGAATACCAAATGTTAGAAACAACACTGCCAATGGAACTAAAAGCACCCTCAAAGAAATTCCATACCATTTGAGGAATATCTTTAATGAAATTCCAAATAAGTTGAGGTAAACTACTTACATTTTGCCAAATTAATCTCGGAATTTGTGTAATACTTTCGGCACAAGAACGCAACCAACTAACGATGCTAGACAGCCAATTCCACAGGTCGTCAAAATACCCAAATCCGCCACCACTTTCTCCCCCACTCCCGACGGAACTAGGCTGAGTAGTTGACTCAGAAGTGTGGGTTGCAGAAAAAAAACATTATCATTTCCTTCATACTTGACATCATAGTTACTGCTTAAAAAAGTTAATTCAGACAAACGACCAAGAGAGCTATTAGATGTATTATTAAATTTATTACAAATGTAAGAGTCATTAGAAACAAAACAACGATAAGTTATTCCTGAATCAGCAAAAGCAAATCCGTTTTTAACATCAACAGCATTTTTATGTTGTGAAATAACAAAAAAATAATCATTTTTATTAGATTTACGAATTAAAACATAATAAGGATACTTAGATGTATCATACTTAATACCCCACTTAGATACAACTTGATCATAAGTTAAATTGTCATCAGCGGCAAAAGCAGGAACTATAGAAGCAACAAGAACGCTCATCAGAGCGAGAGCGACAACAAGTATTTTTACAAATTTATTTTTCACATTATCACCACCTTAAAAAAATAGCCCCCCGTGGTAGTGCCACGAGGGGAACGGCTCACAACGAGAATTAAAGGAACTTGTAAATAATTCTCGGAATAAGAGAGATACCCACAAACACAGCCATAATACCGATACCCACAGGTACAAGAGTACTAAGACCGGAGTCGATAGCAGTCTGAATAGGTTTAATTAATTCAGCTGTAATAGCAAAATCCAATACGCTACACCTCCTTTAAAAAATATCATAGAATGTCAGAGCTTTGTACAATAGATAACATACAAACACACCAACGGCAACAGCAAGCACAAAAAGTAAAATACTATTGGTTAGTTGTGATTGACTAAATAATTCATCAAGTGTCGCTATTTTCTGAATCGCCTGCGTTGTCGGTTGCGTTAATTCCATATTTTTTGCACCTCAATTTTTCGATGTACTCTTTAAAATTGTTTACACAACTCTTAACAAAGTGAATAAAGCCGAAGAAAGCAAACACCAAAATCAGCAATGAAAAAACATACTGCATTATTTACACCTCATTAAAATAAGTTAATGGCGATAAGTGAACCATTTTGGTTGAAGTCAAGTTCAGCTTCGGACGGAACAGGAACATTAACAAGCAAATCAGGACGAACAGAAACTTCAAGAGCCTGTTCACCCTCGGAATCTTTCTGATCAAGAGGAAAAGGAGTTATACAAGACATTTTACCAAAGCTGACTAACTCACCTGTTTTCTTGTCGGTGAAACTTCCTGATCGCTTACCTATAATTTTTACTTTCATTTTTACCTCCTTGATTGAATTTTTTTGAATAGAATTTTTATAGGGGCACTCGGAAAGACTTAACTAGTACGAGCACTGTAGTCTAAAGTGCGAGATAGTCTCATTTTATTGTCTTTTTTATGTGACCTAAACCGAGTACATTTACATAGATTAGACTTTACATTCATTTGAATGTATTTTTATTATACAACCATATGAATGTAAAGTCAACACATTTATTTAAATGTATGTAAAATAATATTGAGGTGATAAACATTTTTATAAAAAGAATTAAAGATTTAAGAGAAGATAAAGACAAGACGCAAAAAGAAATTGCTGAATACTTAGGAATAACACAACAGCAATATAGTTTATATGAAAAAGGTAATAGAACAATTCCAGTTGATTTCTTAATTATGTTATCAGAATATTATAAAGTTAGTACAGATTACATATTAGGATTAACTGATATAAAACAACCATATACAAGAACTAAAAATAATATAAATATTAACTTTGGAAATGTAGAAATGAAATGAGGTATTAAAATGGAAAACTTTAAAAGCATACTTACAAGTAACAAAAAATCAGCAAAATGTGAAATAGAACAAGAATACGATTTTGAAAATAACGAAATAACATTTACTGGGAAAATAAAATTTACAAAAATGACAAAAACGAATACAAGAATAATGTATGCTACTAAAGGCACAGCCTCGCCAGCAGTTTTATATTTCTTTGATAAAGTTCCATTAAGAGTTACAAATGTAGAAACATTAGAAAAATATGAAGAATTAGAAGAAGAAAATAACACACAACTTATATAATGTAAGTTGTACCCCCCTGTTAGCGGAGGGGGGTTAAGTCGGATTTTTAGTCCGACTTTTTTCTTTATTCAAATTCTGCTAAACTTGGAAACAGCAAAGTTAGCGCATTATTAATTAGAAAAAGAAAAGAATAAGAACCACAAGGCGAATGTTAACAAGGGCGAGCTTTTGCTTTTATGCAGCGCTCAGACTTATTATATAAACCAAATGCGTTCCACGACTAAACTCTTACAGCTCGCATAAAAGGTTGACAAAGGGCTTTGCCCTTTACCCAGCAGGAGGCAAGCCCCCTGCACCCACGGTCGCAAGCTCCCTTATCCGAGACGGAAAAGCTCATCTATTTAAAAATTTATTTTCCCGACCGAAAATACTTAAGGAATGGTTTACTTACTGGTAGGTAAACTTTAATGAAGAATGGTTTACTTACTGATGAGTAAACTTTAAGCGCTGAAAGTTTACTTATTGGTTGGTAAACTACCGCATTAATTCATTGAATTTTAATAAGGGATATTCACAAGTAATAAATTGATTAGAAAGAGGTTCTCTAACTCTCACAATATAGTTTTGAGGATGAAATTTACTTTGATAAATTGATATTTCAGTATATCCCCTGTTTTTTAACCTTTTTCTAAAAGCTAATAAAATTCTATGCTGCATATTTATTTACTCCTAAGAATACGGAAAATTTGATTTTTTTCAAAATTTGTTGCACAACTGCGACTTGAATTTTAAAAAGATATAAGCTAAAATAAACTTAAGAAATATAAATTGTACAAAATCGTAATCAATGCATATTTTGTATAATTGAGGGAAGGTGAAGCATTTAAATGAGTATTTCTTTCATAGATGAAGCGCCGCAGATAATCAAGGATTACTTGTTTTATATGCAGACGGTCAAAGGAAAATCACAGAAAACCGTTGATGAGTACTACATAGATTTGCGTACATTTTTCAGATTTATAAAATTACAGCGTGGACTTGTTCCGAATGATTCTGAATTTGAGAACATTTCGATTTCTGATGTTGACCTTGAACTTGTGAAAACCGTCACATTGAACGACGCATATGAATTTATGAATTATATTCAGCGTGAGCGCAAAAATCAAAATGTTACCCGTGCCCGTAAATGTTCGAGCCTTAAGGGTTATTTTAACTATCTCGCAACAAAAAAATGCGTGCTCGACAGCAATCCTGTTGAACAGCTTGAAGTTCCCAAAAAGAAAAAATCTTTGCCAAAGTATCTTACGCTAGAGCAAAGTCTTGAATTGCTGAATGCAGTCGACGGTGATTATAAGGAGCGTGATTACTGTATTCTCACGCTGTTTTTAAATTGCGGCTTGCGTGTGTCTGAAATGGCGTCTTTGAATTACACGGACATTCATCAGGATGACACTATGCGTGTTGTCGGCAAGGGCAACAAAGAACGAATTATTTACCTTAATTCCGCCTGCGTTTCCGCAATCGAAAATTATATGCGGGTGCGGCCCGTTGACGGCGTTAAGGACAAATATGCGCTGTTTATCAGCCGAAATCACCGCAGAATGAGCGTAAAAACCATACAGGCTATGGTGTATAAATATCTTGAAAAAATCGGTCTGAATGCACAGGGCTACTCCTGTCATAAGCTAAGGCACACTGCGGCAACACTGATGTATCAGTACGGCGGAGTTGACATACGAGTGCTAAAAGATGTGCTCGGTCACGAAAACCTCGGCACAACCGAGATTTACACCCACTTAAGTTCCGACCAGATGAAAAATGCCGCCGAGAA
>OLNS01000323.1_pt1 | contig 44804 bp, 49 predicted proteins | sample 1673031 | NCBI WGS metagenome assembly OLNS01 (sample SAMEA3136748, study PRJEB25190) | human gut metagenome | biome: human gut; feature: human-associated habitat; material: faeces | place: Austria | collected 2013
TGTCGTAGTCGGTACCCTGCAGGGCGGCGACCAGACTCTCGGTAGGCATATGAGAAGTACCCAGAGCCAGCGGACTCATGGCGGTATCAACGATGTCGGCGCCAGCCTCGATGCCCTTCAGGATGGACATGGAAGCCAGACCGGCGGTGTAGTGGCTGTGGATGTCTACGGGGATCTTGATGGTGTTCTTCAGTTCAGAGACCAAGTCATAGCAGGTGTAGGGCTTCAGCAGGCCAGCCATATCCTTGATGCAGATAGAGTCAGCGCCCATCTCCTCCAGGGTCTTGGCATACTTGGCAAAGTACTCATTGTTATGTACGGGGCTCAGGGTGTAGCTGATGCAGGCCTGAACGTGAGCGCCTTCCTTGTTGGCGGCCTTGATGGCAGTCTGCAGGTTGCGCGGGTCGTTCAGGGCGTCGAAAATACGGATGACATCGATGCCGTTGGCAACGGACTTTTGTACGAAGTACTCGACAGCGTCATCGGCGTAAGGACGATAGCCCAGCATGTTCTGGCCGCGGAACAGCATCTGCAGTTTCTGATGGGGCAGCTCCTTGCGCAGGATGCGCAGACGCTCCCAGGGGTCCTCGTCCAGAAAACGGATGCAGGAGTCGAACGTAGCGCCGCCCCAGCACTCAACGGAGAAGTACGGGATCTTGTCCATCTCGGGCAGGATCGGACGCATCTCGTCCATCGTCATACGGGTAGCAAGCAGGGACTGGTGCGCGTCGCGCAGAACGACCTCGGTGATCTTAATAGGTTTCTTAGCCAATGTCATTCACCTGCCCTTTCTTAGTTCATGGTGCAGAGCAGATCGCCGGAGTTGACGACATCGCCCTTGCGCACATTCACGCTGGCAATGGTGCCATCCTGCGGAGCGCTGATCTCGTTCTCCATCTTCATGGCTTCCAGGATCAGCAGGGTGTCGCCGGCCTTGACGGAATCGCCAGCCTTGACCTTGACGTCCAGGATGTTGCCCGGCATGGGAGCAGTAACGGTGACGGAACCGGCAGCGCCAGCGGGAGCGGCAGAAGCAGCGGGTGCAGCAGCCGGAGCCGGGGCAGCGGCGGGAGCAGCAGCAACAGGAGCGGAAGCAACGGCAGCGCCGGTGCCTTCCTCGACGGTGACATTATAAGCAACGCCGTTGACAGTGACAATCAGGTTTTTCATAGGAATTTCCTCCTTAAAGATCGTGTCGTTATGTTCAGGTTAAACGCAGATTACAGCGTGATGTTGCCATGCTTCTTAGCCAGGCGGACAGCGCGCTTGCTGGCCAGCATATCCAAGGCCTGGGCAACAGCGCTGCGGGCAGAAGCAGCATCGGCGACAGTATCAGCGGCACCGTTGGCAACAGCGGCCTGGGCACTGCAGACGTCCTTGGTGTAAGCAGCAGCCTTTGCCTTCGTAGCGGCAACGATGTTATCAGAAGCGAAGATCTCGTCCTTGTACAGAACGGTGACAGCAGCCTCGGGGGCCAGCGGTGCAACAGTGCAGCCCTGCACGGCAACGCGCCAGTCGGCAGAAGCAGCGAACACCGTGTAAGCGGGGCCGACAGCCTCACCGGCCAGAACAGCGACCTTGACCGTGGTGGCCTCAGCGTAAACACCAGCCATACGGGCGGCCTGGCGGATACCACCGGCCTGGTCATCCCCCTCGCTCTTGCCGAAGCCTTCGGTGTTGACGACGGTCACAACGGGGATGCTGTAGGCATCGCACAGACGGACAAAGCGGGCAGCCTTGGCAGTGCACTTGTGGCACAGGGCGGCTTTCTCGGTGGCAACGATACCAACGGAGCTGCCGTTGATGGTAGCCAGAGCGGTAACGATGTTCTTGCCGTAGCCCTTGTACAACTCAACAGCGCTGCCCTCGTCAGTCAAAGCAGCGATGGCGTCAGCGGCGGTGTACTTGGCGGTGTTCAGCGCAGCGGAAGGAGCGCTGAAGTCAAACAGTGCAGGACCAGCCAGGTTGTTGGCGGGCAGCAGGGCGGCGATAGAAGCAGCCTGCTTGGCAGCGGCGACAGCGTCAGCGGCGGTCACAGCGGCAACGCCAGCCTTGGCGGCGAATTCAGCGGAGCCAGCACCGGCAACTTTGTCCTCAGCATTGAACGGAGCGTTCAGGAACAGCTCGGCGTCCTCAGCCATGATGCACAGGTCAGCGGAAGCGGCGTTGATGGCATTGGTGCCGGCGCAGGTACCGGTAACAACGGCAATCTGCGGCACAACGCCGGAAACACGTGCGATCTCAGCGGTCAGGCGGGCGGTAGCGTTCAGCAGATCCAAACCGCCCTCCAGCTTGGCACCGGTGGAGTCGTAGAAGGTGACGACCGGGGCACCGGTCTCGGCGGCCATCTCCAGCACGCGGATATTCTTTTCGATATCCTGTACACCAACGGGGGTGCCGTCCTCAAATACGACGTAGACGCTCTGACCGTTTGCGTTGCCGTAAGCGGCGCTTACAGCGCCATCGGTAAACAGCGGAGAATATGCGCCGTCATCAAAAAATGCTGCAAGGATCGTTGCCTTGCCGGGTTTGTTTGCTGCCATACAGCTTCCTCCCTATTTGTAAAACTGAAAGTTTTTTAGTGAAGAATTCACAAAAAAATCCACGATTTAAATTAATTATACTACTTTGTGGAAAAATCTACAAGTAGAAATTGCAGTACTTTTTGAAAAAATACACAATTTTTTGTACAAAAAATTGCTTTCGAGCAACTTTACACCCTAAATATGGGTTCAACCCTGCTCTTTGCGGGGACGCAGCGGGCCGGGACGGCGGGGGGCAGTGCGGGTCGGGGCCTCGGAGCTGCGGCTTTTATGCTGGGCGGCGTTGCGCAGGGCGTTGATCTCGCTCTTTTTCAGCTCACGGTATTCGCCCGGCTGCAGCATGCCCAGCTTGACCGGGCCTTCGGCAGTACGGCGCAGGCGGACGACCTGCAGGCCGACGGCCGAGCACATGCGGCGGATCTGGCGGTTGCGGCCCTCGTGCAGGGTGATCTCCAGCACGGTGCGGCCCGGCTCGTCCACGACAACATGGATCACGCAGGGCTGGGTCTTGACGCCGTCGTCCAGTACCACGCCGGAGGACATCTGGATGATCTGCTCCTCGGTGGCGCGGGGATTGACGGTGACGCGGTAGAGCTTGCCTACCCCGCCGGACGGGTGGGTCAGCAGGTTGATGAAGGCACCGTCATCGGTCATCAGCAGCAGGCCCTCGCTGTCCTTATCCAGGCGGCCCACCGGGCGCAGCATGGCCGGAACATCGGAGACAAGGTCCATAACGGTCTTGCGGCCGCGGTCGTCGGACCGGGTGGTCAAAAAGCCGCGTGGTTTGTGCAGCATGATATAGGTATACTGCCGCTTGCGCACGATGCGGACGGTCTGGCCGTCGATAGCGACCTTATCGTAATCGGGGTCCATCTTGTCACCCAGGCCTACCGGGTGACCGTTGACTTTTACTTTGCCAGCGGCGATCAGGCGCTCCGCCTCACGGCGGGAGCAGATACCCTGATCGGCCAGCACTTTTTGAACGCGCTGTTCTGCCATGCTTACTCCTTATTTCTTGTGCTTATGCGTTGCCCGTTTCAGCGGGCTTGTCTTTTTTAATCATTGCGGTGATTTTGTCCACCAGTTCCGGCAAAGCGGCAATGGCGTTATCCACGGCGGTGACTTTTTCCACCAGTTGTACCGTGCGGACGTTGCCGCCGGAAACCACCAGGAACGCAACGGGCGTGACCGACACACCGGCACCGGTGCCGCCGCCGAACATCTGCTTGGACGACTGGGGCGCCACATCGGAACCGCCCGATGCAAAACCGAAGGTAACGCGGGAGACCGGGATGATGGTGGTAGTGTCATCTACGTGGATGGGATCACCGATGATAGTGCTGGTATCCACCATATCGCGGATCTTTTCAATGGTGACGCCCATCAGACCTTGGATCGGATGCTCTGCCATGGGAAACTCCTCCTTTTATAAAAGCAAAATGCAATTTGGTTCAGTTGATATGTGCAGGCTGTAGCTGCGGGTCTTTGCCCAGACGGAACAAAAGCCGGATCAGCAGCCAGAGAAGCAGAAACGTGTGGGTGTGCAGCCTGCCGGAAATGTAACGCTCTCCCCTGCGTTGGCCGGTGAAATCCGACTCCAGCTGCAAATGGTCGCATTGCAGGCAGACGACCTGCTGCAAAAACGCCAGCAAATTGTTGGCGGCGGCCATGGCAGCGCCATAAAGTTCGGCGGTCTGGGCCGCATCCTCGCCGGTGACGGTCCAGAATACGGTAAGGTGCTGCACTTTGATGTGCCGTGCCAGGAACCGCCCGATCCAGCGCAGGTGCCCGAACATACAGCGGACAAAGGCGGCAGGATCATGAGTGAGCAGGTTGAGGGCGGTCTCGATACGCTCCGAAATATGGAACGGCAGAGCGCTGGATTTTGGATGCTCTCCGGTAAATTCAGTAGCGGGGGCTGGCGTAGGAGCGGCCTTTGCCGCAACGGAAGCTTGCGGGGATTGCGCAGCAGGGGCGGCAGCGCCTGCGGGGGCTGCCGCTGGTGCAGGCTGCGTTTTAGACAGCGCTGGTTCAGCGCTTGGTTGTGCTGCGGGCGCTGGCTGCGGCGTGGCGGGATGCTGTGCAGCCGTATCTTTGGCAGCGGCCCGTGGCCAAAGCGTAAAATGCAGCGGGCCGTACCAGGCGGTCAGCGATGGTTTGCCAGCCTGATAGGCAAACCGCAGCTCCACCGGCAAGATCAGCAAGACTACCAGCAGCGCCAACAGAAAAAGAAGCAGCCAGCCTACGAATTTGAGCACCGCCAGCAGGACGGTGAGCACAATGGTCATAGGCAATCACTTCCATTCCAGCTGTTCGCCGTCCTCGGCGGTATCGATGGCAGGATCAGATTCAGCTTCCGAGGGTTCGTTGTCCCCTGCTTCGCCATGCAGCGGCGGCAGGTCAGCCAGCGAGCCCAGGCCGAACACACGTAGAAAACTGTCGGTGACCTGGAACGCGATGGGCTTGCCGGGCAGGTCTAGACGCCCGGCTTCCTCGATCAGTCCTTTTTCCAGCAGCTTGGCTACGATGGACGAGGAATCCACGCCGCGGACCTGCTCAATAAAGCTGCGGGAGACAGGCTGGTTGTAGGCAATGACTGACAACACCTCCAGCGCGGCGGGCGAAAGCGGTGCATTGCGGCGGGTGTCCAGGATGCGCTTGACCATCTCGCCGTAGTACGGGCGGGTGGCCATCTGCCAGCGGTCGGGGTCGAAGTAAAGAATCGCCATGCCGCTTTCCTCTTCGTCCAGCTTTCTTTGCAGCTTTTTCAAAAGGCGCACAGCTTCCTCCGGCTCAACACGCAGGGCGTCGGCCAGGCGCGCGGCCTCGACGGGGTCGGCATGGGCAAACAACATGGCTTCCAACGCGCCAATCTTCTGTTGTTCATTCATGGGCGGAAGCCTCCTTGTTTCTGCGGTGGGTGCGGTCCAGGTTCAGCTGGCCCTCGTCTTCTACCTTGATGCGCCCGGCGCGGATAAGCTCCAGCAGTGCCAGAAAGGTGGCTACATGGGTGCTGCGGCTGTCCTCCGGGTTGAAAAGCTGGTTCATCTTTTGCAGGGTGCCTTTCAGCAGCCCGCGCAGCATGTGGGAAACGCGGCTGGATACCGAGACAAACGGCGCGGTGACCAGCGGCTCAAAACGCTCCTGCGTGGGTTTGCGCTTGCGCAGGTTGCGGCCCATCAGGTTGAACCAGGCGGTGACCAGCAGGTTGGGGTCGTGGCGGCGGGTGTACTCGGCTGCGCCCACCAGCGGCATGGGCTGGCGCACGGCGGTGTACAGGTCGCGGGCGCGGCTGCCCAGCTTGGCGGCCACCTCCTTGCAAGCGCTGTACTCAATCAGGCGGCCGGTCAGTTCGGCCTTCATACGCTCGGCCTCGGGGCTGCGGGGCAGCAGCAGGGCACTTTTCATCTGCACCAGATGGGCGGCCATGTCAATGAACTCGCTGGCAACCTCCATGCGGTTATCCTGCAGGTTGCGGATGGTGGTCGTGTACTGGTCGATGAGTTCCATGATGTTGATATCATAGAGGTTCATCTTATTTTTGCCCACCAGGTACAGCAGCAAATCAAGCGGGCCTTCAAAATCTTCTATTTTAAAAGTAAGAACTTCCGGCAAAAAATCAATACCCCCACAGTAACTCTACAAAGCTTGTTCCTTTAATAAGGAAAGACCACAGCTGATTGACAATCGCAGACAGCGGCCGATTCAACAGCCCCAGGAACGTGAGTGCCAGCACGGCCAGCATGATATAGCGCTCGTACTTCATCAGTTTAAAATACAGCTTTTCCGGCAAAAACAAAAGAAAGATACGGCTGCCGTCAAAGGGCGGCACCGGAATCAGGTTGAACACAGCCAGGCTCAGGTTCATCGTGATCATATAATAGAAGAACATCTCAATAAAGGGCACCGCGTCCCCCGCGCCGCTGTAGTAGCAGATCTTGTACAAGATCATAGACACCCAGGCCAGTAGCAGGTTACTGATAGGACCGGCCGCGGCAGAGACCGCCATGCCGACTTTCGGATTTTTATAATTGTACGGATTGATGCTGACCGGCTTGGCCCAGCCAACACCGCCTACCAGCATGCACAGCGCACCCAGCGGGTCAAAGTGGCGCATAGGGTTCAGCGAAAGGCGGCCCGCCCGCACGGCGGTATCATCCCCCAGCCAATGGCTGACCAGGGCGTGGGCAGACTCATGAAATGGGATGGTAAGCAGGACGACCAGCGCCCGGCAAATGTACATCATGATCTGTGTTGCTGACAGCAGACCGTTCAAAGGCAAACACCACCCCATTAAAATCTCATCTTATTATACCGTACAAATGCCCCCAAAACAAGCCCTGCACCGGGATGGATGGCGGATTTTCGCTTCGATTTTGCACAACGATAAGAAAATATAATATTTTTCAAACTTTTTTGCACAAAACCCTTGCAATTTGCAAAAATCCACGCTATAATATTTAAGCTATTGAAAAGGAGGTGCAAGCAATTATGGCCAAATGTTCTTGCTGTGGCAAGGGTGTCACGTTCGGTATCAAGGTTTCTCACTCTCATCGTCGGAGCAACCGTACCTGGAACCCCAATGTCAAGCGCGTGAAGGCGATCGTGGACGGTTCCCCGAAGTATATCTACGCCTGCACCCGCTGCCTGCGCTCTGGTAAAGTTACCCGCGCGGTCTGATTGGACGGAAAAAATGCCGGTCACATTGCGTGACCGGCTTTTTCTCTTTTATTTTACCAGTTAAAGGCAGCACAGCACAATTCTAAGTGCCGATACGGCGAGCGAGGTGCAACGGCTGCTAAGCAAAAAGCACAGGTAATACTTTTTGTATTATCGATCATTTTTGCAATGCAGACGGTGTGCCGCAGCCGCTGGAACGGTGCTTAAGCCGTTAGGCGGGAATTGCGCTGTGCTGCCTTAAAAAGGAGCCTATTATGCTGCCCCAAGACCCTATCATTTTGTTAAGCTACGTCAATACCCAGCTGCGTGACCGGGATGCCAGCCTTGCTGCATTCTGCGACCGGGAAAATGCAGACGAAGCCGACTTGCGTGCCCGTCTGCAGGAAGTGGGTTATATTTACGATGCCCAGGCGAACCGTTTCGTCTGATTTTGCAGCAGGATGTACCCCGGCGTTATAGAGAAGAGGAAGTTATACCCGCTATGAATTTTGTGTTTGTCAGCCCGCATTTCCCCAAAACCTACTGGAATTTCTGCGAACGCCTGCATCGCAACGGCGTCAATGTGCTGGGCATCGGCGATGCACCGTTTGACGAGATCCCCTGGCAGCTCAAGCATTGCCTGACCGAGTATTACCGCGTGAACGACCTGGGCAATTACGATGAGATGCTGCGGGCTGTGGCCTATTTCACCTTCCATTACGGTAAGATCGACTGGCTGGAATCCAACAACGAGTATTGGCTGGAAATGGACGCCCAGATGCGAACCGACTTTAACATCACCACCGGTGCACAGAACGACTTCATCGAGCGCATCAAATACAAGAGCAAGATGAAGGAAAGCTACATTGCAGCCGGTGTGCCGGTGGCGCGCCACCATATGGTCAGCACGCTGGCGGCGGCCAAGGCCTTCATCAAAGAGGTGGGCTACCCTGTCATCGTCAAGCCCGATAACGGCTGCGGCGCCGAGGCAACCTATAAGCTGCGGAACCTGAAGGAACTGAAGGCTTTCTACGCTGAGCCCCACGCCGTACCTTATATTATGGAAGAATTCATCAACGGCACCATCGTCAGCTTTGACGGAGTGGCCGACAGCCATTGCGTGCCGCTGTTCTACACCTCCAACGTCTTCCCCACCCCAATGCTGGACATCGTGAGCGAGCAGGGCGATTTGAGCTACTGGACCCAGAAGACCGTGCCTGCCGCACTGAAAGACGTGGGCTTCCGCACCATCAAGGCCTTTGGCGCCAAGAGCCGGTTCTTCCACTGCGAGTTCTTCCAGCTGAACGAGGACAAGCCGGGTTTGGGCAAAAAGGGCGACTATGTGGCTCTGGAAGTCAACATGCGCCCGGCGGGCGGCTACACGCCGGATATGATCAACTACGCCAACTCAGCGGATTGCTACCAGATCTGGGCGGATATGGTCTGCTATGACGAAGTGCGAAATCTGGAGCTGGATGGCCCCAAGTACTACTGCGTTTACGCAGGCCGCCGTGACTGCCACACCTACAAGCACAGCAACGAGCAGATCATGGCGCGCTACGGCAACCGCATGAAGATGCACGAGCGCATTCCCGAGGCCCTGCGCCTGGACATGGGCGACGAGATGTACACCGTCACTGTGCGTTCCAGCGCCGAGCGGGATGCTTTCATCCGCTACGTGCAGGAGAAAGCCTGATTTTTATAAATATAAGCAAACCGGGTATCCGATGCAAAAGTCGGATACCCGGTTTTGTTTAGTATTTAGTTGTTATAATCTGCGATGGTCACAGAGTTTTTGCTGTAGTACGGCGTCAGGCCCCACAGGTCCGGGCCGGGGGCAACGTCTGTGTAAAACAGCAGCCAGGGGCGCTCTTCCTCGGTCAAGGGGCGGATCACGACGTCGGGCTGGTCGGTATCGGTCAAAATGGCTTCACGTTTGTCCAGCACTTTAGCAAAGCGGGCGGCTTCGCCGTCGGCTAGTTCATAGGCGGCCTCCAGCGTGGTGGCAAAGTGGTTATCCTGCCCCTCTTTTACCGTATGGCTGCCGATGCAGGCTATGCAGACCAGCATCGCAGCGCAAACCAGCGGCAGGCACTTCCCTGCTTTTTCAAGCTGGCGGATGGCAGGCGTCAGACAGACGCCGCGGATACGCTCCAGCCAGCCAAAGAGCAGAAACTCGGTAACGGCCAAGCCGAGGATAAAGGTCATCCAGACCACATTCAGCAGCCGCCCGGCACCGATGCCGCCCATCGTGTAGGATGGCAGGAAAATCATGGCCCACATTAAAATAAAGGTGACGGCCGCACCTGCCAGCGGATGGCGGAACACCCGGTCCGACAGGCTGCTGCTTTGGGCAAGGTACCGCAGCGGTAACGCCAGCAGCACCAGCAGGCAGAGCAGCGGTACATCCAGCCAGCGGACCCATTCCAGCGCGGCCAGCACAAAGCTTTTCAGCACGGCCTCAACAAAGCCTGCCCCCGCAAACCCGGTAGCGCGTACCCGCGTGCCGGGGGCTGTTACGTTGATAAGCAGCCCCACCACGGCAGCAAGAAATGCCGGCAGATGGTAAAACCTGCGCTGCCGTGCGCACAGTACAACGGCCAACAACAGGACCAGCACATTCAAAAGCCCGGCCACCTGGTGCCCACCGCCGATGATAAAGCCAATCATGACCCCGGCGGCGCAGTACAAAGTGCGCTGCTTACGGGTCAACTGCGGCGCAAAGCACAGCTCGAACGTCAGCCCGGCATTGAGCACGGCCAGCGAGAAATACGGCAGGTAGTTCATTGCGCCGTTGAACCAGTATAGCCCTTCCACCGGGGCAGGCATGCCCTCGATAAAGGCAAAGCAGACCAGCAGCGCCAGCGCCCAGGGCAGCAGCTTTTGCGCCTGGTCCAAACGGCGCACCACACAACGGCAGGCCCCATACAGGCAGAAAAACAACGGTACAAGAACGCAAAGCAGCGTGACCCCATACCAGGCGTTGCCGAAAATCGCGGGCTGCCAGGCCAGCAGAAAGCCGGAAACATACAGCCCCTGCCAATTCTCAAAGTAATAGACATTGGTGTCCCAGGCAGCTTTCAGCAGGCGCGGCAGGTCAAAGCCATACTGCTGCATCACCGCGTGGGTGCGGGCCGCGTAAATGTAATCGTCTGCCGAGGGCCGCGCAAACACGGCCAGCACAAAAATCGGGACCAGCAGCAGCCCAATGAACAGGGCCAGCCGAAGCAGCCAGCGTTTTTGCACCGCAGAATCATGCCAAAAATCCATACACGTGCACCCCGTTACGGGTTGCCCAGCGTCATCTGCAGGAAGTAGGTCCACTGCTTCTCCCACCAGACCCAATCATGGGCGACATCATAGCCCCAAATGTCCACGATGGGGTGGATGCCCTTACTTTCCAGGATGCCCTGCAGTTCCAGCGTGGAGGCCAGCAGGTCACCCTCCCAGGCACCCTGGCCGCAGCACATAATAAACTTATCGGCTTTATTGAACAGCTCCATGTAGGGATGGACGGTCGGGAAGTTGCGCATGTAATCGCAGGGAGAGTTGCGGTAGACGAGGTCATCCATGTAATCGCCGAAGAACATGCGGGAAGAATACAGGCCGCTCAAGGCAATGGTGCCATTATACAGGTCGGGACGGCGCAGGAAGAAGTTGACGGCATGGCCGCCGCCCATGCTGGCACCGCCCACCAGGATCTTGCCGGTGTGGTCCTCGCCGCCCTGTTCGCGGTTGATCTCCAGCAGGCGCGGGGTCAGCTCCTCACAGATATAGTTGTACCAGCGCTCCTGCATCTCGATGCGCGGACGCTCGGGGCCGTGGTTGTCCCAGCTTTCGGGATCGATGCTGTCAGCCGTGAAGATCTGCAGCTTGCCGCTGTCGATCCAGGGCGCGGCCAGGTTGCACATGTTTCGGTCTTCCCAATCATAAAAGCGGCCGCTCTGGCACGGGAAAATGATAATGGGGCGTCCGGCGTGACCGTAGACTTTGAACTCCATAAAGCGGTCAAGATACCGGCTGTATTCCTTATAATAACGGATCTGCATGGCAGTTCCCTCCTGATTTTATTTGTAAAAAAATCTCTTGTTCAGATCCAGCAGCCCAACCATAGCGTGCATGGGGCCGGATGTGGAAGTTTTAAATACCCAGTAGTACGCCAGGGCCAGGGCCTCGCGCAGGTAACAGGGCAGCACGCTGCGCCACGGCGTGTGGGCAGGCAGCGCAGCGACCGTGGTAAAACCGGCCCGCGCCGCATACCGCCCGGCGCGGTAGCAGTGGAATGCGTTGGAAACGTAAACGATGGGGGTATCGGCGCTGTAGCCGCGCTCTTTTAAAATATCCAGCGAGAAAGCAAAGTTCTCCTCGGTGGAGGTGGACTTGTTTTCGGCCAAAACGCGGTCAGCGGGCAGACCTTTTTCAATCAGGTAATCCCGCATGGCCTGGCCTTCGGGAATCCATTCGTCCCTACCCTGCCCGCCGCTGGTGACGATGAGCAGGTCGGGGTGTTCCGCCGCGTACTCATAGGCTTTATCCAGCCGGTAGCGAAGCAGCATGCTGGGCTTATCCTTACGCAGGCCTGCGCCCAGCACGATCATGACCTGCTCCTGCCCGGTGGGCGGGTTGGCGTAACCGCTGACGGCCACAAAGCCAATTAAGGCCAGATATACAACCAGTAAAACGCCCAGCACGATGCCTACAACGCGTCCGGCCCCGGTGTGGAGCCAACCCGCCAGTGGTTTATGCCAGATGGCGCAGGCCGTGATGGCAGCCGTCAGCACCCAGACCATCAGGTTGCCCATGTTGAAGTTGCTTAAAAACACCAGCATGAGCGAATAGGCGACCAGCGCTGCGGCCAGAATCCATAAGAGAAGGACGCCCATCTTACTTGCAGATCTCATCGTACACGCCGCAGCCGGCTGCGCAGTAGTCAACATCCAGCGCCTTGCAGACGGTATCGGCGATGGTGGCAAAGCTGTAGCGGGTGTGCAGGTTCACGCCTGGCTTGATCTCACTGCCATACACCAGGAACGGCACATGCTCGCGGGTGTGGTCGGTGGTCTTAGTGTAGCTGGGGTCACAGCCATGATCTGCCGTGACCATCAGGATGTCCTCGGGACGCATCTTGGCCATGAACTGGGGCAGCCAATCGTTGAACTCGGCGGCAGCGGCAGCATAACCGGCTACATCGCGGCGGTGACCGTACAGCATGTCGAAGTCGACGAGGTTGACGAAGGCCAGGCCCTCAAAGTCGCGGTCGGCCAGATCCAGCGTGACCTGCAGGCCCTCAGTGTTGCCGCTGGTGCGGATGGTCTCGCCGATGCCCTTCCCGGCAAAAATGTCGTGGATCTTGCCCACACCGATGGTGGACTTGCCGGCAGCCTGGATAGCGTCCAGCATCGTATCACGCGGCGGCACCAGGCTGTAGTCGTGGCGGCGCGGGGTGCGGGTGAAGTTGGCGGAGCAATCGCCCACAAACGGGCGGGCGATGACGCGGCCTACGCCGTACTTGCCCACCAGCAGCTCACGGGCCTGGGCACAAATTTCATAGAGCTTTTCAACGGGGACGATGGCCTCATTGGCGGCAATCTGGAACACGCTGTCGGCGGAGGTGTAGACGATCAGCGCACCGGTCTTCATGTGCTCCTCGCCGTAATCGCGGATGACCTCAGTGCCGGAATAAGGCTTGTTGCACAGCACCTGAAAGCCGGTCTTGGCAGTGAAAGCGTCCAGCAGGTCTTTCGGGAAGCCGTTCGGAAAGGTGGGCAGCGGGTCGGCACTCAGCAGACCGGCAATCTCCCAGTGGCCGATGGTGGTATCCTTGCCGGCGCTGGCCTCACGGAGGCGGGCAAAGCTGCCGATAGGCTCGGCCACGGGGGTGCCGCAGGTCACACCGTCCAGGTTGAACATGCCCAGCTTGGCCAGATTGTCGCCCTTAAAATTGGGGTGGCCGGCAATGGCGCCCAGGGTGTTGGTGCCTGCATCGCCAAACTGTGGGGCGTCCGGCTCAGCGCCGACGCCGAAGCTATCGAGAACGATCAAAAAAACACGTTTTGCCATAGGTTTGTCTCCTGTCTGTATCATAAACATTGTGTGCGTTGAATACGTAGAATATACCTATTTAAGATTATACCCTATTTGGGGAGGATTGTAAACAGAAAGCCCGTCCTGTGCAGCGGAAACGTGAGCAATATTTGCACAGTAAAACATGTGTAAAGTGGATTTGCGTACTTGTACAAAAGCGGAAATGTGTAGTATAATAGCTTCGATTAATGTTCAGATTTCTTCAATGGAGGTCATGATATATGCGTAAAACAAAAATTGTCTGTACGATGGGCCCTTCTACCGAAAAGCCGGGTATTCTGCGCCAGCTGATGGAGAATGGCATGAACGTTGCCCGTTTCAACTTTTCCCACGGTGATTACGAGGAGCACAAGGGTCGCTTTAACGCCCTGCGCGCCCTGAGCAAAGAGCTGGACCTGCCAGTTGCTGCCATGCTGGATACCAAAGGCCCTGAGATCCGCCTGGGCACCTTCAAGAACGGCGTGGAGAAGCTGGTCACCGGCCAGAAGTTCACCCTGACTTCCCGGGAGGTCGAGGGCACCAACGAGATCTGCTCTGTCTCCTACAAAGAACTGCCCCGCGACGTTGCCGCTGGCGGCCGTATCATGCTGGACGACGGTCTGATCGAGCTGGGGATCGACGAAGTGAGCGACACCGACATCGTCTGCACCGTCAAGAACGATGGCACCATCAAGACTAAGAAGGGTGTCAACGTCCCCGGTGTGCACCTGTCCATGCCCTACATGAGCAACCGCGACCGCAACGATATTCTGTTCGGTATCGAGCAGGGCTTCGATCTGATTTCTGCCAGCTTCGTGCGCAACGCCCAGGACATCATGGAAATTCGCCACCTGCTGGACGAGCACAACAGCAACATCCGCATCATCGCCAAGATCGAGAACCAGGAGGGCATCGATAACATCGACGAGATCCTGACTGTGGCTGACGGCATCATGGTTGCCCGCGGCGACATGGGCGTTGAGATCGACTTTGCCGAGATCCCCTCCATCCAGAAGAACCTGATCGACCGTGCCATGAGCGCCGGTAAGATCTGCATTACCGCTACCCAGATGCTGGATTCCATGATCGTGAACCCGCGCCCCACCCGTGCCGAGATCACCGACGTTGCCAACGCTATTTATGACGGCACCGGCGCGGTCATGCTGTCTGGCGAGACCGCTGCAGGCAAGTATCCCGTCGAGGCCCTGAAGGCTATGGCCACCATCGCTGAGGCTACCGAGTCCGACTCCAACTTTGATTCCCTGGTTCACCACACCCGCGGTGAGAACAGCCGCCTGTCCGTCAGCGCTGCTGTAGGCCACGCTGCCTGCACCACTGCCAACGATATTGGGGCTACCGCTATTATCACCGCCTCCAAGAGCGGCGAGACCGCCCGCCTGCTGAGCCGCTTCCGCCCGGATGCCCAGATCATCGCCTGCGTGCTGGATGAGACCACTCGCCGCCAGCTGAACGTCTACCGCGGCGTGACCCCCTTACTGATGGACTATGCCCACTCTACCGACGAGCTGATCAGCATGTCGGTTGAAAATGCCAAGGACGCTGGTTTGATCCAGGACGGCGATCTGGTCGTTGTCACCGCCGGTGTTCCGGTTGGTGTTTCCGGTACTACCAACATGATTAAGGTCCACATGGTCGGTGACAGCCTGCTGGCTGGTGTCGGTATCGGCAGCCGCAACGCTAAGGGCGAAGTCTGCGTCTGCCGCAGCGCAGCCGAGGCTGCCAAGAAGTTCAAGCCTGGTCAGATCCTGGTCGTGCCTTTCACCACCAACGATGAGCTGCCGTTCATCCGCGAGGCCGCCGGTGTCATCACCGAGGAAGCCGGTGCCAACAGCCATTCCGCTATCGTTGGCCTGACCTTGAACAAGGCCGTTATCGTGGGCGCTACCAACGCTACCCGCACCCTGAAAGACGGTATGGTCATCTCGATGGACTGCATCCGCGGCACTGTCCAGCTGATGGCTAACTAAGGAGCAGATGATGGAACGCATTGCGAGTTTCTGCGTGGATCACACCAAATTGCAGCCGGGTATGTACCTTTCCCGTCAGGACGGCGCAAACGGTGAGATTTTGACCTGGGATATCCGCATGAAGCAGCCCAATAAGGGCAGTTATCTTTCCCCCGCTGCCGTCCACACGCTGGAACACCTGTTTGCGACTTATGCCCGCAACAGCAAGTACAGCAGCGGCGTGGTCTATGTCGGCCCGATGGGCTGCCTGACCGGCTTTTACCTGCTGACGACCGGGCTGACCCCGGCCGAGGCCCTGGACCTGACCCGCAGCGCTTTTGCCTGGATGGCTGAGTACGAGGGCGAGATCCCCGGTGCTTCGGCAGTGGAATGTGGCAACTATCTGATGATGGACCCCATTGCCGCCAAAGCCGAGGCCGCCGCTATGCTGCCGGTGCTGGAAAAACTGAACGCTGACCAGCTGCATTATTGATAACTGAGACATAAAAAATCCCGCCGCACGATAGCTAGGTGCTCGTAAAATAGTTTTCGAGAAATGACACGGCAACTGCCTGTCAGGGTTGGTTACGAGTACCCGGTTGAGTTGGGAGAGCATCAAGCCCCATGCCCGCACCGTCAAGGTGTTGGCATGGGGCTTTTTGTCAAAGTCGTGAGCCAAGGAGTACTCTGAAGGGGGAACGGCTGTATAGGTGCATTTCGGGCAAATCGCTGCGTATGTAGGGAGGTTGGTACGTACGCAGCAAAACGGTCAAGTTTTTCCATATTAGGGGTTTTCTTTCATTAGCGAATATGGTATACTTGGCGTAGCCCGGTAAATCGGAAGTTGAGGAGGAAGTAGGTATGCTAAACAACAAAGGGTTCGACCTTTGGGCTGATGGCTATGACAAAACTGTCGGCATTTCTGATGAGGAAAACACATACCCTTTTGCCGGTTATAAAAAGGTACTTGGGTTCATTTTTCAGACCATAATGAGAGATGAAAATGCCGTTGTGTTGGATATTGGATTCGGAACAGGCACATTAACGACAAAACTATACGAGCGAGGCTGTTCCATTTATGGGCAGGACTTTTCATCAAGAATGATTGCGTTGGCATCTGAGAAAATGCCAAATGCACAGTTATATCAGGGGGACTTTTCAAAAGGGCTTGCCGAACCATTGCGGAGCTTGCGTTATGACTATATTGTTGCGACATACTCTCTGCATCATTTAACGGATGCGCAAAAGCGCGACTTTCTGTTAGACTTGCGTAACTACTTAAAAGAAAACGGTAAAATTATAATCGGCGATGTTGCCTTTGAAACACGAAAGGACTTAGAACTGTGTAAATTGAGGGCAGGAAACACATGGGATAATGATGAAATCTACTTTGTCGTTGAGGAACTGAGAAAAGATTTTCCGGCTCTTTCATTTACGCAAATGTCCGATTGCGCGGGAGTCCTGATTTTGGACTGACAAATTCAAATTTACCGTACTCGTTCCCGGCAGGATTTGGGGCAGGCATGCCCCAACAAGAAGCTGTCCACGGGGCAAAAATTGAAAATTTGTGGCCACGGGACGAGTCTTGCCCTTATGAACAACAGAAAACCCAGAACTGCGCAGCTGATTCAGCCAACAGTTCTGGGTTTTCTGTTATCAGGTCAAAAAAATGTTTTACGGAGCCCCTGCAATTTCGTGCGGCGGGACTTTTTGCTTTATGTAAGGGAAAATCAAATCAGAGCAGCAGTGATCAGAGCCATCTTGTAGACTTCCTCGGCATTGCAACCACGGGACAGGTCATTGATGGGCGCGTTCAGACCTTGCAGGATGGGGCCGTAAGCCTCAAAGCCGCCCAGACGCTGGGCAATCTTGTAGCCGATGTTGCCGGCATTGATGTTGGGGAAGATGAAGGTATTGGCGTAACCGGCAACCTTGGAGCCGGGAGCCTTCAGCTGGCCGACCTCGGGTGCAACGGCGGCGTCGAACTGCAGCTCGCCGTCGACCTTCAGCTCGGGATGTGCCTCCTGGACGCGGGCGGTAGCATTGCGCATCTTGTCGACGGTCTCGCCCTTGCCGGAACCCTTGGTGGAGTAGGACAGCAGAGCAACGCGGGGATCAATGCCGAAGACCTCAGCGGTGTGTGCGGTCTCAACAGTGGACTCAACGATCTCGTCCTCAGAAGGATCGATGTTGATGGCACAGTCGCCCATGGCAATGCTCTCGTCGCCGCGCATCAGGATGAAGCAGGAGCTAACGGACTTGATGCCGGGCTTGCACTTGATCAGCTGCAGAGCGGGACGGACGGTGTCAGCGGTGGAGTAAGTAGCGCCGCCCAGCAGGCAGTCGGCCTTGCCCATCTTGACCAGCATGGTGCCGAAGTAGTTGCCCTTGGACAGAGCGGCACGGCACTGCTCGTCGGTCATCTTGCCCTTGCGCAGCTCGACCATCTTGGCGACCATAGCGTCAAATTCAGGATAAGCGGTAGGATCGATGATCTCGGCACCAGTGATGTCAAAATTGTCTTCAGCGGCGGCCTTTTTAACAGCCTCAGGCTCACCCAGCAGGATGACTTTCAGGGTCTTGCCTGCCAGCAGACGGCTGGCGGCGGAAAGGATGCGAGCGTCGGTGCCCTCGGTAAAGACGATGGACTTCAGCTCGGCCTGCAGTTTCTTTTCAAAATTCTCAAAAATGGACATACAAACTTCCTCCATATTTTAGCGCAGAACAACCACTGCGCAACACTTACACAATAATTATAGCACCCAAAACAGGCTTTGCAAAGGAAATGCGCGATTACTGCGGCAAGTGGGCAAAATACGTTCGCCGTTGGCTAAAATGACAAAATACTTCACAAAGTTAATTATATATCAAGCCACATTGACGAAAAAATATCAAATTCGACCCGCCAACAGCCAGTACCCTGCCGCCAGCTGTGCCACCAAAATCAGCGGCATGCCGACCACAAAGTACCAATGGCGGGTCTTATGATGGAACAGATACATGCTTAAAAGCGCACCCACACTGCCGCCAACGAGGGCTGCCGCAAACAGGGTACGCTCCGGGATGCGCCACAGGTGCCGTCTGGCACGGCGCTTATCCTCTGCCATCAGAAACAGCGACAGTAGATTGATGATGACCAGATACACAAACAAAATTTTCATGACACCATTATATCATAAATCTCAAAAATATGGTAGAATACAAAATAAAAGTATAAAAGTGGGGACGCAACGATGAAACGTATTTTTGTTACCGGTGCAGGCGGCTTTGTGGGCGCGCGTGCCTGCCGTTTTTTGCAGGGAAACTATGAGGTGCTGACCCTGCCCAAGGGCTGGATGGCCAGCTGCACCGAACTGCAGCTGATGCAGAGTATTGCTGAGGCGCAGCCGGACGTGATCCTGCACACGGCGGCCATCTCTGATACCGGCTACACGGAGCAGCACCCGGAGGAAGCCTACCGTGCCAATGTGGAGCTGCCGCTTTGGCTGGCGCGCGCCGCCGCGCAGTGTGGGGCAAGGCTGGTGGGCTTCAGCTCTGACCAAGTCTACGCCGGCGTGCAGCAGCCCGGCTCACTGCCGGAAACGATGGAACTTTCCCCTGCCAACGTCTACGGCCGTCAGAAACTGGAAATGGAGCAACGCATGTTGGATGCCTGCCCGGACACAGTATTGCTGCGTGCAACCTGGATGTACGACCTGCCCAGCTATGGACTACCCATCCGGGGCAACCTGCCGCTGAACCTGATAAAAGCGACGATGTATGGAGAAAAACTGCGCTTCTCTAACCGTGACTACCGTGGCATCACCTACGTGCGGCAGGCGGTAGAAAACCTGGTGCCTGCCGCCAACCTGCCCGGCGGCGTATACAATTATGGCAGCGAAAACAGAGAGGATATGGTGACGACCGCTTTAGCCTTTGCTGAGGCTTTGCGGCTGCCGGATGTAGATAACCTGATAGAAGCAGTGGACTGGCAGCGGAATCTAGCGATGGATTGCGGAAAACTGCGCGGATATGGGATAAGGTTTGATACCGCGCAGGAGGGCATTTACCATTGCTTGAATGACTACGGCGTTGCGGATTTATAACCTAGTATAAAAGAATCGGGTAAAGTGTCTGTCCCCCGCAGGCTGAGCGACAGCCCGTAGGACTGTCGCTCCCGGCACTGCGGCATCGCCGCCCTGCTCGGCTCTTCATCAGACTTAGCCATAAACGAAGGCCCTCTTGCCGGGACACGGCAAGAGGGCCTTTGTTTATGGAGCTGATGGGAGTCGAACCCATGTCCGAAAAGAAATTGGTTAGAGTATCTCCGGGCGCAGTATGTTTATTGGATTTCCCTTGGTGCGGGCGAGCACACACGCACTACACCTTGGTAGCTTCGTTAATACCTGACGGGCGGCCAAGCTCAAGCCCGTTCATGTTCAGTATCTAATCGACGCCCTGACCCTGCACGGTACTGATGCAGGCAGGACGGTCGCGCCTAATTAGGCAGCGACGGCAACAGAATAATCGTTGTCAGTTAATTTAAGTTTGGCGCTTTTATCGTGGTGCACCGCCACGGCCCGCTGCTCACGCCTCTCTCCCCCCGTCGAAACCTTTACAGCCCCGCATATTCGGTAGGGCAACGCCCCACCGGGAAGGTTAGCTTGAAACAGACTTTTTGCTGCCTTTACCGGGATTTCAGCGCGCGCTCGATATCACGCTTGGCATCGCGTGCGGCAGCAGTGGCACGCTTGTCATACAATTTTTTACCCTTGCACAAGCCCAGTTCCAGCTTGACACGCCCCTTTTTAAAGTAGAGCGAAAGCGGAACCAGCGTGTAACCTTGCAGCTTGATCTGCTGCCCCAGGCGGCGGATCTCGCTTTTATGGGCCAGCAAACGGCGGGGACGGCGCGGATCTTTGTTAAAGATGTTGCCGTGGTCGTAGGGGCTGATGTGCATGCCCTTTACAATCAACTCGCCGTCGTCAATGTCGGCCCAGGAGTCTTTCAGGTTGGCTCCGCCGGCACGCAGGCTTTTGACCTCGGTACCGACAAGCTCGATGCCTGTTTCCAGGGCTTCCACCACAAAGTACTCGTGGCGGGCCTCACGGTTCAGGGCAATCACCTTTTTGCCGGATTTTTCCTCAGCCATGAAGCTCACCTCTTTTCTCTCTGGCGGGATTTAAAGTATAGCGCGTCTATGCAAAAAAGTCAAGCGCATCCTGTCACAACTCACCGCGGCCCTGCATGGCGCGGTAAAGGGTGGTCTCGTCGGCATATTCCAGGCTGGAACCTACCGGCAGACCGTAAGCCAGGCGGGTGGTCTTGATGCCCATCGGCTTGATGAGCTTGGCCAGATACATGGCGGTGGCTTCGCCCTCCACCGTCGGGCTGGTGGCCATGATGACCTCCTTTACGGTGTCGTTCAGGCGGGCCAACAGCTCTTTGATACAAAGTTGCTCGGCACCGATGCCGTCCATGGGCGAGATCAGGCCGTGCAGTACGTGATACAGGCCGTTGTACTCGTGGGTGCGCTCAATGGATTTGATGTCACGCGGGCTTTCCACCACGCAGATCACGCTACGGTCGCGCTTTTGGGAAAGGCAAATCTTGCAGATTTCGCCTGCGGTATAGTCCTGGCAGATGCGACAGCGGTGCAGATCCTTTTTGGCATGTTCAATGGCTTGGGCCAGTTCCATGGCCTGTTCGTTAGACATGCCCATGATCTCGTAGGCCATGCGGGTGGCGCCTTTGCGGCCGATGCCGGGAAACCGGGCGAACTGATCCACCAGATTTTCCAGCGGCTCTAAATTCTGCGGCATAGATACGGCCTCTTAGCCCAGACCGGGAATGTTCAGCCCGCCGGTCATCTTGGCCATTTCCTCCTCGGACTCCTTGTCAACGGCCGCAACAGCGCTGTTGACGGCGGCGGCAATGAGGTCTTCCAGCATTTCGATATCCTCGGGGTCAACGGCCTCGGGCTTGATCTTGACAGCGGTGATCTCGTGCTTGCCGGTCATGGTAACGGTGACCATCTCGCCGCTGGCGGTACCGGTGTACTCTTTGGCCTCCAGCTCCTCCTGCTTGGCGCGGATCTCGTCCTGCATTTTCTGGACCTGGCGCATCATGGCGTTGGGATCGGGGCGGCCGTAGCCTTTGGGCAGTCTTGCTTTCATGGATATATCCTCCAAATCTTATTTGTCTTCAATTTTAATATCAACACCGAGGGCCTGCATGTTTTTCAGCGTTTGGTCGATGGAAACAGCAGGCGTATCGGAAGCGTTGTCTTTGAGCTCCTCATAGGGGCCGATGTTGCAGCGGATGTGGGAAACACGGTAGATGGATTCTTTCAGCTTTTTGCTGACCTCGCGGTTGCTGCGGATGTAATCGCGGAAAGCATCGCTGCACTCAAACAGCACGCGGCGGCCATCGTAGTAAGCGCGGGTGTTGCGCAGAAAAGAGATCAGCATTGCGTCGGTCTCTTCCAGATCAGCCAGTACATTGGGCCAATATATGAACGGCTCCAGCGGGCCCGCCTCTTTGGGCGGCTCCCGTTTGCGGGCTGCAGGCTGTGTAGCAGCAGGTGCGGCGGGGGCAGGCGTGGACTGCGGAATCGGCGGCAGCTCCGGCTGCAAAAATTCCGGGTCCGGCGGCAGCGGCGGGTCGTCCGTCTGGATGGGTGGGACGGCAGGCTGCTGTACCGGCGGTGCAACAGCGGATGCAGGTGCCGACACGGGAGCTGAAGTGAACGGCTGCGGCGCTGCGGCTGCCACCGGCTGGCTGGCAGCCGGTGCTTGCATAGTGGCAGTTGCCATGGGCTGCGTCAAAGAGAAAACAGCCAGTTCCAGCTCAATGCGCTGGTCAGTGCCGCGGCTCATTTTTTCCAGCGCGGAACCAAAGACGTTGATAGCGCGGATGGCGTCTGCCTGCGGGAAATCCTTGCGCTGCAGATAAGCGGCCTCTTCTTCGGGTGAGGTGCCTGTCAGCAGCGAGGTGCCGCCCGGCAGGGCACAGAGCATCAGGTTGCGGTAATGACCCGCCAGCTCCATGCAAAGGCGGCGCATGTCCACGCTTTGCTGGCGCAGGGCGGAAATTTTTTCCAGCGCGGCAACGGAATCCCGGGCGGCGATGGCATCGCTGATCTCGAACAGATACCCGCGGTCGGTCACACCGGCCATGCGGCGGACCAAAGCCTCGTCGACCTTATTGTCCACACCGGCGCAGGTGTCCAGAATAGATAGCGCGTCACGCATGGCACCATCGGCCAGGCGGCCAATCAGCTGGGCAGCGTTGGGGTCTAGGTCGATCTTCTCCTGTTCGGCCACATAGCGCAGACGCCCGGCAATGTCGTCAGCCGTGATGCGCGCAAAATCATACCGCTGGCAGCGGCTTAAAATCGTGACCGGGACTTTCTGTACCTCGGTGGTGGCTAGGATGAAGATGACGTGCTCGGGCGGCTCCTCCATGGTTTTCAGCAGGGCGTTGAAGGCCTGCGTGGAAAGCATGTGGACCTCGTCGATGATATACACTTTATAGCGGCAGACCGAGGGCAGATAGGCAACCTCGTCGCGCAGGTCGCGGATGTCATCAACACCGTTGTTGGAGGCTGCGTCCATCTCGACAATATCCATGATGGCACCGGAGTCGATGCCCTTGCAGACTTCGCACTGGCAGCAGGGGTCCGGGCTGGAATGGTCCAGACAGTTGACCGCTTTGGCAAAAATTTTTGCGCAGGTGGTTTTGCCCGTGCCGCGGGTGCCGGTAAAAAGGTAAGCGTGGCCGATGCGCCCGGCGACGATCTGGTTTTGCAAAGCTGTTACGATCGGAGCCTGGCCGACGACATCCGCAAAACGCTGCGGACGCCACTTGCGGTACAGTGCGCGGTACATCAAAGCCACCTCCCTGCAAAAACAGTAAAAAGGCGGGCAGAGCACGCGGCTGCGCTGCTTGGCGTACAGATGCAGGCTTGCCGCGGCACTGTGCAAACGCTGCTTAATGCTGCTCGGTTCCCCGCCTGACATGGTTCACAGGCTGCCCACGCACGGGGCCTGCATCTGTACGCGAAACAGCGCAATTCAGCCCTGTCCGCTTTTAGTATTGTACAATATTTTCAGGATAAATGCAAGGGGTATTTTATTGTCCCAAGGACTTAGCCCAAAAGCTGCTTGGCAAGGTCGGCGCTGGCCTTGGCGTCCTTGCAGTAGTAATCGGCACCAATGTCCTTGGCGTAGCTGGGAGTCAGCACCGCGCCGCCTACCATGACTTTGCAATCCAGCTTGGCAGCGTGCAGGGCCTCGATGGTGGCCTGCATGTTGGGCACGGTGGTGGTCATCAGGGCCGAAAGGCCGACCAGCTTGGCACCGGTCTGGCGCACGGCTTCCACCACGCGCTCCGGCGGCACATCACGACCCAGATCCAGCACATCGTAACCGTAGTTTTCGAGGATGACGCGCACGATGTTTTTGCCGATGTCGTGTACATCGCCTTTGACGGTGGCAATGACGATCTTGCCCTTGCTGCCCTGGGCCTGGCCGGAGGCGGCAATCTTGGCCTTGATAGCCTCGAATGCGGCCTGGGCAGCCGTGGCGGCCTGCAGCAGCTGCGGCAGAAAGACGGTGCCCTTCTCAAAGCCATCGCCTACAGCGTCCAGCGCCGGAATCAGCGAGGTGTTGACGACATCCAGCGGCTCACGCATCGTCAGGGCAGCATCGGCGGCGGCACGGGCCTCTGTCTTTAAGCCGCGGCGTACAGCCTCAAACAGGGCGTCCCCGCCTGCTGTATTGATTTGTGCATCGGCAGCGGCGGGCGCAGACTTACTGACCTGGCTCGTTTGGATCTGCACATCCGCGTAGGCAGCCACGTAGTCGGTGCTCTGCGGGTCCTGGGAGGTCAGCACGCGGTAGGCGCGGACGGCGGCCATCATCTCGGGGGTGTTGGGGTTCATGATGGCAAGGTCCAGCCCGGCCACCATGGCCATAGTCAAAAACGTGGTGTTCAGGTAGCCGCGGCAGGGCAAGCCAAAGCTGATGTTGGAAACGCCCAGCACGGTGCGCACGCCCAGCTCTTTTTTGCAGCGGGTCAGGGCTTCCAGCGTCTGGACGGCTCCCTCCTGCTGGGCGCTGGCGGTAAGGGTCAGGCAGTCAATGTAAATGTCCTCGTTGGGGATGCCAACGGCGTTGGCGGCCTTGACGATGCGCTGGGCAATGGCAAAGCGGCCATCAGCTGTGGCAGGGATGCCGTGCTCGTCCAGCGCCAGACCGACGACGGCGGCACCGTACTTTTTGCACAGCGGCAGGATCGTATCCAGCGTGCTCTGTTCGCCGTTGACCGAGTTGACGATGGGTTTGCCGTTATAGATACGCAGGGCATGGGAGAGGGCGTCCGGGTTGGAGGAGTCCAACTGCAGGGGCAGATCGGTGACGGCCTGCAGGTCGCGGACCAGCTGCTCCAGCGTGGCAGGCTCATCGATGCCGGGCAGACCGGCGTTGACGTCCAACACCTCGGCACCGGCCTCGGCCTGGGCCACTGCCTGGGCGCAGGGGTAGGAACTGTCCCCTTCCCGCAGGGCCTGCTGCAGCCGCTTTTTGCCGGTGGGGTTGATACGCTCACCTACCACAGTGATGCCGGTCACGTCCACAAAGCGCACCGGCGTACACAGGCAGCTGCGGCGAATGGGAATCTTCTGCGCCGGGGTAAGCGGGTTGAAGGTCTCTTTTAATTTGGCAATGTATTCCGGCGTGGTGCCGCAGCAGCCGCCCACCATTGAGATGCCGGTGGCGGCGTATTCACGCATTTGTTCGGCAAAGCCGTTGGCGTCCAGATTGTAGCTGCCGTCCGGGTTGGGCAGGCCCGCATTGGGCTTGACGAAAACCGGCAGCCCGGCAGGAACACTGCGGCAAAGGCGCTGGGCAAAGGGCAGAATCTCGGCAGGGCCTAACGAGCAGTTGATGCCGATGGCATCCGCCCCCAGACCGGCGGCGGTAACGGCGTAGCTTTCCACCGTGCAGCCGGTAAAAGTGCGGCCTCGGCTCTCAAAACTCATGGAAGTGAACACCGGCAGGTTACAGTTTTCTTTGGCGGCCAGGATGGCGGCTTTCAGCTCGTACAGGTCGGTCATCGTCTCCAGAAAGACGAGGTCGGCTCCGGCAGCAGCACCAGCGCGGATGACCTGGGCAAATTCTTCGTAGGCATCCTCAAAAGCGAGGGTACCGGCGGGGGCCAGCAGTTCGCCCAGGGGGCCGATGTCCAGCGCTACCAGTGCGCTGGTTTCCTGCCCGGCACGGCGGGCGCAGGCGATGGAAGCCGAGACGACTTCCTCGACACTATGGCCGCAGCCAGCCAGCTTTTTGGCGTTGGCGCCAAAGGTGTTGGCCAGCAGGATGTCCGCCCCGGCGGCCGTATAATCGCGGTGGATGGCTGTTAAGACATCCGGCATTTCCAGCGCTGCCAGTTCCGGCTTTTGGCCGGGCTGCAGGCCGCGCTGCTGCAGCTGGGTGCCCATGCCGCCATCCAGAAAGACAAAGCGGCGGCGGTCGAAAACTTCTTGAATCTGCACAGATACTCCCCCAAAACGTCTTATTTAGCAAAGCAGGTGGTGCCCTGTTTGCGGAAGCTGCAAGTCTCCCGCAGGTGGCAGGTGGTGCAGCCTGCCAGGGTGCCGGTCACGGGGTGATCGGCAATGCCTAAAATGGCGGTGGTGCTTTTGCGCGGTGCCAGTAAGTGCTGGGGCGTGATGGCCAGGCCGCAGCCGCGCACGGTATCTACCGCCAGGCAAAGCTCATCGTTCAGTTCCAATGGGCAGTCCCCGTAGCCGGGGGCGTAGCGGCCGGTTAAGTAGAGATGCTCGGCGGCAAATTTGGCACGCCATTCAGCTTCCAGCTCATCGCAGATCTGCTCCAGCAAAACCGAAGACAGGGCATCCGCAGCGGTGGCCATGGCAATGTCGGTCAGCTCCAGCCGCCGCAACAGCGAATCCACCTGGGAACCCAGCGTGGCAGCCATCAGCAGTACGGCATCACAGCCTTGCAGGTGGCGCGTTAAATCGGTGCCGCAGTCCAGTTCCGGCGGTGGAAACACCGCCCGCGGCAGCCGCCGCACAGCGGCCCGCGGCGTGGCAGCCGCCAGGATCTTTTCCTCGGCACGGTCCAGCAGTGCGGTGGTGGCATCATCCGGCTGCCAGCCAGATGCACCCATGTAGCGCAGCGCCGTAGCACGTTTTATGGAAGAAGGCTTGGCCCGCTCCATTACAGCAGGTCCTTGATGCCCTCGTAGACCTTGGCGGCCACATTGGCATCGTTCATAGCGTAAAGGTGCACGCCGTCGGCGCCGCCCTCGATCAGGTCGCGCAGCTGGTTGACGGCGTACTCAATGCCGGCCTCATAGAGAGAATCCGGGTCATCCTGAAAACGGGAGACCATGCGGGTGAACTCCGAGGGCAGGCTGGCGGAGGAAAGAGCGACGGTGCGCTCGATCTGGCTGCGCTTGACGATGGGCATAACACCGGCAGAGACCGGCAGTGTTACCCCGGCGCGGCGGGCCAGATTGAGGAAACGGTAGAAGTGCATGTTATCAAAGAACAGCTGGGTCAGCAGATGCTCGGCACCGTTGGCCTGCTTGATGCGCAGGTTTTCCACGTCCTGCTGCAGGGTGGCAGCTTCTGGGTGGGCCTCAGGGTAGCAGGCACCGTGGACCGAGAAACCGGGCTTCTTCCATTTAATAAAGGCGGTCAGGTCGCTGGCGTGCTTGAAGTCCGGGCTTTCGGGTCGGGTCGGGGTGCGGTCGCCGCGCAGGGCCAGCACATCGCGCACACCGGCCTGCTCCAGCTCGTCCAGGATGCGGGCGGCACTGGTCTGGTCATTGCCCATGCAGATCAGGTGGGCCAGGGCGGGCACGCCGACCTCGTGCTGGATATAATCGGCCACTTCTACGGTGGAAACGCCGCCGGCGGAACCACCTGCGCCAAAGGTAACGCTGATAAAATCCGGGTTTAGGGTGCGCATGGCCTGCAGGGTGGCTTTCATCTTGTCCATCTGGGTGGTCTGCTTCGGAGGGAAGCACTCGATGGAAAAGACGCAGCGCTTGTTCTGGAATTTTTCCGTGATCGTCATGGTAGGCTCCTTTATATTCTACATCTTAGGCGGCGGCATCCAGCGTGTCGGCGGATGCCGCGCTGAGGGTATCGTTTTGCCAGGTGAAAGTGATGGTACCCATGGTATCGGTGCGGTAGATCTCGGCCCCGGCGTCGGTCAGGCGCTGCAAAGCACGGGCGTGGGGATGGCCGTAGTCATTGTTCAGCCCGCAGCTGATAGCCACGGCCTGAGGCTGCACGATCTGCAAGAGGGCTTCGGTGCTGGAGGTGGACGACCCGTGGTGTCCGGCCTTAAACAAAGTGGCATGCAGGGCTTTGCCGTAGCGGTCTACAAGCCGCTGTTCGGCGGCGCTTTCGGCATCACCGGTGGAGAGATAACGGAAATCACTCGCTTCAAACAGCGTGCACAGCGAGGCGTTGTTGACATGAGCGGAGGAATCGTCGGTGTCGTACAGTTCGGACTCGCCGCCCTGCAAAACTGTCAGGGTGCCGCTGCCCAGCGAGTAGACAGTGCCGTCCTCGGCGGTGATAACGTCGGTCCCCTGCTCAGCGGCCAAATCAAACAATCCGCGCGGCCAATCGGCAGTCTCGCCGCTGACCTGGGCATCCCAGGGTGGTACAAGTAATTGCCCGACGGCAAAATTGCGTAACACTTCCCGCGCACCGCCGGTATGGTCGGCGTGGGGATGAGTTAAAACCAGATAATCCAGCTTGGAGATGCCAGCCAGCTGCAAATCGCGGACAAGGTCGCCTTTGGCATCGGACGGCCCGGTGTCGATCAGACAGTAGGCACCGTCCTGGCCAATCAAAACGGCGTCCCCCTGCCCCACATCCAACACGGTAACAGTGGTGGACGTCTGGGCCAGCAGGTCAGCGTCCGGTGCATCAAGGGAGACTCCGGCGGCACGGTATAGATCTGACCAGCCGCTGCGGGATTCGATAAAATAAGCGGCAACCGCCAGCAGCAGAACGGCCGGCAGAAGCAGGATCCTGCGCCAGGGCAGACGGCGCTTACGGGCAGCTTTCTCAGGCTTCATCGTACTGTCCATTCAGCTTGCGTTCTTCCCACTGGGCTTTGCTGACCAGTACGGTGCGGGGCTTGGCACCCTCGTAGGGGCCGATGATCTTCTCCTGCTCCATCTGGTCCATGATGCGGGCGGCGCGAGCATAGCCTAGCTTGCAGCGGCGCTGCAGCAGGCTGGTGCTGGCCTGCCCGGCATCGATGACACATTCAACGGCCTGCTCAAACATCGGGTCGAGCGTACCGCCGGTATCGCCGTCATCGTCGCTGCCCTTCTTGCTGCCTTTCTCGGCAACGGCGCGGCGCTCCATCTCGGCAATCATTTCCTCGTCATACTGGGTGGAGGAAGTGGACTTGATAAAGCTCAATACCGCGCCGATCTCCTCGTCGGTGACGAAGGTGCCCTGCACACGCACGGGCTTGGAAGCACCGACCGGCAGGAACAGCATGTCGCCGTTGCCCAGCAGCTTTTCGGCGCCCGACGCATCCAGAATGGTGCGGGAGTCGATCTGGCTGGAAACCGCAAAGGCGATACGGCTGGGGATGTTGGCCTTGATCAGGCCGGTGATGACGTCCACGCTGGGACGCTGAGTAGCAACGATCAGGTGGATACCGGCGGCACGGGCTTTCTGCGCGATGCGGCAGATGTAATCTTCGACCTCTTTGCCGGCGACCATCATCAAATCGGCCAACTCATCGATAACGATGGCAATGTAGGGCAGATGCTCCAGCCCGGTCTGGGCGGCCAGCTTGTTGTAGGCTTTGATCTCGCGGACGTTGTTCTCGGCAAACAGCTTGTAGCGGCGCTCCATCTCGGCAACGCTGGCGCCAAGGGCCCCGGCGGCTTTACGGGGCTCGGTGACGACGGGCATCAGCAAATGCGGGATGCCGTTGTACTCGGCCAATTCGACGACCTTGGGGTCGATGAGGATGAGCTTGACATCCTCGGGGCTGGAACGGAACAGAAAGCTGATGATGATGGAGTTGACGCAGACAGACTTACCACTGCCGGTAGAACCTGCAATCAGCAGATGGGGCATCTTGCACAGGTCGGCGACCTGTGCCGCACCGGCAATATCCTTACCCAGGGCCATGGTCAGCGGGCTGCGCATGTTGATGTAATTCTGGGATTCAAACACCGCGCGGATGTTGACGGTAGAGCGGATTTTATTGGGCACCTCGATGCCGACGGCGGGTTTGCCGGGGATTGGGGCCTCGATACGCACACCGGCGGTGGCCAGGTTCAGGGCAATATCATCGGCCAAACTGGTGATGCGGCTGACCTTAATGCCCGCCTGGGGCTGCAGTTCATACCGGGTAACAGACGGGCCGCGGCAGATGTCCAGCATGGTGGTCTTGACGCCGAAGCTGTCCAGCGTGTTGACCAGGATGTCGGCATTCTTCTTCATCTCGCGGGCAGCACCGGCTTCGTCGTCGGGGCGGGTCGCGTTGAAAAGGTTCAGGGACGGATAGCAGTACGGCTCCACAGGCTCGGCCTGCATGGCAGCCAGGTTCATGGTGTTGGGGTCTGCCTTGGCGGCGGACGGCGGTGAGCTGATGGGGGCAGAAGCCGAGTTGCCGACGCTGGTGCTGACCTGCAGATGAGCAGCTTCGCCGCGCTGAGGAACTACGAAAGAACTCTCGGTGCCGGTGGGCTGCTGGGACTGCGCTGAGACCGCAGCAGCAACAGATGAGGCGGGCACAACGGGGGCGGTTTGCGGCATAGGTGTGGCGGGCCGGGCATTCAGCACATCCGAGATGGGACGGCCGCTGTTCCAGGCGTCGCTGACAGCCTCATTGACGGAGAAGCTGCCGCCGATGGTCGGGATAGCCGGGGCAGCGCTGGCGGCGGGAGCGCTATGCGGTTCTTTCGCTGGGGTGTTGCCAGTGAAGGCACCCTCTTCCCCATCTACGGGGATGCCAAAGGAGGCGTCATCTTCTACCGGCACCAGTGGGGTATCAAAGGTCGGCTCCGGGGTGAGCGGCACGGAAAATTCCGATTCCTGCGCCAGATCCAGCGTGGTCTCGGAGCTGACATCCTGCTCGCCGTAATAGGGCGCGTGGCCGCTGACAGCGCGGCTGATGAGGTTGTCCAGCTCGTCCCCGGCGGCTTCTTCGGGGGCAGCCTCGGCAGGGTCATCCAGCTTCAGCTCAAACTCGTCTGCAGCAGGCTGGACAGCGGGCTGCGGATCGGCCGTGGCAGCGTGATAGTGCGAAGTATCAGAAAGATGGGACAGCGGGTCCATGCCGAAGGTGCCGCCGGGGCCGATGTTGACAGGCTCCAGCGGATCGTGCTCAATGGCGGCTTTGGCGGCAGAAGCGGTCGCCTCGGGGCCGAGGTCCACGTCAAAGGAAGCACGGGGCTGCGACTCAGCAGCAGGCGTACCATAGCTGGCCGGGGTGTACCCGGCTGCGGCGGCATAGGCAGCGTAAGTAGGTGCCGGGGTGTAATTGGGGATGACCGGCGCACTGGCGGCAGGCTGTACGGGCTGAGCCGGCTGGTTTACAGGCGCGGCCTGCTGCACCAACGGTTGTACAGGCTGGGCGGGCTGTACCGGGATGCGCCCGGTGTCGGCGATGACATCGTAGGCCGGGTGGTGCGGACGATTATCCTGCACGGGAGCGGTCAGGTTCTCAATGGGTTCCTCCTCCTGCTCCTGGGCAAACAGTTGGGTGTCGTAGGCAGTCTCTTCTTCGGCACGGTCCTGGCGGGCCTGCTGCAGCTTCTGGTACTGGTTGTTGACAAACAACACCACATCGGCGGGTGTGATGGCAAAGAAGAACATCAGCCCCAGCAGGAACACCAGCAGCATGATGACGTTGGATGCCGGGCGACCAAACAGTGCCAGCAGCGTACCGCCGACCGGGGCGCCCCAGACGCCGCCTTCCCAGAAGCTGGTCTGCCCGCGGGCAAACAACATTTTAATAATCTGCCAAGGATTGGCATCGTTCAGCGATACGTTGGAGAAGATGACCGGTACACCGGCGCACAGCACGCTCATCAGCGCGACTTTGCCCGCAAACAGGGTGACGCGGTAGCCGGAGGCCAGCAGGTAGGCCAGGTACAGCAAAAACGGCCCGACCAGATAGGTCATAACGCCGAAAATGCCAAACAGTCCACCGCGCAGGGTCTTCCACATGTTTTGACCGGGCACCAGCACCATGGCAACACACAGCAAACCTAACCCGGCCAGCAGGATGCTGCGTGCCAGGTTGGGTGTTTCAGCGCGGCGCTGCGCACGGCGGGATGCCTGCGCTTTGCTACGGGACGAAGAGGACTGGCCCGATTTGCCGGACGAAGCCCGATAAGTTGTAGAAGACCGGCTTGACGAGGAACGGCTTTTGCTTTTGGAAGAGGATGAGGAACGGTTTTTGTTGCCGGAGCTTTTCCCGGAACGAGACTGCGCCATGTTTCTTACTACCCCACTATTCTACATAGGAATTCTATCTTAAACCGGGCTGAAAGTCAGCCCATGTGAACATTTTCTATTATTCTATCACGAATCGCGAGGCTTGTAAACGAAAAATCCGCAGGTGGGTTATCCCCTGCCCTTTTGGCAGATAGCACAAAAAGCTGTGTTACCTGCCGGATTCGATTTCCTTATATAAATAGCGCAGTGCGTCGCCCAGGCCGCCCAGTTCATCGATCAGGCCTTCCTCCACGGCCTGGCGGCCGTCCAGCACGGTGCCCATGTCCATCACAAGCTCACCGGTGTTGTGCATCAGAGCTGTAAAGCGGCGGGCAGTGATTTTGGAATGGCTGGCTACAAAGCCAACGATGCGCTCCTGCATCTGCTCAAAGTAGCGCAGGGTCTGGGGTACGCCCAGTACCATACCGGAATGGCGCACCGGGTGTACCGTCATGGTGGCGGTGGGTACGATAAAGCTGCGCCGGGCCGACACCGCCAACGGGATACCGATGGAGTGGCCGCCGCCCAGCACCAGTGTGGCACTGGGCTTATTCACCCCGGCGATAAGCTCGGCCAGGGCGAGGCCAGCTTCCACATCACCGCCCACGGTGTTTAAAATGACCAGCAGGCCTTCGATCTCCGGGTCCTCCTCAATATCCACCAGCTGCGGGATGACGTGCTCATACTTGGTGGTTTTCTGGGCATCCGGGGCCAGGGTGTGGCCCTCGATGGTACCGATGACGGTCAGGCAGTGGATGGCGTGGCGGCCCTTGGTGGCGGGTACGGTGCCGCTGTCGGTAATAAGATCATGCTCCAGCCTTTGGAGCGCGGCGCTCTCGGTTGGGTTGAGTTTTGGACGTGACTTGGTCTTTTTCGAGGTTGGTTCCATAGCGAGTAGCCCCCTTTCCGGTTTAGTATGCACGGAACGCAGGGCGGATATGCGAAAGAAAAAAAGCGCAAGATACATATAAATCAGCGTAAAAGCCTGCAAAAGACGATGAAAACGAAAATATTTTGCTCTTTCCTGCACACGATGGTTAGAAATTACGAAAAAACTTAGATAAAAAATTGACAATTTGAAGCGCGCAATTTATAATAAGTTATAAATTTAGCAAAAGGGATTCTTTCCGGGCGTTCGCATCCCGGCATTGTGAGGTAAGTATCATGGCAATTCAAAGCAAGGTATCTCTTCCCGTTATCAAGCGTCTTCCCAAGTATTACCGCTACCTGACGACCCTGTCGGCCGACGGCAAGGAGAAAATCTCCTCCAGCGAGCTGGCCCACATGATGGGCACCACTGCCAGCCAGGTGCGCCAGGACTTCAACTGTTTCGGCGGTTTTGGCCAGCAGGGCATCGGCTATAAGGTGGATGTGCTGCGGGCAGAGATCGGCAAACTGCTGTTTAGCGACGGCGAAAAGCTGCCCACCATCCTGATCGGCGCTGGCCGCCTGGGTTCTGCGGTGTCCAGCTTCATCAGCCGCGATACCAACGGCTATAAGCTGATTGGCGTGTTCGACATCAACCCCGAACTGTGTGGCAAGGAGATGGGCGGAGCGACCATCTACCCGCTGAGCGAGCTGGAGGCCTTCTGCGCCGAGCATCACCCCACCGTGGCGGTACTTTGCGTCCCGCGCCAGAGTGCGATGGAACTTTCCGGTGAGCTGGTGGCCCATGGCATTCAGGGCTTCTGGAACTTCAGCCACTATGACCTGTCAGTCGAGTATCCCGGCGTTACGGTGGAAAACGTCCATTTGGGCGACAGCCTGATGAGCCTGGGCTACCGCCTGCGCAATAAAGACTAAGATAAAGGAGCCGGTAATGGCAAAGTTATATTTCCGCTACGGTGCCATGAACAGCGGCAAGACCACCGCCTTGATGCAGGTGGCCTACAACTATAAAGAGCGTGGCATGCGGGTGCTGATCTTGAAACCTGCTGTCGATACCAAGGGCCAGGATTCCATCGTTTCCCGACTGGGCATCAGCTGTAAAGTGGACAAACTTGTCACGCCTGAGATGGATGTGGTGGAGCTTGTCAAGCAGGACTCGGCCGAACATGGTGCCCCCGCCTGCGTACTGTGCGATGAGAGCCAGTTCTTTACGCCGGAACAGGCTGAGCAGCTGTTCCTGGTCACGGTGGATCTTGTCATCCCGGTTATCTGCTACGGCTTGCGTGCTGACTTTATGATGCGTGGCTTCCCTGGCTCTACCCGCCTGCTGGAACTGGCCCATACCATTGAGGAACTGAAAACCATCTGTGCCTGCGGCCGTAAGGCCATCTGCAACGGACGCAAGGTTAACGGCGAGTATGTGTTCGAGGGCGCCCAGGTGGCCATTGACACGGTGGATGATGTGGAGTATCAGAGTTTGTGCCCTCAGTGCTGGTACCGTGAGTATCGCGCGTTTTTAAAGCGCCACAAAAAAGACTAATAGAAAAGCAAGATGCCGTTCCGGCAGCTGAAAAGCACCGGAACGGCAATTTTTGTGCGGTATAGTGCTAAAAGGCTGTGATTCTGCCTTGAAATAGAGAAAAAATATTTGAAATGTAGCAAGAATTGTGCTATTCTAAAGAAAACCGTACAAAAAATATCCGTAAAGATGAGGTGCCGGTATGGCTTCCGAATATACCTATTCCCCACGCATGGACTTTTTTATTGAGCGCGTCGACCGCGCTACCGGCTTTGAAATGCCCTGCTTCCATATCCACCACAAATACGAGATCTACTATGAGATCGAGGGCACGCGCCGCTATTTTATCGAGGACGCCGCTTATATCGTCAATGCCGGCAGCGTGGTGCTGATCGGCGACAACCAAATCCATAAGACGGCCTCTGTGGGCGACACGCCGTCCAGCCGTATTGTGCTGAATTTCAGCGCCGAGTATCTGGGCAAGATTGCCGAAATCTTCCCGGAGGTGGACTTCTTCTCCTTTTTGAGCGAAGAGCATAACCACCTGCTGTCCAACATCACGGTCAAGCAGCAGAATCACATCTACTCAATGCTGCAGCAATTGCTGGAACTGCAGGAGCAGACCAGCGCCGAGGGCGAGGCGGTGCGTAAGATGCTGCTGGCTACCCTGCTGTTGGAGCTGAAGGACCTGTGCAAACAGCAGCAGGCCCAGGGCGGCGAAAGCGGCCGCGTCAGCAACCATATCGTGGAGCAGATTCAGACCTATATCGCCGAGCATTACGCGGAAAAACTGACCTTGACCGGTATTGCCAGCCAGTTTTACATTAGCCCGTACTACCTGAGCCGGCTGTTTAAAAAGTCCATCAACCTGAGCCTGATCGAGTATATCAACGGCGTGCGGATCAAGGCTGCGCAAAATCTGATTGAAAAGACCAACGAGAGCATCTCGGACATCTCCGAAAGGACAGGCTTTTTGACAACAGCACACTTCCGCCGTGTATTTAAGGACGCCACGGGACTTTCACCGCAGCAGTACCGGCAGTATTATAAGCGGTTGAGCAAGTGATGATTGAGAACCTAAACTAAAAAGACGCAGTGCATACCATGGTTTATTTGCGGTATGCACTGTATTTTTATGTATGGACTTAAAATGATAAAAAATAAAAACCTCGAACCTGAGTTCGAGGTTTTTATTGGTGCGGATGAAGGGATTTGAACCAATGCCGCGCGGTAGGTCGCAAAAAATCAGTGTTCAGAAAACCGCATAACTAAAGGCTTTTCCGGCTTTTGCGTTCTGCTGTGGGAGCGGCGCAAAGTGCGGTAAAATCTGAAAGTGCGGTAAAAAGTGCGGTATAACCACGGGCACAAAATGCGGTAAAAGTGCGGTATTGACAACACAGAAAAAGAACTGTATTATAATTTTAGGGCTGTTCCTCTGCCCATTCTGGCGGGGGGCCAACGGCCCTGTGAGGCTCCCCTCCACCCTTTCTGGTGGGGGTGGTAAAGCCTCTTTTTTTTATGCATTTTTCAGTACCTGCAGGAACACGCCGTTCACGGCCTGGGCCGTGTGGGCAGCGTCCCCGGTCAGGGTGTGGGCATAGATGCCGAACGTATCCATGTCCGCGCTGTGGCCCACCAGCGACTTGACTTCCCCGGCGGGCAGCGTCTTGACCACAGACACGAATGTGTGGCGCAGCTCGTACAGGCTGCACGGGGTCAGACCATTGGCAGCGCAGTAGGTTTTCCAGCGCTTGTAATAGTGCTGCTCGTTGGTGATCCGGAACACGCTGCCAAGGCCCCCGGCGGCTTCCCGCTGTTCATCCAGGACGTGGCAGGCCAGGGCCGACAGCTGGAACGACCGCACCGCGTTTTCATTCTTGCCCCGTGTCTGTTCGCCCTCCACGTTGACCGACCGGCTGACGTTGATCATACTGCCGTGAATGTCTGCCCAGTCCAGGCCGATGACCTCGCCAGGGCGCAGGCCGGTCAAGACTTGGAAGCGGTAGGCGTTAATGTATTCATCTTCCACGGTCTGGCCCCGGTAGGTGGTCGTGTCCACATTGAACAGCTTCACCAGGTCGGATGGCTGCAAGATCGTCTTGCCCTTGTACCGGGCTCCGGCGGGGATTTTCAATTCTTCCGGGACGTAGGCGGACAGCCTGGCCTTGCGGCAGTATTTACAGAAAGCCCGGAGATCAGCGGCCAACAGCTTGAGCACCTTGCGGCTGCGCCCGGCAGCGTATGCCGTGTTGATGATCTCTTGCAAGTCCTGATCTGTCAGCTGATTGACCCGCCGGGAGCCGATGGCCGGGACTATCCAGTTGCGCCAGCGGCTTTCCGTGGGGCGGTAGTTGGTCGTGCAGGTCGTTTGCTCTACCTCATGCAGCCACAGCTTGCCCGCATCGGCCACCCTGGGCGCTCTGGCGGCTATGCCATCATCTAACCAGGCGTCTGCCTTGGCGTTCGCTTCCCGCTGTCCTGCGCGGCCTGGGCGACTGCTGTAGAAGCTCTTTCGCTTGCCATTTTGCTGCACGTCAATGCGCCACATCTTGCCCGTCCAGCGGGCGGTGTTTGTGCGTTTACCCATAAAATAAAACCTCCTTGGGTATAGCTTGCAAAGCCTGCCCAAAGAGGGTATAATACTACTGTCTGGGTGGTATTGTCCCTGTGGGCAAGCTATCTATTCAAAACCGTTCACGGCTGCAACCGTGGGCGGTTTTTTTCTTTTGTGTGGAGATCCCCCCGGCATAGTGGCCGGAAAAATTTCAAGCGCCCGCACCACCGACTGGGGACCTTCAAAAATAAAAAATTCCCGAAATGAAAAGGTGGTTTCGGATGAGGTCAGCCAGGGCGACCCCCATCCAAGGGAGTAAGCCGGGCTGACGGCCTAAGTTTGGTTTAGGGTCTAACGAATCGTTATACCCTGACCCGTGTCTGATTCGTGGCAGCAAGGGGGCTGTGCCAGATCGACCCCCTTGCCTTGGGCGGTACGGGATACCGAGCCTATAGGGGGAGAATCGGATTCACTGCCATGCTGATGACCGTAATCTGGTTACGGTCATAAAGGGGGCTGGGCTGGATGGAAGCCTTGCTGGATGAGGTGTGCCTGACTCACCCCATCGGGTTATTGTTGGAAGTGCCCGGCGTGGTGTCCCCGCTGCCTGCACCATCTTCCCGGCGGTATTCTGGCACCTTGGAGAGATCTTCCACAGCTACAGCGGCTTTTTCTGCGCCGGTGTGGTTCAGCGTGGAAAAGGCTTCAATCATGCGGTAATACTGTGGGGTTTCCTGGCCGTAGCGTTCTGTTGTATCAGTAAAAGTCATGTCTACGTTTTGCCACTGATCGCCACTTATCAAATCGCTGGCAAACAGATTCATTGCGCGTGCTATTTTCGCGATAGTATCTAATTTTGGCTCTCTCACGCCACGCTCATATTGTTGCAGAGTTATTGTTGCAACGCCGCTTTTTTCGGCAAGTTGTCTTTGCGTAAGCCCTGCCTTTTTGCGTGCTTGGCGTATATTTTCTCCTATTGTCAAGTGAAATCGCCTCCTTTGCAACTTAATAATAACACATTCGGTTTACGCATTCAATATGAATTTCAAAAAAGCGTTGACAAATTCAAATCGAAAGCATATAATAGCATTCAAAGTGAATGCGTTAGGAGGTGAACACGAAATGAAGATTGACAAAAACAAACTTGCCATAGCTTTGGCGCGGAAGTGCTGGAACCAGCGGACGCTGCGCGACAATGGCCAGGTTTCCAGCCAGACGCTGCGCAACGTCAACGCTGGTAAGGAAGTCTTGCCGGAGACCGCCGGGAAGATTGCCCGTGCTCTGGGCGTGGACGTGACGGAACTTTTGACAGATTCTTAAAATGCGTCGAAGCGTGGGCGGGGTTGTATGCCCTATGAATGAAGTTATATACCCCCACCCCAGAAAAACGCCGTACACCCCGAAAAATGGGGCGTGAACCGCACTGAAACAAAAAGGAGGTTGCAAGCATGATTCGTTTAACTGATGAAATCGCCATTACTGCCGATGATATGCAATACATCGTCGGTAGGCCGTATGCTTCCCCAAGAGGGGCAGTCAAAATCAAAAACCCGAAATACTACCACAAACTAAGCGCCGCCTTGCAGCAGGCTGTTACAGACTGCGTCCGCGCAGGCGTGGCGGATGAACGCATTACCGAGCTGCGCCAGGTCGTGGCCGAACAGGCCCGGCTTGAACAGGAGTTCAGCGAGAAGTTAAAGGGGGTGTATGTCTGATGGTGATCTATGCCACCGAGTACGAGAAGCGGTTGATCGTGCAGGCCTTGCGCGATTATGCCAGAAACTGCCCCGGTGGGGCACAGGATCAGGCCGCCACGCTGGCCGCTGAAGTTGAACAGGCCTACAGGCCGTAAGGAGGATTGACCATGTATAGACCATTCTACAATCTACGCGTACGTTTCGCCCAGTGCGAGATGTCGCAAAACGAAGTTGCCCGCGCTGCCGGTATGGCGTCCAGCACCATGACAGCCCGGATGCAGGGAAAGCAGCCTTTTGATGCCTGGGAGATGGAAGCAATCGCCGCCGCACTGGGCATCCCACCGGAGCAGTACAGCAAGTACTTCTTCGACCGCCGTAAGGGGGCTTGATGTATGCGTGACTACGTCGATGAGTACGAGGGAACCCCGCCGGCTGAATTTGAGTTCAACGAGCCTTGCGAGGTGGAGGACGACGGGTTGCCGCCCTGTGAAAATCTGGCCGATGCAATCCTAATGAATCCACCACTGAAAAGTGAATTGATTGACGGCGTATTGCGGCACGGTCACAAAATGATGATTGCCGGGCCCAGCAAAGCCGGTAAAAGTTTCGCCTTGATTGAGTTATGCGTCTGCATCGCAGCTGGCAAGCCCTGGCTGGGGCGGTTCCAATGCGAACAGGGAAAGGTATTGTATGTAAACCTAGAACTTGATAAGGCTTCCTGCTTGCACCGTTTTAAGGATGTATGCGATGCTTTGGAGTTCTCACAGGATGACTTGCAATGTTTGCACAATATACGCGTTTGGCATTTGCGCGGCTATCCTGTGTCATGGGAGCACTTTCTTGGCCTGGTTTGTCGCAGAGTAAAAAAGCGCGGCTTTGACGCTGTTATTATCGACCCGTTTTATAAGTTGAACGCGGGTTGCGAGAATAACGCGCAATCTATGGCGCAGTTCTGCAATGGTATCGACCGCATTGCCGCTGCTGCGGATTCTGCCGTGATCTACTGCCACCACCACAGCAAGGGCGACCAGTCGTGGAAGTCCAGCATGGATCGCGCGTCCGGTTCTGGCGTGTTTGCCCGCGATGTGGACGCACTGCTGGATATTACCGAGTTAGAGCTACCGCAAGACCGCCGCCGGGATGGTGTCACAGCCTGGCGCATTGAGGGAACGCTGCGCGAGTTCGCCAGCTTCGACCCCGTTGACGTATGGTTCAACTATCCCATCCACGTGCTGGAACACTTCGACCCGGCGGAAAACGTAGCCCCACACGCCCAGCTGCCCGCCCACCAGCGCGCCATGAACGCCCGCAAGCCAAAAGAGCAAAAGCTGCGCGAACGCCACCACCGCCTTGAAGCTGCTTTTGATATTCTGGAAAGCAGCGGCGAGCCGGTCACGGTGCGAACCTTGGCGGAGTATTTGGGAGTAAATAACCAGACCGTGCGAAACATGATAGACGAACATGCAGGCTTTGACCGCGAAAAGCAGGGGCGTAGCGGTAAAATCTGGCGCACTTCCCAAAAGTCAAAAAAACAGGAATAACCCTATTTTGATATGCGGATTTGAAAGTCAAAAAAACACTATTATATATAGACAAAAAGTTATGTATGTTTGTGTATCCCTGTATAGTAGCCTAAAGGCTGCTACTATACAGGGTACCCACACAAACACCCGCCCTATTTTTTGAGATGAAGAAAAAGCCAAAAAAAGGAAATGCCGCCTCAGGTGCAGCGAACACCCAAGGCGGCGGACGGTAAAAGGCAATTGCACAACGCTATTTTACCGCCCTTAGTATAACCGATACGGAGGGAAAAATCAAATGAAAACTGAAAAGACCATCAACCTGACCGCCTACATGGTGGAGTACATCGACCAGCGGGAGCCGAAGCCACGCACCGTCCACACCCAGACCGTGGTGCTGGATGGCGGCAAGATCAGCGCCCTGGCCCGGCTGGACATGCGCCCGGCGGGCTGGATCACCCAGCAGTTTGGGCGGGACGGCTACACCGTGGCCAGCGTCCACAAGGGCGAGACCATCGCCGCGCACGTTGACCTGGCCGACCTGTGGCAGCAGACCGCCGCCCAGATCGAGCGCGACCGGCTGAAAGCCCAGCTGCAAGCCGCCCTTGCCCAACTGAACAGCCAGGAGGTGGAAGCATGAGCGCCCCGGCTATGCTGACCGCGCGGGAAGCGTATGCGCTGATTAATCAGCCCTCACCATTGCCCGGCGGTACTTATTCGTTTTGCTATGATGTGCTTGACCTGTGGGGAGCCAAGCCGGTTGACAGAAACAGCAGCGCCAATCTGGTATTTATGCTTTCGTCCGTGTTCGCTGCTGGCATGGAGTACGCCAACCGGGAAGGAGGTGCCGCCGGTGCTGATCGGAACGTATAAGGGAAAGACCGTCCACTGCTTCAGCATCGGCGGGAAAGACTACTGTGTGCGGCGTGGGCGCGTGTTCGTGGCAGCCTGGAATAAGCGCACGGACGTTGTGGTCGTCCTGGCCCCGGCTGGCATGAGCTACCACCAGGCAGCACTTGAAGCTGCTGCTGGCATGGAAAGGGGCGAGTATATTTGAAAATCAAGATTACCTACACAGCAGCAGAAAAGGCCCTGTTTGAACGTACCCGGGGGGAGCTGCTGCAAATAGTTCCAGATACCCGCCAGCATACCAGCACCACCCCGGCGGGTGTGAACGTCTGGTATTTATCCACTTGCAAAAAGACGCGGCCTGTGGTAAAATAAATATATTGCAGAGTACCGCCAACAGGTAAGCCACACAGGCGCAGGGAAAGGTTGAAGCCTTTCCTTGCGTCTGTTTTTTTGTGCGGTTAGCACTTCCCGCACAACAGGCAGCGGCGTTTTTTCATGGCGTTTCTGTTCTGGTTCGGAGACATACGAGTCCTTTAGGCTTTAATCTTTCCCTGTGTTTATGTGCCTTTATGCCCACAAAATGTCTTGTTTTTATGCAAAAAGCGGCCGTTTTTGGCGGTATCTGCACCCCTGGGGGGAGTACCCCGGGGCCAGGGCCTGGCGACCTCGCCCCGTCCCAGCGCCGATTTACACACAGGGCACTTTTTAGTCAGATGGCAGAAAGCTGCCGCTTGGCGGCTTTTATATATATTACGCTACGGCAGCGGTAAAGCCGGGAAAGGATAACACCATGCACGAAACTGTAAACCAGGAAGTAAACGGCACTGCTGCCGTACAGCAGGAACCGCGCACGTTTACACAGGACGAGGTCAACGCTATCGTGGCCGACCGCCTGACCCGTGAGCGTGCAAAGTATGCTGATTATGACGATCTGAAAGGCAAGGCAGGCCGCGCCGATGAAGCAGACAGCCGCGCCGCTGCATTGCAGCAGCAGCTTGATGCCATGAAAGCCGACAACGACCGCCGCGAGATGAAACAGCGCGTTTCGGCTGCTACTGGCGTGCCTGCGGCCCTGCTGACCGGCGAGACCGAGGAAGCCTGCACCGCCCAGGCACAGGAGATCTTGAAGTTTTCCGCGCCTGCCTACCCCAATGTAAGGGACGGCGGCACCGCTGGCGCTATTGGGAATATTCCCGCTTCACAGCGCCACACAACGGATTTGTCGCCCGCGTTTAGTCGTGGTAATAAGCATACACCCAAAAAGCCACGATTTTTCAGTTACTAAACGAGGTTATATATATGTCTGTTGAACTTACCACTAAATTTGCACCCCAAACTGACGAACTTTTTAAAGCCGAAAGCAAGACCTTTCTGCTGACCAACACAGATTACGATTGGACGGGCGCGCACGCTATCAAGCTGTACAAGATCAGCACCACGCCCATGAACGACTACGCCCGCAACCGCAGCGCAGCCCCGGAGGATAGTAGCGAATCTCTTTCCCGATATGGTCAGTTGCTTGACCTGTCTGCTACCACCGAGGAGCTGCTGCTGAAGCATGACCGCTCTTTCATCTTCAACGTGGACAAGCTGGACGAGGACGAGACCCAGGGCCAGCTTGAAGCAGGCACCGCCCTGGCCCGTGAACTGCGCGAGGTGGTCGTACCGGAAGTTGACACCAACGTGTACAAGGTCATGACCGACGGCGCAGGCACCAAGCCCGTCGCCGCTGCGCTGACCAAGTCGAACATTTACGCGGCGGTGCTGACAGCTTCCCAGGCGCTGGACGATGCCGAAGTACCTGAGACCGACCGCGTCCTGATCGTCACCCCGGCAACCTATGCGCTGTTGAAACAGGCCGTTGAATTTGACCACACCGAGATTGGCGCAGATATGCGCGCCCGTGGCGTTGTGGCCATGCTGGACGGCGCTTCTGTGGTCAAGGTGCCCGCTGTGCGTCTGCCTGCCAAGTTTGGCTTTATGCTTGCGCATCCGTCCGCCACTGTGGCCCCGGTCAAGCTGGAAGATTTCGGCATCCACAACGACACGCCGCTGTCCAGCGGTACGATCGTGACCGGCCGCGTCTGCTATGACGCGTTTGTGCTGGACAACAAAAAGACCGGCATTTATTACCAGGCCACCACCTGATTGTGCAAAGTGCCTGTTTGCGTGGCCTGATCCACGCCGGGCCGTGCCCGATTCAATAGCAAAATGCACAAAAAGCGCGCGGGTTTACAGCCTGCACGCTTTTCTTGTTTATAGGGGGATTCTATGGAGACAGCAACAAAAACCAGCGACCAGCAGGCAACAAACGCTGCACTTGCTGCCCTGGCTGCCACCGGCAACAGCTACGCCCTGGGCCAGCTGTGGGAGCTGAACAAGGGCCTGCTGCGCTCCATGTTCTGGAAGTGGTACCCAGCACACAAGGCCCAGGCAGATGCCCACGGCCTGACCGCGGACGACTTCGAGCAAGAGGGCTTTTTTGCTGTCCAGCACGCCGCCCAGACCTACGACCCGGCACAGGGAGCCTTTACCACCTGGCTGACTGCCGCCATGCAGCGCCAGATTCAGCGCACCTTGACCAACGGCCACGCCCGCACCGTGACCGGCGAGGACGGCAGGCAGCACACCACCAGCGCCGACCTGCTGAACCACTGCACCAGCCTGGACGTGCCCCTGGACGATGAGGACGGCGGCAGCGCCACCCTGGGCGATCTGAAAGAGGACGCGACAGCGGCGGCAGAACTGGACGCAGTGGAAGATAAGTTATTCCAGGAACAGCTGCACAGCGCCCTGGAAGAAGCCCTTGCAAAGCTGACCGACCGGGAAGCCGATGTACTGCGCCGCCGGTATTACCAGCAGCAGCCCTTGCGGGAAGTGGGCGAGGCCTACGGCGTGGCATGGAGCCGCGCGCAGCAGGTAGAAAAAGCAGCTATGCGCAAGCTGCGCCGCAATCCGGCGCTGTGCCGGTTTCACGATGAAGTTATACAGCACCATGCATACAGAGGAACAAGTTTTGGAAGCTGGCAGTACAGCGGCAGCGTGGAAGAGCACCTTGTAGAATACCTGGAAAGCAAGGGTGCGTATTTGCACGATGTTGTGTAAAATTCTTTACAAACGGGAATGAATCTGCTATAATAAGCGTAGGATAAGATTGCATTTGAAGTAGAGATTGTGCTGCTACGCGCCCATTGGGCCAAAAGAAATGCGGGAAGGGGCACACCCGCCTGATGCAGCGATACGGGGATGGGCGAAAGTCCGTCCCTTTCCCTTTGTATCAGGCATTTTGAAGCGCTGTTTCTCATGGTTTGAGTCGGAAAACCAGTCTTGATCCGACTAGATGCCCGTGATACAATGGAACTGCCCGATATATGACCCACCCACAGGCGTATGACGGAGTAGCGGAAGGCCTAAGCGAGCAACGTGGTGGCGACGCAAAAAGGCCGCACGATAAAGAAGTTGGACAGGTTAAGCATGAAGTAAAGAGGTGGTTGGATGAAGGTTAAATACAAGGGTGAGACCAGCTTTTTGATTGCAACGAAGGAGAAAATATATGATGTGCTTTCCGTTGAAAAAGGCTGGTATCGCATTGTGGATGATTCCGGAGCGGATTATCTTTATCCGCCAGAGATGTTCGATATAGTCGAACTGTAAAAAAGCAAACCTTTTGAGTGCGCTTCTTACCCGTCAAAAATTGTGACAGCAGGACGAATCTTGATTTTCCCCCCACATTCGTGTACAATGGCAGGAAAGAAAGGCAGTGCGGATGGGATGAAGAAATGGGCGGGGCTTCTGCTCGCGTTTCTGCTTTGGCTCGGCGCGACGGCGAGCGCGGCGGTGCAGCTCGGCGACCGGGCGGAGGACACCGTTTCGACCGTCGAGGCGCTCAAGCAGACGCTCGGCCTGACCACGCTGCCGATGGGCACGGGCGGGCTGGATGCGTTCCTAGCCTATGAGCAGCCGGGGATTCCGTTTTCAGTGCTGATCGACGCGGATGGCACGGTTCGCGCCATGCACTTGGGCGTGGCGACGGAGGAAGGCCGG